>ERZ827168.1055-NODE-1055-length-40259-cov-4.674435_pt1 | contig 40259 bp, 30 predicted proteins | sample MGYA00519868_ERZ827168 | MGnify/ENA primary metagenome ERZ827168 (study PRJEB31778, sample SAMEA3449271) | human gut metagenome | biome: human gut; feature: human-associated habitat; material: faeces | place: United Kingdom | collected 2010/2012 ...
GTCGGATTGTCGGGGCGCAGCCCGGGGGTTTTCGCGCAGCCGCCGCCGACTTGGTCGAATACGACATTGTGGTTGTCGTAGGTGACCGCCGTGTGGCACATGTCGCGGCCCCCGGGGAAGTCGCCGAGGGCCGACATGTCGTAGCCCCTCCACGCCTTGACGACGCGCCCGTAGAGCATCTCGGAAAGCCTCCTTATGTTCTCGTTGGGATTGGCGTATGGGGAGTACTGCCACTCGTCGGAATGCGGCACGGGATTCGTCTCGGCGGAAAACACTTCGTCGCCGAAATATCTGGCGGCGTGCTCCGCGCCGAGGCTGCCGACGGACGGATTGTCGAAATGCCTTATCTGCGCGGGATACGGGAACGCGGACTCCACCACCATAAGCGGCCTGCCGCGCTTCTCGGACCACTGGCGCGGCCAATCCTCCTGCTCCTGCAACGGCGTGCCGTACGACTGGTAGTTCATTGAGGTGAAAATTTTTCCGGACGCCCCGCCCGCGTGCTGGAAGAGCTCGCGCGACCAGTCGAGCGAGCGCATAAGCTTTTCGGCGGTCTGCGCGCGGCGGCGGGGCTCGCGCTTAGACGGCGGGTCGTAGTCGTAGTCGGTAATCTTCGCGGGATCCTGGTTCCACGGATAGGAGCACGTGTTGAAATCCGTATACCACATGAGTATCGACGGGTGGTTGCCGTAGTGCTCCAAAAACCTCTCAACCTCCCTGGAATACCCCTCCATTTCCTCGTCCTCGTACGGGGGCATCTGGAAGAGGTTGTAGAGCCCCGCTCGGTCGCATTCGCGCAGGTACTCGGGCCACGCGACCTGCGAAGTCTTTCCGAACGGGTCGAAGCGCACGGTGTCGTAGTTCATGTCCTTTATGTGCGCGACGTACTGGCCCATGGAATTGGGGTGCCCGAAGTATTGGCGGAGCCTGCCGAGCGCGGGGGAAGTCCACATGCGCATGCGCATCTTTTTGCCGTTCATGCGGAATTCGGACCCCTCAACCCAGGCCTCGCGGAAGCCGAAATCCTTTGCGGGATACGAGTCTGCGAGCTTTGAATCCGCATGCAGCGAAACCTTCATCTCGTAAAGGTTGGGGTTTTCAACGTCCCACAGGACGGGATTTTTCCACTTCCCCGAGAACTTCACGACCTGTTCGCGCGCGCCCGTGAGGTCGAACCCTTCGGAAAAAGTCTTGGGCTTGCCGTCTTTTCCCTCGAAGGAAAATTCTACTTTCGCCGCGCCTCTCAGCCCCGCCGGGTTTTGAACTCGCGCGAGCATTGCCACCCGCCCCTTCCGATAGGACGGCAGCGCGAGCGCCGACGACAGAAAGACGCGCGACGGCGCCTTTTCGAGCCAAACGTCGCCGATTGCGATTTCCGCGTGGTCGCCTATGCTCGGAACCCCGCGCCAAAGGCCGACGTACGCGCGGTCTATGAAAACCGTAAGCAGGTTTTTCCCGTCCGGAGAAAGAATGTCGGTGACGTCTATTCTGCGCGCGTTGGGGACGACCGTAAAGCATTTGAAATCCTGCCTGAACGAGTCGATGAGTTTTCCGTTCAAATACACCCTGCCGTAGTCGCCGTTCAGGTTTTCAAAGTTGAGGTAAACCCTTTCGCCCTTCAAATCGGCGGGGACTTCAAAAACGCGCTGGTACCAGCCCGCGCGGTTTTCTATCAGGCTCTTGCCGTTCCAGTACTGCGAGGGCCTGTCGAGCTTCCCCTTATCCGGAAACCACAGGTTGTAGAGCGGAGACCTGAAACTGCCGGGCACACGCATGTACCCGCACCTTGCGCCCTCCGGAGCGTAGGAGTATTCGTTTGCCAGCCAGACCCTCCAATAGCCGTTGAGGCACACGCCGCTCCTCGCGCCGTCCGAGCGCCTCGCCGCGTCTTCAAGAGACCACAGGCCGTCTTCGAGCGCGTCCGTCTTTGCTTCGGCGAGCTTCGCGGCGTCTTCCGCCGACGGGAAGCCGGAATTGGGATATGCCGAAAAGCCGTCAGCGATTTTCGCCGACGAAATTTTGTCGAACGCGGCATCGGGTATCGAGCCCTGGAAGGAGTCGTCTATGTAAAATTCGAGCGACTCCCCGCTCCGCCTCACGGAAATTTTGTGCCGCTGCGCGAGATTCAATACGCAGGCGGATTCCGACGCCGCCTTTTTGCCGCCGCCGTCGTAGACGAACGACACCTTGCCCGACGCCCCCATGGCGACGAGCGAAAGCTTCGACGAGCCGGAATCGAGTTCCAGCAGCTTGCGCGGGCCGGCGTACTTTGCGGTTTTGCCGCTTGTCACAAATTCGGCGGAGCCGCCGGAAAACGGAATTATGTCAGGGTTGAGCGCCGACATCGCGGAGTCGGAACCCGATGTCGAGAGAGCGAAGATTTCCGCCGGCGGAAGAACCCTGTCGAAAATCCTGATTTCGTCGTACAGTCCGTTGCCGACCTTCGCCTTGAAACGGTCCGACTCCGAGTTCCCGAGCCAGATAGACGGCGACTGCCTTTCGAGTTTTTCAACGCGCGACGGGTCGGCCCTCTTCCCCGCCAATCTGCCGTTTATATATAGTGCGGCCTCGCCCGTTTTGGTGCTCCACGAAAACGCCACATGCGCCCACTCGCCCTGTTTGAGGACGTTTTTGCACAAAATTTGGAGCTGCCTCGGGGGGCAGACGCTGAGTTCTATATGGCCTCCCTTGCCTTTAACAAAGTAGAAGCGGAAGTTTTTGCCGTTTGCGGTAAATACCGGAATGCTCTCGGGGTCGGTCTCCTTCCAAAACGGCTTGAACCAAAACGACACCGTGCCCTCGTTCCAGTCGACCTCGGGCAGCCCCGCGAAATTTACCGCCGTCACTTGGTCGTAGGCATGGCGCTTGACTTCGAGCGCCTTGCCCGAAACGCCCGCGACATAGCCGGACTTGCCGTAGACCACGCCGCCTTTGAGGTTTCCGCCGTCCGAACCCACGACGTCGGCGGAACCGTCGAGCGGCATATAAAACAACGGCTCCGACGCCGCGCATGCGAGCGGCGAGAGCAAAACGGCGAGGGCGAGAACGGATATTCGGCTCTTCATAATCTGAAATATATTAAATTTCGGAACAAAACTGCGTTATAAAGCGGAAATGTTAAGGAAAGCGTTTTCGGAGGACAAGAAAAAAGCCGCCCGGGACGGGACAGGCAAAGGGAAATATCAACGAAAGTTTTTCCGCATTTGGGGGAGAGGTTTTGCGGAGGAGCGGGTGGAGAAATCTTTTGAACTTGACTACATTTTTGCGGACTCGAAAATAAAAAGCGTTTATTTGGGGTCGTACGCGCTCATTCCTTTTGTCGGGGATTTGCACGCGCAAACGCGCCCGAATAAACCCAACCTTAAATATTCAAATACGCCGTATGGTTTCCGGCCGCCCCTTTTGCGCCGGATTTTCCGCAAGCCAAATTGACATATCCATGAAAAACCGCATCAAAATATCGGCCATCTTCGCCATAGTGTCCTCCGCCGCTTTCGGCGCGGAAACGGTAATAAACTATCCCTCGGAGGGAACCCTGCCTTTTGGGGGAAACACGTCGTCGCTCGAAATAAACATAGACGGCGACACCAACGGATCTATCGTCGCCGTGGGCTCGTCCGCCCAGATAGGGATACATGGACAGGACGCCCTCACAATCAACTACAATTCCGGAACCACGCTGAATTATCTTTCGAGCGTCGGCCCTGAGGGGACGTACTCTATGGCTGACATTACCAGCGGTAATAGTGATCACGCCTACGAAGGAACGATCAATGGCAATGTAAACATAAATATCGCAAACGGCAGCTTCAATAACCAGACTTCCTCACCCGCAATAACGGAGGCGCTTATCGGCACTTCATACGGAAAGTCGTCCACCATGGTAGTCGGAAACGTCAATATTTCCATCACTAACGGCGAATTTTACGGCAACGTATTCGGCGGCGGTGGCGCTACGGTAACGGGGAATACGAGCCTTGTCATCGCAGGCGGAACGTTTAAGGCCGAGGACGGCGTATTTGCCGGAAATGCCTGGGGAGGCGAAACGTATGGCAATGTCTCCCTCAAAATCACCGGAGGCGATTTCTCCGAAGCAAATGTCTATGCAGGCAACCACAGAACAAACCCTGCCTCTTTCTCCCAGAATTACATACGTGGGAATACAAGCCTCGTCGTGGAAGGCGGAACCTTTAAAAACCTCAACGGCGGCAGCACCGACGGGAAAGAGGGGCGTCTTGCGGGACGGAGCGATAATACGTCTATCGTTATCAGGGCAAACGACAATATCGTAATAAACGGCGACATCAACGCGTCGTCGGGCTTCGTTGACGGAAACGCGGAAGTTGCGTTCGTCGGCGACGCAAGCAAGCTGACGTTCACGGGCAACGTAAAAACGGCCTCGACGAACTCGGCGGCCAACGCCTCCCTCGGAGGAAAGGCCTCCATAAAAATCGGAACCGCGGAAGAGGCGTTCACGGGCGACTTCAACGCAAAAATAAACGACGGCTTTGCGAGTCTCGAAGTATCCAACGCCGCTACGGAGGTGAACTTCGCCAATTCATTCAATGTCGAAAGCTTTTCGGTGGAAAGCGGCGCCAAAATCGGTCTCGCAGGGGAAACGTCCTTTGGAAAGTTCAGCATACTCTTTGACGGGGAATTTTCCGGCGGGGAAACGATAGACTACACGGACGTGTTCGCCAATGCCGAAACCCAAACGGTCGTGCTGAGCGCAATCGAAAGCGGGGCGCAATTCACCGTTTTCGGCGGCGATCAGGAATGGTCCACGACTTTTGAAAACGGACAGTTCACAGTCGCCTCCGCCATTCCCGAACCCGCCGAATTCGCGGCTTTCCTCGGGATATTGGCCGTACTCTGCGCCGCGGCGCGCAGGCGCTAAGCGCAACAGAAAAAGAACGAAAGGCGGTTCCGAATGCGGACCGCCCTTTTTTTGCGCCGCGCAAAGGGAAGTTTTTTCTCAATAAAACGGGACGCCCCCATAAAAAACGGCGCTTCTGACGCGCCGCGAATTTTCAATGTGCCAAGCGGGCTACAAAAACCTTGCCGCTCCGAAAGAAAAAATTTTCTCCGCCGCCGCAAAAAAACGGGCGGAGCGGGAAAAATTCCAACGCTCCCGCTCGGTGGACAGGCGCGCGGCGCGGATTTGCCGCCCGACGTTGCCGAGGAGTTTGGAAACGGAAAATGGCGGAAAATAATAGGAAATTACGGGAAAATCAAAATGGTTTGGGGAGGATTCGGCTTTCGGATTTGCGTTCGGAAACTTTTTGCGCCTACCCCTTAAAATGAAACGGGATTTGGAACGGTTTTTGCCCTGCCTGAACGCTTCGAACATATCCTGCCACGCGCAAAGTCTGCAATAAAATGCTCCGGCAAAATACTTGCAAAAGCTTTGAAACGAGGTTGCGGCTCCATTTTTCTCGCGCAACGCGAACGCCGCCGTCGAATGCGGGAAAGGGAAAGCCCGGATTATCGCAAATTCCATCATAGCAAGGTTCGCGATTCTTGCCATCTATATACGGCGGACGAAAAAGTCTGAAATATTTCCATAGAGACGAAAGCGCAAATTGCCGGAGCTTCAAACGGAGCCCCAAGCAATAAACGAGGTAACCGCTAAAACGGGCGGGCTTACGTTCAGTTCTATAATGCGTCGGCATCCGGCTTGCAAAAGCCGGAAAGGAAGTGTCCAACGCGCCGGTGCCGGTTCTTCCAAAAACCTCAGAAATACGGATATTTTCCAAATCGCTCCATTTTTCCAAAACCAAATTTCACGATATGCTGCGCCCGCTCGCAAAACTACTCTTTCATCAACGGATTTTCCCAGAATCAAATTTCACGATACGCTGCGCCCTACTCGCCCCGTCCAAACGATGTGTCGTAGTCTTTCCACACCGGATCCAGCCCGCGCGCGCGCAGGGCGGCGGCGAACTCCTCCGGAGTGCGGGAGTCGTCAATGTGGAATTGTTCGCCGCTGTCCGCCCTGTCGGCGTATCCTCCCGGCTTGGTGCTGCTGAACGCGCTCATCTGCGTGACGCCCAAACCCATCACACCGTCGCGGAATTTGCGGCTCTCGCGGGTGGATACGACTATCGCGAGCCTCGGCAAAAACATGCGCAGCGCGCAGATTATCTGGACGGTCTGCCGGTCGGTGGGGATATTGCCGGGGGCGGGAATGTAGCCGCTCGCCGCCGGCCGCATGCGCGGCAGCGACACCGAAATCTGGCTCCGCCACGCGCGCTTGAAGAGGAATTTTGCGTGCAGGGCGACGGCGAGAATTTCAAAGCGCCACTCGTTTACGCCCAAAAGGGGGCCGAGGCCGAGCTTGCGCATTCCCGCCTCCGCGCCGCGCTCGGGAGTTCCGAGCCTCCACCAGAACACGGATTTCGGGCCCGACGGGTGGAGGGTCGGATAGACCTTTTCGTCGTAGGTCTCCTGAAATACGGTCAAACCTTCGCAGCCGGCATCCACGTATTTTTTGTAGTCGACAACCCGCGACGGCGCGATTTCTATGGAAACCGACGGCATTATGGAGCGCGCAAGGCGTATTATCTCCCCCATATATCCCGACGAGACGAGCTTCGGGTTCTCGCCCGCCACTAGAAGCACATTGCGGAAACCGAGGTCGCGGATAGCCGAGAGCTCGCGACCGCCCTCCGGCACCGTGAGCGTCCGGCGCTCTATGTCGTGGCGGCGCGCAAACCCGCAATAGACGCAGTTGTTCACGCACTCGTTGCCCACGTAAAGCGGCGCGAAAAGGCGCATGGCGCGCCCGAAATATTTTGAGGTTATCGACGCCGAAATGCGCGCCATATCCTCCAGCTCAGCCTCCGCCGCCGGAGATATGAGGGCGGCGAGGTCTTCGAGCGAATCCACCCCGCCCTTCGCAACCGCCGCGCGCGCGGTTTCGGCTGGGCAGTTTTTGGAATACTCCGCAAGCGCGTGCAAATCGCGCGAGCGCAGTTCTTCGAGAAATGTCGCTTTCATGGCTATTCGTCGAGAAAGCCCGTGAGCGGGCTCGTTGCGCTCGCGCGGGAGAGCCTCGCCGCCGCTCCGGAAAACCTTGCCGCCCTGCCCGCGCGCACCGCGAGCGAAAACGCGCGCGCCATTTCAACGGGGTTTGAGGCGGCGGCTATCGCCGTATTTACCAATACCGCGTCTGCTCCGATTTCCATAGCCTGCGCCGCGTGGGACGGCAGCCCGATTCCGGCGTCCACCACCACGGGCAGATCCGCCTGCTCGATGATTATCTCTATCTGCGCGCGCGTCTCCAACCCCCTGTTGGTGCCGATAGGAGCCCCAAGCGGCATGAGAGCCGCCGCCCCCGCGTCTTGGAGGCGCATAGCCAAAACGGGGTCGGCGTTCATATACGCCATTACCTTGAAACCCTCTTTGGCGAGAATTTCCGCGGCTTTAAGCGTTTCCACGGGGTCTGGCAGTAGATAGTTGGGGTCGGGGTGTATTTCGAGCTTCACGAAATCGCCGAAGCCCGCCGCGCGCCCGAGCCGCGCTATCCTCACCGCCTCGGCGGCGTCGACCGCCCCCGATGTATTGGGGAGGACGAGATATTTGGACGGGTCGAGAAAGTCCGCCAGATTCGCGTACTCGTCGGAACCCGAGAGGTTCACGCGTTTGAGGGCGACAGTCGCAACGGAAGCCCCCGAAGCCTCGACGGCTTCGGCCATAATTTCGGGGGACGAAAATTTCCCCGTCCCCACAAAAAGGCGCGACGCGAACTCGCGCCCACCGATTGTAAGTTTGTCGGTATTATCCATATTAAAAAAAAACGCGGGCGCGGGCGAAACCGCCGCGCACCCATTCCCTTTGCCCTGCGGCGCTACCGGCTTTCGGCGAAATCCGTCGCGAGTTTCATGTATTTGGCGGCATCCGGCGGAACCTCGATTCTTATTTTCGCAAGATCCGCCACAAGAGAGGCCGGATCGCGCCCCCGCAGCTCGTATATCTCCTTGAACCCGAGGTCGAGAAGCGCGCGGGCTCCGGCTACGTCCATGCGCGGAATCCGCATGAACGGGCTTTTGAGGGCCGCGTAGTCGACCTTGCGCTTTTTTTGCGGGCGTGGCATTACTTTTTCGCCGCCTCGATATTATCGAGAACCTGTTTTGCGCGCGCGTCGGAGGAAAACTTTTTTACGCCCTCCTCTATGAGCTTTAAAACCTGCGCGTCCTTGTAGAGCAGTCCGGAATTTTTACCGAGGGCAGCCGCGTAGAACATGCCGGATTTCTCGTTGCGCACGGCGTAGAGTATGAGCCCCGCCCTGACCTGGGGGGGAATCGCGGCCTTTTCGGCGCCGTCCTTGAACATATTCCATACGTCCTCGTTCTTGGATAGGACGAACAGTTCGATGCCGTCGAGAACCGCCGCTTCCTCGCCGAGCCCACGCGCCTTTTTGATGAGGTTTGCCGCCTCAATCACCCCTCCGACGCGGTAGGAGACAAGCGCCTTGCCCCTGAGCGCAAGCGTATTTTCGGGTTCGGCCTTCAAAATCCCGTTATAAATTTCGAGGGCGAGGGGCCAGGCCTCGAAGAGGGCCGCGGCGCGCGCGGGAATGACGCTCGCCGCGGGCGTCCAGAGCTTGCGGGAACCCATGTAGAGGCGCAGCGCCGTAGAGAGGGCGTCGGGCGTGGCGGAGGAAAGGAGTTTGCGCGCGTCCGCCGCGCCGACGAGCTCTTTCACAAGAGCCTCGTCAGGCTTCTTGGGGTCGCGCAGCGCATAGACCATAGCTATGTTGAAAGATTCGAGGTTTTCCTTGGCGAGCTTTTTGACAGCCGGCAGATACGGAAGCATTTCGTCGGGCTTTTTGTCCATTATACAGACGGTCGAGACGTAGATAGCCGAGGGCTCGTCGCCGAGTCTGTACGCCTTTTCATAATAGCCTTTGGCCGCGCTGAAATCCCGCGAAAGCATCGAGATGGTGCCGAGCGTGCGCAGGGCCCTGACATTGTCGGGGCGAGCCTTCAAAAAGGTTTCAAGCAGGGATTTCGCCTTGGGGAAGTCCCCGGAACCCATGTAGCAGACCGCCACCGGCATGAGCTCTTCCGGCTTGTAGGCGGAAGGATCAGCCTCATAGCTCTTTATCGCGGCGGCGTTGGCCCCGCGGTCGGAAAAAACCGCAGGAGACTCGAACAGCTCTGTCTTTGAAAATGAGGACTTGTCCTTCAAAAGCTCCGGAGTCGGAAGCTGCCCGAACGCGCAGGCCGCGAAAGCCATAGACGCGGCGGCCGCGAAAATGTTGCGTATTTTTTCTGTCATTGTTTTTCCTCGTTCAATATATATGAGCGCGCTAAACCCAATGCGGACAGATTGGACTCAATTTTTCTGCCTGCAAGCCATTTTTTGGGAAGCAAATTTACGCTCCCTCCGGTAAATACCGTCTTGGAGGCTATGCCCCCCTCCGGAAAGTATTCGCGCTCAATGTCGGATATTATCCCGTCGGCGAGCTTGCAGAAACCCTTGGCGCAGCCCACATACATCGCCTCCACCGTATCGCGGCCTATAACGAGGTCGAAATCGGCTTCGGCGGGATTTATGTTCGGCAGCTGCGCCGCACGCTCCGCAAGATAGCTCGCAAAGGCGTGCATTCCCGGGGCTATCGCCCCCCCCGCATACCTGCCGCAGGAATCCACCAGATCGACCGTCACCGCCGTGCCCATGTCGACCGATATGTACGGGGGCTCGAAAAATATCGCCGCCCCCACCGCGCCCGCTATCCTGTCGTGTCCGAGCTGGGCGGGGTTCTTCATGTCTATTTCTATCGGAGAATTTTCGTGCGTCAGGCGCATAGCGCGGCATCCGACAGCGCGCGCGGCGCCGGCGAACTCCGCGGATCTCGCCGGCACGACCGAACACCACGAAAGCGCCTCCGCCCCGCTCGATTCAAACAGGCGCCGGCTTGCGAAAACTTCCGCAAACCCCGCGCTCGGGAAATCCGAGCTTTCGAGCGCCGAATATTTCGAGCCGTCAAAAGCCACAAGCGCGCAGTGGGTGCGCGTATTGCCGATATCCACGCAATAAATTTTCCGTAAATGTGCCATTTAAAAGAAAAACCCGCTAAGAGCGCAAAGGCTTCTCGTCGGGTTTTGAAATTTATAATGCGGCTCGGAGAACTGGACGCTCCCCATTCGCCGGACTGCGGGAGATTATGGGGGAATGAAATCAGTAGTCTTCCACTGTGACAAGACCCCACGCGAAAGAGGTTTTGTCGCCCGAGGGGAGCTCCATTCCGCAAGCCTCTTCAGTCCTTATGGTTATCGACGTATCGGAAGTCGGGGTGAAGCATCCGGGCTCGTAGGTGTAAAGACCGAAGAACGTGCTCTTCTGGTGAGCGGTTCTGTCGTTGCCCGTATTGCATCCGCCGAGCACCGCGCCGGCGACAACCATGGAAATGAGTGCTAATATGCGAAGTTTCATGGAAGCCGAATTTATGGATGCGCCGCGCAAATGCAATCTATTTTTTCACTTTTTTTGCGTTGCGGGAAACTTTCCGCGCGCATATACATTTATACAAACAGGCAAGCCGCGCAAAGGCCGCGGGGGCTTGCGTCCGCTTCGCCGGACGCGGCTTTTTTAAATTCAAAACCGACACGACATGCAATATAGATTCCACGACGGCGGAAATTTTTCCAAATGCCGAATCGTAATGGCGGCCGCGATGTTTGCGGCATCGGCGCTATTGGCGCAGCCTGCGGTCCAGCCGCGGGCCCAATCCGCCGCGCAAAAATCCGGCGCGGCGGCGACCCGCCCCCCAAGCGCGCAGGCGCAGGGGCAAAACTCCGCGCAGGCGCAGGGGGCGCCGCGCTCCTCGGGGGAAATGTCGGCTTTCGGGGAAAATTTCAGCCGCCACCGCCGCGCGCCCGAGCAGTCGCCGAAAACCGGAAACGAATTGCAGGGCCCGTTCTACTTCGTGGACGAAAACCCGATGCAGGTTATAAAGGTTCTCGAAGAGCTCACGGGACAGGTCGCCATTCCCGCGGCGGGGCTGCCGAATGTGAAGATAAACTTTTCCTCAAAGGGAAAGCTGCCGCGCGACGAGGCGGCCCTTGCGATAAAGTCGCTGCTGAGCGCAAACGGCATGGCGGTAGTTCCGCTGGGCGACAAATTTTTCAAGGTATCGCCCTCGCAGGGAGTCAACGCGCAGGCGCCGGCGTACATTTCGGGCAAAGCCTCCGAACTTCCGGCGAGCAACGCGTTCGCCTCGAAATTCTACGAGCTCCAATACGTCGACATAGACACGCTCGCCCAGACCCTCGCGACTTTCGTATCCCCCAACAATGTGGCGGCTCTCGCGCTCTTTCCGCGCAGCAACGCCTTCTTCCTGACTGACACCGTCGCCAACCACCAGCGGATAGAGATGCTGCTCGAAAAGATAGACGTCGAGCCCGCCATACGCGAGGAAATCGGGTTTTTCATGCTAAAAAACGTGGGCGCCGACGACGCCAAGCGAAGGCTCGCGTCCATACAGAACGACTCCCTCAAAAAATATCTCGCCAAGACGAGCATAGAGGCCGACGACCGCACCAACCAGCTCATAGTCGTCACGCCGAAGGGCAACCTCAAACATATCAAGAAAATCGTGGACGCCCTCGACATAGACGCCCAGCCGCTGACGCGCAGCGAGGTATTCTATGTCCGCCACGGGGAATCAAAGGACGTGGCGACCGTGCTAAACCAGATAGTCAAAGGGCAGCAGTCGGCGGTCAAGAGCAACAACGCGGCGGAGGCCGCGAGGGTGGCCGCCACCAACCGCAACAACATGATGGCAAACGCCCAGAACCGCGGCGCAATAAACGCCGGCAGGGCGACGGCGCAGCCCACGAACCTCACCGCCGACCCGACGGGCGCCGCGCTGCAATTCAGCGAATACGTGACAATCGTAGCGGACGAGAGAAGCAATTCCATAGTCGCCTACGGCACCTCCACCGACCTCATGCAGATAAAGAACATAATCGACAAGGTCGACGTGGTTCTCTCGCAGGTGAAAATCGACGTCATAATAACCGAAGTCACGCTGTCCGACAAACAGGTCTCCGGATTGTCCACTTTCGGGCTCGATTACTCCACAGTATCGAGCACCTCCTCCGACGGCGCGACAACCCCGCGCGGCTGGCGCGGAAACACCTCCGTGGGTTCGCTGAACGACTCGGGAGAAAAAGCCTTCACATTCTCGATAAACGAGCAGGGATTCTCGGCGGTCTTCAATATCGCCGAGGAAAACAGCAAGGTAAAAATCCTCTCCGCGCCGTCGATTGTCACCACCCACAACAAGGAGGCCACCATCAACGTGTCGCGCAAATATCCGTTCATAACGGGAACCACGACCTACAACACCGGCAACTTCCCCTCAACGCAGGACACCGTCGAGTGGCGCGACATCGGCATAATACTCGAAGTCACGCCGCTCATAGGCAACAACGGCGTAGTGCAGCTCGAAATCAAGCAGACGGCGAGCTCCGTGCTCGACTACACCGAGGTCAACGGGTCGAGGCAGGCGATAGAAGGCACGCGCGAGGCCGAAAGCTTCGTAAGCGCGCGCGACGGCGAAACCATAGTCCTCGCCGGATTGCAGCAGACGGAGATAAATGACAATGACCAGGCCGTGTGGCTGCTCTCCGACATTCCGCTTCTCGGCGAACTCTTCAAACCCACAAGCGACACCCGCTCGCGCACGGAACTCGTGATTTTCATTCGCCCCACAATAATAAAGAGCGCGGCGGTCGATTCCGTAATGAAGGATTTCGGAATGGAAAAGTCCCCGATATCGGAAGAACTCGACCTCTATCTAAAAACCGGCAGGTTCTACGACCCCGAAAAGGACGGGTTCGGCCAGGGCGAATCCGCAAAGAGTTCGGCGCTGCGGACGATACTCCCGAAGAAAAAGAACGAAGACGCCTTTGCGAACCCCGACGCGCGCAAAAAAGAAGCGGCGGAAGCGGAAAAAACGCCCGCCGGCAGCGGGGAGAAAGAAAAAACAAAGGCGCGCAGGCTCGCGCCGGGCGGCAGGAAGTGACATGAAAATCCTGTTTACGGCAATCTCGATTTGCGCCTTGGCGGCGGCGCATGCCCAGACCGGAGAGTTCGGCGGCGCCCCCGAACCCCGCAGAACTCCGCCCCGCGCGCCCCAACGCGGCGCGCAGAATGCCGCGGACAACGCAGGGCGGCAGAATCCGCAGGGGGAAAATCCGACTGGGGCGCGGCGCGGCGGTTCGCCGGACGGGAACGCCCGCCCCGCAAATGCCACCCAAGCGGAACTTCCGAATCTCGATGGAGCGGAGACACTCTTGGGCAGAAACCCGTTCGGGAACGCCCCCGCCACAAAGACGGCGAAAGACGCAAAGAACGGCGCAAGCCTCCAGCTCACTTCCGTCTGCTGCATAGACGGCAAATGGAATTTCGTAGTCACCGACGCCGGTTCAAAAGCCTCCTACGCCCTTCCCCTAAAAGGCAGAATAACCGAAGAGCTGCCGTACCGCGTGGACTTTTTCGACGAGGAGACAATGAGCGTGAGCGTCTCAAACTCCGTGGCGGAATATGTCCTGACGCTGAAAACGCCCGACGAGCCCGCGGCGGCCCCCGCGCCGCAGGCCGCCAAAAATGCGCAGCAGCAACAGCAGGCGGCCCGGCAGAACTACAATAATTTCAGGCCGTGGTTCCCCCCGCCGAGGGTGGAAGTGCCGACAGCCAAACGCATAAACAGGCGATAGAAAAAATGCCGCTTTCATACATCCGGAAAATCGAGTCCGCAAAGGCGGAATTCAAGAAGGGCCTCTCCGCGGAGGACGCCGAGAATTTCGAGGCGTGCCCCGACCCGAAAAAGCCGCGCTTCCTCCTGGAACACGGTAACTTTACGGAGTCGGAGATCGCGGGCGCGCTATCTCGGGCGACGGGAATCGAAACCGCGGAAGAGCTGGACGTCCCCGAAAACGCCGAGGCGCTGCTGCCGCTGAGGATAATAAACGAGTACCGCTGCGTTCCGCTCGCCGACGGCTCGGCGGCGTTCGCGTGGCCGCCGTCGCCCGACGCAAAAAAATGGATCTGCGCGATGTCGGGAAGAATACCCGCCGTGAAAATCGCCCCCTACTCCGCCGTGGAGGGGAAAATTTCCGAGAGCTTCGGGGTCGGCGCGGAATCGCTCGAAGGGCGCGACGCCGACGACTTCTCCGACATATCCGAGGGCGAGGCGCAGGAGGACGAAAACGCGGCAATCATAAAGTTCGTAAACGAAATCATAACCCGCGCGCTCGCCGACAGGGCGACGGACATACACATAGAGCCGCGGCGCGAAAGCCTCGCCATAAGGTACAGGATAGACGGCGACATGACGCCGGTGTCAGTGCCCGAAAACCTCGTGAAGTTCAAAGACGCGGTGGTCTCGCGCATAAAGATAATGGCGCGGCTGAACATTTCGGAAAAGCGCAGGCCGCAGGACGGGAGAATCGCGTTTACCTCGAAAGGCGGCGAGGAAATCGACATCCGCGTGTCGTCGCTGCCGACGCTGTACGGCGAGAGCGTTTCACTTAGGCTTCTCAACCAGAAGTCGCGGCCCGTCACGATAGAAGACCTCGGCTTTCTGCCCGACGACGCGGAGAAAATCGCCCGCCCGCTGTCGCTGCCGCACGGGATAATCCTCGTCACGGGGCCGACGGGCTCGGGCAAATCGACGACGCTCACGGCGTTCATACGCCGCCTGCGCTCTCCGGAGGTGCGCATAATAACGGTGGAAGACCCCGTTGAATACGAGGTCGAAGGCGTCAACCAGACGCAGGTCAACCCCGACATCGGGCTGACCTTCTCGTCCGTGCTGCGCTCCGTGCTGCGCCAGGACCCCGACATAATAATGGTCGGCGAAATACGCGACAGGGAGACCGCCGACATCGCAATACGCGCGTCCCTCACCGGCCACCTCGTGCTGAGCACGCTGCACACCAACGACTCCGCCGGCGCCCTCACGCGCCTTGTGGACATGGGCATAGAGCCGTTTTTGATAGCCTCGTCCGTCGAGATGATACTCGCCCAAAGGCTCGTGAGGCGGCTTTGCAAATGCGCGGTTCCGGCAAACTACGCGCGCGAAAAAATCTCGTCGAGCCTCGCGACGCTCGGGCTGCCGCAGTCTGAGATAGCCCTCTGCGGCGGCGCCAAGGCTCCCAAGGGCTGCGACAAGTGCCGCTCGATAGGCTATTACGGCAGGGTCGGGATTTTTGAAATACTGCTCGTGGGAGAGCAAATACACTCGCTGATAGTCTCCCGCGCTACGGCGCGCGAAATACGCGAAGCCGCGCGCGAAAACGGAATGAGAACTTTGCAGGAATGCGGTTGGGAGCTCGTAAAGCGCGGGATTACGGGGCTCGAAGAGATAATGTGCTACGCCAACCTGACGGACGAGAACGCCGGACATGCAAAAGTTTAAATACAGGGCTATGGGCTCCGGCGGGAAAATCGCCGAGGGCGAAATCGAAGCGGCAGACTACAAGGACGCCTGCCGAAAACTGCGCGCCGCGGCGCTGTCGCCGATTTCGGTCGGGCGCGCGGACGGCGGCGCGCGCGAACCGGCAAAGCCCGACGAAGGGCGCGCGGCTTCCGGAAATCTTGGAGGCGAAAGGACCGCCCTCGCGTTTTTCAAAAAACTCCTGCAACTTAGCGGAAGCGGCGGAATGCCGGTTGGCGACGCGCTGAAATCGCTCGCGCAAAGGTCGCTCGACAAGCGGACAAAAACTCTTTGCCGCGAGCTCTACAAGGAGCTCAGCGAGGGCCGGACGCTCGCCGACGCGCTCAAAAGATACCCCGCCCTCTTCGACCCGTGCATAACGCACCTCGTGGAGGCGGGCGAATCCACCGCAAACCTCGGGTTCGTGTTCGAAAACATAATATCGTACATAGAGGCGCGCCGCCAGCTGCGCCGCACGATAATTTCGGCGCTCGCGTACCCCGTATTTTTGTGCGTTATGGCCTCCGGCGTCGTGCTGCTCTTCCTATTCTTTATGCTACCGAGAATCGAGTCCATGATGTCGAATATCGGCGCGGGCGAAAACGGGCCGATAACGTTGATGAAAACGATAGGCTCGGTTCTGACTACGGGCGTGCCCGCAGCGGCAGCCGCCGCGATTCTGGCGGTTGCCGCCGTAAAATTCATGCGCAGGACGCCCGAAGGCCTCCTGAAAACCGACGCCGCCCTGCTGAAAATCCCCGTCATAGGAAAGATAGCGGCGGACTCCGACCTGTGCAGGTTTTCGACGCTCGCCTCCACGCTCTTCGCCTCGGGCGTCAACACGACGGAGACTTTTAGGCTGGCGGAAAAGTCGGTGAAAAACTCCCTCGTGCGCTCGCGCATTCAAAATTTCAGGATAGCGGTAAACGACGGCGCGCCTATTTCCGCCGCGCTGAAAAAGTTCGACATAATCGACAGCGAGGACATCGACATAGTGGCGGTTGGCGAACGAACCGGAAGCCTGGTGTCGGCTTTCGCGGAAATAGGGAAGTCGCACACGGAATCGCTGAACCGCAGGATAAAATTCTCGACCGGCGCGCTCGGCGGAGCCGCGCTCGCGCTCGCATTCGCGCTGGTGCTCGTTTTCGCAGTGGGAATAGTGCTCAGCATTCTGGGATTGAGCCACGGCCTGGTGGCAAAATAGATTCAATCCGGCAAAAACGCGCCGTCACCGCACCCGACGAAAAGTTTCCCTCCGCATCTTCCGCCGCTTTAATCTGCACTCCGCCAATTTCGGATTACGGCAAACTTAAAGCAACGCCGCAACGGCGAAGCCGTTTCCCCAAAAGAAAACCCGCTTTACGCTGTGCAAAAATAAAAACCTTTCTCCAACGCTACCAGACACGCCAAATTGCACAATTCCCACGCAACATCGCATTGCACAATCTCCACTCCATACCGCTTTAATCCGTATTCCGCCAATTTCGGATTACGGCAAACTTAAAGCAACGCCGCAACGGCGAAACCGTTGCGGAAGAGAAAAGCCGTTTATTTGCCTTTGCGCCGCGCGCAAACAAATAAACGGCTAATGAAACTCGGGTTTCAAGTTTTACTTTGGCATATAACCAATAGCTTATAAATATACTTCTTTTTAACCGCTATTATCCGTAGCCACAAAGGGGAATAGAAGTATTGGCGAAGCCAATCTTCGTAAGGGGCGTCAGCCCCTTCAATGGCTGGCACGCCCCGTGCCTGGCTGGCATGTCTCATGCCGCCTGCTCGCTTTGCGCCGGTAGTGCCGCTTGACTAGTTTTCTATGGATTTATCGCGGGAGGTATAGTTCGGCGTCTTCGGGGTAGCGTTTATTGTTTATTATAACGCTTGCCTTTATCTGTTCGGGTGGCGTTCCGGTCTCGACCCATTTGCGGATTGTGCCGAGCATGTCGACGCCTGAAATATTGCCGTGCCATCCGCCGGGAACCATGAAGAGGCGCGCGAACTCCGCCGTCTTGGGGACGGAGCCGACGTTTTCGCACAGCAGGCCGTACCATTCGCGTATGTAGTCGGCGGGCACTATCGTGTCGATTTTTCCCTGTACTATTAAAAGCTTGCCGCCGAGCTTCCTGAACTTGCCGAGATTTGGGGCTGCGTTTGCCGCCGCGAAACGTTTCCCGAAGTCGCGCGCGTAGGAGTGAAGGTCAACTTTTGAGGCGTCCACGCCTGACTTGCGGAAAAACCATTCAGACATCCAGTCGACGAATCCCCCTTTGAGGCTCTTGCCGTTGTCGGCGATTTCGCACGACGGCGGCAGCCCGAACGTCACGAACGCTCCGGTTTTGGGGTCGAGGAACGGCGAGTGGACTTTTTTCAGGATTTCGATTTGTTCTTTCGTGAGGAAGTCGAATTTGGAATAGTCGACCTTTGCGCGCTCGGGATATTTCAGATAGGGCTTTTGCGGGTCTGCGGGCTCTCCGTCGTTTCCCCTGTTCTGCGCGACGATTTTTTCGGTGATTTTCTTTATCTGTTCGTCGGAAAAGCGGTTCCCGGGGTGGAGCAGCGCCCTTTCGAAAATGAAGCGCGTGTGCAGCCCCGTGCGGTCGGATACCGGATAAAATACGGCTATGCCGTCGTATTCCCCCGGGTCGCGCTCCGCCATAGAAAGCCCCTCCTGACCTCCGGTCGAGCCGCCGACGTAGTAGGAATGCTCCGGCTTGCGCCCGTAATACGCCTCGGCGATTTTCTTGCCCGCGCGCGTCATCATGCATACGGCGTCGTGTCCGAAATCCGCGGCGGCGACGTCGAGGCTCTCTTGGTCAACCCACCACTTGTCGGTGCCCAAGTCGCAGTGGGCGGAGGCGTAGCCGCCGTTTGCCCCGCCGACCGCCGCCTTTAATGACAGATTTTGACCCATGCCGCCGTTCCCGTTGCCGAGGAAGATGCCGTTCCAGTCGTCCGGCAGGCATATTGCGATGTTGACCTTTGACGGCGGCTTGGCGCGCGCCTTTACGAGCACGGCTCCTCCCGCGGCCTTCGTCCCGTCGATTTCCGTCCCGGGCTTTATGCGCTCCACAGCCGTTATCTCCACGTCATCGAGGCCGAGTTTCTCCACCCTTTCGACGCTTCCCCCCGCGGCCGCCAATAGTTCCGCAAATGCCGCCGACAATACCATATACAATGCCTTGCGCATTCTTTTCAGAATGCCGGATTCCGCGCTTTTTTCAACCCAAAATCGCTCTTTAAGACGGTAATCCTCTGGGCGCTAAATTCATAGATATTTTTACTTGACTTTGAAAGGTAGAAGAATAAAGAATATTAAGAATAGCGGTATACGCGGTTTATTCCGCATCCCGTTGCCAAATATTTATCCTTCTCCCTTTCCAAATAAATGAAAATGAGAATAAAAGTTAAAAACATAATATGTCTTTGCACGTTGGGCGCCGCATTTTCGGCTTCCGCAGACACTCTTTATTGGGTCGATACGAAGACATTTAATTCGACGTACAACCAGAATTCGCCGCGCTATCTTCTGAGCACCGAAAAGAGTTCCGAGGAGGGCAACGACAATTACAACTGGGCGACGGGTTTTTCCTTGGACGGAGACGGCAAGCCGACATATACCTATGCGGAAACGGTCTATGCCCCGACAGCCGATACCGACGTCATATTGGATTATTCCAAGAATGCCTTCACCTACCAGATGGGGGGATCGATAGTTCTTAACGCCAACCAGACGTTCAGCATAAAGAGCCTTGCGATTTCCGGCTGCAACAACAACTGGGCGATGTTCAATATGCAGACCTCCTCGCACTTCCAAATCTCCGGCGATCTGACATACGGTTTTAACGGGTATGTGCGCTTTACGTCGGGCAATCTCTCGGTGGGGGGCGATATATATAATAACAATACCAATGGTTATAACAATTTGTCCTTAGGGGCGGCCACTTCGTCGCTTGAATCGTTTTCGGCGGAGAATGTCTATCTCAGCCGCGGTAACGGCAATTCGATGATAACCTTTTCCGTCGGCAGGGCGGCCACGACCTATGACAAGGCGACCGGCGTCATAAGGGGCGTCATAGATTTCGGCTCAAACGCGGGCAAGGTGCGGTTCGAGAAAATGGCGGACTTCGAGCAGTTTCTAAAAGTCGGCGGATTGAAAGGGTCGGCCGGCACAGTGACCGCCGAAGCTGCCGGCGTGAACTATACGGTCGTTCTGACAAATCCCTCCGAGCAGACTTACTCGGGCGTCGTGACGAATGCGGAAGGGGCGTCCGTCAATATCGTTATGGACGGAGCGGCAACACAGGTTCTCTCGGGCGAAAATTCGTTTTCCGGCTACATACAGATGGAGAATGGCACGCTGCTGGCGAAAACTGCCGCAGGTTCCACGCACGGCAAGCTTACCCTCAACGGAGGCAGGTTTGGCGCGGTCGGAAACGCCGCAGTGTCCTCTGCGGAATTTAACGGCGGCGGGTTCATATTCGCCGACAAGGACGAATTCCTCGCCGGAGCGGGAGTAAGTTTGATTTCCATAGCGGGGGAATTCGCCAAAACAGCCTCGGACAAAATAGCGATAGACTTCAACGGGCTTGACGCCTCGGAGCTTGTCGGCATTACCTACGACCTCATAACGGCGGGTTCGCTTACCGGCATGTCGTCGGAAGTCGACGCCGACGAATACTTTGCCGCCGAAAACCTTCTCAATGCGGTTGCGGATTTCGGTTGGAACGGCAACATGCTGCAAGTGACTTTCGGTACGGTTCCGGAACCCGCGGGAGTTGCGGCGCTTCTCGGGCTTGCCGCGTTCGCATTCGCCGCGCGCCGCAGGCGCGGGTAATCGGAAATCAAATTTCCGGCTTTAAGGCGGCTCCGATATGGAGCCGCCTTTTTGCGCATTGGAGTATCGGGCGGGAGGGCTGAGACAAGCCGTCGCGTGCGGCTTGCCGCCAAGCGCGGATTTCGGAGTATCGGACAGGGGAGAGAGGGGAAGGGCGGCAGTTGTGAAAAATTGTTATGTTAAAACGTATGCGCGCGCAGGCAAAAGAGAATAATTTTGTTTTTTTCGACTCTCCCGCAGCGGACTCCAAACGCATTTGTGCGCGCATATGTGCGTGGAACAATGGCATGGGAAATGTAATTTGGGATGGGGGAGGGGGGAGGTGGGGTGGAAATATTTTGTTAAAGTATTGACATTTATAATTATTGTATTTGAATGGATTATACCAAGAGCGGTTTGCATATTCGCCGTTGTATTATCGAACTTCAACATCATAAATAGTAATAAAAATGAAATATCTGTTAAAATGTTTTTCCCGTTGCGGATATTTTCTCGCTCCGCTCTGGTTTTGGGCGTTGCCGGCGCAGGCGGCCGATCTCGAAGGCGCGTTAACGTCGGGTTCGGCTCTTCCTGCGGACATTTCCGTTCCCTCTTCCTATACTCTAAACGGGGAGCCATATGCCGGAGAAATCGATTCTCATACAAATATCTCCATAAACTGTTCCTTCTCCGAAGTTCCTTCGGCTTACATCATAACGAGGGCGTCCGCTTCCCTGTCTGCCGGAAATCTGACTTACGACATATCTTATTTGCCCGCGAATTTTTGGGATAAAAACTTGCTGGAAATTTCCGGAAGCCAGACTGTTTCTGTTGAAAATCTGACTGTCAATTTGCGCGATACGAAGACCTCCCAGCCGATTTTAGGTTTTCAAATAGAATCGGGCGCGACATTGGAGACTCGCGGTGATTTTCTCTTTTCCGACACGCGGAGCTCTACGAATTGGTACATGACGCGCGTCGCGTTTCGCGGTAGCGGAAATGTGAAAGTCGGCGGCGATTTTATAATAGATTCGCAAGTCTCCAATCCTCCGGCGCATAATCTTGATTCGGCGTCTTTATACGTCGATACTCGGACTTTTGCGGTTGACGGCGTTTTGACTGTCAGAAATTCAAACGGAGACAATAATATATTTCAAGTTTCACCGTCGTCTGCCGGCACTTTTACCCGCACATTGGGCGGTTTGCAGATAACGCAAAAAGGAATGATACATCTCGGCGGAAGTGTGGCCACTGCGAACACTACGGAATTTATTTTCACAAACTCCGGAACGAGCGAGTATATCGGAGGACTTTTGACAAAGGATTCCGACGGGGAACTCGCGGACAACAAGCTGAATGTGCGAATGACGGCAAACGACACCGCCAATGGCCGCCAGATAATGAAGTTTACGCCTACACAGGGATGGTCTTTGAGCAGCGGGGATTTTTCAGATTCCCCCAACGCGCTGAATGAAGTCGAGGTGAGCGGCGGCAGGCTCGACTTGGGAATGTACGACGGAATGAAGGGCGGCAGCCTGATGATAATGGGGTACAACAATCCCTCGGAAGCCGTGTTCAGCGCGACAGGCGCGGCGGCGGATACGGAAATCGGCAGGGTGGAATTTGACTCCATGTCGTTCTACCGCGGAACGGTGGTTTTCGACCTCGCGGAAACCGACGGCGACTTCATTAAAGTTAACGGAGCCATGACGAAAGTTACGGGAGCTTCTCCGCTGGTGCTCGAAGTGAACGTCTCCGCCTACGATTTACAGGCGTGGCTCGAAGCCTCCGAAAGCGATGAATGGAATGCGAATTTGATGTCGTTTGCAACTGTTGGCAGCAATGTATCCGCGGAGGACTTCACCCTGAAACTCCAAGACGGAATTATGGGCAAAATAACCGTATCCGAACTGGACGGGGTATCGACGCTGACCGCAAACCTTTCGCTCGTCCCCGAACCGTCGGAAGTCGCGGCAATCCTCGGCGCGTTTGCGCTCTTGCTTGCCGCGCGCCGCAGGCGCGGATAAGCGGAACGGAAGACGAGAAATTTCTCGAAAATTTTAATGCGGCCCGCGTCGAGGAAGGCCGCATTTTCACGCAATATAAAAAAACATTCCGAAATTTGAAAAAATTTTTCAAACCGGTAAAACCGATCCGTTCCCGCCCGTTCAAATGCCGCGGCGGAAGTATCGAAAACTCGCCGGTTTTCACGCAACCGGCGGCGCCGGAGTATTTGCGCATTATTAACGCCGCGTTAAAAAAAGGCTTGATTTGCGCGAAAAAAAATCAAAACATAATGGAGAATCGGATGGGTATATTCATATAAAGAATCTTCCCCTCTGTTTTCCAACCAAAACAAACTACAAATAAGATATGAAAAAAGCAATCATCAGCTTACTCGTAGCGGGCGCGGTTGTAGCCGCCAACGCTCAGGATAAAGCGCTCCTTGAAACCCTCGTCAAAAAGGGCATGCTCACCCAGCAGGAAGCCGCGCAAATCGCTAAGGATTCCGTAGCGGTGACTCCCGCTACCAAGTCGACGAAGTCCATCAAGATTTTCGGCGGCGGCCAGGGCTGGTACAGCTGGGGCAAAAACAGCGTCAAGTCCGGAACTGCATCCTTCTCCCAGCAGAACGGATTCACCCTCCGCTATGTAAAGCTCGGCGTTGAAGCCGACGTGGGCGGCGGATGGAGCGCGGAAGTCGTCACCGACTTCGGCACGGAAGGCGAAAGCAAGAATTACCTCGACAAGGTCGTTGCCTCCAAGAAGATCGATCTCGACTATCTCAACGGCACTCTCCAGCTCGGTCTCCGCAAGGTAAACATGGGCTACGAACAGAACATGGACGACTTCGGCCAGCTCGCGGTCGAACGTTCGGTTGCCACTTATTTCTTCACCAGGAATGAAGGCAAGAACTTCGGTTCGCGCACGGTCGGCGTGTTCTGGGACGGCAATATCACCCAAGTTGACGGCCTCTACTACGGCGCGGCGGTGACCTCCGGCGTTTCCGAAGGCGGCGTTGACAACTACATCTCCGACGCTGAAAAGAGCTCCGCTCTCAGCTTCTGGGCCAATATGGGCTATAAGAATGTCGCCGACGTCAAGGGCGAAACGCTCTCCTATGATCTCGGTATAAACTTCGGCTATGCTCCCCAGGGCATGAACGCCGCTGTCTACACCCAGAAGGGCAGCGTATGGGGCATCAACCCCTATGCCACTCTCAACTGGCGCGGACTCACCCTCATCAGCGAATTCTTCCTCCAACAGGCTGAAGACTACACCCCCGGCCGCAACGGCGTTGGCCGCACTCCGATGGGCGCGAACTTCACCGCCGCCTACAAGATGGATATCGGCGAATGGGGCGCGATCGAACCCGTGTTCCGCGGTTCCTATGTCTCCACGAACGGCATGGGTCTGCGTTCCGCTTACAGCGGCAACGACCTCGGCGACATAAACCAGGCGATGACCTTCTACGGCGGCGTCAACTGGTATGCCACTACCGCGGTTAAGACCTCCCTCGGCTACGAGTTCGCCTACTACGACCAGGGCGACGCGACTGTCGAACGCGTGTACGGCAACACCGTCTGGGCGCAGGTTCAGGTTCTCTTCTAATCGAGAAGCGACAACGCAAAAAAAAGGGCCAAACGCAAGTTTGGCCTTTTTTTTGCGCGTGGAAAACGTTGCCGGCAAAACCCGCTCTTCTGCGGTATTTCCCCGCTTATCGGCTGGGGGAAGTCCCGCATTTCCTTATCCCGCCGAATGATTTAATTTGCCGCCGCGCGCCCGTCGCGAAATTTTCGGGAAGATTTTACGTTTTGCGGATTGGCCGATGGGTATAAGCTTTTTTTGCGGTAGACTGTTCAAGGGATACGGCGCATTTGTCATGTATATGAGCTTTCATCTCGTTTCAGTTTCTAAAACTGCGCGTCTATTTTGCCGCGCGCCAGCGCAGCGGGGCGGCATTGTCCGCGGTTCGCGCGGCGCCGGGATTGTGTTCCGGCAGACGTTCTGCCATCTTATGTTTTTCGCGCGGGAATAACGGGATATTCTGCTATTGCCAACGCCCGGAACGCGGCGGGGAACAGATGTTTCGAATGACGGAAAATGATTAACATTGTTTATATTGCGAATAAAGTGCGTATTATCATGAAAACGATTGTTCCGTTTGCCCTATCTTTCTTGTTTGCTTTGCCCGCCTTTGCCCAAGAGTCGGCTTATGTCGATTTATATTCGACCAAAGATTTCTCGACCCAACTGTGGGCGGCGGACGGGAAAACCACGTATTTCAAATACCAGTGGGTGGACGAGGAAAAACAGAAGAGCTGGTGGCAAACGGAGAGCGGCGCCCCGACGATACCTGGCGCAAACAACAATCTGTGGGTAATTGCCGATACCACGAGCCAAACCGGCATCGTGTCCGGATACGGAAACGTCCCGCTCGAAATCCACGACCTGAACTATGTCCTGAAAGTCGGCTCGCCCGGCTTTGACCTCATAGGGGGCGCGGACGTAAATATAAACATGGCCGGAAAACTTAACATCACGCTTGAAGAGTCATATGCAAACTGGAATTCCACGAGCTTGAATATCGTAATAGGCGGCGGGGAGGCAACACCTACCATGTCTACGGCGACATGAACGTCCTGAACAAGGCGGCGGGAAGCTCTATCCATCAGCAGGGCTTGAAGCTGACGGTCAGGAACAACTATACTTCTTCGCAGGTAAATTTATCCGGCGGCGACAGCGCGTACTATACCACGGCTATCCAGAAGAACTGCACTTTCCAGGTCGACGGCGATCTAACGTTCTCGCAGACCTCCGGATACTCTTCCACGGAGGACTTGGACGCCCAGAAAATAATTTTCCAGACGTCGGTCACAAACTTCATAGTGGGAGGGGTAGTGGACATGACTTCCCTTTATGCCAATACTGTGCATAATGAATACCTCGCCGAGTGGAATCTCAAAACCAGGCTCGGAACAAAGGCGGAAACTCTGTCGTCCGACGCCGCGTTCGACTCGAATATAACGATAGGCTGATTGAAGGGGAATGCGCTATTGAGCGCGACGGAAGACTACGACGCCGCGAACCATAAAATCAACATGACTTTCACCAACAAAACAGACGCGGTCTGGCAGGGAACTTTCAAGAACGACGGCGGCACGCAGTTCCACTTGAAAATGGATTCCTCCGCCACAAACTCCCAGACGATGGTATTTTCCGACAAGTCCGCCACAAATTCCGCCACGGGGCTGCTGGTGGACTCCGTGGGCGTCTCGGGCGGAACGCTTCTCTTCCAAAACCAGTCGTCTTACGGCAACGGGGAACTCGTGCTCGACGGCGCATCATTCGCGTCCGCCGTCCTGAAAAGCGGCGCCCTGCTCATCGGCAACAAAGACTCTTTCTCCGCGGGCATATACTCCCTGAATCTCGGGGCGCTCGCAAAAGAGGGAACAGAGAAAATCGGCATAGACTTCGACGGCTTCGACGCGACAATGCTCATAGACGAGCCCGCCTACACGCTGATATTCTGCGAATCGCCCGCCGGATTTTCCTCCGACGCCAACGACGACTTCATCGCCCAAAACCTGCTCGGGGCCTTGGCAAACTTCGCCTGGGACGGCAATATGCTGACCGTGAGCTTCTCGCAAGTCCCCGAACCCGCGGCAACCGCCGCCCTCCTCGGCGCGCTCGCCCTCGGCCTTGCCGCATGGCGCAGGAGGAAATGATTTGGATATGAGGGGGTCTGTGCGCCCCCCTCATACTCCCCCGCAGGCGCGAGGCGCGGGCATGAGGCATGCCATCCATAGAAGGGGCTAACGCCCCTTACGAAGATTGGCTACGCCAATACTTCTATCCCCTCCCAGTTCTCAACAAAAAACGAACCTCCCGAGAGAGAGGTTCGTACACACTTTCGGAGTTCGTCCCCCAAACCCCCAGCTTCCCTAATTTGGCGTAATGATTTTGTATGATGAACAAGGAGAGGCACAAGGTGGTATGGGCGCAATTCCAATAAAGGGGCGTAGTCCCTTGCGGCGATTGTTCCCTACTGTCCTGTCCCAATCCTCAATAAAAAAACGAGCCTCACGAAAGAGGGATTCGGCTGTACGGACTACCGCCGAAGGTATAAATCTCTTACGGGTGCGGAGCGCGCAAAACGTTTAAGGGAGCGACAAGCCGTTTCCATACAACGGTTTCGCCCTTGCGGCGATTGGCAAAGCTAATGTGCCTGTACCGTTTTGTCGGCAATATCGTTTACCCGTTTCCGCAAGCGGAAATAGTCAATCCTTCCCGAATTGTCTCTTAATTCCAAGGGTAGGCTGCGTTCAGGCGAGTATAGGAAAGAGTCTGCCGGTGGGAGCTTACTGGCGTACGTGGCCGGTAGCGGCTTCTCTTAATGGAAATGTTCGTAAAATTAGGGAAGAAGTGTTATAATCCGTTAACTGATATTATGTATTTTGCATATCAATAAATCAAAAATTCAATAAAAGCATATCGCATATTTTATCGCAAAAATATTGCCTTATGTAAAATAATCTTCCGCGCAGCGGAAGTTTTGCGGAAATAAATTGCGGCGGCATATGATATGCGTTGCAAGAACAACACCATCGCGATAGGCAGAAGACTCCGAACGCTGAGAAAAACGGAAACGGCACTGGCGCGGGACGAGCGCCGATATGCGTGCGGGTTAAATATGAAAAAGTCTGCCGACGGGGAACGCGCCAATTTGCGCGGCCGGTGGCAGACTTTTTTAAGCGGGGCGTCAACGCCAGTTTTACGCGCCCGCGCCAAGAGCATTCGTCAAATCAACCGCCTGTGAGGTTCTGGATGATTTGTATAATCGGCAGGAAGAGGGCGATGACGATTGTCCCCACTACCAATGCCAAAAATACAATCATTATAGGTTCGATGATAGACGTTATTGCCCCGACGGAGTTGTCGACTTCTTCGTCGTAGTTGTCCGCTATGCGGTTGAGCATTTCGGGCAGCTGTCCGGTTTCTTCGCCGACTTCAACCATGCTCGTGACCATTGTCGGGAAGATTTTCTGCTGGTCGAGGGGCGTTGAGAGGTTTTCGCCGTCGCGCACGCGGTCGTGCACGCGCGAAAGCGCGTCGGAAATCAGAGAGTTGTTGATGGTTCCGCGGGTGATGGTGAGCGCCTCGAGTATCGGTACGCCGGAGGCGAGAAGCGTGCCGAATGTGCGCGTAAACCTCGCCACAGTGGATTTCATCACGAGGTCGCCGATCTTCGGCAGCTTGATGGCCGCGGTGTCCCACACCCTTATGCCGATCTTCGTTTTGAAGAAGATTTTTACGAAGAGGATTACGCCGACTATGATGAGACCCGTGAGGATATAGTTTTCCTTCATGAAGTCGGAGATGTCGATGATGGTCTGCGTGAGCGCGGGCATCCTTGCGTTGCCTTTCAGCATATCCGTAAAAATCTTTTGGAATTGCGGAACGACGAATATCATTAGGATTGCCACGATAGCTATGGCGACGCCCATGATGACTATCGGGTAAACCATCGCGCTCTTGACTTTGTTGGTGGTTTTGAGCGCCTTTTCCTGGAAAGTCGAGAGCCTGTCGAGAACGACGTCGAGGACGCCGCCGGCTTCGCCCGCCTTGGCCATATTGACATAGAGCTTGTCGAAAATCTTGGGGTGTTGCGAGAGGCCGTCGGAGAACTTGTTGCCGGTGCGCACGTTGTCGGCGAGCTGGTCGACTATCGCCTTAAAGTAGGGGTTTTTTTCCTGGCGCGCGATTACTTCGAGCGAGCGCAGCAGCGGGAGTCCGGCTTTCAGCAGGGTGGAAAGCTGGCGGGAAAACACTGTGATGTTTTCCTTGCCGACGCCCGTGCCGAAAAGGGGTTTTTTCGCCTTTCCGCCCGCAGCTTTCTTTTCGGAGGCTATTGCGGCCACTTCCGCGATTCGCGATACCGAAAAACCCTGCGCCGCCAAGTCCTTTCGGGCGCGGTTTTCGCTTGTCGATTCTATAACCCCGCTAAGCTCGCGTCCTTCTTTGTCGAGGGCTATGTATTTGAATTTTGCCATAACAGTTATCCTTTTTTATTAAGTGTATTTCAGAACTTCTTCCACGGTGGTCGCCCCGTCGAAAATCGCGCGCAGGCCGTCGTCGCGCAGGGTGCGCATGCCAAGCTCTATCGCCTTTTGTTTGAGCACGAGGGTCGGCGCGCGCGCGGTGATGAGGTCGCGCAGGGAGTCGTTGACCAGCAGCAGCTCGAACAACCCCTGCCGGCCCTTGTACCCCGAACCGTTGCAGTCGGCGCACCCCTTGCCGAAAAAGAACTGTTTGTCGGCGATTTCAATGGGGTCGACGCCGAGCATGTCGATAATCTCCTGGTCGGGCTCGTAGGCCGTTTTGCAGGTGGGGCAGATTCTGCGGACGAGCCGCTGCCCGAGGATGCCTTCGAGCGACGCCGCGATGAGGAAGGGCTCGAGCCCCATGTCGATGAGTCGGGTGACTGCGCCCGGGGCGTCGTTGGTGTGCAGGGTTGCGAGCACGACGTGGCCGGTGAGCGACGCCTGTACCGCGATCTGGGCGGTTTCCAAGTCTCGGATTTCGCCGACCATTATCTTGTCGGGGTCCTGTCGGAGGAAGGCGCGCAGACACCTTGCGAAATCAAGGCCGACTTGGTGGTTTATCTGCACCTGCATGATGCCGTCGATTTCGTATTCGACCGGATCTTCGGAAGTGAGGATTTTGATGTCGACGGTATTGACCTCGCGCAGGGCCGAGTAAAGCGTGGTCGTCTTGCCGGAACCCGTGGGGCCGGTGACGATGAAAATGCCGTTGGGGAGCTTGACGAGCCTCCTGATGTTTTCGACGAGCTCGTCGGTCATGCTGAGCTTGTCGAGGTCGAGGTTGACGACGCTCTTGTCGAGCACGCGGAGCACGACGCTCTCGCCGAACTGGGTCGGGAGGGTGGATACGCGCAAGTCCACGGGGCGTCCGGAAATCGTCATCTTGATTCTTCCGTCCTGCGGGATTCGCTGCTCGGCGATGTTGAGGTTTGCCAGAACCTTTATGCGCGAAATCACCGGCAGGGCGAGACTCTTGGGGGGCGGGGCCATTTCGTAGAGCGCGCCGTCTATGCGGTAGCGGATCCGGAATACGTCTTCAAAGGGCTCGAAGTGTATGTCGGAAGCCTTGTCGCGTATAGCCTGTTGGAGTATGAGGTTGACGAAGCGTATTATCGGCGTCTCGTTCGCCATGTTCGCGGCGTCGCTCTCGGAATTTTCGTCGAAATCGACATTCGAGATTTCCGAAATGAGGTCGTCGATGCTCGAATCTTCCTCTCCGTAGCACTGGATTATCAGGTTGTCCACCTGGTCGGGATCCATCACTTTGAGCGTGACGTCCTTGTTCAGGGTGAACGTAAGGTCGTCTATGATGGCGTTGTTGAAGGGGTCTTTGGCGAGCAGCGTTATCGCGGTGTCGGAGACTTCTACCGGAACCACCCCGTACGTCCGCGCGAGATTCGGGCGAAGCTGCCTGTACACCTCCTCCGGAATGTTGGCGGGCGGAATGGGGACATACTCGTAGTTCAAGTACGCGGCGACCGCCTCCAAGAGCTTTGTCTTTTCTATGAGGCCGGATGAGATTATAGTGTCGGCGAGCGACTGGCCGGTGTTGAGGTGGGTTTCGTTGAGCTCGTCAAGCTGCTCTTTCGTGAGCGTCTTGTTGGAGAGGAAAATTTCGTAAATCGAGTTGTTGTGGTCTTCAAACATTGGTTCAGCCTCCGATTATGCTTCGTTCATGGTGACTTTCAGGACTTCGTCTGCGGTCGTAAGCCCGCCGCCGACCTTTCGGATGCCGTCTTCGCGCATGGAGCGCATGCCGAGCTCGCGCGCTTTGGTGCGGAGCTCCACGAGGGTTCTGCCCTCGTAAATCATCTGCTGCAATTCCTCGTTTACAATGAATATTTCGAATATGCCCATTCGGCCCTTGAAGCCTATGCCGTTGCATTTGGGGCACCCGTCGCCGTGGTAGAAGGTTATTTTGGAGGCCTCGATTTCGTTTATGCCTATTGCCTGCAAAGTGCGCGGGTCGGGGGCGTACACCGACTTGCAGTTCGTGCAGATTTTGCGGACGAGGCGCTGGGCGAGCGCCGCGCGAAGGGAGGCGCTGACGAGGAACGGCTTGACCCCGATATCGACGAGTCGCGTGACGGCGCTCGTGGCGTCGTTGGTGTGCAGGGTGCTGAATACCATGTGCCCAGTGAGGGAGGCGTTGATTGCGATTTCCGCGGTTTCGAGGTCTCGGATTTCGCCTATCATGATGATGTTCGGCGCCTGGCGGAGCATTGAGCGGAGGGCCGCGGCGAAAGTCATGCCGACCTCGCGGCGCACTTGAACCTGGTTGATGCCCGTCATCTGGTATTCGACGGGGTCTTCGACCGTGATTATTTTGCGGTCGGGGTGGTTGAGGAAGTTGAGGGCCGAGTAGAGGGTCGTCGATTTGCCGGAACCCGTGGGGCCCGTGACGAGGAATATGCCGTCCGCCATTCCTACGATTCTTTCGAACACCGCCTGGTCGTCGGAGAAAAAGCCGAGTTCGGGAAGACCGAGCCTCAGGCCCTCCTTGTCGAGAATACGCATAACGATGCTCTCCCCGTACACGGTCGGGAGGCTCGATACGCGCAAGTCGATTTCCTTATTGTTAAATGTTATCTGGATTCGGCCGTCCTGCGGCACGCGCTTTTCGGCGATGGATATGTTGGCCATCAGTTTGAGGCGCGAAATGATTGACGGTTGGAGGCGCTTGGGCGGATTCTCAACCTCAATGAGCACGCCGTCGATGCGGTAGCGTATGCGGAAGCGCTTTTCGAGCGGTTCGAGGTGTATGTCGGACGCCCTGCGCTTTACGGCCTCGGTTATGAGCTTGTGGACGTAGCGGATTATGGGCGCCTCTTCCTCGGAGACTCCAGCTTCGTTGCCGGTCGCGAGCGTGTCGGCGGCGGAGCCCGCCGCGGGGAGCTCGCCGTCGAACATGTCGCCGTAGGCGTTGACGCCGAAGTGGTCGTCTATGGCCTTGCGTATTTCCTCGGGGCTGGCGAGCCTGAGGTCGACCGACATGTTCAGTATGTGGCTTACGTCGTCCACGGAGTCCATATCCATGGGGTCGGATATGGCGAGTTCGAGCTGCCCGCCCGAGGAGGAAATCGGGAATACGTTGTATTTTCTGAGGGTTTCCTGCGGGAGGAGTTTGAGAACCTCGTCGTCAACGCGTATATCCTGCAATGAAATGAGCGGGATATTGAATTCCTGCGAGAGCTGGTAGGAAATGTCCTCATACTTGCAGTAGCGCTTTTCGACGAGGAGATCTATCAACTTGGAGTCTATATCCGATGGGGACACCCCTTCCGAAACCAGCTGTTCTCTTCCGAGTTTTACTATGTCCGGGGGTACCAAACCTTTGTCTTGAATAAGTTGCAGAACGAAATCGTCGGCGGAAGTCACGTTTTAATCTCCGTTGGTAAATATGCGTTTTAAGGTAGAAAGCTAACTATCTATTCAATCCCAATAAAAATTCAACATTTGTTTTCACCTTTTTTAGCCTCTGAATGAGCATTTCCATGGAATCCGCGGCGGGAATGCCTTTCATTGCCCTTCTGAGCGCGTATATTTTAGTGAGCTCGTCCGGGTGGTAGAGAAGCTCCTCTTTGCGGGTGCCGCTCTTTTCAATGTTGATGGCCGGGAAAATCCTCTTGTCGGAGAGCGACCTGTCGAGGTCGAGCTCGAGGTTTCCGGTTCCCTTGAACTCTTCGAATATGACCTCGTCCATCTTACTGCCCGTCTCGATGAGCGCCGTTCCGATTATGGTGAGCGACCCGCCGCCCTCGATGTTGCGCGCCGAGCCGAAAAACTTTTTGGGCTTTTGCAGGGCGTTCGCCTCAACGCCGCCGGACATCGTCCTTCCGCCGTTCGGCATCATGGCGTTGTAGGCGCGCGCGAGCCTCGTTATGGAATCGAGCAGAATGACGACGTCTTCGCCGCACTCCACCATTCTGCGCGCCTTGCTTATGACCATCTCCGCGGCGTGGATGTGGCTTGCGGCGTCCTGGTCGAAAGTCGAGGCCACAACCTCGGCGTCGATCGCGCGCCGGAAGTCGGTGACTTCCTCGGGGCGCTCGTCGACGAGCAGGATTATCAGCTTGGCGCCCGGGTTGTTGGCGCGTATGGATTTCGCCATTCCCTGCATGAGCATAGTCTTGCCGGTGCGGGGAGGAGCCACTATCAGCGCGCGCTGGCCGAAGCCTATCGGAGTGAGGAGGTCGACGGCGCGCATGGAGAGGTTGTCTTTGGAATTGTGGACGGCGCTTTCGAGGATTATCCTGCGCGTCGGGTAGTAGGGCGTGAGGTCGGAGAACGGGACGATATCGCGCGCGGCTTCCGGAGCTCCGCCCATAACCGAGGTTATCTTTACGGCGAACGGGCAGTTTTCCCGCTCGCCTTCCCGCGGAGCGGCGGCGAGCGCGCAGACAGCGTGCCCGCGTTTGAGCCCGTATTTTTCTATAAAGAACTTCGGGACGTAGACGGACGAACTTTTCAGAGCGTAGCTGTCGGAGGCGAATGTTATCGCGCCCCCCAGCCCGTCGTCGAATACGTCGAGAACCCCGCAGACGCGCACGAGTTTTTTCTCTTCGCGCGCGGCGCGGAAAAATTCGGCGAGAATTTCCCCCTTTGACGCCCCGCCTTTGAGGGGAATTGAAAGCTCGGCGTACTTCGCGCGCAAATCCTTTATGTGAAGAGGGCACAATTCTTCGTAGCCGGTGACGGAGCCGATGGCGGAACCGTCGGGCAAAAGGAAAGAAGTCTCTTCCGAAAATTCCGAGGCGGTTTTCGGATTTTCCGAAACTGCCGCCAAATTGGCTCCCGACGCGGTTTCGCACGGCGGATTCCCATGCTCCGGCGCCGGTTCGGCTTCTCCGGCCTCCGGTTTCGCCGGCCGCTCTATGCGCGAATCGTTCGAGCTCGACAGCAGCTGCCAGTAAGACATTTCCTCCGGCGGAACGGGAGCTTGGGCGGGAGCGTCTTCCGCCGCTTCCGGTTCGGGCGCGGGCGGGATTGAGGCTTCCGCGCTTTCGGCTATTTTCGCGGGTTCCTCCGCCGCGGTTTCGGGCGCGGCGGCTTCCGGAGATTCGCCTGTTTCCGCGCGCGCTCCGGTTCCCATACCGGAGTCGCTTGCGGATTTTCCCTCAAATACCCCTTCGAGCCACCGCGATATCCCCGCCTCGGATTTCAAGACTTCCCAATCCGGGAGGTCGCCGGGGTTCATCGCTTCGGAATCGGCGTCGGCCTGTTTCCACGCGGGCTTCTTTTTCTGCTGTTGCGGCTGCCTGTTTTGGTTCTGCTGGCGGGGATTCTGCCCGCCGCCCTGCTGGAATCTCTGCTGGTTTGGCTGCTGGCGGTTCTGGTTTGGCTGCTGCCTGTTCTGCCCGCCGCTGCGGTTTTGCTGGAATTTCTGGTTTTGATTTTGCTGGCGCGGATTTTGCCCCGCGCCGCGGGGATTATCCCTGTTGTTCTGCTTCCAGTTCCTGCGGTTGTTGCGGCGGTCCTGGCGCGCGGCCTCGGCCTCCGCAAAGGATTCGTAAGAGGGGTCGGAGAGGGGCAGTATTTCGTCGGGGGTTTCCTGCGCGGGCCCGGCCGCCGGTTTTCCGCCGATTTCGGCTTCCCGCTCCGGCCGGTTGCGGTAGGAATCGGGGTCGAGATCCTCGTCGCTCGTCGAGAAGTACTGCGGGATTTCACCGTCGTCCCCGCGGAAATCCGCGCGCCCGGATTTGGAGTACGCGAAGTCGTCCCCGCCGTCCGAACCGGTAAAGATTTCGTTTTCGGGAGAGTAATGTTCGATATCCGACGGCGGCATGTCGCGCCACTGCGGGCCGCTTGAAATCGGGGCCGGCGCGCCGGCGTCTCCGGAGGGGGCGGCATCTTCCGGCTTTATCTTTTTCGGCCTTCCGCGCTTTCTGGCGGGCTTGCCCTCCGCGTCCGCCGCGGCGGGAGTTTCGGCTTGGAGCTTCGGTTTGCGGCCCCTCTTTTTCTTTTCGGGCTGTCCGTCTTCGGGAAGCGGAATTATGGTGTCTTCGTCCATCTGTCTTTCAGATTAAATAATGTGAGGGCGGCCTGCCTGCGCAGAAAATCCAAATTTCCCTCGTTGAACAACGCAACCGACGCCAAACGAACCTTTTCAAGGGGCGGCAGTTGAAACGCGTCGCGCGCGCCGATTTCCTTCGGACCCATGCCCCTTTTGCGGAGCCTGTCCAGGCGCGTCGCCTCGCTACAAAAGACAGTAATGCAGATATCGAAGTTCTTTTCAAGCCCTTTTTCAAAGAGCAGGGGGATTTCGACGGCGAGCGCGGTAAATCCGCCCCCCGAGGCGTTTTGGATTTCGCCCGCCCGCCGCGTCCACGCCTCGCGCACGGCGGGGTGGACGGCGGCTTCGAGGGCGGCGAGCTTTTTGCGGTCGGAAAACGCCATGCGGGCGATTTCCGGACGGTTCGGCGAGCCGTCGGGGAGGAATGCGCAACCCCCGAAGATCTCCGAAAGCGCCGCGCGGACTTGCGGATTTTCCGAAAGCGCCCTGCGCGCAAGGGCGTCGGCGTCGAGAACCTCAATCCCGAGTTCGCGGAATATCGCGCCGGCGGCGCTCTTGCCGCAGCCCATTCCGCCCGTGAGGCCGATTTTCAAAGTTTTCATTTTGCGGGGTTGGAGATGGAGGCGGGGGGCTCCCGCCCTGCGGCGGAGCGGGCGCCGCGCGGTTGGGGAAATCGGAGGGAGAGGGGAACGCGCCGGAATTTTCCCGCGCAAACGCTCCGCCTCCCGATTATTGCGCGCCTGTTCAGGAATTCTTCTGCGCCTTCATGAAGTCGCGCGTCTGGCGGCGCAGTTTTTTCAGTTTGGATTCTATTTTGAAGAGCTGGCGCGGCGCCAGCCTGTCCACGAAACACACGCCGTCGAGGTGGTCGTTTTCGTGCTGGACGCATCTGGCAAAGAGCCCCGAGCACACGAGGGTGTGTTCCGCGCCGTCCGTGTCGAAGTACGTCATGCGCACCTCGGCGCTGCGCTCGACTTCCGCGAAAATCCCGGGAAACGACAGGCAGCCCTCCTCGGCGATTTCAACATAGTCGCCGATTTCCTCCACGCGCGGGTTGACCGCTACGAGCGGCATGGCGATGTCGAGCGGAAGGGATTTGCCGTCTATGGTAAATTCGCAGGGGGCGGAATCGTCGCTTCTGCGGCGCATGTCTATGGCGAACACGCGCTTTTGCGAATCTATTTGGGGCGCGGCAAGCCCCAGCCCGTTTTCCTCATAGAGTGTGTCGACGAGGTCTTTGGCGAGATCTTTCAGCGATTCGTCGAAAGATTCGACCTCGGCGGCCCTCTTTTTTAAGACGGGTTCGCCGAATTTCGTAAGCCTGTGCGTCATAGACCCTACTCCGATTTTTCCTCGCGGGGGATTTTGTTGTTCGTACGCACGATGAGGACGGGCTCCTTGGTTTTTACCCAGACTTTGTGCTCTTTGAAAATTTTTGCCGAGCCGAATTCGCAGGCTTCGGCGACGGTTTTGAGGGGCATGCGGCGCCCCTTGGGGGTTATGTTGTAGTCGTAGGAGCCCAAGTGTATGCGTTCGAGGGCGGTAGCGGGATTTTCGTCCTCGGGAATTTGCACGACCCATCCGGTGTAGTCGGCGTCTGTGAATTTTCCGTACGGGTCGCTTACGATTACGACGAACTGTTTTTTTACCGGAGGATCCTTTTCCTTTTCGGATTCCTGGGCCTTTGATTCAAAAGTGATGTCCTCGATGATTTGCGCGATTTTTTTAGCGTCGAGATCCGCGCGTTGGAGGACGGCTTTAACGAGTTCCAAATCTATTTTAGCCATAATCGGAAAAGAAGATAAGAATGCTTCCGCGCGTGTCAAAGGGAAAAAATTTCGGACGCGGGGCGCTTTGGGCGGAAACGGCATTTGCGCCGCATGCAAAGGATGGGAATCGCACTGCAAGCGGATTTCCGGAAGGCGGCCGCCTTTCGGCGAATGCCGTATGCGAAACCCCGCAGGGTTTCCCAAATGGCTATTTTACGTTTCCGCCACAGAGTGGGGCTGCGGTGCCGGTATGGGCGCAAAAAACGCCGAACCGCCGTTTGAAAACCAGGCCGATTCGACGTCTTCTAAATTTTTGGGGTGGTAAAAGGGACTCGAACCCTCGACCCTCGGAACCACAATCCGATGCTCTAACCAACTGAGCTACTACCACCGTATTTGAAAGCCTTTTAATAAATGCGCGCCCGCGCCGGTTGTCAAGAAGCTTTTGATTTTTTGTTTCATTGCGAATTGTTTTCCGGCTTCGGACGTAAATCGGGAGGGACCCCGGAGGCGGCGCGGATTTTTTTCTTGCGGGCTTTTGCGCGCATGGGAAAATCCGATATTGCAACAGAGGACGTAAAGGATATGCATGGGCATGACAGTCGGCAGATGTCGCTTGGCGGCGGGGAGGCTACGGAGCCGCTCGCGGCGCGCCTTAGGCCGCGCAGCCTCGACGAGTTCGCGGGGCAAAAGCACCTGCTCGGCGAGGGCGGGATTCTGCGTAGCCTGATCGAGAACGACAAGATTTCCTCCATGATTTTTTGGGGGCCGCCGGGCGTCGGCAAGACGACTTTGGCGCGCATAATCGCCAACAGAACCCGAGCGGAGTTTATAGACTTTTCGGCGGTGACCAGCGGCATAAGGGAAATACGCGACGTCATGCGCAGCGCCGATGCGAACGGCGGCTTCGGCGGAAAGACTATCTTGTTTGTGGACGAAATCCACCGCTTCAACAAGGCCCAGCAGGACGCTTTCCTGCCTTTTGTGGAAAAGGGCAGCATAATTTTAATAGGCGCCACCACTGAAAACCCCTCGTTTGAAATCAACGGCGCGCTACTTTCAAGGTGCAGGGTGTTCGTGTTAAAGCCGCTTGAAACGGAAGAAATCGTCGGGTTGCTGTCCCGCGCGCTGGAAGACGGCAGGGGATTCGGGAAAACCGGCGTGGACATCTCCGGCGATTTGCTTCTGGCAATCGCCAATTTCGCCAACGGAGACGCGCGCAGCGCGCTTTCGACACTCGAGATGGCCGTGCTCAATTCCCCTCGCGATTCCTCCGGCCGCATAGAGGTGTCGCGCGAAATCGTCGAACAGTGCGTTTCGCGCAAGTCGCTGCTATACGACAAAACCGGCGAGGAGCACTACAACCTCATTTCCGCCCTGCACAAGTCAATGCGCAATTCCGATCCCGACGCGGCCGTCTATTGGCTCGCGCGGATGCTTGAAGCGGGCGAGGATCCGCTGTATGTCGCGCGCCGCGTCGTGCGGTTTGCGGGAGAGGACGTTGGGCTCGCCGACCCGAAGGCGCTCGGGGTGGCGGTTGACGCCTACCATGCCTGCTATTTTATCGGAATGCCCGAGTGCGCCGTCCACCTGGCGGAAGCGGTGATTTACCTGTCGGTGTCGCCGAAATCCAACTCCGCCTATACCGCTTACGAGAGCGCGAAGTCAGACGCCCTAAAACATCTGGCGGAACCCGTGCCGCTCGTCATACGCAACGCTCCGACCAAACTGATGAGGGAACTCGATTACGGAAAGGGCTACAAGTACGCGCACAATTTCAAGGACAAACTCGCCGACATGCAGTGTCTGCCGGACTCGCTCGCCGGGCGCGAATATTACGTCCCGACGGAGGAGGGCGTCGAGAAGAAATACAAAATCCGCCTCGAAGAAATCAGGGATTGGAAGAAGCGCAACTCATAGGTCCACTGCGGAACAGCCGCGCATTTGGCGCCAACGCTTTCCTAAATACCGCCGCGCCCTGTCCCGCCGCCCCGACATTGTCTTGACACGGCGGGCGGCATTTAAAAAAATTTTTCCCATGAATGCGTCCGTAATCTATTCCAATCTCAAAAAGGAGGTCTTGAAGCGGCTCCCGCGCCCGGGGTCGTATTCGTGCGCGGTTCCGGGCCTCGAATTTTTCAGGGTGGACGAGTCCAAGCGTTCGGAAAATTGTTTTTACAAGACAAAAATCGTGCTGATGCTCCAAGGGCGCAAGCGGGCGCTGATCGGCAGGGACGAGTATTCTTACGGGCCCGGGCAGTGCCTCGTTTCCGGCGTAGACGTTCCCGGGACGAGTTATGTCGCCGAGGGCAGCCCGGAAAAACCGGCGCTCGCCATATCGCTCGCCCTCGACATGGGAATGGTCTCGCGCCTTCTCTCGGAGATGCCCACGCTTCCCGTAAGCGGGGGGCCGTGCAGGGGAATCGCCGTCGCCGATGCGGACTTAGGAATGCTCGACGCGTTTTTGCGGCTCGTGAGGCTTCTCGACAGCGAGGGAGACATACCGATATTCGCGCCCATAATAATAAGGGAGATATACTCGCGCCTGCTGGTCGGGCCTCTCGGCGGGCACGTTCGCGGATTCTGCACGCGCGGCACGCAGAACAACCGCATAATGCGCGCCGTGGACTGGCTGAAAGGCAACTACGACAAGCCCATAAGGATAGAGGAGCTTGCAAAGCGCGCGAATATGGCGCCCACCACATTCCACAGGCATTTCAGGAAAGTGACTTCCGTAAGCCCCATACAGTATCAGAAAAATCTGCGCCTCCACGAAGGCAAGCGGCTTATGATAGCCGAAAACGAGACTGTCGCCGAAGCCGCCTATGCCGTCGGCTACGAGAGCCCGACGCAATTCAGCAGAGAATACAAGCGCCTGTTCGGTGCCCCTCCAAAGCGCGACGTCTCGGCGTAGCATTCGCAAGCTTCCCGAATTTTCGGCAGGATTGGGCAATTTTTCGATAGGAACGTATATTTACGCCCCGCAAATTTTTCATATAATCCGAACCGCAAAAATTCAACGCATAGGAGGACTTCCATGAAAAAAATAGCGCGCATTGCGGCAGCAGCCGCGATTTGCATTTTTAACACAATGGAGGCGAAAGACGGAATGGAAACCCTTACTCCAAAAGAAAAAAGCATAGCCCTCAGCGCGGCTTACGCCGCGAAAGGCGACCAAAACGGATTGAAAACTTCGCTCGCCGACGGGCTGGATTCGGGGGTGACGGTCAACGAATACAAGGAGGTTCTCGTGCAGGTTTACGCATATTGCGGATTCCCGCGCAGCCTCAACGCGCTCGGAACTTTCATGGGGCTCTTGAAAGAGCGCGGCGGAAAGGACGCGCAGGGAAAGCTTCCCGGGCCGCTCCCCGAGGGCAAAAGCCTTGATTTCGGAACGGACAACCAGACAAGGCTAGCAGGAAGGGAAGTTAAGGGCCCCCTCTTTGAGTTCGCGCCGGCGATAGACGAATTTCTGAAAGCCCATCTTTTCGGCGACATCTTCGCCCGGGACAATCTCGACTGGCGCACCCGCGAGATCGCGACCATCGCAATGCTCGCCGCAATGGACGGCGTTGAAAGCCAGCTGAAATCCCACATAGAAATCGGGAAGCGCAACGGATTGAGCGACGCGCAGGTTGGGGAAATCCTCGCCATCGTCAGAAACGGCCCGCTCGGAATGGAGAATGCCAGCCCGTTCCCGCTCGGCGAAGAGAATGTAGCGTACTCCAAATATTTCAGCGGGAACTCTTACCTCGCGCGCCTGACGAAGGACGGGAAACTCGGCGTTCCCATCGCCAACGTGACGTTCGCGCCCGGCTGTCGCAACAACTGGCACAGCCACACGGGCGGCCAGATTCTCATTACGGTCGGCGGTGTCGGATATTACCAGGAAAAGGGCAAGCCCGCCCAAATGCTCAAGCCCGGCGACGTTGTGGAAATCGCCCCCAATGTGGTCCATTGGCACGGTGCCGCTCCCGACAGCTGGTTCTCGCACCTCGCCATATAGTGCAACCCCGAGACTAATAAAAATTCGTGGTTTGAGCCCCCCTCCACTGATTTGGCGAATGCTTTTGGCGAATAGCTCCGTTTCGGGGAAAGCCGCCACTGG
>ERZ827168.1062-NODE-1062-length-40097-cov-5.179187_pt1 | contig 40097 bp, 38 predicted proteins | sample MGYA00519868_ERZ827168 | MGnify/ENA primary metagenome ERZ827168 (study PRJEB31778, sample SAMEA3449271) | human gut metagenome | biome: human gut; feature: human-associated habitat; material: faeces | place: United Kingdom | collected 2010/2012 ...
AATATATTTTTATTTGTTCTTCTTGCACAACATCTACATTTTTCTTTATTTATATCATAACCGCAATCCAAGCTATTTAATCCTAAAGTTTTGTGTACATATTTTGCAAGTTTATTAATTGTTTCGTCTGTTATAGCTAATTTTATTTTTTCAGCTTCAACTTCTGCTTTTTCCGAGTCTAATCCTAAAACTTCTTTTAAAAATAAATAAACTATATCATATGCTTCTAGTATTTTTTTTGCTAGATTTTCTCCCTCTTCTGTAAGCTCTATAGCTCCATATGATTCATAATTTAATAAATTATTATCTTTTAAATTATGAATTGCTTTATTTACACTTGGTTTAGTACAATTCATTTTTTTTGCAACATCTGTAACTCTAATATTTCCATTTTGTTTTTTTAATATGTACATAGTTTTTAAATATTGCTCTAATGATTTAGATATCATAATTTTTCTCCTTTTTGTTAACTGCGGTTAACATTATATAACTTTATAATTTGTTTGTCAAGGTTAACATTTGATTTTTGTTGATTTTTCCACAATTTTATTTTATTAATTTTATAAAATAATAGTTTATTCATTTATTTTTTTGCCACAAAAAAAATAGTGTATAAATTAAAAAATTATATGGTCAATCGGGACGTAGATTTTTGACAACTTATGAATATATTTGAACATTTTGGAAAAGATATTTTTAGGTGGTGATTAATATGACAGAAAAAGAACTTTTATATGTCGAAGATGCTTTAGGTCATGAAAAATTTATGAAATCATGCAGCCAAAAAACATCTAAACAATTAACTGATTTTACGCTTTCTTCTTATATAGGAGAATTAGAACAAAAACATGATGAAATTTTTAAAAAATTTTTAAATTTATTATAAGGAGGTCTTTATGAACGAAGACAGAGATTTAATGGAAAAAGAACTTTTAATTATCAAAGGTGTATGTGACTTATATCTTCATGGTTCAATTGAATCTTCAACAGCAGAAGTTCATAACGCTTTTAAAGAAGCATTAAATGAATCTTTAAATATTCAAAATAAAATATATAATTTAATGGCTGAAAAAGGTTGGTATAAAACTCAAACAGTTGAACAAACAAAAATTGATACTGTAAAACAAACTTTTAGTGCAAATTAATTAATAGAGACTTTACTGAAATGCATCACAAATATTAAATATTTTTGGTGTATTTCATATAAGTCTCTATTTTATCATTTTTATATTTATTTCATATAATGTAATAATTTATTTTTTGAAAGGATGATTTTTAATGCAAGAAATTTTAAAACTAGGCTCTATGGGACCTTATGTAGAATTATTACAAAGTACATTAAAAAAACTGGGATATTATACAGGAAATATTGATGGTATATTTGGTTCTCAAACCGAGACAGCAGTTAAAAATTTTCAATATAATTTTAGACTTTATCCAGATGGTATTGTTGGTCCAAATACTTGGAATGATCTTTTTCCTTACATAAATGGTTACAGGTATTACATAATCGAACCAGGAGACACTTTATATTCTATTGCTAGATTTTATAACACTAATGTTAACTTTCTTTTAATTGCAAATCCAGGAATAAATCCAAATAATCTTATAATAGGTGATCGTATTGTTGTACCGTTTGGAAACATTGTTCCTACTGATATAAGTTATATACATTCAATTATGACTTTAAATATAAATGCTCTTAATACCATTTATCCATTTTTACAAACTTTTAATATAGGTTACAGTTATATGAATAAAACTTTACCTTGTATACGTTTTGGAAATGGAATGAATAAAGTATTTTATAGTGCTGCAATTCATGCAAATGAGTGGATTACTTCTATTGTTCTTATGAAATTTATAGAAGATTTATGCAAAGCCTTTGTTCTAAACTCAAATATTTATCGGTGTAAATGCAAGATATTTATTTAATAATATATCTATTTATATTGTTCCTATGGTTAATCCTGATGGAGTTGATTTAGTCAATGACTATCTAAAATCTGGTATTAATTATGAAAATGCTAAAAATATCTCTAATAATTATCCTGAAATACCTTTTCCAAGTGGATGGAAAGCAAATATTAGGGGTGAAAGTCTAACTAACTTCCACCATTTTACTTTCAAAAAATAATGCAGTTTATACTACATTAATCATATATTTAATTTTTATTAAAGCTTTACCTATCCAATATTATTTTCAAATAATTTATCATTTTGTAAAATTTCTTCTATTTCAATAAACTCATCTATGTTTTCATTTATTGTATTTAGTGGTGCAAAATTGAATGAAATAAAAACATTTTTATCTTTGTCTATCTCTATTTTATCGATCAATCTAAACAAAGAAGATTTGTCTATTTCTTTCATTTCTAAAAATTCATTTATTATTTTATTCATTTGCTCTTCATCATTCTTGTCTTTGATAGTTTGTTGTCCTTGTAATGCTTGAAATCTATCCATTAGTTCACTTTTTTCATTTGTTAATTTATCTCTTTCATTAACAAATCTCGTAGATATTCTTGTAAAATCAATATCAGTCAGTATGCCATTTAATTTATCATTATATAAACTATCTAAATTTTTATTAATATCAGCTATTTTAATATCTATCGTTTCAATTTGCTTTTTTACAGATGTTATGATATCGATTGATTTATCTTTTACCTTTTTATAAGTTTCTTCTAGCATTGTACGATTAGCATATATTGTGCATACTTGTCTTACTATTTCTAGTATTCTTTTTTCAAACTTTGGATAATTCAAATTTCTTACATAGCAACCTCTTTTTTGATAACCTGTATCTACAATATATGGAATCTTTGGTCTGTTACTATTATGATTTACTTTTAATACAATTTGCATTTGCCAACCGACAATGTTTGCAATAAATCAATCCTCGCAATAAATAATCATATTGTTTTACTACTTTTTTTGCTCTTTCTTTATGTATTATTTGAGCTTTTTCAAATATATCTTTATCAATAATTGGCTCATGAGTATTATCTACCCTTATGTACTTTTCCTTTTCCACTTTACGAAGTTTTTTTACTTTGTATGAAACAACAGATACCTTATTTTGAACTGTATTACCTATATAAACTTCATTTTTTAACATATCACATAAAGTTGTTGCATTCCAATCATAACCAGCTTTATTTTCATTTTGGACAATTCCAGTCTTTCTATACCCTGATGGACTTAAATAATGATTTTTATTTAAGTATTCAACAATTAACTTACTTCCAGTTCCATTTACATACAAATCAAATATTTTTCTAACTACATCTACAACATTGTTATCAATTACTAATTTGTTTTTATTAGTTAAATCTTTTTTATATCCGATATGCTGGCGTACTGCACAAATATTCTCCTTGCTTTTGTTTTTCTTTAAAAACACTTCTAATCTTTTTTGATATATCCTTTGCATACATGTCATTTAAAATTGCTTTAAACGGGGTTATATCATTATTTACTGTTTCACTATATGTATCTATTCCATCAAGTATTGAAACATATCTTACTTCGTTTTCTGGAAAATAATTTTCTATATAATAACCTGTTTTTATATAATCTCTACCAAGTCTTGATAAATCTTTTGTTATTACCATATTAATTTTTTGACTTTCAATATCTACAATTAGTCTATTAAACTCTGGTCTATCAAATGTAGTTCCGCGATACCCCATCATCTACATATTCATCTACAACATTTAAGTTTTGCTCTTTTAAATATCTTTCAATTATTTTTCTTTGATTTCCAATACTTTCACTTTCTTGTTTGTCGCCATCTTCTCTTGATAACCTTATATACATACCGTACTTTATAGTTTTTAGTTAGTAATTTAAACATTTCACTCCTTCCCATAAAAATATTTACAGTGATATTATAATAACGTAGTCTTTATTTTTTGTCAGCCCTTTTTTCAATATTTTTATTATCAGCTTTTTTTTCAATAAAATCGTAAAACATTTTACAAATAACTTTATCAATATGCTGTTTTGCTTTATTAAATTTACAGTATATTTTTATATCATCTTTTTTCAAAACATACACCTCTTAATAATGTTTATTACCATTTAAGTATGATATTCGCATATTGAAAAAAATTTTATTTACAAATCAAACTTAAATAATTTATAATCACTATACATTGATTTTGAAAATTTTTATTAAAATGGGTACAGAAAAAGAAATTTGGGTACAAAAAAAGATGAAACTTTTTTTCTAATTTCATCTTTTCAAATCAAAAAAGTATTTTTTGATTTCGAACTAATCTATATTTAAAATTTTTCAATTTTTATTTATGATTATATTCAATATTTATAGGATCATTTTTAATGCCCAAAGTTCGCCAGCTTGGTGTTTTGACACCCTTTTCGCTGTTTAGGAGAAAATCTCCTAAAACCTTTTTAGCCCTCTGGGAGAAATTTTTCTATTTCAATAGTTGTTTTAATATGTTATCAACATCTGGAAAAATAATATTTTTCATACCATGATTATATAAATTTAATACCTTATTTGCTTTACTTATTATTTCATTTTGTAACTTATTTGATAAAGTAATTGCAACTTTATTTTTTATGTATTGGCTTTCTATATATTCTTCTGTTACAGGAAACATATTTTGTATTAGAAAAGTACTATATGTATTTGCAACATATCCAAAAACTATGGTATCTATTGATGGTGTTTTTCCTAATTTAATTTGTTTTTGGATTTTATTTTCATATATCTTTTTATATTTATCAACTTTAGTACTAACTGGAACAAACCATATAATTTTATCATTTTCTTTACTTCTAAAGCAAAAATAACATGGTCTTTTAATTCCATTTTCCTTATTTTTCATTAATTCTGGATCATTTATAATATCAAAAAAATCATCTTTTACAAAATAAAAATAACCAACATCTATTTGCATATTTTTTGCTCCTTATATTAGTTAAGGCTTACCTTTTTTTGGTAAGCCCCATTAAAATTTATTCACTCTCTCATTTATACCTCGCTAAAGAGGCAGCGACAAACACATTTATTCACTCTCTCATTTATACCTCGCCAAAGGGGCGGCGACAAACACATTTATTAAAAACAATGATGTTCTTAATTATTATATTCATAATACCACAAAATATGCCATATGTCAAACAATTTTTTTCTTCATTTCTTCCACTTTTTACATTATCTTTCAAAAGTATCTGTTCCTGATCTGTATTTTTTATATTCACTTTTTTCTCTTACAGATTGCCAACGTTTTCTAAAAATATTTTTTTGTTTATCCTCATCGAATAATAAATTTAATAAATTATTTACTTTGTCAGTTTCTGTTACATCATGTAAAAACAAATTTTTAAACTCATTTTTTTTATAATCTGGATTTTTAGCATTTTTTAAACTTACTTCAAATATTTTTCCTACTAATTCTAAATCTTGAAATATGATTTCTGGTTCTAGCGAAGAATTAAATACTCTTATTTCAATTCTTCCTACATTATCAGAATTCCATTTCATATGATTAAAATTTATACTTGTCCATCTTACTTGTGATTTCTCATCTTCCTTTTTCTTTATTCCTTCTTCATATCTATGATAAATTTGGAATTTTTCTTCATCTGTTTTTGCATAAGCTAAATCACCTTCTAAATCATATTCTGAACCAATATTTGCCCAAGCAATAACTCTATCTAATCTATTTCGTGCCTGAATTTGATATAAAAATCTTTCCATATCTTCATCAGTATTAAGAGTAATACTTCCATCTTCTTCAAAAAAATTCTGAATATTTTCTTTTATTGGAGTAGCCATTGTATGTGCTTGTACTCTTATTACTTCATCTTCTGGATTAGCCATTTTAAAAAATAATTCTTCACATTCTCCCCATATTTTAAGTAAATTTTCTATAGCCTTCTCATTACACTCTAAATAATCAACTCCAATGTTTATATGTAATCCTGTTCCTCCATGTAAGCTAGCATTTAGGGCTTTGAATAATGTGCAAATTGCAACAATTTGATTTAAATCATATAAGTTATTTGTCATAATTGGTGTAGATGCTTCTGATTCATCAGTAGATGCTTCTGGAGAAAAAATCCATTTATTAAATTTATTTTTCCTTTGAAAATCTGAATTTTGAATAATTGCATTTGAAATATCAGTAGGAACTCCTAAAATCTCCATAATAGGTGCAATAGCATTTGACTCAAAAATACATTGAATTTCATCTAAAGGTATATCTGCTACTTCTATTTCTAAACCGAATTTTAATCTTTCTGAAAAATCTATTTTTTCTCCCCACCAAGAAAATCTTTTTTCATCTTTAAACAATTCATACAATACTTTATTCTTATCAACAATTCCTAAAATTTTACCAAGATACTCTTTTATAAAGCTCCAAGGAATCCAACGAAAATGTTCTTTTATATCTTGCATATTTGAAGTTATTTCTTGTTCTGTATGCTCATTTATATGATCTAAAAAATCACCTGTTTCTCTAAAATTCATCTTACTACCTCTCTATATAATTTCATTAATTACAATATAATTTCCTTTATATTTTTCTTTCTCTTTTGCTGTTAATAAATTATCGCTTAATTTACTTTCTAATATTGTAATATTAGGAATTTTACACAAAGACATTATAAATTCTCTTTCATTATCAATTATTAATGCTTTCTCTAAATTATACGTTTCTTTTATTATTTTATATTGTTCTCCTAATATGCCCATTTTAGTATGAACAATATCCAAATCTAAGCAATAAAATTTTATCTTATAAAATGCTATTTCATATCTCCTAATAAACTTTTGCTTTTCTGTTAAATTAAAATATTGTTTTCCAAATAAAAATTCATATAATTCTTGTAAAGAATCAAATTTATTGATTTGTTCTTGTTCCATATATATTAAATTTTTCATATCTCTCCAATCTATATCTATATTAACATAATTATTTTATCATATAACCATACATTTTTCAATATTTTCATCTTATATAGTAATAAAAACAAGATGTTTTATCACACCTTGCTTCTGTAAATATTTTTATATTAAATTATTATAATTTATATACATGGAAGTTAATCAAATCCACAGGTGTGGATTTAAAAAACTACCAACCATTTTGCAAAGTCTTGTAACTACTGAAATTACACAACTTTACATTTTTGATTTTCATTTATTAATTCTTCGATTTTTATAAATTCATCTAGATTTTCATTAATAGAATTTAGTTTTGAAAAGTTAAAATATATGTATACATTTTTGTTTTTATCAATTTCAATTTTGTTAATTAATCTATATAAATATATTTTATCTGGCTTTTCAAATTTTAGAAAATTTTCTATTAATTCATCTAATTCTTTTTCTTCTTTTACATAATTTTTTCTTGTAATTTTGTATTCTGTTCCTATTAGTTTTTGTTTTAATTCTTTCTTTTGTTCATTTAATTTTACTCTTTCTAAGCCTAATTTTTGTGATACTCTAATATAATCTTCCTTCTGCAAAATCCCTTTTAATTTATCCATATACATCTTGTCAAGATTGTTATTTATATTTAATATATTTTTATCAATTTGTTCTATTTTTTTCTTATATCCTTCTCGAATATTAAGAGTTTTGTTTTGATACTTTTCGTAAATTGAATAAAAAGTTTCTTTATCTGCGTATATTTGACAGATTTTTTTTACAATGTAAATAATATGCTTTTCAAATTTTTCATAATTCATATTTAGTGGATAGCACCCACGTTCTTTTGCATCACTACAGGTAATATATGGATGTGATTTTGCGTTTCTTTTAGAATTTTTTTTAAGTACTATTTGAAGTTTTCTTTTGCAATGATAACAGTAGAGCAAACCTCTTAACAAATAATCATATTTAAGTTTTGTATTAGTTCCTCTTTTTTCAATAATACATTGTACCCTTTCAAATATATCTTTATCTATGATAGATTCATGTGTATTATCAACCCTTATTTGATTTTCTTTTTCTACTTTTTTTATTTTCTTAACTTTATATGATATAACTGATCTTTTGTTTTGTATTGTATTTCCAATATATACTTCATTTTTTAGAATATTACATAGTGTTACTTCATTCCAGTTATATCCAATTTTGTTTTTATCTTGTACAATTCCTGTTTTTCTATAACCTGTTGGAGATAGGTATTGATTTGAATTTAAAAATTTTACTATTTCTACACTTCCATGTCCATTTGCATACATATCAAAAATCTTTTCTATAATGGCTCGTACTTGATTATCTATAATTAATTTATTTTTTATTGTAGGATGCTTTTTATAACCATAAGCTGGAATACTACACAAATATTCTCCGCTTTTTTGTTTTTCTTTGTATACACTTCTAATTTTCTTTGAGATATCTTTAGCATACATATCATTCATAATTGATTTAAATGGAGTTATATCATTATTTGAACTATCTATATATGTATCTATTCCATCTGTTATTGCAACATATCTAACATCATTTTTAGGAAAATAATCTTCTATATAAAAACCAGTTTTAATATAATCTCTTCCAAGTCTGGATAAATCTTTTGTTATAACCATATTAATATTTTGATTTTCTATATCTTGTAGCATTTCACAAAAACCGGGTCTGTCAAAAGTTGTACCACTTACTCCATCATCAACATACTCTCTTATGAAATTTAGATTGTTCTCCTTTACATATCTTTGCAAAATATTTCTTTGATTACCGATACTTTCGCTTTCTTGCTTATCGCCATCTTCTCTTGATAGTCTGATGTATATTCCGTACATTAAAATTATGACTTTTTAAATTTAGCATCTAACCTCCTATCCGTAATCATCTCCAAATAAATTGTAACGTGCTCTTTAAAATTTTGCAAATATCTAATTACTCATTTTTTACTTTTATATTTTCTAAATAATCTTTAAAAACTACTCCTATTGTTTCTGTTATATCCTGTTTATCTTCTCTAAAAATACAATATGTATTAAACTCTAATTTATTATCTTTGGAGTTGTTTTTATTTTTTTTCATACTTATTCAAATCCTTTCGTACTACTACAGAATATTAAATAAAATGGTTCAATATGACACCTAAAATAAGTATATTTGTCAATGTAATTCTATATATGCTAGAGATGTCCAGATATTTTAATGAATTTTTCACAAAAAAAATAAACATATGGTTAAATTCCATATGTTTATTTAGGTCTCTACTCATTTTCTTTTAATGTATATTGACTAATATCTGGTTCTGTAAAGATAGAATCATCTACTGCATTAAATTCATATTCTCTTTTACTGTCAATTCCTACTTCTATTGTTTTTACAAGTAAACCATTATCTTTGTCTATATATATTTCAGCACCTTCAGAAGTTAAGGACATTGAAGACATAAATCCTTTTATCATATAGCATTCTTTTCCTTCACAATTAACTGATTTTACTTTTGTAAAAATACTTCCTAAAAATGTTTGCCAATTATTATCAGTTTCTAAACGATTATATAATTCAACACTCATTATAGTTGTTCCAGACTTTAAGTCTGCCACCTTTGAATCTTTTGTTTCAGCAAAAACATCTATTCTTTCTCCATTATCATACATTGATATTTTAGTTATCTCTCCATTGATATTTCTTTCCATAAATACAACTTGTTTATTATCTTTTTTGTAATAATTCATTGTAAGAATAGTTCCATTACTTTCAGTAGAAATTGATTTTATATGATAACTCGAACTATCTTTATATTGTGAAATCTTATCTTGTAAATTTGTAATAATTACATAGTTTTTAATTGTATGAATAATGAGAATTACAAGTATAATTGCTAGTATAATCAATGTTACTTTAAGTACATTTTTTAGTATTTTTTTCTTTTCCATATTCATTACCCCCTCTTTTGTGCAACCTAGCTATCATAAGCATATATGCTTTTAGACCTATGGCTTTGCGTCATAAACTTTCGTTTATTTTGCTCTTTTACAATATCTACTTATATTTTAACATATTGGGATATTTTTTGCAAAATCAATCTCAGCGAAAAATTACTATTTATCAAACTGATTATATCATTATTTTACTTTTTATTCTATTATTCAATTGTTTTTTATTTATGCTAACGAAGAGTATAGTATAAAATTATTTATTTTTCTCCGAATATAGTATTTTTGATAGTATTATTGAATAATATCCTATTTTATTTTTGTAGGTGGAAGTTTTTTAAGCCCACAGGTGTGGACTTAAATTTACAATTTCCTGCAGGATGGGAAAATGCACGAGAAATAAAATATTCTCAAGGCTATATTTCTCCTGCTCCAAGAGATTTTGTTGGTTATGGACCATTAACAGAGCCAGAAGCACTTGCTTTATATAATTTTACTCTTTTAAATAACTTTAAATTAGTTTTAGCTTATCATACTCAAGGAAAGGAAATTTATTGGCAATTTCAAAACTATACACCTCAAAACAGTTTAGCAATCGGAACGGTATTTGCAAATTCAAGTGGTTATGTTTTAGCTGATACTCCTTATAATTCTAGTTTCGCTGGTTATAAAGATTGGTTTATACAACAATATAGAAGGCCAGGGTTCACAATTGAAGCAGGTTTAGGAGAAAATACTTTACCAATTTCTCAATTTAATGAAATTTATAATGATAATATAGGTATTTTAATTCAAGGAGCAACTTTAAGTATATAAAATTTTTTATAGAATAAAAAATTTACACTTATTAAAACATTTTAAAATCCTTGTCTTTTAATAAAAAAAGAATAGTAACTACCAAATAATAATGATATTTACTATTTTTTTTTATTATGTGTTTCTTTTCTTTTTTATATAACCTACCAATACATATACCAATATTCCAAGTAAAGTTATATAAGACACCATATTTGCTAATTGCATTTCTTTGGTTCCTTTATATTTTAACACTAATGTTCCATTTGAATTAATTTTGGTTTCTACAAATCCTTTATTATTCATATATAAATCTAATTTTTTAGCATTACCATTTTCAGTTAATATAGCTTCATATCCTAAATAATAAATTCTAGGTAATTCAATAACTGTTTCATCTTTACAATTGGTTATTTCTGCTTTTAAAGATGGTGTATTATTTTCTAATATAGAAATTTCAGCATTTCCACTTATAACTAAAATATCATTATTTCTTTTATCAAAATATTTTTTATTTTTTTGAGTTGCCATTGGCAAATATTCTCTTTCCCAACCCATACCAGATATAGAAAAATTAATATCATTTATATTTCTATTTTCAAATATTTTAAAATCATAAGCATTATATACTGTATAGCCATTAAATAATAAGACTACTATTAATATTATTATTTTTTCAACTTTTCTATTAAAATTTTTAAAAGCAAGTCCTGCTAGTATACTTAAGCATAATAACAAAACAGATTCTAATCTCCAAGCAAATTGTATCATTACAAATGTTTTTGGCAAGATTATCCATGGACACAATTTTGACATTAAAAATGTACATATAATAGTTGCAAATAATATAAATTTAAAAAAGTTTTTTTGTTCTGTTTCTTTAAATATTTTTTTATTAAACAAAATCGTTCCAATAGCTAATATAACCCCTAATATGTTCAAATAATATGTTATATTAGAAAACTTGCCACAAGGTTCTTGTTTGAAAAAGTCTTTTATTCCCATGGCAGAATTTACTATTGTACCTCTATTAGTCATACTGTCGCCTTCAAAAACAGTATAAATTTTTAATGACTTATGTTGTAAAATAGGAACAGTAAATGTTGCTGTTAATAGTAATATTATTATTGATGAAAACACCAACGCTTTTATATTTTCTTTTTTAAATACTTTTTTAATATTTAATAATAAATATATAAATATAAATGCAGTAAAATAAACAGCTAAAACTAAATGCGAATTAATTATTCCTACATATCCTAATATAAACCATAAATAAAAATATTTTTTATCACCATAAAACAGTTCGTATATTCCCAACATTATCATTGGCATAAAAATAAATATCAATGATTCTGCTAATGAATCTCTTACAAAAACTTCTGTTAGCATATATGGAAAAGACAAGTAAAATATTGCAGATATTAATGCGGAAAATTTATTTTTAAATATTTTATTTACCAATTTATACATCATAACAGCAGACAAAAAATATACAATAAAATGAATTATCTTTAATCCCCATATAACATTTCCATTAAGTACTAATGTAATTAATGCTGTAGAAAAATGTGCTAGTCTAGGATAAAAAATCCTTGAAGCATATCCAAAGTCATGTGCTATTATAGGTAGTATATTTGATAATGTTCCTTGTTTTATACTTGTATATATTGAAAATATGTTGCTTATATGAAAGTCAGTATCGTTTCCTTTTATATATTTACTTGAAAAAATATAAGGTAACATTATTAAAAACGTTACACCAAACAATATTACATATGGATTTTTTAATACATTGCTATATAATTTCTTTATAAATTTTTTCACTTTTGCTCTCCTTTTCTATTAGTAAAGAAATTATAACACAATGTTTTTATACAGTCTACAAAAAATAAAAATATAAAGAGGATTTATTCATCCTCTTCATACTCATTTTCTATATTATTATCAAATGTTTCATCATATTCGAATTCATATGATTCATCTTTTTTAGGTTTTATAGGTTCTTTTTTGGGTCTAGCATCTTTTTTGTTTTCTGTTACTTTTGCAGTATTCTTCTTAATCTCTTTTATTAATTGTTCACTTGTAGCTTTTTTGTTTTGTATACATTTATTCATCATATTATTTGTTTTATCTAATAAATCAGGTATATAATCTAATATTTTGTCAAATGATGATGAATGATTTACAGGTAGTAATCTTACATTATTTGCTTGTACCACTAAAAATGCTATAGGATTTATTGTAACACCGAGCACCACTTCCACCACCAAATGGTAATTTATATTGAATTGATTCTTCTTTATCTCTCTTTTTATATTCATCTATTGTTTCACCTTTAAACTCGCTACCACCTGCTGCAAAACCAAAAGATACTTTAGATATAGGAATTATTATAATATTATTTGAAGTTTCTATAGGCTCTCCTATAATAGTATTCACATCTACCATATCTTGAATACTATTCATAGCTGTAACCATAAGACCTTCTATTGGATGTTCTGACATATTTCTCATCTCTCCTTTTTTTATTTAAAATATACATTACATAAATAATATGTATCATTTTTATATTAAATATACAGTTTAATTCTATATTTAATAAGTTTTGATTCAAATAAATTGGTTTTATATCTATTTTTTGTTTTTCTATATTTTTTATTTGATTTCTTAATACAAACGGTATTATGCCAGATACTATTCCAAATATGATTGATGTAAGTGCCGAATTTTCTGTACCTATTTCTACTTTTAAATTTAATTCTTCAAAAATTATTTTTAAGTTTTTTAAAACATCAAATACATTTACATCAAATTTTACATCTTTTAATATTAATTTTTTTTCTAATTTTTTTATTTTATTTTCTAATTTCAATTTTTCAAGTTTTTCTTTTGTAATATTTATTTTTAATATTCTTAAAAACTTTAATATATAAAGTTTAATTTCTATATCATAATCTTCTTGTAAATGCCTTTCTTCTACTTTATATGATGTGAATTTAATATTTTTAATATTTATTTTTATTCTTGAAAAGGCAATTAAAAGTAATAGTGTTAGCAAAACTAGAATTAATAATAAAAAAAACAATATTATCGCCCCCTTAGAAGCTTTAATATTATTTTTTCCTCTTTTTATTTTTTTAATCTTGATTTTTATTATTTTTTTCTACTAAGATATCAGAGAACAATTCTTCTTGAACAGTTACAACTTTACTCCTTCTAGATAACTCTAACAATCCAGAAAAAGCTGTTACTACTTCTTGCTTATTATGTTTTTTTATTGAAAACATTTTGTTAAATACAAATTTTTTACTTTTTACTAACACTCTTAGCATTTCTTTTACTTTGCTTGCTACTGTATATGTATCTGTTATAGCTATCTTTTCGATGTTTTGAGCATTTACATTTACTTTTTCTTCATTTTTTTTAATTATATTACTATATAATTCTGGTATAAGTTTATTGTCATAATCCTTTTCTAATTTTTGTTTTGGTAGTTCTATTTCTTCTTGTAATTTATATATTCTATCTGAATAAATCTGAAAATTTTCTTTTAGTTTTTTTGTTATTTCTTTATATTTTTTGTATTCAATAATTCTTCTAATTAATTCCTCTTCAGAAACTTCTTCTTCCTCAACATCTTGTTTTGGTAATAAATTTTTTGATTTAATATACAAAAGTGTTGTTGCCATAACTAAAAACTCACTAGTAATCTCTAAGTTTTCTTCTTCCATTTGTTTTATAAATTGTATGTACTGATCTGTTATTTCACTTAAATTTATATCATATATGTCCATTTTGTTTTTGTCTATTAAATGACATAATAAATCCAATGGGCCTTCAAAGTTATCTATTTTTATTGCATATTTATTTGTTTCTAGTGTTAAAATATTAGGCATCTTCTTCTCCTTCTAAAGCTTCTTTTATATTTTCAGATTTATATCCTTTTTTTAATAAATATTGTTTTATTTCTTCTATTTCCATAGAACTTGATTTTTTATTTATAATATTTTTAGCAGATTTTATTTCGTATTCTTCTAAATCATCTCTATTGTTGTAAATATAATCTTCTATTATATTTCTATTAATTCCTTTTGAAATTAATTTATATTCAATTTCTCTAATTGATAAATTCTTTAAATTTATAAATTCGTAAACTAATTTTTTTATGTATTCTTCATCATTTATATATTTTGCTTCTTTTAAATAGTCTATAATATCATCTAACATCTCATTATCAATTGTACTTGAAAATTTTTTTCTCACTTCATATTCTGTTCTTTTTTTAAAAATTATGTACTTTAATACTTTTGTTTTTTCTTTGTCAAATTCTTCTATTGTATACATATCTTCCTTCTTTCTGGTACTAATTTTACTATATTAAGCTTAAAATATCAAGAATAAAATTTAATGAATTTAAAAAGTCTTAATTTCTATTTTAAATTATGTTTTAAAAGATATAAATTTTAATTTGGGGTAAAAATGCTAAAGTAAAAGGATAAAATCTGTTATAAAAACAAATTCTATCCTTCTTTTGGTCTCATACATTAAAATTTTATCTTATTCTTCAGTATCATCTTCGTCTTCCTGTATTTCTTCTCCTAAACTTTGTTCAAAAGCTTTTGCAAAATTATCTCTAACTTTATTTTCCACTTCTGCCAAAATTTCTGGATTTTCTTTTAAATATTTTTTAACATTTTCTCTACCTTGACCTATTCTATCTCCATTATAGCTAAACCAAGATCCACTTTTTTCAATAATATCTAGATTAACAGCCATATCTAATATATTTCCAGCTTTTGAAATTCCTTCTCCATATACTATATCAAATTCTGCCTCTCTAAATGGTGGAGCAACTTTATTTTTTATAACTTTAACTCTTACTCTATTTCCTTTTACTTCTCCATCTTGTTTTATATTTTCTATTTTTCTTATATCAAGTCTTACAGATGCATAGAATTTAAGAGCTCTACCACCTGTTGTTGTTTCTGGATTTCCAAACATAACTCCAATTTTTTCTCTTAATTGGTTTATAAATATAATAACAGTTTTTGATTTGTTAATAGCTCCTGCTAATTTTCTTAAAGCTTGTGACATAAGTCTTGCTTGTAATCCCATATGAGAATCTCCCATATCTCCATCTATTTCTGCTTTTGGTACTAATGCAGCAACAGAGTCTACTACTATTACATCTAATGCACCACTTCTAACTAATGCTTCTGTTATTTCTAATGCTTGTTCTCCTGTATCTGGTTGAGATACTATTAAATTATCTATATCTACTCCTAATTTTTTTGCATATACTGGATCCAAAGCATGTTCTGCATCTATAAACGCTGCTTCTCCACCCATTTTTTGTGCTTCCGCTATTACATGTAAAGCAAGTGTTGTTTTACCAGATGATTCTGGTCCAAATACTTCTATTATTCTTCCTCTAGGTAATCCTCCTATTCCTAATGCTATATCTAAACTCAATGCTCCAGTAGGTATTGCTTCTACTTCCATTGTTTTAAATTCTCCTAATTTCATTACTGAACCTTTTCCAAATTGTTTTTCTATTTGGCTCATTGCCATTTCTAGTGCTTTCATTTTTTCTGTATTTTCTCCCATGTTTTTTCCTCCTATATTAAACTTTTGTTTGGTATCTGTATTATATACCAAATTTTTGTTTTGTCAATACTTTTATAAAAAAATTATTTATACCATGATTTTATATTATTATATAAATTAAACCAATTTGAATTTATGTTTCCTGTTAAGCTATCACTAAACAATGCCATTGTTTTTCCTGTGCATATACTAATATATGGTATATCATTTTTATATATTTCTTCTAATTTTGAAAATTTTTCTTTTAATATTTTTTCATCAGTTATATTATTTAATTCTTCTACTATTTTTTTTGTTTCTTCATTACTATAATTTGCTAAATTACTTTCTCCAAAAAAAGTTGTTAAATCAGGATTTACAGACATATAAGTTGTACTTAATAACATATCATAACTTTTGTTTTGCAAATAATTATTATATTGCTCTTCATTTGCTTTTATTATATTTATTCTAATACCCTGATTATCTAATTGTGTTCTAATATTTTCAGCAATTAATATTCCATCTGAATTACTTGATTTTACTACCAAATTAAATGATAATTTTTGATATTGTCCATCTATATTTTTTTGCCAATATGTATTTTTATAATTCCATCCATTTTCTACTAAAAGCTGTTTAGCATTATCTGTGTTATATTCATATCCCAATTTTAAATCATTGTATAGCCAACTACCATAATCTAATGGATATGAAACTAAATAAGCTTTATTTGCTAACACACCTGAAACTATATTTTGCTTGTCAATTGAAGATGCTATAGCTTGTCTTACTTCTATTTCTGATAAAGCATTATTTTGCATATTAAAAGCAATAAATGTGTGTTCTCTATTTTTCATTTCTTTGTAATTATAACCTATTGTTCCTACATAATCTTGAAAATTTGCATTTGATGTACTTATAAAATCTACACTTCCTAATTTAAATGCATTATAGACTTCTCCCATTGATGAGTATAGATTTATAGAAATTTTCTGTAAAAATAAATTCTCTTTTTTCCACCAATTTAAATTTTGTTCCAATACAATTATTTTATCTTGTGCGTCAGAGATTTTATACATACCTGTACCAACTATTGTCTTATTTTTTGATGTATTCACAAAATCTTCTCCTTCAAAATACTCCTTACTTAATATAGGAAATGTCAAATTATATTCAAAAAATGGTACATTTCTATCTAATTTAATTTTTATTGTATTTTTATCTACAACTTCTACTCCAGTTACATATTGAACATTATATGAATAAATAGAACTAGTATCCTTTAATCTATCTATAGTAAATCTTACGTCATCTGCTGTAAATTGATTTCCATTTGACCATTTAACATCTTCTCTTAATTTTATTATATATGTATTATCCGCTGTTTTCGCCCATTCAGTTGCTAACGCTCCTTCTAATTTAAAATCCTCAGATATATTTATTAGTGGATCAAATATTAATTTTGATATTTCTTGTACATTTCTATTTTTACTAATAATTGGATTTATATTATCTAATTGTGATATTGCTAAATTAAGTTCTTTAGTTTTTCCTTTATCACTGATTTCTTCTTGATTTATTCCTTTGGTTTCAGTTTTATTGTTACTTATTTTGTATACAGAAAAAGCTATTATGATTACTACAAATAACAAAAATATATATTTAAAAAAACTACTTTTCATATTTCACCTCTTTTATCAATTGTAATAATACATTAAACTAATATTTTTTTCAAGATTTTTTAGAACAAATCTAAAAAAATCAAAGATTTTTTCAGTAATTTGTTCGTGTATGAAAATTTGTAAAACAAATTTTCTGTGTAGTATAATTTATATATTATAAAATATACATAACTTTCTTAATATATAAAAAAGGCAACTACATTAAATTAAAATCTTTAATGTAAATTGCCCCCACATTTTATATAAAATTTACTTTCTAGATTCCACTATAAGTTTTATACCTGTTCTATCTTCTCCTTCAACTTCTACCTCTGCAAATGCAGGTATACATACTAAATCTACTCCGGCTGGTGCTACAAATCCTCTTGCTATAGCTACTGCTTTTACTGCTTGATTTAGAGCCCCAGCTCCAATTGCTTGCATTTCTGCTTTTTGTGATTCTTTAACCAAACCTGCAATAGCTCCTGCTACTGAATTTGGGTTTGATTTTGATGAAATTTTTAAAATTTCCATTTTCTTTTGCCTCCTATAATATTAAATTTTAATTGCAACTTCTTTTTGCATTTTGTATTTTACATTATATGGAAATATATGTCTAGTGTTTTTTGGAAATTTTTTACATTTTTCATCGTACATTTTCACTCATTTTCGACAAATACCATTTTATATTTTTATTATTTCTTTAATTAATACAACTTATTTATACTTTTACTCTTTTAATTTTTACAACCTTATTAGTTTCATCATCAATTTCAAAGATACATCCATTAAATATACTAGTTCCACCAGCAATTTTATATCTTTCTGGCAATGTTGTTTCAAATCTTTTTATTGATGCTGATATATCCATACCAATAACCGAATGCTCAGGCCCTGTCATTCCAATATCCGTTATATATCCAGTTCCATTTGGTAATATTTTTTCATCCGCCGTTTGAACATGTGTATGTGTACCAAACATTGCTGTTATTTTTCCATCTAAATAATAACCCATAGCAATTTTTTCTGCTGTTGCTTCTGCATGAAAATCTATTATTATTATATCTGCTTTTTCTTTAATATTAGATATTATTTCTTTGGCTTTTAAAAATGGATTTTCTGATAAAACTCCCATATCTACTCTTCCTATTAAATTTATTACAGCAATCTTTTTATCTTTACAATTATAAATTGCAAATCCCTTTCCTACAACATCTTTTGGATAATTGGCTGGTCTTATTAATTGAGGATTATCTATAAATTTAAATATATCTTTCTTACCCCAAGTATGATTTCCCATGGTTATAACATCAGTACCTGCATTTATTAAATCATTAAAATTTTTTTCTGTTATTCCCATACCTTCTGCTGCATTTTCTCCATTTGTTATTACAAAATCTATATTTTCTTGCTTCTTTAAACCTTTTAATATTTCCTTTACTTTTCTTACCCCTATATCTCCAACAATATCTCCAATAGCTAAAATTTTCAATTCATTTCCTTCTTCCTTTTTAATTTACATTATCATACTATATATTTTTAATTTAATCAAGCTTGTATTTTTATAATACCATGTCAATTTAAATATAATTTATTAATTTTTTTCTATATAAGAAAAAAGATTGTGACTTAAGTCACAATCTTTCTATTTTGCATAATCTATTACTCTTGATTCTCTAATAACATTTACTTTTATTTGTCCTGGATAATCCATTTCATTTTCTACTTTTTTAGCTACTTCTCTGGCTAGTATAGTCATTTTATCATCATTTATTTCGTCTGGTTTTACTATTATTCTTATTTCACGTCCAGCTTGTATTGCAAAAGATTTTTCAACTCCTTCAAAAGAATCTGCTATTTCTTCTAAGTTTTGCAATCTCTTAATATATGTTTCTAAAGTTTCTCTTCTAGCACCTGGTCTTGAAGCTGATATAGCATCTGCTGCTTGTACTAAAACAGCCTCCAATGTTTGTGGTTCAACATCTCCATGGTGTGCTTCAACAGCATTTATTACTATTGGATTTTCTTTATACTTTTTAAGTATATCAACACCTATTTCTACGTGTGTTCCTTCCATATCATGATCTAATGCCTTTCCAATATCATGTAAAAGCCCAGCTCTTCTAGCTAATTTCGGATCTAATCCTAATTCTTCTGCCATAATTCTTGCTAAGTTTGATACTTCTATTGAATGATTTAAAACATTTTGTCCATAACTTGTCCTATATTTTAATTTACCAATTAATTTTATAACATCTGGATGTAAACCATTTACACCTGTTTCTAAAATAGCTCTTTCTCCTTCTGCTTTAATTGTTGCTTCCACTTCTTCTTTTGCTTTTTCTACCATTTCTTCTATTTTTGCAGGATGAATTCTTCCATCATCTATTAATTTTTCTAACGCAATTTTAGCAACTTCTCTTCTTAATGGATCAAAACCTGATAGAATTACAGCTTCTGGTGTATCATCAATTATTAAATCTATTCCTGTAAGTGTTTCTAATGCTTTAATATTTCTACCTTCTCTACCAATAATTCTTCCTTTCATATCATCATTTGGAAGTGATACTATTGATACAGTAGTTTCTTGTGAATGATCTGCTGCACATTTTTGAATTGCATATGCAATTAATTCTTTTGCATTTTTGCCAGCATCTTCTTTTGCTTTTTGATCTAAATCTCTAATAATAGCTGCTTTTTCACTTGTTATTTGTTTTTCAATTTCATCTAACAATCTTTCTTTTGCAGCTTCTTTTGTTAAGCCAGATATTCTTTGTAATTCTTCCATCTCTTTTTCATACAATGATTCTAATTCTTGACTTCTTGTATCAAGATCTTGTCTTGTTTGTTCTATTTGTCTTTCTTTTTTCTCAAAATTTTCAGAACGTCTTTCTAAATTTTCTTCTTTCTGAATTACTCTAGCTTCTTGTTTTTGTATTTCGCCTCTTCTTTCTTTAATCTCCTGATCTAATTCTTTTCTACTACTCATGATTTCTTCTTTAGCCTTAAAAATTTCTTCTTTTTTCATATTTTCTGCTTCAATTTTAGCTAAATCGATTAATCTTTTAGCCTCTTGTTCAGCACTTTCTATTTTAGATTCAGCAATCTTTTTTCTTATTGTCATTCCTACTGGTATTCCTATTGCTAGTGAGATTAAGACAGTGGCAATTATGATTAAAATATTCATAATCATACACCTCTTTCTTATTAAATTTTCAATGTTCGAATAAATATATAAATTTAAAATTATTATTTTAATATATTTCTTCCTATTCTATTTTATATTTATTATTGTAAACTGTCAAGTATTTATTTAATATGAATTGTATTTTATTCAAATTTATTAACTTTTTCAATAATCTTATTTGCAATAATATTTTTATTAAACTACAATACACATATTAAATTTTTAAACACTACCAAAGGAAATGTCATAAAAAACAACATTTCCCTCAGTAGTGTTTAAAAATCATTTCATGCGTTCATACTTTCTTTTGCAACTTTCAGTCTTGTGGCTGCTATTTTCTCTTCTTCTTTACTCAGCTCACGACCAAGTTTAGGGCAATAAAGTGGCTTGCGAATATTAGTCCATTCGCTAGGTCTCTCAAGAGATTCTTCAATTACTCCACCAACTTCAAGGCATACAGCCTTCATATCCCCATCCCTGAAATCATCATAAGGATCAGGATCGGGAAGTAATTTAAATGATATACATTGGTCACAGTAGTCGCTGCCACCCATACCTTGAGTAGAATACTTTAATGCTCCGCCACTGTCAATAACAACGACATCAACACCAGCTTTTTCAAGTTCTTTAATTTCCCGCAGATCTTTTTCATTCAACATTCACTTTTCCTCCTTAAAATAATAATTTTACAATGTACGCTATATATCAAACTGTAAAACAGGATTAAAAAGAATTTAACATTGGTATTATATCATTTTTTATTATTTTTTTCAAGTTTTTCAGTATTTTGATTATATATGGTATGTGTCAACTAAATGTAAGCGTTTTTTATTCTACTTATTATTCATGATTTCAACAAATTGTTTTTCGTTAATTTCTTTATTTTTTAATAAATATTCAACTGCTTTTTCCGTTTTTTCTTTATTTTCTGTCAAAATTTTAATTGTTTTCTCATAACATTCTGAAAGAATTTTATTGGCTTCCTCATATATATATTTATCTATATTTTCTTCATAAGGAAATGTATATAATCCTAATTCTGACATACCATATTTTGTAATCATATTTCTTACCATTTTAGAAGCATTATTTAAATCAGTATTATTTCCAGACTCATGTTCACCTAAATAAACAATTTCATTACACATTCCACCTAAACAGCGACAAATCTTATTCAAATACTCTTGTCTACTTAAATTTTTTATTTTTTCATTATATCTAACATATCCCAATACGCCTCTGCCCTCAGCATTAATTGTTATTTTTTCTATTCCAGGATTTTTTCCTAATATATAACTAATAGCTGCATGTCCAATTTCATGAATAGCTGTTCTTCTTTGAGATTCTTCATCTATTAAATCAGGATTTATCATATATTCTCCTGTATATATATTTTTTATCATGTCTTGAATTGTTGGTATACATTCTTTTGTTATAGTTTTTATATCTCCTTTTTTAGTAGCTAATTTTAGCAATGTATTTTGTACAACTTTATCAACAAATCTTCCATTTCCTATGTTTTCTACATTACAGAAATACTTCATTAATCTTTTTAAATTTTCCTTTGCATCATCTTCTATTTGTAAGCCAATATCATGTATTTTTTTATAATATATTTCACAATATTCATCATCTGTATAATCAACAAAATTAAATGTATATCCAACTCTTGATGAAATTCCTGGATTTATTTTTAAAAATTCACCCATTTCATTTTTATATCCAGCAAATATTACTACAAATTCACCTTTATGGTCTTCCATTGCTTTAATTAATGTTGCAATGGCTTCTGATCCAAAATCATATTGAGCATTATGTCCTTGAGCCAAACTATAAGCCTCATCTATAAATAATACTCCTCCCATTGCTTTTTCAATTACTTCTGATGTTTTTATAGCTGTCTGCCCTACATATCCTGCAACCAAATCTTTTCTTTCTACTTCTATTAATTTATTTTCATGAATAATTCCAATATCAAATAAAACTTTAGCAATAATTCTTGCTACTGTTGTTTTACCTGTACCAGGATTGCCTGTAAAAATCATATGTAGATTTTGCCTAGGAATTAATAAATTTTGTTCTTCTGTCTTTTTTAAAAATTTTATATATTTTTCAAATTCAATAATTTTTTCTTTTATTTCTTCTAATCCAATCAACTTATCAAGCATATCTTTTGCATTATATTTAGAATAATTTGTATTATTTAGCTCTTCTATTGTTGGAATATCTTCTATTGTTATCATTTTTATATTTTTAGTTTCCCTTAAAGCATGTTTCATAATTACTTCTTGTATCAATTTATCTACAAAACGCCCATTACCAAAATTTTTTCTACTACTATAATACTCAAAAATTTTTGATAAATCTTTATCTACTTTTGAGTTCATAGAATATCCCATATTATTCATCTTAAGCATAAACATTTGCTTAAGCTCATCCTCAGAATAATCCTCAAAATTAAATGTATAACCTATTCTAGAAGAAATTCCTGGATTTATATCTAAAAATGTCTTCATTTCATCTTTATACCCAGCAAAAATAACAACAAAATTATCTTTATGATCTTCCATTGCTTTAATTAATGTTGCAATGGATTCTGCTCCAAAATCATATTGAGCGCTATGTCCCTGAGCCAAACTATAAGCCTCATCTATAAATAATACTCCTCCCATTGCTTTTTCAATTACTTCTGATGTTTTTATAGCTGTCTGCCCTACATATCCTGCAACCAAATCTTTTCTTTCTACTTCCACTAATTTATTTTCAGAAACCAATCCTAAATCATATAACATTTTTGCCATTATTCTTGCTACAGTTGTCTTTCCTGTACCAGGATTACCTGTAAAGATCATATGTAAATTAGATTCTGTAGTTTTTAATCCTAAGTTTTGGGCTTTTAATGTATATAATGCATATTTTTCAAATTTTTTTATATTATCTTTAACAGAATTTAATCCTATTATATTTTTTAGGCTTTCTTCTACTGTTTCTCTTTTATATATATTATCTGGAAAAATAAAACCTTTTTTACTAATACTATAATTAGATAAATACTTGGCTAATTCTTCATTATAAAACGGAAAGAATTCTGCATTCATACTTACATATTCTATAAATTGTTCTTTTACTATTTTTCTAAGTTTTTGATTATTTCGCAATTTCATTGATAACTCATTATTTAAGTTTTTGCAATATAACTCGAACAATTCGTCTATTGATAAGTTTGAGATTTTATATCTATTGTTTTGATATACAAACTTTATTTTTGTATCTAATGATAATAATTCATCTACTGAATTTTTGTCAGATGCTATTATTACATAATCTTCATTAAATATTGATGTAATCAATTCTACTATTCTATTAACCCTTCTTAACTCTAGATATCTTGAACTTCTTTCATTTTTAATTCTTCTATATTCATTAACAAATTCTTTTACATCTGTTAAAACATATAAATGTCTATCCAAAATTAAATTTTCTTCAACAGTCCATACATTAGTGCCAGGCTTTCCCTGTAATTCATAAGTATTTTCTAAAGCTAAATTATATAAACTCAAATACTCTGGTTCATCATTATCAATCTTTTTCCAAGCTTTTAATAATTTACAAATTTTATTAGCTAAATCAAACTTTCCACTTCCTCTATCTCCCTCTATAGAAATATGTAGACCGTTTTCTGTATTTACTTTATCAACTAATTCTTCAATGTTTTCAATTTTATTTCTGTATTCTAAAATTTTATTAATTTCTTGTATTCTGTCTTCTTTTTTCTTTTTCTCTATATTTTCAAATTGTTCTTCTTGTTTTTTTATACTCTGATTTTCTATTTCTTCTTGGTGCTCATTATAGTATTTTCTATCTTCTTCTACCTTGCTCCATTGATTGCTTTTTTTCAAATAATAGAGATAACCTGCAACATCAAATATACAATATGGTCTAGTACAATTCCACCTATTACATTTATATAATAACTCTTTCGTATTTCTATTAACATATATCCAATCACTTTCAGATATATATTTATATTTTAATACGCTATTAACATCTTCATCATATCTAGTTTCATATGCATTACAATTATATGGTAACCATATTTTAATATATTCTTTTTTTTCCTGTTCTACAAATACCATATCATTTTTTAACAATTCTAATGCTATATTAAAAGTTTTTTCAGTCACATTTTTTAATCCATCTTTAGGATTCCATTCAAAAGTAAAATAATCACTTTTAAAAACATTTCTTCTATATTCTTCTCTGTCTTTTAAAACATCTATTAGTAATCCTTTATTTTTTAAATATAATATATATCCAGCATAAAATTCAGGACATCTACTAAATTTACATTTAGCACAATTAACATTATTTTTATTTTCATATGCCTTAGGTGTAGTTGTAAATTTACTTTTTTTTACTATACATTCACCATTTTCTATTTTGTTTTTTAATATTGTATCATCCACTTCTTTATCTCTTGTTTTGTAATCACATAAATTGTATATGTTATTTGAAATTTCAATTTTTTCTTTTTCATCTACTATAACTTTTTTTAAAGATATATCACCATTAGCAAGAATTGCAATACATAATTTAATAAACTCAATAGAAGTAAATCTTAATCCATTAACTAAATTCCATTCAAAATCATAATCTACAACTTCTAAATTATCTAATTTATTTATTTGTTTTATTATTTCCTTAGTTTCTTTTGAAAATTCATCACTTTTAACTTCACTCATTATTTTTCTCCTTTGATATTTTTATGACATAATAATTATATATAAAATAAAACAAAAAAGAAACCTCTTTCGAGGAAAAGAAATATTTTTCTTTTTAGTATAGGCTATTAACCCTACACTGACAGTCAGCACAGTAGGATTGACAACGCCATCTCCTTTATACCATACTGTTTATTGTGTCAAACTCGGAGTTATTCTCACTATTTCCAGACCTGTGATAAGATATCTACAGAACACCCATACATAAAGCTTAAATACCATTTGCATCTGCATAGAAAGATGCTCTTTCTGAGTGAGATTTTGGTGTCTTTTCTTATTCTTTCTGTCTTGCTTCTTTATATTTCTTTTCCCAACCATCTTCAAACATTTTAAGAATGGTGTCAACTTGAGCATTTTTTGCATTGACAGAAATATAGACGCCGTTGAAATCAAATTCAATAGCTTTCAAGCCATTAAGATTCGATTCCTCATCAAAACACCCTGCTACAATAGCAGCGATTTCCTGGATATTTCTTCCAGCCATGGAATTAATTACCATTACACCGTCATTAAGAGACTTTACTCTTAAAATCTTATTGTCACAAGTCCGAAAACAAAGAGAACCGTCGTGTGAAAAAACTTCCTGAATTCTAACCATTGTTGCCATAATAAATTCCTCCTTAATTTGTTGTTTTATTCTGTTAATATGGCTTGCTGACTTTCAAAGTCTACTATAAATATATTATACAACAATTTTACATAAACTGCAAATATAACATACATTATGTATAAAAGGAAATAATTTCGTTCAATTTTAGTTATTGTTTAATTATCTTTCAAACGCCATCCTTTCTTTTTGAATGGCAATTTTACAACAAAAAAATACCATTCTTTTCAGAATGATATTTGTATCGTCTGTTCTATTAATTCGAACAGATCCGTTCTTGGTGCGGATGAGAGGACTCGAACCTCCACGCCGTTGGCACTGGTTCCTAAGACCAGCGCGTCTGCCAGTTCCGCCACATCCGCATAACAATGTGTTAACTTTGTCATAACACATTATATATTAGCACAACCTTTATTACATTGTCAACTAATTTTATAAAAATATTATTAAGTTTTTAAATTTAAAATTTATTACTTTTCACATCTTCTACGAATTTATCTCTAATTTCTGTTGGTAGAAGAGTTATTTTTTCTATATTTCTTCTGTCTATTATTTCTGGAATATATTGTCCTCTGTCTGCATATTTAGGATCATTAGAAAATTCTGGTCCATCTCCTGTACCAAATTTTCCACCTATATATTTGCATAAATAAAAATATTCTTTTTTATTTACTTCACCATTTTCCAAACTATACAATTGTTTTACAACTTCTACATCTACTCCAAATTCTTCTTTTATTTCTCTTTTTGTTCCATCTTCTAATGTTTCATTACCTTCTCTTCCTCCTCCTGGGAAAGTATAATAATCCCCTATCGGATGATTTTTCACTCCAACTCTATGCATAAACGCAAATCCATTTTCTATTGGTAAAATACCAGCAACTCTTATTCTTTCCATTATATTTCCTCCTTTAAAACCGTTGTTATTATATTCTTATTTTAAAAAAAATACAATAATTTTATAATAATTGTTTCATAATAAAAATATAGTGGTATAATTTTAAAGAATTAAAATATTTATAAAATTAAATTTACGAAAGAAGGAATTAATAATGTCTAATGCAAAAAAAGAAGAAGTTGATGTTGCTAAATTATATGGTAATGAAGCCACATTATCAAAAGAAATTTTTATAAAAAATTATAATGTTAATTTAGATGGTCTTACACAAAATATTGCCGAAGAAAAAATATCTAAATATGGTTTAAATGAAATTTCACAGGGCAAATCTAAAAAATGGTATAATTATTTTTTACAAAGTTTATTTAGCCCTTTTAATAGTATTTTAATAGGTATATCCTTTTTATTAATATATACAGATGTAATTTTACCGGAAAATCCGAGCTTTGCAAATATTTTGGTTATTATTCTTTTAGTCACAGTAAGTACTTTTTTAGAATTTTTTGAAGAATACAGATCAAACAAGGCTGCTGAAAAACTAAAAGAATTAGTTGCGACTACTACAACAGTTATTAGAGATGGCAAAAAGGTAAATTTACCAATGAAAGAAATAACTATTGGTGATATTGTTGTTCTTTCCGCAGGTGATATGATTCCTGCTGATTTAAGAGTTTTAGAATCTAAAGATTTATATGTTAGCCAATCATCTTTAACTGGAGAATCTGATTCTGTAAAAAAACTTTCAAATACAGAAATAACTTTAAACGATATTGATAGTATATCAGATTTAGATACAATCTGTTTTATGGGTACTAATGTATTAAGTGGTAGTGCAAAATGTGTTGTAATAAAAACTGCTGATAATACTTATTTTGGAAAAATTGCTCACACATTATCACTTGGAAAACCAAAAACTGATTTTCAAAAAGGCATCGAAAGTATTAGTAAATTATTAATAAGATTTATGTTAGTTATGATTCCTGTTGTTTTTTTATTAAACTTTTGGAAACATGATATTGTAACAGCATTTACATTTGCTGTAGCAATTGCAATTGGTATAACCCCTTTACTTCTTCCTGTTATTTTATCTTCTAGTTTATCTAAAGGTGCTGTACGTATGTCTAAAAAGAAAACTATTATTAAAAGATTAGATTCTATTCAAGGTTTTGGTGGAATGAATATTTTATGTACAGATAAAACAGGAACTTTAACAGAAGATAAAATCGTTTTAGAAAAATATTTAAACATTAATGGTGATGAAGATATTCGTATTTTAAAACATGCATTTTTAAATTCATATTTTCAAACCGGCCTAAAAGGAAATATTGATGAAGCAGTAATTCACAGAGCTTTAAATACTGATATGAGTAAATATACAGAAATATATAAAAAAATTGATGAAATTCCATTTGATTTTACAAGAAGGCGTCTTTCTGTTGTTGTTTCTGACGGTAATAAAGCTCAAATGATTACCAAAGGTGCCGTTGAAGAAATTCTAAGTATTTGTACTTTAGTAGATTATAAAGGTGAAGTTTCTAAACTAACAAATACAATAAAAGATAATATAAGAAAAATCAGTAAATCACTTAACAAGGAAGGTTTACGTGTAATTGCAGTTTGTCAAAAAAATGATATTAATGATATAAAAGAATTTGGAGTAGAAAATGAAAAAAATATGGTTCTTCTTGGATTTATTGGATTTCTAGATCCACCAAAAGAATCTGCAAAAGAATCAATAGAAAAATTAAACAAAGCTGGTATTAGGGTTATTGTTTTAACTGGTGATAATGCTGATGTAACTAGATGTGTGTGTAATAAAGTTGGTATTGCATCAAAAAGAATTGTTACAGGAAGCGATATTGACAAATTAGCAGATATTGGCGTTATTAGACTTTTAAGAAAAACTAATATTTTTGCAAAACTTTCTCCTATTCAAAAAGCAAGAGTTGTAAGACTTTTAAAAGAATCAGGAAATGTTGTTGGATATATGGGTGATGGAATAAATGACAGTCCTTCCCTTACAAATTCTGACATTGGTATTTCCGTTGATACAGCTGTTGATATTGCCAAAGAATCAGCTGATATTATATTACTTGAAAAAGATTTAAATGTTTTATTAGATGGTATAACAGAAGGAAGAAGAACATTTGCAAATTTGATGAAATATATTAAAATGGCTATTAGTTTTAACTTTGGTGAAGTTGTTTCTGTAATTATTGCAAGTGTTTTATTACCATTTTTACCTGAAACTCCTATACAATTATTAGTTGAAGGATTGTTATATGATTTTGGGCAATTAACTTTACCTTTTGATAATGTTGACAAGGAATATTTACAAAAACCAAGAAGATTAGATGTTAATAGTTTAAAAAAATTTATGTTATTTATGGGTCCTTTAAGCTCCGCATTTGATATGATTGTCTTTGCCTCTGTATTATTCTTATTTAAAATTAAAGATGTTGCAACATTTCAAACAATTTGGTTTAGTTATAGTATAGTATCAAATCTTATGGGAATGCATATAATTAGAACTGCTAAAGCACCATTTATTCAAAGTAATGCTAATAAAGTTGTTTATTTTTCATCAATTTTACTTAGCATTATAGGAATATTAGTTCCTTATACTCCATTCGGTCATATGATTGGTTTAGTGTCTTTAGCTTTAAAAGATTTATTAATTATACTAGGAGTTCCTGTAATTTATTGTATTGTGGCATTATTTGCAAAGAAATTCTATATTAAAAAATTTGGAGAATGGATATAAATAAAAATAAATCTAATCAGTATAACTGATTAGATTTATTTTTTGATATTTTGTATATAAAATATCGCATTTTTAAATGAGTAATAGTTTTCTCAGATCAATACTAGATATATTGGTCTCTATAATCCTATTATATCCTTTTATTATGCTTTCTGTTGCATTTTCGGGATTATCTAATAAAATGGGATAATACAACATTATAATGTCAAATACCATTTGTATATCACCATTTTCTGTTGCCAACTGTTTTAATTTGCCAACTTTTTCCCGTATCAATCTTGCATCCATAAGAATCCTCCTTTAAAAAATGTCAGTTACAGGTAATCCCCTATAACTAATTATGTAAAATTTGCTATATTATAATATCATTTTCTTTCATTTTTGTCAATCTTACTATATTAGTTGTAAAAAGCATGTAATCATGATATAATAATTAAGTAACTTATTGTTATTGCACTTTAGGAGGTAATTTATGCTTGAATTACGGAATTTACAAAATGCTACTAAGATCTATAACTACTATTTAGATAGTGATTCTACTTATATTAGAGAACATTTAGATTATTGCATTAAAGATGTAATAAATCTATCTAATCTTTCTCGAATTTGTATTTTAGAATATGCAGATACTTTAGAGTTATACTGCAATCTAATTGCATATTTTTCAGAAATTGATAAGTCTTCTTTGCTTGTAAAATTAATAATTTTATGTGCAAATAAAATTATTAATTTCAAATTTAATCGGCTTAATACCAAAATATATCAAGCTGGAATCTGTTATTATAGCTTTTTATCTATTTTAAAACGATTAAAACAGATAAAAGCTTTATCTTAGCCCACACATTTTGTAAACAATCTTAAAAAGTCTCGATATTATTATATCGGGACTTCTTCAATATTTACTCTTTCTTTTCCTAAAATTTCTTCAAAAACTTTTAAAATCTCATCTGTCACAAATATTGCTCCACACGGTTTAAATTCATTATCTATTCTTATTTTAACACTTATATTATTTCTCTCACCAGAAAAATATTTAATAGCTCCCCTCAATTTTGCTTTTGTTTCTTCTTCTAACTCTGTTATATCAAAAATTAAAACTTTGTGTTTCTTTACTCCAAAATCTGTAATTTGTTTTGCAATAATTTTTGTTTCTTCATTTTCTCTTATACTTAATCTACCATCTACCAAAACAATATTTTCTTCTATTAAGCTTTTTTGTGATGATAAATATGCATTTTCAAATACTATTATTTCTGCTTGTCCAAATAAATCTTCTACAGTAACAAATGCCATAATTTTATTTGTTTTAGTATATTTTTTCTTTACAGCTGTTATTATTCCAGCATATTTAACATTTTGTCCATCTTTAAATTGCAATTTTTCTGTTTGTTCTTCTTTTGACATTTCTTCATCTATTTCTTTTATTTGCTTAGTATTTATATTTGTTTCATGTTCAATTTGATCTCTTAATTTTTCTAATGGATGTCCTGAAACATATATACCTAACATTTCTTTTTCCATAGATAATAATTCTTTTTCTGTAAATTCTTGTTGATTGTAATATGTATATTTTATTTTATCATTTTTTTCTTCATCTTCTTCATTTCCGATATCAAACATTGATACTTGTCCATCTAACCCTTTTTTCTTACTACTTTGGATTGTATCAATTATTGTTTCAAAAGAAGCTAATAATGTGGCTCTATTTTCTGGAAATTCTTGAAATGCACCCGCTCTTATTAAACTTTCTATACATTTTTTATTAACCGCTTCATCTGCAATTCTTTCACAAAAATCTGTAAAACTTTTAAATTTACCATTTTCATTTCTTTCTTTTATAATACTATCAATTGGTACTAAACCAACATTTTTAATACTACCTAATCCAAATCTAATTTTTCCTATTTTTTGTCCACCATCTATATTTTCAACAGTAAATTTGGAATTACTTTTATTTATGTCTGGTTTTAATATCTCAATTCCCAATAATTTGCATTCATCTATATATTGAGGAATTTTGTCTAAATTACCTAAAAAGCTATTTAACGTAGCAGCCATAAATTCTGCTGGATAATATGCCTTTAAGTACGCTGTTCTATATGCCACAACAGCATAACACGCAGCATGAGATTTATTAAATGCATATTTTGCAAATTCAGCCATTTCATCAAATATTTTATTTGCAGATTCTTTGTCTATCCCATTTCTTACGCATCCTGGTACTATAATGTTTCCATTTTCATCAACTTGACCATTTATAAAGATCTCTCTTTCTTTTGCCATAACATCTAATTTTTTCTTTCCCATTGCTCTTCTTACTAAGTCTGCTCTTCCTAGTGAATATCCAGCTAAATCTCTTACTATTTGCATAACTTGCTCTTGATAAACCATACAACCATATGTAACATTTAATATTGGCTCTAGTCTTGGGTGTGTATATTCATTATGACCTGGATGCAATTTTCCTTTTATATATCTTGGTATTTGATCCATAGGACCAGGTCTATATAGAGAAACACCGGCTATTAAATCTTCAAGACAATCTGGTTTTAGCTCTTTCATAAAGTTTGTCATACCTTGTGATTCAAATTGGAAAATACCACATGTTTTTCCTTCTTGCCATAATTTATATACTTTAGGATCTGCCATATCTTTATCAAATTCTACATCTATATCTCTATTTTGTTTTACTAAATCTATTGTGTCTTTTATAACTGTTAATGTTCTAAGTCCTAAAAAATCCATTTTTAATAGGCCTAATTCTTCTAATGTTGTCATTATATATTGTGTAGATATTTGATTATCTCTTACATATAATGGCACATAAGTATCTACAGGATCTTTTGTTATAACAATACCACAAGCATGCGTAGATGCCTGCCTTGGCATTCCTTCTAATCCCATAGCTATGTCTAATAAATTTTTAATATTTCCATCATTTTCATATAAGTCATTTAATTCTTTGTTTTGTTCTAATGCCTTTTTTATTGTTATATGCAATTCATTTGGTATCATTTTTGCAAGTTTGTCCGCTTCCGAATAAGGAAAATCTAATGTTCTTGCTACATCTCTTATTACCATTCTAGCTGACATAGTTCCAAATGTAATTATCTGTGAAACATGATCATGTCCATATTTTCTAGAAACATAGTCTATTACATCTTGCCTATGCTCATAACAAAAATCAACATCAAAATCAGGCATGCTTATTCTTTCCGGATTTAAAAATCTTTCAAAAAGTAGACCATATTTTATTGGGTCAATATCTGTTATTTCTATTGCATATGCAATTATTGATCCAGCACCAGATCCACGTCCCGGTCCTACTGGTATATCATGAGTTTTTGCATAATGAATAAAGTCCCAAACTATTAAGAAATAATCAACATATCCCATTTTTTTAATTATACTTAATTCATATTCAGCTCTTTCTAATATTTCTTTAGGTGGATTATCCCCATATCTATTTTTTATTCCATCATCACATAACTTTTTAAAATAATCATAATGAGTTTCAAATTCTGGTGGAACATCATAATTTGGTAAAATAGTATGCCCAAATTCAAATTTCACATTACATTTTTCTGCTATTTTTACAGTATTTTCTATTGCATCTGGAAAATTGCTAAAATACTCTGACATTTCTTCTGGAGATTTTACATATAATTCATCTGTTTCAAATCTCATTCTATCGCTATCACTCATTCTTTTTCCTGTTTGAATACAAAGTAATACCTCATGATTATATGCATCTTCTCTTTTTAAATAATGAGCATCATTTGTTGCTGCAAGTGGTATAGCTAATTTTCTTGCTAACTGAATTAATTTTTGATTTGCTAATACTTGTTCTTGTAACCCATTATTTTGTACTTCTATATAATAATCTTCTCCAAAAACTTTTTTATGCCATAATGCTATTTCTTCTGCTTTTTCATTATTTCCATTTAATAAAGCCTGATTTAAACTTCCCGCTAAACATCCGCTTAAGCATATTAATCCTTCATGATATTTTTCTAGCACTTCTAAATCAATACGTGGTTTATAATAATATCCATCAACAAATCCAATTGATACTAATTTACTTAAATTCTTATACCCTTCATTATTTTTAGCAAGCAATATAAGATGATTATATTTGTTGTCTATATTTGGTTCTTTATCAAATCTACTCCTAGGTGCTACATATACCTCACATCCTATAATTGGCTTTATTCCCTCTTTTTTACAAGCTTTATAAAAGTCTATCACACCATACATAACCCCATGATCAGTAAGAGCTATGGCATTCATTCCAAGCTCTTTTGCTCTTACTGGTAAATCTTTTATTCTATTAGCTCCATCTAGCAAACTAAATTCACTATGTATATGTAAATGAACAAAATCTGACATTTTCTTTCTCCTTATTTTCCACTCATTATATGAAATTCTTATAATTTTGTCAATTTAGTAATTATTTTTCTACCCATACAGACACAGTTCTATTTTTTACTTTAAATACTCCGCATCCATCTTCATCAATTGTAACTTCTTCTTCAAAATTTCCTAATGCATCTATAAAAGTTTCTCCTACAAATTTTTCTCCTATGTACATTCTTTTTTCTCCATCTATCTTATTAGATGCTATAACTGCTAATCCAGATTTTATATGTTCATCGTCTCCTTCACGAGTAAAACCTATTACACTATCGTGATCAAAATAATCATGTTCTAATCCATATGCCTTATCTTTTCTTAGTATCATTAGATCTTCTAATTTATTCATTTTTTCTATATTACTATATGGTATTCCATAATAATCACCATAAAATACACATGGATATCCATCATTTTTTAATAAAATTATTGAATATGCAATTTGTTTAAACCATGGTTCTATAAAACTTTGTAACGCTTGCCCTGGTTGAGTATCATGATTATCTACAAATGTTACTGCTTTAAGTGGATTTTCCTTTAATAATGTATTATCTAATAATCTTGACATATCATAATTAGGGTCTTGTGATGCTGTATAAAAATTATAATGTAATGGTACATCAAATAAAGAAATTTGTCCTTCTGTTTCTGTTATATATCTATGTAGTTTTTGTACATCACCTGTCCAATATTCTCCAACTGCAAATATATTTCTTTTTTTATATTCTTTTAAATATTTCATCCATTCATTATAAAATGATGATGGAATATGTTTTACGGCATCCAATCTAAAACCATCTACATCTGTAAAATCCATATACCATTTTCCCCAATTTTTACATTCTTCAACTACTTCTGGATTATAAAAATCTAAATCTGCTCCCATCAAATAATCATAATTTCCGTTTTCATCATCAACTTCATTTTGCCATTGTTTATCCTTAAACTTAAAAATTGAGTGTTCACCTGTTGCATTATTATAATCAATTCCATCAAAGTGTGTCCAATTCCATTTAAAATTTGAATATTTATTTTTTCTATTTGGAAATGTAAATTTTGTTGCTGCTTGTAATGTTTCATTTTGTGAAATTTCTACATTGTGATTAGCCCACTCTACTTTATTTGCTTTTATTATTTGTAAAAAATCTGCTCCCATTTTATGATTTAAAACAATATCTGCATAACTTTCTATACCTGCTTGTTTTAAAACTTGTATTGCTTCTAAATATTCATCTTTTGTTCCATATTTTGTTGCAATAGAACCTTGTTGATCAAATTCTCCTAAATCATATAAATCATATGGACCATATCCAACTTCATTTTTTCCACCAATTCCTTTATAAGCTGGAGGTAGCCATAAAGCAGTAACTCCAACTCTTGATAATTTTTCTGATTCTTCTATTACTTTATTCCATAAACCTTTTTCACAATTCAAATACCATTCAAAATATTGCATTATTATCCCATTTATTTTTTTCATTTCATATCTCCTTCTTTCACAGGATATTATATCATTATAAGATTTTAATGTACATAAATTGACATTTTTTTTTAATTTTTATATAATCACATATGTTTAATAAAATAAAATATAAGGAAGCGATTTTTTTGGAACATATTTTTGAAAGAACTATAAACTATTATGAAACAGATAAAATGGGAATTGTACACCATTCTAACTACATTAGATTCTTAGAAGAAGCTCGTTGTGAATTTTTAAAAACAATTGATTTACCTTATGAAACTTTAGAAAATAATGGAATTATGATACCTGTTTTAGAAGTTCACTGCAAATACAAATATCACGTAAGCTTTGGAGACACAATTGTTATAAAAAGTAAAATTTCAGCCTTTACAGGCGTTAAAATGATTGTTGACTATGAAATAATTAACAAAGCTAATTCTAATTTAGTTATGACAGCTCAAACCAAACATTGTTTTACAAATAACTCTTTACGACCTATCAACCTAAAAAAACATTATATAGAAGGTTACGAAAAAATAATGAATGCTTTAGAAAATTAAAATATAGTAATTTATAAAAAATACTTTATATTTTATATGTTTTATGGTACAATATTGTAAATTTATAAATTATAATGTCAAAAGATAAAATATTAGGAGGAATTTTTATGGAATTTAGTAAATGTAATCGTTGTGGTAACTTCTATATTTCAGATAGTAATGTATGCCCTAAATGTGCAGCAAAAGATAATTTAGAATTTTCTGCATTTAAAAATTATATACAAGAAAATGGTTTTGAAGAATCATTAGGAGCTATATCTTCTGAAACAGGTATTTCAGAAAAAAATTTAAGTAGATTTTTAAATTATGACGAATTTAAACAATTTCAACAAGAAAATAGAAATATAAACTTAAATAACAATAAATTTGGAAATAATGGAATAAATTTAGATTAATTTTTATATTATAGCCATATTATATATATGGCTACTTTTATTAATTATACTAGGAGGATTTATATATGAAAAATGTATTTGATATATTAGATGAAAGAGGATATGTTGAACAAATGACTCATCCTCAAGAAATCAAAGAATTATTTGCTAAAGAATCTGTACCTTTCTACATAGGAATAGATCCAACCGCTGATAGTTTGCATATTGGTCACTTTATATCTTTAATGGTTGCTTCTCATATGCAAAAATGTGGTCACAAACCAATTATATTAGTTGGTGGTGGTACTGCTATTATAGGTGACCCATCAGGAAAAACTGATATGAGAAAAATGCTATCTAAAGAAGAAATAAATCATAATGTTGAATCAATAAAAAAACAAATAGCTAAGTTTTTAAGTTTTGAAGGTGAAAATGCAGCTATTATTGTTAATAATGCTGATTGGATATTAGATTTAAATTATGTTGATTTTATGCGTGAAATAGGAAGTTTATTTTCAGTAAATAAAATGCTTGCAGCAGATTGTTATAAACAAAGATTAGATACAGGTCTTACATTTTTTGAAATGGGATATATGCTTATGCAATCTTATGACTTTTTATATTTGTACAACAAATATGGATGTAAATTAGAAATGGGCGGAAACGATCAATGGTCTAATATCATAGGCGGTGTTGATCTTATAAGAAAAATTGGTAAAGATGATTCTTTTGGTTTAACATTTAAACTTCTTACAACTAAAGAAGGTAAAAAAATGGGAAAAACTGAAAAGGGTGCTTTATGGCTTGATGCAAAAAAAACTTCTCCTTATGAATTTTATCAATATTGGAGAAATGTTGCTGACGATGATATAAAAACTGTTTTATCATTACTTACATTCTTACCTATGGATAAAATAAATGAACTTACATCTTATAATGATGAAAGAATAAATGAAGCCAAAAAAGTAGCTGCTTTTGAAATAACAAAATTAATTCACGGTGAAGAAGAAGCAAAAAAAGCTGAGCAAGCTTCACTAGCCTTATTTGAAGGTCAAGGTAATTTAGATAATATGCCAACTGTTGAATTAAATAATAAAAATATTTCTATTTTGGATGCTATTATTTTAACTGGTATTGCTCCTTCAAAAGGTCAAGCAAGAACTTTAATAAATCAAGGTGGTATATCTTTAAATGATGAAAAAATAACAGATATTTCTTATCAATTATCTGATAAAGATTTTTCAGATGGTTATGCTATTTTGAAAAAAGGTAAAAAAGTATTTTACAAATTAGAAAAATAATATAATTAAAAACATAATAAAAATCCAATTTACAAATAAATTGGATTTTTATTATTGTTTAATTGTTAGTTTTATTATTTTCTACAGAATTTGAACTTGTATTTTCTGTTGTATTCACTTCATTAGCTATTGTATTATTAGAACTAGTTGTTTTTTCTAATTCTTCCTTTTTCTTATCTTCTTTTTCTTTAACTTGTTCTAATGAAGTAATTAAATCTTGAAGCTTTTGAACATCTTTTCCCATCATTTCCCAATCATTGTTATTGTTTGAGTTTGTTAGATTTTCATTAGCTTTAATAATTGCTTCTATTAGACCTTCAACATCTTCTGTATTTTCTACTTCAATGTCTACTGCATATTTAGAAAGTAAGTTTTCTAATGCATTACTTAAGCTATTTCCTATTGCTACTTTATTACCTGAAGCTACAATTACTTTCTTTAATACTGGAACTTCTGATTCATTTAACATTGTTTGATATATTGGTTCTACATATAATAATGTATTTTTTATTGGAACTATTATCATTTGTTTTGTTAATTTTGTTCCTGTTGTATTTAAAGTTTCTAATTCTGCTGATATTGCTTCATCTTCTTCTATTTGTTTATCTAATTGCATAGGTCCAACTATATTACTATCTGCTGAAAATTTATATAACTTCAATTCATTTGTAGCACCATTTGTACTACCAACTAAATAAGAAATTAAATTTTGTTTTTCATCAGGTGTATAAATTTGCATTAAGCCCATTTTTTCACCATCATTTGTTTTTACCATTGTATAATATGGTTCCACATATGTTCCAGTAGATTTTGATGATTTTACACTATTATATTTTGCAATATCCCATAAATCATCTGCTCTATATAATACATCTGGTTTTACATTGTGATATACTTTTAAAATCTCTGATTGAACATTATATAAAAATTCTGGATATACAAAATGGCTTGATATATCTTGTGGTATTTGTGTGTCTAAATCTACAAATAATGTATCATACACATTTCTGTACGCCATGGCAATTGGATCTGTTCTATCTGTAATATAATATGACATTGTTCCATCATAACTATCTACAATTACTTTTACTGAATTTCTAATATAATTAATATTTTCTTTTACTCCATCATGTTGTATTGTTGTATATTGTGAATATGGATATTGGCTTGATACTGTATACGCATCAATAACCCATACAATTTTTCCTTCTTCTGTTACTACTGTATAAGGATTTTCATCGTATATTAAATATGGTAAAGCTTTTTTAGCTCTTGATATAACATCTCTGTTTATTAGAATTTTGCTTTCTTTTGTTATTTCTCCTGAAAATGCTAAATTAATATCTCCTTTTGTCATTCCTAATATTAATCTATCAAAAAATCCTAGTTGTAATCCTGCTTTTCCATCATATGTTGATGTTTGATCTACTCCATTTTCATCTGTATAGTCATATTCTTGTTTATTTTTTGCATTTGTTGCAATTGTTTCTTTACTTCCTAAACCAAAATACATACGAGGTTGAGATAATTTTATTTTTTCATCTTTTCCAGATACATCTTTTTGTATATATTTTGTATTACCTGTTTCTGTGCTTTGTGTAGCTGATGTTATAATTTGTCCCATTCCGTGTGTATATTCATATGTCTTGTTATTATATGTTCTTCCTAAGTTTGTAATTTCTCTAGGTGATACATATACTAATTGCTCTTTTCCATCTATTTTATATTTAGCTAAATTTGCATTTCTATAAGTATAGTACCCTGTTTTTGTTTGATTATCTTCTAATGTTTTTACAACAGCTTCTTTGCTTATT
>ERZ827168.1067-NODE-1067-length-39891-cov-4.088990_pt1 | contig 39891 bp, 20 predicted proteins | sample MGYA00519868_ERZ827168 | MGnify/ENA primary metagenome ERZ827168 (study PRJEB31778, sample SAMEA3449271) | human gut metagenome | biome: human gut; feature: human-associated habitat; material: faeces | place: United Kingdom | collected 2010/2012 ...
CATGAGGTCATGTTCGGAGACTGCCGCAGAAATACACTGGCTGTCATGAGTCAGCTGCCCAACGGCGTACAGGCGATGAGTCAGGAAATCGAAGGTCTGGTGCAGACATCGTTGAATTTGGGTATCTTAAAGACCGATTTCCGCGGCGTGCACATGACGTTCTCTGTGCGCAGCTCCATCAATGCGGAAAAGGACGCACTGATGGAACAGCTGGCTGACCTGATGGCGCGCTATGGCGGCGGCGCAGAAATTAACGGCGAGTATCCGGCTTGGGAATACCGCAAGGAATCCAAGCTGCGCCGCATTATGACGCAGGTATACACCGAGCAATACGGCGAAGCGCCAAAAATTCAAGCCATTCACGCGGGTCTGGAGTGCGGTCTGCTTGCCGGCAAGCTGCCGGATTTGGATGCCATCTCGTTTGGACCGGACATTGAAGAAATTCACACGACACGCGAGCGCTTGTCCATTCCGTCGGTACAGCGCACGTGGAACTTTATTCTTGGCGTCCTCAAGGCGTGCAAGTAAAAAAGCAAAGCAAAAGGGAGAGCTGTTTTGGTAGCTCTCCCTGATTTTTTATTAAGATAAAAAGTTGATTTTTGTTGTTTGTTTTAATATAATAAAATAAATTAGCTTAGAAGGAAGTGGATAATTTGAAGCGATCTGAATTTTCACATTGGAGTTCGGAACCTTGTTTACAGGGATTGTTATTTTTTGCACAATCTTTAAAAGAGATGCTTTTTCATTATGGACATGATTCGTTAAAAGTTTCAGCGTTAAATTTTAACTTTTTATGTGTAGAAATTGAAGAAACAATTAAAAAAATTGAAGACGGAGTTGTAGATAGCGGAAATATGAAGCCTTTAATAGAAGAGCTCCGAGAATCTTTTAAACACGACTACGTAGCCCAAAAATTGCTGGGAACAAATTTCGATAGTCTTTTTTTTACTAGAAATCTTAAAGGTGAAATTGATAGAAATAGTAGTCAGTTTTTTAGAGAACCGACTTCGGAAGCTTCTATAAAAGCTATTAAAAGAGTTATTCATTATATGCGCAATATAATGAATATGAATACTCAATATTATACAATTTTAAAAGACGAAATCACAAATACAATTAAGGAGTTCTATTGTAAAGAAGACAAGCAAGAACAACTTTATCAATTGAGCAGAATTCTTATAACGGATTTAATTAATCGTGCATACAGCAAAGAATATATTTATTGGGTTGTTAATAATATGTTTTGTAATAAGAAGCATAGAGTGGATGATGTTGATAAGATATTAAAAAAGTTTTGGAGTTACTTTGATTTTAAAGAGAAAGAGTATACAATTGAGTTACCATATTGGAAAACTGATTTGAAACCAAATTTAAAAAATTTACAAGGAATCAATATAAAAGATAATGATAAAAAATTTTTAGAAAAATTTGGTGATTGCATTATTGAAGTGGAGGAGATAAAAGCTAAAGATCCATATAAAGCGAAGATGAAAGCTGAATATCATATAGAATTTTTTGCTTCTTTATGGCAATATACTAATCATGCAAGCCAAATATATAAAAGAGTTGAACGTGCAGTTGTTATTGATAATGAAAATGGAAAATCAAGAGCATATAAGATAAAAGTTTCTATGAATTTATTGGAGCGTGAGAATAGATTATCTATACAAGAAAATAGTCAGAAACTTAAAGAGATGATTCATAATCTTATTGCTGTTAATAAAATAGCTTGGAATGATAAACAAAAATTGATGACTGCTATAGAATTACATGCATCAGCGCTAAACTCTAACGAAGTAAGTAATCAATTATTAAATTTGTGGACTATAATTGAGGTATTAATTCCTATAGAACGAAAAAATAGTTTTCCGAAAATAAATCAAATTTGTAACGTTATCACTACCGCACTTAATGAACAGTATATATTATCATTGATTACTCAACTTTTTTACGATTTATCGGAATATGCTCCTGAAGTTGTTGAGGCTCAACTTTCCAATGTAGATGTTGGAAAAAATGGAATAGAAAAAATAGTTGCGATACTTGTAATAAAAAAATATGAGAAGGTCAAGGATAATATTCTTCAAGAATTGACGAGTTGTCCGCTTTTGAAATATCGTATAAAAAAGTATTCGGAAATTTTTTCAGAAAAAACACAATTGAAATCATACTTGATGATGCATAGACAAAGAATTTCGTGGCATCTTATAAGAATTTATCGTAATAGAAATATGATAGTTCATGATGGCAGTTATTTTCCGTATATTGATATTATTATACAGAATTTACATCATTATGTTGATGTTCTGATAGATACGATTAATTTTTACTTAGGAAAAGGATACACTTCTATAGAAACAATATATACTATATTGCTTCAACAAGAATATCAATATCTTTGTTTACTAGAAACAAAAGATGATATTGATGATGACTTTTTGAATGTCGTATTGGGATATTCAAGGAATTGATAAAAAAATCAGGGAGTGCCATTCATCGCTCTCCCTGATTTTTTATGCAATTATTTTTGTTTGATGCCGCGCATGGAAAGACTGATGCGCTTTCTGTCTGTATCCACAGACAGCACCACAGTTTTCACGACGTCTCCGACGCTGACAATGTCGGACGGATGCTTGACAAACTTGTCGGACAGCTGGGAAATGTGAACCAGACCGTCCTCGTGCACGCCAATATCGACAAAAGCACCGAAATCACACACATTGCGGACGGTTCCGACAATCTCCATGCCCGGCTTGAGCTGACCCAGCGTCATGACGTCTGCAGAACGCAGCAGCGGAGCAGGCAGCTCGTCGCGCGGGTCGCGGCCCGGCTTTTCCAGCTCGCGCAGGATGTCGCGCACGGTCATTTCGCCCGCGCCGGTCATTTCGCTCAGCTTCGGGATGGTCAGCCGCTCCGCACGGGCGGTCAGGCCGTCGACCTTGCCGTTTTTCACGTCGGCCAGTGTGAAGCCGCAGGCCTTCAGAAGCTTCTCGGCTGCGTCGTAGCTTTCGGGGTGCACCCCGGTGTTGTCCAGTATGTTCGCGGCGGCGGGCACGCGCAGGAAGCCGGCGCACTGCTCGAAGGCCTTCGGGCCGATCTTGGGCACCTTCAGAAGCGCTTTGCGCGAAAGGAACGCGCCGTTTTCCTCGCGGTACGCCACGATGTTCTTCGCCGTCGTGCGCGTAAGGCCGGAAACGTAGCTCAGGAGCGAGGGCGAGGCGATGTTCACGTCCACGCCTACGCCGTTCACGCAGTCCTCCACTACGCCCGTCAGCGCTTCGTCCAGCCGCGCGGGCGGCATGTCGTGCTGATACTGTCCCACGCCGATGGCCTTGGGATCGATCTTCACCAGCTCCGAAAGCGGGTCCTGAAGCCGCCTTGCGATGGACACGGCGGAGCGCAGCGACACGTCAAAGTCCGGAAATTCCTCCGCGCCCAGCTTGGACGCGGAATACACGGACGCGCCCGCCTCGCTGACCATCATGTAGCCCACGCCGGGGAAATCCCTCAGAAGCTCGGAAACAAAGATTTCCGACTCCTTGGAAGCCGTGCCGTTGCCGATGGCGATGGCGGTGATGTGGTAGCGGCGAATCATATCCGAAAGCGTTCTCGCCGCTTCTTCCTTTTTGTTGTGCGGCGGGGTGGGGTAGACCACGCCGGTTTTGAGCACCTTGCCGGTCTCGTCCACCACGGCCAGCTTGCAGCCGGTGCGGTAGGCAGGGTCGAAGCCCAGCGTCACGCGGCCGCGCAGGGGCGGCTGCATGAGAAGCGGCTTCAGGTTCTGCGCGAACATGCGAATGGCCTGCTCGTTGGCGCGGTCGGTCAGCTCGGCGCGAATTTCGCGTTCCAGCGACGGGAACAGGAGCCGCGTCCATGCATCCTCAATCGTGTTTTCCAGAAATTCCCGATAATTGCCGCCCGGAACGAGCACCTGCGCGGCGATTTCGGCGCGCGCTTCGGCTTCGTCCACCTCGATGGAGACCTTCAGCCATTCCTCCTTCTCGCCGCGGTTGATGGCGAGAACGCGGTGGCTCTGCGTCAGGCGAATCGGCTCGGAGAAGTCGGCATATTGCCGGTATACGCTGTCGCCCTCCTTCGCGGTGCGGGAGCGCAGCGCGCCCTTGCGGCGAATCAGCGCCTTTTCGCGCGCGCGGATGGCGGCGTCGTCCGAGAAATCCTCGGCGAGAATGTCGCTCGCGCCGGAAAGCGCGTCCGCGGGCGTTTCTACGCCCTTTTCGGGATTGACGTATGCCTGCGCGATCTCCGAAAGACTGCCTTTCCTTTGCAGGCGAATCAGCGTCGCGAGCCCTTCCAGCCCCTTTTCGCGGGCGACGGACGCGCGCGTCTTGCGCTTGGGACGGTAGGGGCGATAAATGTCCTCGAGCTCGGAAAGCGTCTTCGCGCTCTCTACGGCGCGCGCCAGCTCGTCCGTCCATTTGTCCTGCGCCTGAATGGCCTTGGCGATTTCCTCCCGGCGCGCGTCCAGCCCACGCAGGGACGCGAGCTTCTCGGAAAACTCGCGCAGCGTCTGGTCGTCGGTGTTCCCATGCATTTCCTTGCGATAGCGGGCGATAAAGGGAATGGTCGCGCCGCCGTCGAGCAGCTCGATCACGTTTTGCGCGTGCGCGGGCTGCATATGATATTGCGCTGCAAGCGCAAGTGCGTGTTTGTCCATGTGGTTCCTCCGTTGTATGTTTTTGTGCGTTTCAACCCATTATAGCGCATGTTGCCATGAAAACGCAAGGCGTTTTTTTATCAAAAGGCACTTTACAAGCGGCGCGAAAAAGACTACAATGAACATGGAACCCTGTATACTGGAAGGAAGAACGAATGAAGAAGAAATACGCTCGCCGTTCGCGCGGCGGATACAGCTGGATACGGGAGTCGAACGGCAGTCTGAAGCTGGCGCTTCTGATTGTTTTCGCGTTTCCGGTGGGACTGTATCTGATGTGGACGGACGACTGCGGCTGGCCGAAATGGCTGAAGTCGGCGGTATCCGTGGCGTTTGCGGCGCTGATCGCGTGCGCGCTCGTGGTGCTGAAGCCGATTTCCTCTTATCAGGACGCAGGCGGCATCGAAATCGTGGCGGAGCGGAACGACCGGAAGATGCTGGGTCCGCTGAAGCCTGCGGACGTGCCGGACACCGCGCAGCTGGTGATCGACGCGCAGGAAACCAGCTCGCTGATTTCCGAGCCTACGCCTACTCCGCAGCCGTTCATGGTCTACTGTAACGACAACGGCCTGTATTACCATCTGGCGGGCTGCCGCTATGTCTATGAAGGCAAGACCCCGCGCGTGACGCTGCAGCAGGCTTTGAACGCTGGAAAAAGCGCCTGCAAGCTTTGCAAGCCCCCGACGGAGGTCACGTACTGATGAAAGAACGCCCGTGCGCCGCTCTTTTTCGAGCGATCCGCGCGGGCGCTTCTCTTTTTTTCTGAAGGATTACCGGGTGAGGCCGTCCATCTCCATCATCTTTTCAAGCACCTTGATGTCGCTGGTGATGTCGATCGCGTCGCTCTTGAACAGCATGTCGAGCTGCTTTTCGAACCCGGCGACGAGCTTATCCAGAATGCTCTCGATGCGCGCGCGGGACGACGCGATGTTCTCGCCGCTGGAGGGCTGATGCTCGAGCCGCGCGTACTGGCGCAGCAGCTTCAGCGTCGTGGGCAGGTAATACTCCATGAAGGTCTGAATGTCCGCCTTGCGCTCCGGCTTCTGCTCCACCAGATGGAAGATGTTGGCGGTGATTTCCTCGATGCGGTCGATCTTGCGCGAAACCTCTTCGTCGTCGATGGCCACGTTCAGCGCGCGGATCTCCAGAATGATTTCGCGGTATTCGTTCGCTTCCGCGTCGATGGGCTCTTCGGAGGGGCGCGGCTTGGCGGCTTCCGGCGCGGGCTTGCCCTCGCGGCGCAGAATCAGCAGGCGGCGGCCTTCGTCGATGTAGGCTTCGGCGGACAGCAGTCCTTTCTTCTTCATGCCGGCAATGTCGCGGCGCAGCCGCTTTTCGTCGACGCCCATTTCGCTCATCAGTGCGTCAAGGCTGTAGCTGGCGCTGTCGCCGATGCAGGCGATGTAATCGCCGTATTTTCCTTCGCGCTGGCGCATCAGCCACGCGACCACGAGGAAGAGCGCCACCACGCCGCTCACCGGCAGCACGAACTTGAGCAGGCTTCCGAAAATTTCGCCGACGGAGCCGCACAGCACGAGGATGGCCAGCAGATAAACCCAGCGCATCAGCCGGTCGCTCAGGCCGAACATGCGGCGCGCTTTTTTCAGCAGCATGAATACGCCGATGATTCGCACATAGGGAATCATCAGAAGAATGGCAATGCCGATCCAGTCCCCGTCGATCGAACCCGACGAGCGGTTGTTTGATTCAAATTTCAATCCGGAGTCCCTCCTGTATGCTGCGCCCTTTCGCTAAACAGGCGTGCCAGTCTATTATAGCACAGATTTTGTGTGCGTGATATAAAGAATTTGTCAATTCAAAAGCTTCGTCCGCGCGCCGGAATACAGAAGTGCGAGCCGGTGAAGCGGGCGCGTCAGGCCGACATAGAGCAGCCGGGCATTCAGGTCGTCGTCCGGGTAGGCGCTTTCGCCCGCGTCGGCGAAGATTACGCCGTCGAATTCCAGACCCTTCACGGCCGAGGCGGGGGCGACGTATACGCCGCCGGTGTACTCCGTGTCCTCGGTGTTCAGCACGCGCGCGTTCAGGCGGGCGGGAAGCCGCGCGGCCAGCGCGCCGGCGCGGGAAGCGTAGCGCTCGATCACACAGATCACGCGCATGCCGGCCTTCATCCACTCGTCAATCAGATCGGCGATTTTCTGCGCCTGCTCGTCCTCGCCGGAGAACGGCAGAAAGACGGGCGCCTCGCCGTGCCGGATGACGGCGCGCGCCTCCGTCTGCCCGGCGACCGGACGGTTGCGGGCGACGGTGAGCGCCGTGTCCATGATTTCGACGGTGCTTCGATAGCTGGTAATCAGCTCATGCCGCGCGCAGGTCCCCTTCAGGATGCCGTTCAGTTCGTCCCAGCTGTGCAGACCGCGCCAGCCGTGAATGCCCTGCATCAGGTCGCCGACGATGGTAAACGTGGCGGCGGGCATCAGATCGGACAGAAGCGAGATTTCGAAGAGATTGAAGTCCTGCGCTTCATCGATGACCACGTGGCGCATATCAATGCGCTTCAGCGGCAGAAGGCGCGTGGCGAGATAGGCGATGGGCGCGACGTCCTCTGCTTCCAGCGGCTGCTTCGCGTTCATGCGCGAAAGCGTGCGCTCGGCGGCGGCCCTGACGGTCGGATCGCTCGCGTGCGCGAGCGCGTCCTCCCAGAAGGCGCGATACAGCGCCAGCGGCTCCGTGGAGGGCAGCGCCGCGAGGGTGGCCTTGATAAAGGGTTTCACCTCATCGTCAATCTGCTTTATGCGCTCGTCCCGGCTCTGATACAGCCGCGCAAGGCGCGTCTTCTGCTCCGCGGGGTCGGAAACCTGCTTGCGCAGCAGCGCGGCGCGGCGGTCGCATTCGTCGCGGAACCAGTTCTGCAGGCGGCGGGCGGCCGAACCGACGCGGTTTTTCAGCTGCTTTTCAAACTCCGAAACGCGCCGCGCCATCGGGAAGGGCGCTTCGTCCACAAGCAGGAAGTGATCCAGCTCTTCCTTGCCATACAGCTTCACCGGGCCGAACGCGATGCCGTCCTCGGGCGCGAAGTCCGCTTCATAGCGCCGGAAGAATTCCGCCAGCATGCGCTTCAGCCGCAGGGAGCCCTTGAAGCGGGCGACGGCGGCAAACGCTTCGCGCTCCCCGGCGGGCAGGCTGAGCACGGCTTCCGTGCGGTCGGAAAGATCCAGCTTCCCGAGCGATTTGCCTAAGAGGTCGAGCATCAGCAGCGAAAACGTGGTCTGATTGACGCGCTCCACGCCCAGATCGGGCAGCACGCCCGCGATATAGTTCAGAAACAGCGGGTTGGGTGCGAGAATGAGCATGTTTTCCGGGCGAAGCTGGTCGCGAAACGCGTACAGCAGATAGGCGATGCGGTGCAGCGCGATGGTGGTCTTGCCGGAACCGGCCACGCCCTGCACCACCAGCGACTGGCGTAGGGGATAGCGGATGACGTAGTTCTGCTCCGCCTGAATCGTGGTGACGATTTCCTTCAGGCGCTCGCCGTTCATGGCGTTCAGCGCTGATTGCAGATACGCGTCCTGAGACACGATGTCGGTGTCGAAGATGGAGAGGATTTCGCCGTCCAGAATGTCGAACTGCCGCTTGAGCGTCAATTCGCCCGATACGGCTCCGTCGGGCGCGGTGTATTCTACGTGGCCAAGCTGGCCGGAATAATACAGGTTTGCCAGCGGCGCGCGCCAGTCGATGACGACGCTTTCCAGCGAAGAGGAATCCATCACGCCGTATTTTCCAATGTAATAAACGCGCTCGCCCTTGCCGTGCTCGGTGAAATTGATGCGGGTGAAATAGGGCTTGCGGTGCGCGAGCACCATGTTCTTTTCCGTCTGCACGGCCTTTACGAACAGAATTTCGCGAATGGGCAGCTTGTCCGGGTCGAAGGCGCGGGCGTATTTCAACTCGGCCTCGGCCGACTGCTTTTCGGTCTCCGCGAGCGTCAGTTCCGCGTCCACTGCCTTCAGCGTGCGGTTCAGATGTTCTTTTTCTTCCCGATATGCAGGATGCGTGTATGCCGACATGGTGCCACCTCCTGATGTGTCGTGAACCTTCATTATACCGCGATGAGCCGCGAAAGGCAATGGAATTTACGATGAATATACAAACAAACCCTCCGGCACGGGCTTGTGCCGGAGGGAAAAACCGGGGAATTACTTGTTGGAATACAGACCGGACATGATGGCTTCGTAGGTGTCCTCGTCGATGGTACCGATGAAGTTGCCCTCGTCGTCGAAGATGGATTCCAGCGTCTCGCCCACGTTTTCCTCATACCAGAGCTGGAAATCGCGGATGGCGTTGAGCACGTTTTCGTCCTGAATGTCGACCGTGGCAAGCTCGGAATCCAGCCAGCCGCCATCCACAAGCGCCTTCACGAAGGCCTTCACGCGCTTCTTGTCCTGCATCCACTCGTCGGTGTACGGCGTGGTCTCGGGCGTGGGTTCCTCGGTCGGCTCGGGCGTGGGTTCCGGCGTGGGCTCGGGCGTCGGCTCCTCTGTCGGTTCGGGCGTGGGTTCCTCGGTCGGCTCCGCAGTGGGCTCGAGAATTTCGAAGTCCGCGTAGCGGGCGTAGGCTTCCAGCCCCTTGTCGTTGCGGACGCGAAGCCAGTTCATGCCTTCCGCCACCAGACGGACGCTTGCGCCCTTCGGAAGCGTCGCCGTGCGGCCGTCGTCCATATAGACGTTCGTTTCCGCGGCGATTACGCGCACCGTCAGATTATCGGAGGAAACATCCGTATATTCCTCGGTCAGGTACTCCGGCGTGTCCGTCGGCTCGACGGTCGGTTCGTCCGTGGGTTCGGGCGTAGGCTCGTCAGTCGGCGCGGCGGCGGGGAAGAGGATTTCGAAGTCGGCGGCAAGGCCGTAGGCTTCCAAGCCTTTCGCTTCATTGCGGATGAGAATCCAATCCTGTCCGACGGCGACCAGCGCAAATTCCGCGTTCTGCGAGAGCGTGTAGCTGTTGCCGTTCGTTCCGTAGATCGTGGTTTCCTTAGCCGTCACGCGTACGCGCTGTCCCTCGGAAGCGTCCGTGTAGGTTTCCTTCAGATACGCGGGCGCGGGTGTGGGTTCCGCGGTGGGTTCGGTCGTCGGCTCAACGGTCGGCTCGGTGGTCGGCGCTTCGGTGGGATCCAGCACGAAGTCCTCCATCCGCGCGTAGGCGATCACGCCGTCCGCTTCGCTGCGCACCTGAATCCAGCGGCTGCCCAGCGCGACCAGGCGCAGCGCGGTGCCCTTCGGGAGATTCGCCGTGCGGCCGTCCTCGAAGTAGATGGTCGTCTGCTCGGCGGATACGCGCATGGTGTACTCGCCGTCCGGATCGGTGTAGGTGTCGTCCAGATAGTCCAGTTGGGTATCCTTTGTGGGTTCCGTCGTGGGCGCGGTCGTCGGTTCGGTCGTGGCCGTTTCGGTGGGCTCGACCAGCTCGAAGTCGGCGGCGAGACCATAGGCGGTCATGTTGTTCTTTTCGTTGAACAGCTCGTACCATTCGCCGCCCTGCGCGACCAGACGGGCGACAAAGCCCTTCTTTATCTGCATGCTGTTGACGGAATTGGTATCGGGCGCGTCAAGGTACACGGTGGTTTTTTCGACCGCGACGCGGACGTACACCGTGCCCTCCACGTCGACGAATGTTATCGGCTCGTCGGTGGGTTCGGCGGTCGGCTCAGCGGTCGGCTCGGTCGTGGGCGCTTCGGTCGGGACGGACGCTTTGCGCAGGCCGCTCAGAAGCGTATAGCCGAAGGCACCCTTGGAATTGCGGACATAGCCCCACTCGCCGTTTTCGGCCACGAGCGTCATGGAAGCGCCCTTTGCGACCGCGCCGACGGCCAGATTCGCGTCCTCCTTCGGCTGCGAGTAGACGGTCAGACGGTCGACGGTCACGACCACGGTTTCCTCGGGATCGAGCGCGACAAACGGCGCTCCGGTCGGCTCCGGCTCCGCGGTTGCGGTGGGCTGGGCGGTCGGCTGCGGCTTGACGTACTTCTCGTCCAGCAGATAGTCCTTGGTATTTTCGTCGGCCAGGCCGGTTACGTTCAGAATCTGCGCGCCCTCAACTTCGTTGACATAGGCCTGGAAGGCGGCAACCGCGTCCTTGGTCTTCTGGCCGTACACGCCGTCGGCTTCACCCTCTGCCAGCCAGCCGCGCTCAATCAGCGCGTTCTGCAACGCGAGGATGTCCGCCTTCGGGGAGTCGGGCGTGGTGCCGTTCTGATCTTCGGGCTGGTCGCCGCTGAACACGTCTTCCACGTTCTGCGCCTGCGTGTAACCGGTTTCGCCGGCGTCGTTGACCAGCATGACCCAGTTCTCGTTTTCGGCGATCTTGCGGAAGCGCATGTTTTTGCTCACGCGCCCCTTGACGACGGCGTTGTCGCTGGCGCGCTCATAGACGTAGGCCTGATCGGCGACGATCTTGACCAGAATCGGCTCGTCGAGCGTGGTCAGAAGGTCGGTTTCGTCGTGCGGGTCGACGGTGGGCGCGGCGGTCGGAGCCTCGGTGGGCTTCGTCGTCTCCTTCGGCTTGGCGAAGCGCTCGTAGCCGAGCAGCAGCTGCGTGTTCGCGTCGGCCAGACCGTTCACCGTCAGAAGAGAAGAGGAGGTGGACACGTTCACATAGTTCTGGAAGGCCATGACCGCGTTGTAGGTCGCGTTGTCATACTTGCCGGTGGCTTCTCCGTCCAGCCAGCCCATGGCGATGAGCTTCAGCTGCAATTCGCGGATGCGAACGGGGGAGGAGTCGGCGCTGATCGTGCCGTTGTCCGGCCCCGCGGTCGCGCTGGGGCTGGGATTGACGGCGATCGAATAGTTGTCCAGATACTTGAAGGTGGCCGGGCCGCAGATGCCGTCCACGGTCAGCTTGGCTTTGTAGTTTTTGTTCACATAGGTCTGGAACGCCTTCACGGCGGCGACGGTGGCGGCGTCATAGCTGCCCGTCGGCTCGTCGGCGTTCAGCCAGCCCAGCTCGATCAGCTGCCACTGCAGGCTGCTGATTTCCGCGCGCGAGGAATTTTTGTTCACGACGCGGCGGTTCGGCACCGGAGTCGGCGTGGCGGTGATGGTGGGCACGGAGTGTCCCCACGAATTGTCGATGTCGTCCTGAATGCCGGCCCACGGGTTATAGACGGTGCTCGTGGGGCGAACCGTCGCCTTCGCGGTGGGCATGCTTTCGCCGGGCTCCTGCGACATCCAGTCGTTGTGAATGGGGTCGATGGGCTCGAACGGGTCACCCGTGGTATAGGGCGTGGCGGACGGCGACGTCTGCGGGTTGTAGGTCGGCTCGTTGGTCACCAGCGCCAGAGGCGTGTCGCTCACGGTACGGTCGGTCGTGGAGGTCGCGCAGGCGCGGATCGCGACGATCACGCCCACGACGATCAGCACCACGGCGACGCACATCACGATCAGCACCGTGGGCAGGCGCTTGAGCAGGCCGCCCTCCTCGTCGTCGTAGCTTCCATCGTCCGCCGGGGCAGGGGCGGGCGCTTCCGCGGCCGGAGCCTTGACCTTGCGCTCGATGAAATAGCCCGTGCCATTCATGCGGACAAAGATGTATTTGCGGTCTGCGTCCTCACTGTTTTCTGCGTTCAGACGCATGCGTTCCAGCGCCTCATTGAAGGCCGCTTCGTGGCCGGGCAGCGGCTCGACGGAGCCGTCCGCACCGCGGGCAGCGTCCTCGGGCGGGAAAAATTCGCGCATGCGGCGGCGCACGTTCTTTTTCAGATCCAGCACGTTGTATACGATGCCGGTCTCGTCCTGTCCGCGGGCGCGGCCGATGAGGAAGCGGTCGGCAATGACCGTTCCGGGCGGCAGGCAGTCCGCGTCCTGGGGCGTGTTCTGCTCATAGCCGCAGTGCGGGCAGACGGCCGCACCGTTCAGCTCATGGAAGCAGTTCATGCAAAGGCGGGTGTAGTCTTCCATCATGATCCCTCCGAATCAGACGGCCTTGGCAACGGCCGTCAGTCGATTGACAACTATTTGACGCACGCGGTCTCGAATCTGTTCAATATTTCCGGACGCGTCCACGCGGACAATTCTGTCCGGATGCTTCTCGCAGATGCCGATGAATGCGTCGTATACGACGCGCATGAACCGGTCGCCCTCGCTTTCCAGCCGGTCGGCCGCGGCGGCGTTCAGGCGGCGGCGAATGGCTTCGTCCGGGTTCAGGTCAAAAAACAGCGTCAGGTTCGGCATGTTGTTTTCGGCGGCGCGGCGGTTGATCTCCCATACCCAGTCGCCCAGCCCGCGGCCCACGCCCTGATAGGCGATGGACGAATCCACAAACCGGTCGCAGAGCATCACGTCGCCGCGGCGCAGGGCGGGCAGGATGACCTCGTGCACGTGCTGCGCGCGGGAGGCGGCGTACAGAAGCGCCTCGCACTCGTCGCTCATGCCCTCAGAACGCACGTCCAGTATGATGTCGCGGATGCGCTCGGAAATCGGGCAGCCGCCCGGCTCGCGGGAGTAGGTGACGGGATAGCCCGCGTCCTCAAGAAACTGCCTGAGCAGCGCGGCCTGCGTCGATTTTCCGCAGCCGTCCGAACCCTCTAAAGAAAGGAAGAAGCCGGGCATGCGGGGGAGCCCCTCCAGCAGATGATCGGCCAGCGACGCGACGTCCGGACAGTAGACCTGCGCGCCGGAGACCAGAAGCTCTTCCTCGCTTCCGTAGCCGTAGCCCGCGCCGATGGCTGTAACGCCCGAGCGGCGCGCGCCGTCCATGTCAAACCTGCGGTCGCCGATCATGCAGGCATGCTCGAAGCGCGCGGGCAGCGCGTCCAGAATCAGCTGCTCCTTGTCGGCCTTCGTGGCCGAATAGGGCGGCGCGGAGAGCCTGTCAAACAGCGGCAGCAGGCCGAAGTAGGCAAGAGTCTCTTTGCACAGCGGCAGCGGCTTGGAGGAAGCCAGCGCGATGTACGCGCCCGCGCGCTTCAGCGCGATCAGCATCGGAGCGATTCCCGTGTACACGCGCGCTTCCTTCCAGCCAAGGACGGTGTGCCGCTCGCGATAGATTTCGATGGCTTCCATCGCTTCCGCTTCGGTCAGGCCGCAGTAGCGGATGAAGGAATCCACCAGCGGCGGACCGACGAAGCGGCGCAGCACGTCCTCGCCGGGAACCGGGCGGCCCATTTTCTCCAGCGCATAGGCGGCGCTTCGCATGATGCCCGGCGCAGACTCGGTGATCGTTCCGTCCAGGTCGAGAATGACGGTATCGTATCGCATGGAAAATCCTCCAAACGGCGGTGAAATCATATATGCGGTGAAACGGGCGTTTCATCCGTATCGCCTCCGCGAAAATTTCCGCGGAGGCGATAAAGGGGAAAATGGGTTTTACAGCACGCGGCGTCCCCAGGAGAACACGCGGTTGTAATAGGAGTTGGAGAGCGTCGAGATGATGACCTTGCCGCCGCCGGAGGAGGCGTGGATGAACTGACCGCCGCCCAGATAGATGCCTACGTGGTCGCTCAGGTCGTTGTCGGCGACGGTGTTGAAGCACACGATGTCGCCGCGCTTCAGGTTGCTGATGCCCTCGATCTTCTTGCCGTTGTTGTAGCCGACCTGCTGCGCGGAGCGGCGCAGGGACACGCCGACCTTCGCGTAGCAGTACTTCGTGAAGCCGGAGCAGTCGAAGGTGTTGGGGCCGGCCGTGGCGTACACATAGGGCTTGCCCAGCTGCTGCTTGGCGATGGCGATGACCTTCTCAATCTTCTCCGAAGCGGTTCCATCCATCGGATCGTCGTTCGGGTTGGTGTTGCCGCCGGTGCTGCCGCCCGTCACGGCGGCGCCGGTGTTCTTGGGCGCGGCGGAGGAGAACAGGCTGGCCAGCGTCGCCTTGTCGGCCTTGCCGGTTTCCGTCAGCTTCGCCACACTCTGATAGAGCTTGACGGCCTTTTCGGTGATCGAGCCGTACTCGCCGTCGATGCTGGCGCTCAGGTAGCCCTTCTGCGTCAGGCGGGTCTGCAGGCGCGTGACGTTCGAACCGGTGTCGCCCTTGGAAAGCTCCGTGGAGCGAATTGGCGAGACCGGCGCGTAGCCGCCGTACAGTACGCGCAGTAGGGCGGTGTCCGCGTTGCCGGTGACGTCCACGTCCAGCTCCTTCTGCAGGCGTTCGACGGCGGTCTTGGTGATGGTGCCGTAGTTTCCGGCGGGAATGCCGTCAAAGTAGCCCAGGTTTTCCAGCGCCTTCTGCAGCTTGAGCACGCTGCTGCTGGAACTGTCGCCGGACTTCAGCGGCGAGTAATCGTCGTTGTTCAGGTACTTGCGCAGCACGTAGCCCTCGGAGCCGTTCAGATTCACGCGCGCCCACTTGTCGTTGAACGCGGTGACCTTCACGTCGGCGGCGAGGGAGAGCGTGGCCAGCGTGTCCGCGTCCTCCAGCGCGCGCTTGTAGACCTTCGCGCCGGAATGGATGACGGTGGCCGTCAGCGTCTTCACGGTCGGGGAGGTGAACTCGTCGGTCTTGACGTTCAGCGCGTCCAGCGGCATGTAGCCCTGGTTATTGCCCTTCTTTACCAGCGCCCACTTGTCGTCGCGCGCGAGCACGGTGACCGTCGCACCCTTCTTGAGACTGCCGAGCGACGCGGACCTCGTGTGCGCGTAGGCGTACACGGTAGAATCCTTGGTCACGGTGCCCTCGAGGGACTCCGTCGCCTTCAGCGTGAATTCGCTCATCAGGCGAACGCTGCTGCGCGGCACATAGCCCTTCTGGCTGCCGCTGGAAATCAGGCACCAGCCGTCGTCATAGCCCAGAAGCGTGACGAGCGCGTACTTCGAAAGCGTCGCCTTCACGGTGCTGCCCGTGCTGGCGTACTGATACAGCTTCGCGTCCGCGGCCAGAATGGCTTCCAGCTTCGTGGTTTCGTCCAGCGTGGGCTGCTGGGCGAGCGTCAGGCAGGAAAGCGGGCAATAGCCCTTGTTGCTGCCGCGCTGAATCAGCGCCCAGTCGTCCTTCGTGGCCAGAACCTTGACCTCAAGTCCCGCGGAGACCGTGCCCAGTGTGCGCTCGGACTTGAACAGGAAGGGGTATACGGTGCTCTTCTTCGAAACCGTCGCGGTCACGGACATGGATTCCTTCAGCGTAATGGAGGACTGCGGGAGCACGCCCATCGCATCGTTGATGTAGCCGACGCTGTCGCCGGACTTGATCATCGCCCAGCTGCCGCTGGTGCCGCACAGCGTGACGGTGGTGCCGCTCTTCAGCGTCGCGAGCACCTTGGAATTCTTGTCGTTCTTCGCGTACACCTTCGCGGAATCGTTCACGACGACGGCGGGGACGGGATCGCACGCGATGATCGGGTCTTCCGGCTTCGCGGTGGGCTTCACGGAGGGATACAGCGTGATGGCGGACTTCTTCACATAGCCGATGTTCTTGCCGTTTTCCAGCTTCACCCAACCGTCCTTCTCGGACAGCGCCGTGAAGGTGATGCCGCGGTGCAGCTTGGCCAGCAGTTTGGAGTCCGTCGACGGGGCGGCGTAGATCTTTGTGCCGTCCGCGTTCAGCGTGCACAGGCAGTTCAGCGCCTTCTCCTGCGATTCGCTGTCCGCTTCGATTTTCAGCGCGGACGCGGAAGCATAGCCGGTGCGTCCCTTGTATTCAATGTAGGCAATGCCGTTTTTGACGGCGTGAACGGTGATCTTCGTTCCGGCGCTCAGGTAGCCCAGCGACGTATCGCTGGCCGACGGGCCGATGCGCACGATCGCGCGCTTGGATACCGTAGCCGCCCGCGCGGTTCCCTTTTCCCAGCCGGGCGCGAGCGTGGCGCTCGTCTGCTTCGTGGGCGCGGGCGTGGCGGTGGGGGCGGGGGTGGCCGTGGGCTTCACGGTGGGCGTGGCGGTCGCGCCGTAGGTGATGTCCAGCCCGCGCTTGTTCACATAGCCGATATTTTTGCCCTTCTGAACCTTCGCCCAGCCGTCCTTTACGGCCAGCACCGTCACGCGGTCGCCGTCGGTCAGCGAACCGAGCTTCGAAGCGGACGTGGACGCGGTTTTATACACATACAGAACATCCACGTTCACCACGCCGATGCCGGACAGGCTCTCGGGCGCGGGCGTGGCGGTGGGAGTGGGGGTGGCTGTGGGCTTCACGGTAGGCGTGGCGGTCACGCCGAAGGTGATGTTCAGCATGTGCCGGTTCACGAAACCGATGTTGCTGCCAACCTGAATCTTCGCCCAGCCGGTGTTCACGGCCAGCACGGTCACGCGGTTGCCCTTCTTCAGGGAGCCGAGCTTCGCGGAGGACGTGCTCGCCTTCTCATAGACGGGCAGAACCTTCACGTTCACCGTGCCGAGGCCGGAGGTCTTCGCGGGAGAGGCCGTCGTTTTCGGGTTCAAAAGGCGGAGATCCTCCACCAGCGCGAAGCCGAGCTGATCCTTGTATTCGATATAGGCGACTTCCTCGTCTTCGTCCATGGCGTGCACGATGATCTTCGTGCCCTTTTTGAGCGTGCCGAGCTTCTCGTCGTACTTCGTGGGGCCGTCGCGGACGATCATCTTGTCGGCGGTGACGATCGCGTCCTCGGACTCCTTCGTGTTCGCCCATTCCACATACGGCGTGGGGGAAGGCTTTTTCGTCGCCGCCGGGGTGGGCGTGGCGGTGGCCTTCGTGTCGATGGTCAGGCCGCTCTTCAGCACGTAGCCGATTCGCTCGCCGTTCTGCACGCGCGCCCAGTCGCCCTTCGTGGCGAGTACGGTGATCGTCGCGCCCTTCTTTATGGTGCCGATGGCCTTGGAGGACTTGTCCGCGCTCGCGTATACCGTCAGCGAGGACGCGGTGACCTTGCCCAGACCCGACAGGCTCTTGTCCGTCGTTCCCGTATCGGAGGACAGACGTGTCATATCGGACACGCGCGCATAGCCGCGCTTTCCCTTGTATTCGATGAAGGCAATGCCGTTTTTATGGTTGAGCACCGTGACGGTGGTGCCCTTCTTCAGCGTACCGATGCGGGGATCATCCACAGTCGGACCGCTGCGCACGACCATCGAAGCCGAGGTGACGACCGCCTGAAAGCTGTCGGCCAGAGCCGTGATGGGCAGCACGGTCAGGCACAGTGCGAGCAGCAGACATAAGATGCCGGCCTTCCGTAAGTAGTGCTTGCGTTCCATCTCATTACTCCTTATGTAGCCATAAATATTACGCCTGTATTTCACATACATACGCATGCTGAATACATTATAAACCAAATTGACGTATCTTGCAATACCTATTCAATAAAAATGCGGAGGAGGGCTTTGCGGACGAAAATGCCTGCACGGAGCTGTGTTTTTCTGAATGAGAGGGAAAACCGGAAAAGGATTTCGAAAGATGGAAAAGCTTGGAAATTCGCTGACAAACAGCGACGGAGAAATGAACTGAAACAAAGCCGGACGAGACATTAAAACAACAATTATGCAATTTTGGAATGAAACTTTGTAATATTTTCTCCACGCACGCCGCCTTCCACATCCGGTATAATGGAGGGGATGGAGGTGGTTCTGTGAATAACCGCGAACGGATGCAGGCGATCATGCATTACCGCGACTACGACCGGATGCCGGTCGTCAGCTTCGGCTACTGGCACGAAACACTGACTAAATGGCGCGTGGAAGGCCATGTAGCGCCGGAGGAAGAAAAAGGCTATGCCGACAATAATGTATACGACCGCGCGATTATGGCGCGGCTGGGCTTCGATTTCAACTGGGGCGGCGGCGTCGGCGGAAGCAGCTATCTGTTCCCGATGTTCCAGACGGAGGTTCTGCGCACGGAGCCGGACGGCAGCGAGGTCGTGCGCAACGGCGAGGGTCTGATCGTGAAGATCAAGCCGGGCGTCGTTTCCATTCCGGCGCATGTGGGCACGTCGCTCACGGGGCGCGAGGCGTGGGAGGAAATGTATCTTCCCCGCCTGACGGACTGCGAGGCGCGCGTGAACGCCGAGGCGATTCGCGGACGCTACGCGGAGATTGAGCGGCTCGGCCTACCGGTTTGCCTGTCCTGCGGCAGCCTGTACGGCAATATCCGCAACATGCTGGGCGTGGAGGATCTGGCGTATCTGGCCGCGGACGACGAGGAGCTGTATGAGGAAATCATCCACACGGTGGGCGAACTGTGCCTGAAGGTGGCCGGCCGCATGCTGGCGCTGGGGCTGACGTTTGATTTCGGCCATTTCTGGGAGGATATCTGCTTCAAGTCCGGCCCGCTGGTGCGGCCGAGCGTGTTCCGCGAGCTGGTGGGGCCGTGGTATAAAAAGATCACGTCGCTTCTGAAGGCGCACGGCGTGGACATTGTGTCCGTGGACTGCGACGGCAAGATCGACGAGCTGGTGCCCGTGTGGCTGGAAAACGGCGTGAACACGATGTTCCCCATCGAGGTGGGCACGTGGCACGCGTCGTTTGACAACTGGCGCAGAATCTACGGCAAAGACCTGCGCGGCGTGGGCGGCATGGACAAGCGCGTGTTCGCGCAGGACTACACCGCCGTGGACAGGGAAATCGAGCGCCTGAAGCCGATTGTGGACATGGGCGGCTATATTCCGTGCCCCGATCACCGCATCCCGCCCGACGCGAAGTGGGAAAACGTGCAATATTACTGCGAGCGGTTCCGAAAGACCTTTGGATAAACAAAACGCCTGCTGAGAAGCGAATTGCGCTTTCACAGCAGGCGTACGTTTTGCTCTATCCCGGTTTGTCTCCGCTTCCCCGGGCGAAGCCGGAGAAGCGGAGGGCGCGCGGCTTACTTGTCGGCCTTGTAGACGTTCTCGTAGTAGTCGATGAAGTAGCCGACGTACTCGTCGTAGCCGAGGTCGTGAATGGTCTTGAAGAACTCTTCGAGGTTGGCGTCGGTCATTTCCTTTTCGCCGGAGATGAACGCGACGTAGTTCTCGTTGACGTAGGCGTTGATCTCGGTGCGCAGCTCGTCCACACGGGTGTTGACGGCGGCGTCAAAGAAGCGGATGTTCGGGTAGGTGTCCACGAGGTAGGGCATCACGTTCACGTCAACCTTGTTGTTGAAGGTTGGGGGATTGTCTTCGCGCTTGCCCTCGCCGAACAGGTCAACGCCCAGTCCCAGATAGCCGCCGATGATGCCCTGGGTGCGGCGGTTCTGATAGTCGCCCCAGCTGGTGTACTCGCCGTCCAGAATCTCCTGCGCGGTGAAGGAGTAGCGGCCGGTGGCTTCGTCGAGGGTGGCGATGTAGCCGCTCTTCAGGCCGCAGAGATACTCGGTTTCCTCGTTGCTCGGGCCCCGGTGGCTCATGAGATAGTTGTCGTAGTCGTACAGCCAGTCGACCCACTTCATCAGGCGCTCGACCTTCTCGGGGGCGCAGGTGCGGCTGATGTTGAAGGACTGGCAGTTGATCGCGTTGTAGGAACGCGCGATCTGGGGCGTGTCGTTGTACTCGCTGGTCAGCGGGATGGCGGCAACCCATTCCTTGGGATCGATCGCGTTGCTGGTGTTCTGGTCGAAGCCGGTCAGATCCTCGGCCTTCTGGGCGGCGGTCTGGTTTCCGGCGTACTGATCGTCAAACACGTCGGCGGAGAAGTATCCGGCGGCGATGTAATCCTTCATCACCTGCATGAAGGCCGGGAAGCGCTCCTCGTCGGCGTAGATGAACATGGGAACGCCGTCCTTCAGGGCGATGGCGGTGAGGTAGCCGGCGCTGTCGGTGACCCAGCCGAAGGCGTTGGCGATGAAGCGCGGCTGGTTGCCAAGGTCGCCGGTCAGCGGAACGACGGTCTTGCCTTCATTCTCGGGCAGTTCTTCGCGCGCTTTGAACGCGGCCATGACCTCGGTGAACTCGTCCAGCGTCGTGGGCACGGCAAGGCCCGCGTCGTCCAGCCAGCGCTGATTGTAGTAGAAGGTCATCAGCGGGCTGTTCGCGTTCTGAATGATGCCCAGCGAGTAGATGTGGCCGTCGCCGGCGGTGATGGTGGTCTTGTATTCCGGATACGCCTCGTAGATGCGGCTCAGGTTGGGCATGATCTCGGGCGTGATGTAGGGATCCAGCGCGATCAGGTTGCCGTTGGTGACGCCCTGCTCCACGACCAGCGCGGAGGACATGAACAGCTGATAGAACACGTCGGGCATGTCGCCGGAGGCGAACGCGGTGGACTTGTAGGTGCCGGTCTCGGTCAGCTGCGTGACCTTGAAGTTGATGCCGAAGTACTCACGGCAGAAATCCCACCACCAGATGTTGTCGGCGTTTCCCTGGCTGGAGCGCTGATAGATGGCGATGGTCGCGTCGATCATGTCGTCGTAGCCGCCGTAGTATTTGCTGCCTTCGGCGGTGGAGACGGAGAACAGACCGAGCGCGAGAACGAGAGCGAGAAGCAGGCATACCAGTTTTTTCATGGGATGTGTCTCCTTTCGATCTTTTGGTCGTTATGCGCAGGCTTAGCCCTTGACGGAGCCGATCATGACGCCCTTTACGAAGTACTTCTGCACGAAGGGATAGAGCACGAGCATCGGCAGACAGGCGACGAAGATGATGGCGTATTTCACGGTCGTCATAAGGAAGGCCTGATGTTGCATCTGGGCAATGTCTTCTTCGGTCATGGAGTAGATGTCGAGGGACTGCGTGCTGTCGAGAATCAGTATCTGCCTTAAGCGCAGCTGCAGCGGCCACTTCTTCTGGTCGGTAATATATATGAAGGCGGTATACCAGCTGCCCCAGGTGCCGACGGCGGCGTACAGCGCCATGACCGCGATAATCGCGCCCGACAGGGGAATGGCGATCATCAGGAAGGTCTGCCATTCGGTCGCGCCGTCGATGTAGGCCGATTCGTATACCTCGGTGGGAATCGACGTCTGGTAATACGTTCGCGTGATGACCAGATTCGAATAGCCTACGCCCATGCCGAGGATCATGATCCAGCGCGAGTTGATGATTCCCAGCGACTTGTTCAGCATGTAGGAGGGAATCAGGCCGCCGCTGATGAACATGGTGGCGAAGAAGTACCACGTGATGGCCACGCGCCCCGGCAGCTGCTTTTTGCTGAGCGCGTAGGCCGGCGGAACGGTGAGAATCAGCACGTACAGCGTGTGCGCGACGGTGTAGATGATGGTGTTCAGATAGCCCGTCCAGATGTCCTTGTTTTCGAACACCTTTTCATAGGCCTCCAGCGTGAACGTTTTCGGCCATATGTACAGGCGGCCCATGACGGCCTCCTCCGGCGTTGCGAACGACACGATGATTACGTACCACATCGGGTAAATCATCGTGAGGGTGATAAGCACAACGATGATGACATTGATGATGTCAAACACGATGTCGCCGCGGGAGCGCCGAATGCGGTTATGCTTCGGTACGAGCGCTTTTGCTTTCATCATGATGGCGTTCCTCCTTTCCTACCACAGCGTGATCTCGGAGATGCGGCGCGCGATGGTGTTGGTCATGATGATCAAAAGCAGGTTCACGATGGAGTTGAACAGGCCGATGGCCGTTGAGGTATCCCAGTAGGTGGTCGAACCGCCGGAGCCGAGCGTGAGCTCGTATACGTATGTGGAAATCACGCGGCTGACCGAGATGTTGCGCTGGGTCTGAAGCAGGAAGACCTTTTCAAAGCCTACGCCCATGATGGAGCCGATGCGAAGGATGAGCATGATTACGATTGTCGGCAGGATGGTCGGGATGTTGACGTGGATGACGATGTCCATTCGGCTGGCGCCGTCTAAGCGCGCGGCCTCGATCAGGTCGGGAGACACGTTGGACAGGTTGGCAAGGTAGATGATGGTGCCCCAGCCGAGTCCCTGCCACACGCCCGACCAGATGTAGAGATGGTCAAAGGCGGAGGTGCTGTACAGAAATTCGACCGGCTGCCCGCCGAGCGAGCGGATGATCTGGTTCACAACGCCGGTGGAGGCGTTGAAGAACATGTGAATCATCGAGCAGACGACCACCGTCGAGATGAAGTGCGGCATGTAGGAGATCATCTGCACCGTCTTTTTAAAGGCGCGGTTGGTCAGTTCGTTGATCATCAGCGCGAAGATAATCGCGCAGGGGAACGTGGCAAACGAGTAAAGGGAAATGCGAATCGTGTTCCAGAGTATGGCGTAGAAGCTGGGGCGCGAGAAAAACCACTTGAAGTGACCCAGTCCATACCATGGGCTGCCGAGAATGCCGAGATTGGAGGAATAGTCCTTGAAGCCGATGAGTACGCCGTAGAGGGGAATGTAGTGCCAGATGAACGTGGTGATGATCGGCGGCAGAAGCAGCAGATACAGCTGCCAGAACCGACCCATCAGGCGGAGCTTGTTGCGCGCCCGCCCCCGAAGGGAAGCCTTCGGCGGCGGGACGGCAGAGGTGTGAACCATAGTTTATACCTCCTATTATTCTTTTTTTACTGTGTCAGAGCCCTCCTGCGAAAGCGCTTCGGTGATGGCGAGGAGCGCCATCGACTGGCCGTAGGGCTGTGCGCTCAGTCGAATGCCGCGGTAGTAGTCCAGCGAGCCGCGCAGACAGGTGCCCGCGGATACGCCGTGCACGATGCCCTTCTCGTCGATCTGGGAAAGCACGGCGGCAAGGCCCCTGCGTCCCATTTCCATGCGCGAGGCGGGAATGTAGCCCAGCCGCGCCGCCTTCATGATGCCGTAGGCGAACCCGGCCGTCGCGGAGGACTCGGCGTAGGAATCCTCCATGTGGTCGATCAGCGTGTGCCAGAAGCCGTCCGCGTCCTGATAGCGCTCCAGCGCTTCCGTCTGCCGGTCGAGCGCGGAAACCAGAAAATCGCGCACGCAGGCGGGAATCTCGGCCAGATCGAGATAGTCCACCAGACCCGCCGTGTACCACGCGTTTCCGCGTCCCCACAGCGCGCCGGCGAAGTGATCATTGCTCTCGAACGACCAGCCGTGGAAGAACAGGCCGGTCTTCAGGTCGCTCAGATATTTTACGTGCACGAGGAACTGCTTTGCACTCTCCTGCAGATATTCGTCTTTTTTAAGCAGGCGACCCATGCGGGAAAGGAACAGCACCGTCATATACAGCGTGTCGTCCCACAGCTGCTGATAGTTGTCGGAATCGATGGTCACGTGCTGAATGCCGCCCTCGGTGGTGCGCGGCAGCTTGTACATGGCGTATTCCGCCCACTCGCGGCAGATTTCCAGATATTTTTCGTTGCCCGTGTGCTCCCACAGGAAGGACAGCGTGAGGCAGGGGGACATGCTGTTCACGTTCTTGCCGGGCAGACCGCGCTCGATGTGCTCGTCGAACCATTTTATCAGGTAATCGAAGGCGGCCTGTTCGCCGGTCTCGCGCCAGCAGCGGTAAATGCCGAACAGCGCTACGCCCTGAAACCAGTCCCAGTTATACATATAGTGGTGGCCGTCGCGGGACGTAAAGGATTCATGATTGTTTTCATCCATAATGCCGTCGAGGATTTTGCGGGAAAGCGTCAGAAGCTGGTTGCGGTCAAATTTCATCGTAGGGTTCCTCCCGTCAGACTTTTTCGCGCATGGCGTGGGCGTGTGTTCTCTTGAAAAAATGCATTTCGACCGTGCGGTCGATGGGCGAATAGCCGGTGGCGTACAGCGTGAACGCGCCCTCGGCGGGCGGAATGCTGCCGCGCATCGTGCGGTGATACATGTGCTCGGCGAACAGACCCGTCAGTGTGATTTCGCTGCCGGTGCGCACGTTTTCCAGCCGCGCGCGGCCTTCCTTTATGGCGATGGAGCCGCCGGCCGCGGTGTCCATGATCACGTTGTCGGTTTCCAACCGCGTGCCCGCTTCGATGGCGAATTCCAGCTTGAAGGGCACGCGCGGCGTGTTGTCCACGCGGATGTTCAGGCGCACGCCGTCCGGAAGGTCGACTACGTCCAGCGTGTAGTCCAGATCGCACGAATGCAGCACCGGGCGCAGGCTGTGATCCATCTTGAACCAGTCGGACGTCTCGGGCGGCTCGGGGAAGAGCCCCTTGTATTCGCCATGGCCGCGGAAGGTCATGCGGTAGCCGGTTTCCGTCTTTTCGATTTTTTCCGGCACGAACTGGGCGACGGCGAAGAACGACGAGCACATGCGCACCGTCATCATCGCTTCGCCGAATTTTACGTGCAGAAAGTCCGGATTGTTCGCGACCAGCGTGTAGCTGAAGTCGCCCTTGCGCACGCGCAGAATGTTGGAATTGGGATAGAACGCGTGGTAATGGTCGGCAATCGTCACGTCCGACAGGTCGGGAGCGAGCTCCTTCAGCTGCGGGCGCAGAAGATACAGCCACAGGCAGCCGGGCACGCCGAGACCGAGCTGAAGATTGCGCTCCACCATGTCGCGCGCGAATTTCAGATACCTGCGGTTTCCAAACAATTCGCCCGCCCACAGGTACAGGAAATACCAGTTGTGCGCGGGATAATAGCGTTCGCTGCCCTTGTCCTGCCGGCGGGAATTGCGCGTGAACAGCGTGCCGTCGCCGTCCAGATACTGGAAGGTGAGGTCGAGGTTCTTTTTTGCGTATTCGTACAGCTCTGGCATATGGCCTTCCTCGGCCATGACCATCATGGAATTGACGTTGATGGGATTGTAGCAGCCCATGCTGCGCTCGGTAAATTCGCCGTATTCGTCGCAGTCGATTCCCTCGGACAGGTAGCTCTTTACCTTTTTCAGAAGCTCCGGCCAGCCGAGGATGTTGTAGCTCATCAGCATCGCGCCACACTCCACCCAGCGGTGGTTCGGCGTGTGGAAGCCGCCGTTCAGGCAGCCGGAGGCCAGCTTTTCCAGCGTGCGAAGGAGCAGCGCCTTCGTTTCCTCTTCCTCGGCGGTTCCCTGCATGTAGCGCACAAAGCAGTTGTAGCCGCGGCAGAACGCCTGAATTTCAAAGGTCGCGGGCGTGTAGTAGTTGGTGGCGAGGAAGTCGACGGTTCCGTCGGGATGCAGCGTGCGCAGAAGCATTTCGCACGCGCCGCGGACAGCCCTGAGCATCTCCGGGTCGCGATAATAACGGCTTTCGGCGCAGGAGTACGCCACGAGGCAGCCATGAATCAGGCCGCATCCAGCGTCCGGCTCGGTCAGATAGGTCATGTCGTCCAGCGTGCCGCGATAAAAATTGTCCGGATCCACGCATATGCGGGAAAGCATGGACGCGACGCCCCGGTCGCAGGCCTTTACAATGGGGAGATAGTATTCCTTCATATTATATGTGCCCTTCCGCCGTGCCCGGTTTGACATGCGCGTTTCGGGCACTGCCTTACGATTATCATTATAACATGGAAAAATCAAAAATGTCAAGAATATATCGAAAAGAATTATACAGTTTGATCAACTGTTTAATTTCAATGTTAATATTGCAAATCGCACACAATGTTGTCTGAATGTTGCTTTTTGAGCAGCGTTTTATATAAACTACTGATATACGCACGCAATATCTGTGCATATGTACGGAGCGACGAAGCGGCAGACCGAACGGTTGGACGAAGACGTTATCTTTATGTTTTCGGTTTAACGCCAGATGCGTAGACAAAGCGCCGGATTTATGGCACAATACTCCTATTCATCCATAAGGAAGTGAAGCGGACTTGAAGAAACTGTTCAAGTACCTGAAGCCGTACATGCTGCCGACGCTGCTCGCGCCGCTGTTCATGCTGCTGGAGGTCGCGATGGATCTGATGCAGCCGGCGCTGATGAGCCGCGTGATCGACGTGGGCGTGGCGAACGCGGACAAGGCGTACATCGTGCGCACGTGCATATTGATGTTCGTGTGCGCGCTGCTGGGCGTTACCGGCGGCCTGGGCAACATGTATTTCTCCACCCGCGCGGGCTACGGCTTTGCGCGCGACCTGCGCAGCGACCTGTACCGGCGCATTCAGTCGTTCTCGTTTTCCGACATTGACCGGTTCAAGACCGGCTCGCTGGTCACGCGTACGACGAACGACGTGACGCAGATTCAGAACGCGTTCACCACCTGCATCCGCATGCTGGTGCGCGCGCCGTTTCTGTGCATCGGCGGCGTGGTGATGGTGCTGGTGCTGAACGCGAAGCTGTCGCTGGTGGTGCTGGCGGCGATTCCGTTCCTGACGGCGATGATCGTGTTCCTGCTTAAGCGCGGCCGCCCGCTGTTCACGTCCATGCAGGAAAAGCTGGACCGCGTGAACACTGTGATGCAGGAGAACCTTTCCGGCATTCGCGTGGTGAAGGCGTTTGCCCGCGCCGACCATGAGAAGGCGAAGTTCAAGGTCGCCAACGACGATCTGTGCGATTCCACCATGCGCGCCATGATGATGATGTCCATGGCCTTCCCGCTGATCAACCTGATCATGAACGCCACGATGATTCTGATGTACGCCTTCGGCGGCAGCATGGTTTTCCACGGCGAGCTGACGCCGGGCGAGATCATGGCGTTCTCCAATTACATCATGCAGATTCTGATGTCGCTTACCATGTCCTCGTTCATGCTGATGTTCCTCTCCCGCGCGGGCGTGTCCATCCGCCGCGTGCTGGAGGTGCTGAACACGCAGTCGGACATTGTGGACGGCTCGGACGCGGACGCTGCGGTCACGCGCGGCGAGGTGGCGTTCGATCACGTGAGCTTCGCTTACCCGGGGCAGAGCGGCAATGTGCTCAGCGACATCACATTTACCGCCCGCGCGGGCGAGACGGTCGCCATTCTCGGCTCCACCGGCTCCGGCAAGTCCACGCTGATTTCGCTGATTCCGCGCCTGTACGACGCGTCGGCGGGCAGCGTGAAGATCGACGGCAGGGACGTGCGCGCATACCATCTGAACACGCTGCGCGGCGCGATCGGCGTGGCGCTGCAGGAAAGCGTGCTGTTCACCGGCACCATCGAGGAGAACCTGCGCTGGGGCGACGAAAACGCGTCGCCGGAGGAAATTCGGCACGTCGCCGCAATCGCCCAGGCCGACCCGTTTGTGGAAAAGCTGGCGGACGGCTATCAGACCGAGCTCGGCCAGCGGGGCGTGAACCTGTCCGGCGGGCAGAAACAGCGCCTGTGCATCGCCCGCGCGCTGGCCAAGCGTCCGCGCATCCTGATTCTGGACGACTCCACCAGCGCGGTCGACCTTGCGACCGAGGCGGAGATTCAGAAGGGTCTGCGCGGCGCGTTCGGCGATATGACCGTGTTCATCATCGCGCAGCGCATCTCGTCCGTGATGGACGCGGATCGCATTCTGGTGATGGAAAACGGTCGCGTGATCGATTCCGGAAAGCATGAAGAGCTGAAAAAGCGCTGCGAGGTATACCGCGAAATCGTGGTTTCGCAGCTGGGAGAGGAGGCGGCGCGCGCATGAGTGAACCCGTAAAGACTCCCGATGTGAAGGCTCCCGAGACAAAGACGCGCGAAAAGAAGCGCCGCTACGCGCCCGCGGAGATGGGCGGCCGCGGCCATGGCCCCGGCCCGCGCGGCATGGAGCGCGCCAGGGTGAAGGACGCGCGCGGCGTTGTGCGCCGCCTGTCCGGCTACCTGACCAAGGTGCGCCTGCCGCTGATTGCCGCCATTCTGGCGCTGATCGGTTCTACCGTTACCTCGCTGCTCACGCCGCGCGTGTCCGGCAGCCTGATCGACGCGCTGAACGCCGCCACCAACCTGAGCCCCGCGCTGATTGCCGCGGGCGTGTTCGGCGTGTACGTCTCAAACGGCCTGTTCCTGTCCGCCCGCCTGAACAGGGAAGGGCTGAAGAAGGACGCGGGCAAGCTGATGACCGAGGGCTTTGTGTTCTCGCTGGCGAACTTTGCCGTGGCCACGGCGGGCGGCGGCGCGATTCTGTACGTTTCCACCGGCGAAGCGAACGCGCGCCTGATGGAGCTGCTTCTGAAGCTGGGCGGGCTGTATCTGGCGGGCACGCTGCTGTCCCTGTTCCAGCAGCTGATGCTGGTGCGCGTGGCGCAGCACACGGTGCGCGTCATTCGTACCGACTTATTCGATAAACTGCAGGCGCTGCCGCTTCGGTATTTCGATTCCACGCCCCACGGCCAGCTGATGAGCCGCCTGACCAACGACGTGGACAACGTGTCCAGCATGCTGTCCAACTCGATCACGCAGATTCTCTCCGCCGTGATCACGCTGGTCATGTGCCTGTATATGATGCTCCGGCTCAGCTGGCAGCTGACGCTGGTCAGCTGCATCACCATCCCCGTGAGCCTGCTGATTGCCCGCACCGTGACCAAGCGCACGCGCAAGCTCTTCAAGGAGCAGCAGGCCTGTCTGGGCGAGCTGAACGGCATCGTGGAGGAAACGGTAAGCGGCGCGCGCGTCGTGAAGGTGTTCTGCCGCGAGGAAAACGTGATTCACGACTTTGACGAGGCCAACGAGGAGCTCACGAAGGCCGGCGTGACCGCCAGCATCCTGTCCTCCGCCATGGGTCCGCTGATGAACGTTGTGCACAACTTCGCCTACGCGCTGATGAGCGGCATCGGCGGCTTCTTAGTGGTGAGCGGCAGCGTGGGTTCCATCGGCATGATTCAGTCGTTCCTGCAATATTCCCGGCAGTTCGCCAACCCGTTCAACCAGATTGCGAACCTCGTCACGTCCATCCAGTCGGCGCTGGCCGGCGCGGAGCGCGTGTTTGAGGTGATGGACGTGGAGCCCGAGCCGGCGGACGCGCCGAACGCCGACCCGCTCGCGCATCCGCAGGGACACGTGGAATTCCGAAACGTCACCTTCGGCTACGATCCGGCGCGCCCGATTCTGAAGAACGTATCATTCGAAGCAAAGCCCGGTCAGACGATCGCGCTCGTCGGCCCCACCGGCGCGGGCAAGACCACCGTCGTCAATCTGCTGATGCGGTTTTACGACATCGATTCCGGCGATATTTTCATCGACGGAATCAACATCCGGGACATCCAGCGCCGCCCGCTGCGGCTGAGCCTGGGCATGGTGCTTCAGGACGTGTATCTGTTCGCCGGAACGATTCGAGCCAACATCGCCTATGGCCGTCCGGACGCGACCGACGAGCAGATTCACCGCGCGGCGAAGCTGGCCAACTGCGAGGAGTTTATCGAGCGCCTGCCGCAGGGCTATGACACCGAGCTGGCCGAAGCCGGCGCGAACCTGTCGCAGGGGCAGAGACAGCTTCTGTCCATCGCCCGCGCCATTCTGGCCGACCCGTCCGTGCTGATTCTCGATGAGGCGACCAGCTCCGTCGACACCCGCACCGAAATGCATATCCAGCAGGCCATGCTGACGCTGATGAAGGGGCGTACCAGCTTCGTGATCGCGCACCGCCTGTCCACGATTCGCGGGGCCGATCAGATTCTCGTTATCAACGGCGGCGAAATCATCGAGCGCGGCACGCACGAGCAGCTGCTCGCGGCCGACGGCTTTTACGCCAACCTGCTCAAGAGCCAGTACCGCAGTGGGCTGGTAGAGGAAAACGACGAGAAAACGGAATAAAACAAACCGCGGTCTGTTTATGATGAAACAAAAGCATAGAAAACAGACTGCGGTTCTTTATTCCATAAAAACAGACCAAAGTCTGTATAATCGAAAAGAAGGACGAGGCCATAAAACAAACTGAAGTCTTTTAATAATTCTTGGTGATTCTAATAAACAGACTATAGTCTGTATTAATTACAAAAAACAACCGCGGTCTGTTTTGTGACGTCCCAGTTTAGCCTGCTAAACAAAACAGACTTTGGTCTGTATTTTCTAAAAAACAAACCGAAGTCTGTTTTAGATGGCGCCCGCGTTACAGCAGTTCGCGCGCGTAGTCGAAGCCTTCTTTTATACATTCGAACGCGTCCCTGTCCCATGTTTCCTGCTCCACCAGCGCGTAGGGCACGTTCGCGCGCAGGCAGGCGGCCGTGATGCGCGGGAAGTCCGCGCAGCCCTGTCCCACCGGCGCAAGCTTGGAAGCGGGGTCGGGGGAGAGCATGTCCTTGAAGTGCACCATGGAGATGTGCCCGGCGTGTCGTTCAATCCACGCGCCTGCGTCGAGCCCCGCGCGAATCAGCTGGCAGGTGTCGGGCACGAGCGTAAGATCGGGCAGCGTGTCCAGCACGATTTCCGCCATCGGCCGTCCATCCTCCGCCGGACGGAAGTCCTTCCACAGCGGGTGATAGCTCAGCGTCTGTCCGTCCTTTTCCAGCCGCGCGCGCACGCCTTCCAGCGCAAGCGCGAAGTCCCGCGCACCGATGGTTCCCTGAAAGCGTTCCGGAATGCCGCTCAGGCATAGCTCCGTCGAGCCGCTGCACCGGTTCAGGTCGATCAGGCGGTCGAGCGCCTGAATGGCCGCGTCAAATTTTTCCTGCACGCCCAGCGAAACCAGCCCGTGCGCGCGCAGCGCGTCGCCTGCGGCGGCGTTCGGCACCGACGGGGCGATCCACTGAAGCTGCACGTGAGAGCAGCCCATGTCCTTCAACCGGCGGAGCGTGTCGTCCACCGCCTGCGGGGTGGTCAGGTAGGCCTCAAGGCTTGAAATCTGTATGCCGATAACCATGCGCATTCCTCCGTACCGCGTTTTCCCTTTGATTATAGCATGCTTTGCCGGAAAAACAAGCCCCCGCCCTGCATGAGCCGCGGGGTTTGCGTGCATAATGAGGGTATTCGAATTGGGGAAAATACCCGGAGGTATGCATGAAACAGAACAGACGCTGTGCGGGGCTGAATCAGGGACGGTATCGGGCGGACAGCCTTCGCCTGTCCCGGATGGAGGCGCGGATTCGGGAGCTGTCCGCCGACTGCGCCGATATGACGGACGCCGCCCAATATCTGAATGCCAACATCGGCCTGATGCGCGTGTACGCCGAGCGGGCGCGCGGCAATCTGAAGGGCTTTTTTGCCGACGGCCGCCTCCGCCGGTGGGCGCGGCAGTTGCTTGCAAACGGCGAAGCGCGCGTGGACGCGGAAACGATTCTGTCGTCGCTCGCCGCGCTGGACGAGAGCGAGCTTCTGACGGCGGAGGAAATCTGGAAAGCGCCGGACGTGCTGCGGCTTTCGGCGGCGGGCGCGTTTGTTCACGCCGGAGAAAAGGCGCTGGCCATGCAGGCGGCGTGGCGGCGCGCCGAGCGCTGGGCAGCCGCGGAAAACGCCGAGCCAGTCTATGAGGAGGAGCAGGCGTTCTTCGCGCACGCGCTGGCGCTGGTCGGCGCGGCGGGCGACGCGGAGAAGCGCCGTCTGCTGATGCGCGCGCTGGCGCTGCTTGGGCGCGACGAGGAAAGCTGCGTACAGGCGGCGCAGGACGCGGAGAGCGCCGGGCGGCTGGAAATGGAAAACCTGATGGCCGCCGTGCGCGCGCTGGACGAGATCAACTGGGAGGACGCGTTTGAGCGCGTGAGCTTTCTGGAGCGCACGCTGTGCCGCGACCCCGCCGGAATTTACGCGCGAATGGAGCGCGCGTCCCGGGAAATCCTTCGGCGCGAGGTGCGCGCGCTTGCCCGCGCCAGCGGATACCCGGAGCGCAGCGTGGCCTCGCTGGCGCTGGAAATCGCCGACGCGGAGGACGGCGTGTGCGGCGTTCTGTATACCGACAAGGGGCGTGCGCGTCTGGCCGACGCGATGGGCAGGGAGCGCGTGCGCATGCGCGCCGTCACGCCCGACCCGAGCGGCCGCGGCTATACGGCGCTGTATCTGTTGGTGTTTCTGATTCTGATGCTCGCGGCGGCGACGTTTGTGCGCGGCACGCTTTCGGTGCTTGCGGCGATTCCGGCGGCGTGGACGCTGGCAGGCATGCTGCTGAACCGGTTGTTTCAGCGCTTCGTGCCGGTGCGGCCACTGCTTCGGCTGAAAATGGACGAGGTGCCGGAGGACGCGGCGACGCTGGTCGTGATTCCGGCGCTGATTACCGGCAGCGAGCGCGGGGCGGAGCTGGCCGGGCAACTGGAAACGCTGGGCGTGCTGGATAAAAGTGAGCACGTCGATTTTCTGCTGCTGGGCGATTTCCGGGATGGGAAGGAGCCGCAGACCGAAAAGGATGCGGAGATTCTCGACCGCGTGCGCACGGAAATCGCGCAGATGAACGCGCGCGCCGGGCGCGAGAAGTATTTCTTCCTGCACCGCATGCGCGAATATAATGAGGCGGACGGCATCTGGATGGGGCGCGAGCGCAAGCGCGGCGCTCTGTGCGACCTGAACGCGCTGCTTACGACGGGCGAAAACCGGTTTGCTGCCGAGGGGACGCGCGCCGCGGCGCTGACGGGGCGCTACCGCTATGTGTTCACCGTGGACGCGGACACGCAGACGATTCCGGGCACCGTCGAAAAGCTGATCGGCACGATTCACCATCCGCTGAACCGCCCGCGTGCGGACGGCCGCGGCTACGCCGTGATTCAGCCGCGCATGGAGCTGGCGGCGGACGGTCTCAGAAACCGCTTTCAGCACCTGTTCGCGGGCGCGGGCGGCGCGGATACGTACCATGTGTGCGCGCCGGACGTATTCCGCGACCTGTGCGGCGAGGGGCTGTTCGGCGGCAAGGGCATTTACGATGTGCGCGCATTTCTCGAACGCACCGAGGGCGCGTTTGACGACAATACCGTGCTCAGCCACGACATGATCGAGGGTCTGCTGGCGCGCTGCGGCTTTGCCGGAGACCTTGCGCTGTTCGAGGGCTTCCCGGCCACGCCGGACGCGTATCTGAAGCGCATGGAGCGCTGGACTCGCGGCGACTGGCAGCTTCTGCGCTATGCCTTCGGGCGGGTGCGGCTGTCGGCGCTGGGGCGGTTCCATATCTTTGACAACCTCCTGCGCAGTCTGTTTCACGCGTCGGTGGGCGCGCTTTTTGTGCTTTCCGTGTGGACGGGCAACGCGGCGGCGCTGGTTTCAGCGCTCGTGTGCCTGTTCCTGCCGGTTGCGCTTTCGCGCTTCCGCGGCCTTTCGCAGGCGGCGGGACGCTTTCTTCTGCTGCCCGCCATGGCTGCCACGGGGCAGGCCGCGGCGCTGCGCGCGCTGTATCGAATGCTGATTTCGCATAAGAGAATGCTGGAATGGGTCACCGCGGCGGACGCGGATCGAATGAACGGGAGCGGCAACGTGGCGGGCGTGGCGCAGGCGATTCTTTTGCTGCCCGCGCTGGCGCGCCCGGCATGGCTGCTGATCGCGCTGCCGCTCGCGGCGGCGTTCGCGCTGGGCAAGCCGCTGCTTGACCGTCTGAGCGCCGACGACGAGGAAACGGTGTTTACGTCGCGCGCGTTCACGATGATGATGGAAACCGCCCGCGATACGTGGAAGTATTTCGAGCGCTTTGTGCCGCTCTCCGGCAACGGTCTGCCGCCGGACAACGTGCAGCTGGATCCCTGCGCGGGCGCGGCGGAGCGCACGTCACCCACGAACATCGGCATGTATCTGATGAGCTGCGTGGCGGCACGCGAGCTGGGGCTGATCGACCCGGGCGAGATGCGCGCGCGGCTTCGGGAAACGCTGCGCACGCTGCATTCGCTGCCCAAGTGGCACGGGCTTCTGTATAACTGGTATGACACGCGCACGCTGTATCCGCTGCGCCCGGCCTACGTTTCCAGCGTGGACTGCGGAAACCTGCTCGCCGCGCTGCTTGTGGCGCGCAGCGCCTCTCCGGAGGAGGACGCGGGGCGGTTCCAGTCGCTGATCGACGAAATGGAGCTGGAACGCCTGTACGACGAGGAGCGCGGGCTGTTCCGCATCGGCTACGACGCGGAGAAGGACGCGCCGGGGCAGTCGCATTACGACCTGCTGGCGTCCGAAGCGCGCATCCTGTCCTATGTGGCGATGGCCGAGCGCGGCATCCCCGTGCGCCATTGGGAAAAACTGGGTCGTCCGTGCGCGCGGGTGCGCGGCGGCTGCGCGCTGTATTCGTGGAGCGGCACGATGTTTGAATATATGATGCCCTTCCTGTTCATGCCCTCCGCCACAAAGACGCTGCTGGGCGTGAGCGCCCGCGGCGCGGTCGGCGCGCAGATTCGAGACGGCGAGCGGCGGCGCAGGCCGTGGGGCGTATCCGAGAGCGCCTACCGCGCGTTTGACGCGGCGATGAACTATCAGTATCGCGCCTTCGGCATTGCCGAGCTGGCGCTGTCTGGCACGGACGAGGGCGGCGTGATCGCGCCATATGCGTGCATGCTGGCGCTTCCCGCCGCGCCGGAACGCGCCGCGCAGAACCTTCAGGAGATGACCGCGCAGGGGCTGCGCGGGGAGTTTGGCTATTATGAAGCGCTGGACGAGCGCCGCGAAAACGAGGGCGGCGTGGTGTTCAGCTATATGTCGCACCATCAGGGCATGGCGCTGTGCGCGCTGTGCAACGCGCTGACGGGCGGCCGCCTGAATCAGTATTTCATGCGTGCGCCGCGGGAGCGCGCCCTTTCCGTGCTGCTGAACGAGAAGCCGTTCGCCCGCCCGCCGCTGTTCCGCCGGCCGGTTTCGAACGCGCCGGCATCTGAGGAAAGCGCCCGCGCCCGCCGGCTTCTGCGCGGCGCGGCGCGCACGGCGTTTGCCGGCTCCGGGCAGGGGCACCTGCTGTTCGGGCAGGATGCGTGCGCGTGGCTGGACGCGGACGGAAACGGCTTCTACCGCAGGCTGGGCATCTACGCCAATCGCTGGCACGGCGACGCGGCGCGCTATCCCGAACGGCTGCTTCCGCGCGTGAAGGACGACGACGGCGAAATCGCGTTTTCCAAATGCGTATTCGAGTCGGGACTCGCGTCTTTCTTCGGGCGCGGCAGCCGGGGCAGCTATGAAATCTGCGCGTGCATCTCGCCGGAAACGGGCGCTATGCACATTCGCGTGCGCGTTCGCGCCCTGCGCGACGCGGAAATCACATGCGCGCAGCGCTTCCCGGTATCGCTGGCTGACGAAAACGCCATGTACGCGCATCCGGCGTTTCAGGCGTTGTTTGTGAAGGCGGCGACTGCGGGCGAGGGAGCCGTGCGCTATACGCGCATTCGCCGTTCGGCGGAGGATACCGATTTCACGCTGTACGCCGCCTGCGCCGGCGGCGAGGCTTTTGAGGAACCCGCGGAAGCGGGGCGAGAGGCGGAAATCGCCGTTTCCAGCCGCTGCCGCGCCCGCGTGAGCGCCGGGGAGACGAAGGATTTCTATTTCACCCTTGCGCTCGTGCGCGGCGGCGCAGAGGTATCCGGCGGCGCGGACGCGTTCCTGCGCGCGCAGTCGCTGGCCGGGGCGAGCGCCCGTTCGCTTTTGAATTTCTGCGGGCTGAACGGCGCGGTTACCACGTCGCTCGACGCGATCTGCGCCCGCGCGCTGACGACGCGGCCGGAGACGCGCGTGCTTCCGCATCTGACCGGACGGGAGCTGTGGCCGCTGGGCATTTCCGGCGACCGGCCGATCCTGCTGCTGTCCGCGCGCGCGGCGGCGCGGCGCGAAGCGCTTTCAAGGCTGATCCGCGCGCATGAATATCTGGAGCGGGCGGGGGTTCCGCTGACGATGGCGGTGCTGTGCGCCCGGAAAAACGAATATCGCCAGCCTGCGAGCGAGGAAATTGACCGGCTGATTTCCGCCAGCCATCTGAACGCGCGTCGGAACCGCGAGGGCGGCGTGTATGTGCTGGACGCGGGGCGGCTGGACGACGCGCAGCGCGCGCTTCTGACGGCGCTGGCCGTGAATCGAAGCGAGCCCGCGCGTCCGGCGGAAGCGTTCGCCAGCCTTCCCGCCCTGCCCATGGAGCGCACGCTGCCGCCCGCCGCCCGGCTGGCGGACAACGGCTACGGCGGCTTTGCTGACGACGGCTATCAGATCGACGTGCTTCCGAACCGCGACACGCCGCGCCCGTGGGCGAACATCCTGTCCAACGCGGACTTCGGCCTGCTGGTCACGGAAAAGGGCGGCGGCTTCGCGTGGCACGGCAACAGCCGCATGGGGCGGCTTACGCCCTTTGACAACGACGTCGCCCGCGAGGGCTGGGGCGTGCGCCTGTACGCGGTGACGGAGAAGGGATACGCGCCGCTTTTGCCGCAGGAGCGCCCGCGCGGCGCGTACCGCGTGACACACGCGCCGGGGGAAACGCGCTTTGAATGCGCGTTCGACGGCCTGTCCGCCCGCGCGCGCTGGCATGTGGACGCGGCGGAGAGTGTCGCGTGTATGACCGTGGAAATCGAAAACGACGCGGAGGAAACGCGCGCCGTGACGCTGGTCGCGGCCTGCGATTTCCTGATGGGCGACAACGTGCGCGACCGCAGGCTGCTGTCCGTGGCCGGGGAAAACGGCCTGATCGTCGCGCAGGGGCGCATGGAGGGCGTAGGCTTCCTTTCGGGCGCGGTCTGCGAGCGTGAAAAGCTGCCGGAGCATTATGAGCTGGCGGACGCCTGCGTAAGCGCCGCAGTCAGCGTCGCGCCGGGCGAACGCGCCGGGCGCAGCTTCCTGCTCGGCTGGGCGCCGACCAAAATGGATGCGGAGCGCCTTGTGGCGAAATTTTCCCCGTGCGATTCGCTGGAATGCACGCGCGCCTGCTGGCAGAACCGCCTGTCCCGCGTGAAGGTGCGCACGGGCGACGAGCTGCGCGACCGGCTGCTGAACGGATTTGTGAAATATCAGGCGCTGGCGTGCCGCGTGTTCGCGCGCACGGGGCTGTATCAGCCCGGCGGCGCCTACGGCATGCGCGACCAGCTTCAGGACATGCTGTGCGTATTGTATATGGAGCCCGCCCTTGTGCGCGCGCATCTGCTTCGCTGCGCGGCGCATCAGTTTGAGGACGGCGATGGCATGCACTGGTGGCACGAGCCGTATTCCGGCGTGCGCACGCGCATTTCCGACGATATGCTCTTCCTGCCCTTTGTAACCGCCGAATACGTGCGTGCGACCGGGGATGCGGATGTGCTTCGCGAGACGGTTCCGTATCTGCGAAACGTCGAGATCCCGGAGGGGCGGGAGGATCGCTACGGCGAGGCCGAGCCGTCCGACGTGCGCGAATCGCTGCACGGGCATTGCATGCGCGCGTTCCGCAGGGCGAACGCGACCGGCGAGCACGGTCTTGCGCTGATGGGCGCGGGCGACTGGAACGACGGCATGAACCGCGTGGGCGCGCGCGGCCGCGGCGAGAGCGTGTGGCTGAGCGAATTTCTTTCGTACACCGCGCGCCTGTACGCGCCGCTGTGCCGGGAGGAGGAAGAAAAACGGGCGCTCGAAGCGATGGCCGACCGGCTGAAGCGCGCCGTGGAGGAAAGCGGCTGGGACGGCGAATGGTATCTGCGCGCGATTGACGACGATGGGAACCTTCTGGGCTCCGCGTCGGCCAGATGCTGCCGAATCGACCTGATCGCGCAGGCGTGGGCGGCATTGAACGGGCAGGACGCGGCGCGCGTGCGGCAGGCGCTGGACAGCGCGGATCAATATCTGGTAGACCGCGACGCGTATCTGGTGCGGCTGCTCGACCCGCCGTTTACCGGAGACTGCCCCGACCCCGGCTATATCGCCGCCTATCCCGCGGGCGTGCGCGAAAACGGGGGACAGTATACGCACGCGGCCACATGGCTGGCGGCGGCGTTCGCGAAGGCGGGCGACGCGAACCGGGCATGGGAAATTCTCGACATGCTGCTGCCGCTGCGCCGCACGGCTGACGCGGCCGGCGTACGCCGGTACGGCGCGGAGCCGTATGTGATTCCCGCCGACATCCGCGCGTCCGGCGCGGAAAAGGGGCGCGCGGGCTGGACATGGTACACCGGCGCGGCCGCGTGGACGGAGCGCGTGCTGCTGCGCGACCTGTTGGGACTGGAAATCGAAAACGGCCGCGCGCGCATCCGGCCGCTGCTCGCCGAGGGGATGAAGGAGGTGTCCGTCGAGCTGACTGTCGGAAGCAGCCGCTATATTCTGGCGTCCGACGAAGCCGCGTCCGACGCGAAAACGTGGATCGACCTCGTCGACGACGGGCAGGTGCATATGGCGCGCTTTCCCATGCGGGGGTAAATGAAATTGGGAACGCTTTCGCCGGAGATGGACGGAAGCGTTCCCTTTTCATGGAATCAGGTTACGCGAGCGGTGTTCTTCGGGAGCCAGCCGACGCGGTCGGGCAGGGCGACGGCGATCCAGCCGTTTTCGGATGCGGCGACGTAGGGATAGGACGCGCCCGGCGCGGCGGATTGGAGAACGGCGTAGGGATCGCCGTTTCCGGCGCGTATGCTGCTCAAATCCTTTACCCGCACCATGCTCACATCGTTTTGTGTAAAGCGACGGATTGCATCATTTTGTGATGCGACATGCTGGTAACTCAATCCCACCAGCACGAAAGCCATTATGGACATTGCGGTTAAAAAGCCGTAAAAAACGACCCATCCAACATCCTTGACCAAATCCCGGATCACCTGCCTGATCAGTGTCATATCATCTTCCCCCTTTCCCCAACCGTGCGGCTGTTCCGCAGTAGCCCGCCCAGTTCAAAATCAGTGAGAACAGTACAAACCCTACCGTAGTACCTATCAGCAGCGTGGTCAGATCACTGTCCGGCATATAGGTCAGCCCCCGGTACAGCACCACGCCGAAAAGCAGAGCAGCCGTCAGTGCAATACCCATCGCCGTAAGGGTGGAGCGGAGGAACAGCCGTGCTTTTGACAGTCCAAACAAATGATAGATTTGATAGCGGCGGTCATTTTCCCGATACACGGTCAGCACCACATAGGAGAAGCAAAAGATCAAACCGAGCATGGCAGCGGAAATCGCTCTGGAAAGAACGCTGTCCGTCAGAAGCTTGGCCGCCAGCGCGGGAAGGCTTAAATGCTGCCGCTGGTCAGTGACCGTATAGCCGCGGCTCTCGAACAGGGCCGTCAGACCACTGGTGTCCGCGCCATCTGTGAAGTACATTCTGTCCTTCGCCTCGCTCATGGACAACGGATAGAGAAACCCTGCATTGGAGATAACGGAAGGCACATCCTGTTCCCGATAGGTTCCCAGTACAGGCAGCCCCAGCACGTCCGGCAAAAACCGTCCATCGCGCACATAGGCATCAGAAAAAGCCGCGTCCTCTGCGGTTAATACGCCCTGCGCGTCACAAGGCAGCGAAAGCCCGATGGCTTCACGGAGCCAATCCGAACCGTCCAGGATGCCGCAGCCTGCGGCAAACCCGTTCTTGTATAGGATTGTCGCCTCGTTTTCCAATGCCCAGCGTTCCAGAAGCGCATACAGTTCATCGGACGGCACGGCAGCGCTTGGCGTGCCTGCGTCCTCCTCCGGATGAAGGTATGTCCGGGAGAAGTCCGCGACAGTAAAGGATTGCAAGCCCGACACGGGGCTGAAATAGTAGTCCGAGTAAATGATGGAAACGCCAAGCCCTATGCTCGCAAGAATCAGGATCGAGCACAGCAAGGCAGCCCAGTTCTTTTTTCGCATAGCTTTACCCTCCGTCCTCTCACAGCGCAATGTGCCGTGTGGCGCAATCGCTCACATAGGGATCATGTGTCACAACAACAATGGTTT
>ERZ827168.1070-NODE-1070-length-39871-cov-4.394138_pt1 | contig 39871 bp, 36 predicted proteins | sample MGYA00519868_ERZ827168 | MGnify/ENA primary metagenome ERZ827168 (study PRJEB31778, sample SAMEA3449271) | human gut metagenome | biome: human gut; feature: human-associated habitat; material: faeces | place: United Kingdom | collected 2010/2012 ...
ACATGCTGATCCGTGAGTCATGTGTAACACATTTCCTTGAGGAAAATATCAAAGCGGTGACAGAAGTAAATCCAGCTTTTGCAAGAAGAGTCAGCTTCTGTACAGATGACGTAACCGCAACAGATATCCTTGAAAAAGGACATCTTGATAATGTAGTACGTCTTGCGATCAAGGCAGGTGTTGAGCCGATGACAGCCATTCAGATGGCAACGATCAACAGTGCCGAGGCTTACCGTATCGATCATCTGATCGGTTCCATCTGCCCGGGAAGAATCGCAGATATCCTGTTCGTAAAAAGCATTGAAGAATTTGAAGTATGCAAAGTCATGACAAATGGTAAGATGGTAGCGGAAGACCACAAGCTGACTTATGACCTGAAAGCACCGGCAAGAAGCAGCGTATTAAAAGGTGCATTAAAGTGTAAGCTTACGACAAAAGAAGATTTTGAATATAAGACAAGTATCCAGAACGGTGAGGCAGATGTCCTTGCAATGGATGTCAAAGGACCATTTGTCCGCAAGAGAAGAGATGTTGTCCTTCAGGTAAAAGACGGTATCGTACAGCCGGATCCGGAACAGGATGTTGCAATGGTATCCGTACTGGAGCGTTTCGGAAGAAATGGAAATAAATCTCTTGCATTTTGTTCAGGCTGGAAACTGAAAAAAGGAGCAATGGCTTCTTCAGCAGCACCGGATGATAACAACCTGGTTGTTATGGGAGTCAGTGCAGCAGATATGTCGATCGCAGCAAACTATGTGATCGAGCAGGGCGGCGGACAGGTCGTTGTTGCAGATGGCGAGATCGTAGAGTTCCTTCCGCTTCCGGTTGGAGGAATCGTAAGTGATGCTGAACCGGAAGAGATCAGGGCACAGGAAGAAAAGATCGACCAGGCAGCAAGAAGCCTTGGTTCAGATCTGCCGAATCCGATGATGTATATGTTCTTCCTGCCGATTACAGCAATCCCGGATTATGCGATCACAGATGTAGGACCGGTTGATTATGTAAATCTGACAACGTTTGAGCCGGTACTTGCAGTACGTGAAAAGTAATTATAATTATGAAGTCCCGACCGGGTGTGGGAGCATCCGGGAGGGAAAATAAAAAGAGAGAAGGAGGAGGCTGTTTAATTATGAAAGATGCAGCAACAATGAAAGCAGAATTAAAAAAACTGATCGACACGGCAGCAGGAAGAATCCCGGCTGACCTTGTTATCAAGAACTGTAAGGTCGTAAATGTATTTTCAGGCAAGATCCAGGAAGGTGATATTGCATTTTCAGGAGATCAGATCGCAGGAATCGGAGAGTACGAAGGAAAAGAAGTGATCGATGCAGAGGGAAGATATGCCGCACCGGGATTTATTGACAGCCATATCCATATCGAGTCTTCCTATGTATGTCCGGAGGAGATCGGACGTCTCCTTGTACCACATGGTGGAACAACGATCATGGCAGATCCACATGAAATCGTAAATGTATGTGGAATCGCAGGTTTGGATTATATGATGAAGGCAGCCGAGAATACAGTGCTGGATGTGAAGTATGAATTACCATCCTGTGTACCGGCAACTCCATGGGAACATTCAGGAGCAGTTATTGATGCAGAGGCAATGAAAGAGCCTATTACAAGAGAAGGAATCGCAGGACTCGGTGAGTTCATGAATTTCCCAGGTGTGATCAATGCAGCAGACAGTGATCTTGATAAGATCATCGTAGCAAAAAGAGAAGGAAAATTCGTTGACGGACATGGACCTGGAATTGCAGGAAAAGACCTGAATGCTTATGCCGCAGCAAGAATTGCAGCAGATCATGAATGCTCTACTGTAGAAGAGATGAATGACCGTCTTGACCGTGGTATGTATATCCTGCTCCGTCAGGGTTCTGCCTGCCATAATCTTCGTACACTGATTAAAGGCGTGACACCTGAGAACAGCAGAAGATGTCTGCTCTGCTCCGATGATCGTCAGCCGAAGACGATCCTTCATGAAGGACATCTTGACAATCATCTGCGTATCTGCGTGGAAGAAGGTCTGGATGCAGTGACAGCGATCCGTATGGCAACGCTGAATGCAGCAGAGTGCTTTGACTTGAAAGACAGAGGAGCCATTGCACCGGGATACCGTGCAGACGTAGTTCTTCTGGATGATCTGAAAGATTTCCATGTGAACCGTGTATTCATCCAGGGTGCGTTGGTCGCAGAGGAAGGAAAGTATCTCCCGGAGATCAAACGTTATGATATCTCCACAGTAAAGGGAAGTGTGATTGTAAAAGATTTCTCAGCAGAGAAATTCAAAATGCATTTAAAATCTAATAAAGTGAATGTCATCAAGATCCTTCCGGGTGGTGTAGTAACTGCCAAAGATACAGCAGAGATCCAACTGGATGAGAATGGTGAATTTGTAAGAAATCCGGAAGAAGATATCGTAAAGGTAGCCGTAGTGGAAAGACACCAGGGAACAGGAAATGTAGCTTGTGGATTCCTGAAAGGTTACGGAATCAAAGCCGGAGCAGTTGCCCTGTCTATCGCTCATGATTCTCACAACATCATTGTTGTCGGAGTCAGTGACGAAGAGATGGAATTTGCGGTGAACAGCCTGATCGCCCAGGAGGGTGGAATGGTTCTTGTAAGAGAAGGAAAAGTACTGGAAAGCATGCCAATGCCGATCGCAGGTCTGATGAGCGATCAGAGCGGAGAATGGGTAGATGAAAAGCTGACCGCAATTCATGCAAAAGCATATGAAGAGCTTGGAATCGCCGGAGATGTAGAGCCGGTTATGACTCTTTGCTTTATGTCTCTTGCAGTAATCCCGGAAGTAAAACTGACAGATATGGGATTATTTGATGTAACGACATTTTCATTTATACCGGTTGAAGCATAAGCATTGGAGAAAGAACAAATGAAAGAACCTATTCTTGAAATGCGTGGGATCACAAAGAAATTCGGAAGTGTGACCGCCAACAAAGATGTAGATCTGACACTGTATCCCGGGGAGATTCATGCACTCCTCGGGGAAAATGGTGCAGGTAAAAGTACCCTGATGAATATTTTGAATGGAATCTACAAGCCGAACCATGGAAAAATCTATTATAAAGGCAAGAAAGTTTCCATTCGTTCACCGAGGCATGCAGTCGATATGGGAATCGGAATGGTACATCAGCATTTCCGCCTGATCCCGACTCTGACGGCAGCAGAAAATGTATTTCTGTATATGCCGGACTGTAAGCTGATCCTCAATAAAAAAGAAATGGAAGAACAGATCGGAAAATGGTCTTCTGAGTTTCATCTGAATGTAGACCCGTCTGCGTTGATCTGGCAGTTGTCTGTCGGAGAGCAGCAGAGAGTTGAAATCGTCAAACTGCTCTGTCGTGGGGCAGAGATCCTGATTCTTGATGAGCCGTCCGCAGTTCTGACCGCACAGGAAGCAAAGGAAATGTTCCGTGTGCTGCGTCGGATGGCAGACAGTGGAAAGAGCGTAGTGGTTATTTCCCATAAAATGAATGAAGTTATGGAATTTGCTGACCGCATCACCGTATTAAAAGGCGGTGAGGTGGAAGATACCATGCCGGCATCAGAAGCAACTGTAGAACGCCTGACAAAAGCAGTTGTAGGAGAACGTGAATTAAAGCCTCATAAAAATGAAGGTGGCACATGCAGAGAGGAAGTTGTACTGAAATTGGAAAATCTGTCTGTAAAAAATGACAGAGATCTGATGGCAATCAAAAATGTGTCACTGGATATCCATGCAGGAGAAATTCTTGGAATCGCAGGGGTTGCAGGAAATGGTCAGAAAGAACTGGCAGAGGCTGTTGCCGGACTGAGAAAAGTAGTAGGCGGAACCATCACCATTCACGGGGAAGACGTGACAACACAGGGTGCAAAAGCACGCGTGAAGAAAAGAGTAGGCTTCATTCCGGAAGACAGACTGAGCATGGGACTGGTTCCTGGAATGAATATGGAAGAAAACCGTATTCTGAAAGAATTTGATCTGCCGAAATTCAGCAGACATCATATTTTAAAGAAAAAAGTGATCCACGATACCGTACAGGAAGAAATTAAACGGTACGATATCAAGACTGCCGGAGATAAAAGTCCGGTGTCCCTGATGTCAGGAGGAAATCAGCAGAAGCTGTTAGTTGCGAGAGAAATCGGAGGAGATCCGGTTCTTCTGATCGCAGTCTATCCGTCAAGAGGACTGGATATCGGTGCGGCAGAAGCCATTCATGAGATTCTTCTGGAACAGTGCAGGAAAGGTGTTGCTGTGCTTCTTATTTCAGAGGAACTGGATGAACTGTTTCAGATGTCGGACCGGATCGGAGTACTCTGTTCCGGTGAGATGATGGCAGTCATCGACCGCAAAGAAGCAGATTACGATACGATAGGAAGGCTGATGTCAGGTGAACACTATGAGAAATAAACTACGTTTAGAAAAAAGAGAATCAGTAAGTACGATTCGTATCGTACTTACGTCCATCCTTTTTACATTGATCGCATTTGCATTTTGTGGAATTATCATTGCATCAGTTGGGTTCAATCCGCTGGAAGTTTACGGGAAGATGCTCAATAAAGTATTCCTTTCAGGAAAAGGAATCCGCAAAATGATCAATGCCAGCCTGCCACTGATGTTCTGCGGACTTGGTGTGGCACTGACATTTAAAATGAATCTGAATAATATCGGTGCAGAAGGACAGTACGCCATGGGAGCCATTTTCGGTGGAGCTTTTGTACTTTACGGACCAGAGATCCGCGGTATCGGAGGCGGAATCATCCTGGCAGTGATGTGTTTCCTCGGAGGAGCATTCTGGGCATTGCTCTGTGCGATCCCGAAAGCATACTGGAATGTAAATGAGAGTATTACAACTCTGATGCTCAACTACATTGCACTGATCATCTTAAGTTACCTTGTTCTTGGTCCATGGAAAATGCCGGGACAGAATGTAGGTCAGACGAAGAGAATCCCGGTTGGACTTGAGATCCCTGAGATCAATGGAATCAGTGCCGGAATCATTCTTGGAATCGTGGCGGCGGTTGTAATCTTCCTTGCATATAAGTATACAACAGACGGGTATCAGTTATCAGTGATCCGCAGCAGTCAGAATTCTGCAAGATATGCCGGAATCAATATTAAAAGAAATATCATTCTTGCACTGGTGATCAGTGGAGGACTTGCCGGACTTGCCGGCTATGTACAGTATGCGGGAGTTTCACACCGTATCATGGAGCAGATGCCGAACAATGCCGGATATACCGGAATCGTCATCGCTTATCTGAGCCGCCTGAATCCGCTGGTGATCGTGATCGTGTCAATTTTATTTGCGGGACTGCAGAACAGCAGTGCCACAGTGCAGATCATGGGTGTGCCGACGCAGATCGCGACAATGATCCAGGGAGCGGTTATGATCTTTGTGATTGCAGGAGATTTCTTCCAGCGTTATAAGATTGTTGTAAATAAGGAGGTGAAAGCATGATCGCATTAATCATTTCATTATGTTCGGGAGCAATCGTCTATGCAGTTTCCGTCATGTATGCCGGGATCGGTGAAACCTTCTCAGAGCGTGCAGGTATCATGAATCTTGGCGTTGAAGGGGTGATGCTGATGGGAGCAGTCAGTGGTTATATCACTGCAGTTCACACACAGAATCTGTTTTTATCATTTCTGGTCGTGCTTTTGACCGGAGCTGCATTAGGTCTTGCATTTGCATTCCTTACCGTAACGCTGCAGTCAGATCAGACTGTATGTGGTATGGCAATGCTGATATTTGGAACAGGATTGAGTGGATTTATTGGAAAAGATGTTTCCGGTGTGGCTGCCAATCTGAAGTTTGAAAAGATCGCAATTCCTGTACTTTCTAAGATTCCTGTGCTTGGAGATATTTTCTTTAAACAGAATCTTCTGACATATGCAATGTACTTTATCATTCCATTATCTATGTTCTATATTTACAGGACAAGATATGGACTGAAGCTGCGTGCGTTGGGTGAAAATCCGGCAGCACTGGACGCAGCGGGAGAAAATGTATTTGCGATGCGTTATGGTTATATCATCTTCGGATGCATGATGATGTCGATCAGCGGGGCGTGCGTTTCGCTGGCAAATACAAACTTCTGGAACAGCGGAATGACAGCCGGAAAAGGCTGGATCGCATTTGCACTGGTTGCATTTTCATCCTGGAATCCGGTCATGCTGATGTGGGGAGCATTGCTCTTCGGATTTATCAGTTGTCTCGGAAGTAATCTGCAGATTTATCTGCCGTCTGTTCCAACGGAGGTATACAGTATGCTTCCGTACATTGCAACTGTGATCGTATTTATACTTTCAACAGGAAACTTCAGAAAGAAGCATACCGCAGAGCCGGCAGCTCTTGCAAAACCTTATGATCGTGAAAGCCGGTAAAAAGATCTGAAAAGAAAAATAAAAAGATTGATAAAAACCGGAAAAAGAGGAGGACAAAATGAAAAAGAAATTACTTAGCTTATTAATGGTAACAGCCCTGACAGCAAGTCTTGTGGCAGGATGTGGATCTAATGGAGATTCAAAAGATAAATCATCCGGTTCAGACAGAGAAACCAAAGATGTATCGGAGCTGGTGATCGGTGAGATCGAATATTCCGTTATTGATGATGGCGGCTGGGCTCAGTCTATGCATGAAGGTCTTGTAAAAGCCTGTGAGGATCTTGGAATCGATACAAAGACAAATCTTCTGACAATGGAAGAGATCTCAGAGGAAGATACATCCCTGATCGAGTCTACAGTGGAAGAGCTTGTAGATGAAGGTGCAGACATTATCTTCGGATGTTCTGCGGGATATTCGGCAATCCTTGCAGAGCTTCAGCAGGAATACCCGGATGTTATCTTTGCACAGCAGAGTAACGATGTTTATGATAACATCATTGAGTTCCAGATCCGTGGATATGAGGGAGATTTCCTGACAGGTTACTTATCAGCACTGATGAATGAAGGATCTAATCAGCTTGGCTTCTGTGCAAGTATGGATGAGGCATCTGTCCGTACAGCAATCAATGCTTATGCACTTGGCGCAAAATATGCAAATCCGGATGCCAAAGTTCAGGTACTCTGGGCTGACAGTTGGTATGATCTTGATGTAGAATCTCAGAATGCCAAGACACTGATCGACAATGGAATCAAATATATGGGAATGGAAGCTTCTTCACCTGCTGTTCCGCAGACCTGTGAAGAGAATGGTGCATTCTGTATCGGTTATAACGTAGATATGCAGGCATCAGCTCCGAAGGCAGTTCTTACATCTTTTGTATGGAACTGGGCTCCGATCTTTGAGGATATCATGAAAAAGACAGCAGATGGAACAATCGATATTTCAGCAAACTATTATGAAGGAGGCGAGTGTGCTGCACTGGCTCCGTTCAATAAAGACCTTGTTCCACAGGAAATCCAGGATAAAGTTGAAGAACTCCGTGAGAAGATCAACAATGGTGACGTACAGGTTTATGCCGGAGAACTGAAAGACGATCAGGGAAATGTACTTGTAAAAGACGGAGAAGTAATGTCTGATGATGATATCCTTGCACAGGACTTCTTTGTAGATAATGTCATCGGTGGAAAGAAATAATAATTCCCAGGTGGATGTTTAAGAAGAAACAGCGTCAGAATAAAAGACTGAAAAAATTAGAAAAGGTCAGAAAATCAAAGGGCAGACGGTTCGACTGGATCGTCTGCCCTTTGACTATCAGAATATACAGAGATGTCAATAAAGGGCGGTCTCTGTTTTGTCGGGGATACACATCAGAGATTCAGCAGGTCTTTTTAGCAAATTGTAGATATAATTCAAAAAAAATATTTTTTTTGAAAAAAATAAAAAAAGTGCTTGCATTCCTGAAAGAACTATTATATAATAACTCTTGTCTTAAGGAAAGGACATACAACTTAAGAGAAGCGCGATTAGCTCAGTTGGTAGAGCACCTGACTCTTAATCAGGGTGTCCAGGGTTCGAACCCCTGATCGCGCACTTCTGATCATCGTTTTTGCAGACGTAGGAGCTGTGGGGACGGTGATTTTTTTAATCATAAAAAATTATTTTTGCAATACAGAAGAGCAAGGAGAAAAATTATGTATTTTGTACCGGATGGCACGAAAGAGTGCGGTTATTATGAATGTAAAAAGTGTGGTTATCGTTTTCTGTCTTTGCAGACGATGAAAAAGATTGCGTGTCCTGATTGTGAGTCAGAGATTGATTATGAAATCGGACCGGATGAATCAATGGAAAATGTCATTGATACAGCAGAATTGCTGGAGAAGATCGAAGGAGAAGAAGTTGAAAAGATGGATACCCTTTTAAGCCTTGCGATTACCGGAGGGGATGAAAGCTGGATTTAAACTCTCATGTTACATTAGAGTTCCTGATGAGTTATACATAAGCTAAAAAGAGTATGAGGATTTTCAGGAGGCAGAAATGGACGAAAAAAGGACAGGGTATATCAGCATCGGAGAGATGGCGAAGATGAACCGGACAACTGTGCCGACATTGAGGCTGTATGACTCAATGAAGCTGCTTACCCCATGTTATGTGGATGAAAAGACGCATTATCGGTATTATGATATCAAGCAGAATGCCAGATTGGACATGATTCAGTATATGAAAGAGCTGGGAATAGAATTAAAAGAGATTAAGAGTATCCTTGACCGGAAAGATCTGGATTTGATAGAAGATGTACTGATGCAGAAAAGAGAGCAGACACTGCAGGAGATGGAGGAGCTGAAATTTAAAATGGAGGCGATCGACCGGACTGTGGCATCGATCAAGCGTTACAAAAAATCCCCTGCAAGTGGAACTATTACGTTGGAGTACATTCCGGATCGTACCATTTATTCCATGACGGTGGATAAGAATTTTTATGATTACAATATTGATACATACGAACTGATTCTGAAGCAACTGAAAAATAAGCTGATGGAATGCGATATTCCACAGGTCTACTATTGTAATGCGGGAACGTTGATGAGCCGGAGAAGGTTTGAAGAGCAGATTTTTTATTCTAATGAGATTTTTATTTTCGTAGATGATAATTTTCCGCTTCAGGACAGGGTACAGAAGATTGAAAATGGAATGTATGCATGTATTTATACGGAAGATTTTGATGAAGAACAGGAGTGTGCTGCAAGGCTGTTGGAATATTGTAAAAAGAACCACTATGAAATCTGTGGAGATTATATCTGTGAAGAGATCATGGAAATGCATATTTTTAATGAACGGAAAAGAGCCATGTATTTGCGGCTCCAGATTCCTGTAAAAATGAACAAATAATTTGTCGGATTTCTGTGACAAAAGATGATTGACTCTCAAGTTACTTCAGACTTTATACTGAACTTAGATAAAAATTTAACAAATGAAAAAGAAGATAAAAGGAATTTGTTAAGACAGAAACTGGTATTTCGGTACTGCTTGATCCGGTGTCTGTCAGGGCGATGAAAGCAGTACAGAGAGGAAGGTCAGTATGGAGAAAATTAAAGTAATTCAGTATGGATGCGGCAAGATGAGTAAGTATACATTACGTTATCTTTATGAAACCGGATGCCAGATCGTTGGTGCGATTGACTGTAATCCTGCAATCGTCGGAATGGACATTGGCGATTATGCAGGGCTGGGTGTAAAGACCGGAATCTTGATAAGTGATAATGCCGATGAAGTTCTGGACAATACAGATGCAGACATTGCAGTTGTTACTTTATTTAGTCTTGTAAGTGAATGTTTCCCTCACTATATGAAGTGCCTGAGCAGAGGAATCAGCGTTATCACAACTTGTGAGGAGGCAACTTACTGTTGGACGACAGATCCTGTCAGAGCGAATATTCTGGATGTGACGGCGAAAGAGAATGGCTGTACATTTGTCGGAAGTGGTATGGAAGATATTTTCTGGGTAAATATGGTTGGCATGGTAGCCGGTGGATGCCATAAGATCGAGAAGATTGAAGGTGCAGTAAGTTATAATGTAGAGGATTATGGACTGGCACTTGCCAAAGCACATGGTGTAGGTCTGACGCCGGAAGAGTTTGAAAAGCAGATTGCACATCCGGAAGAGATAGAGCCATCTTATGTATGGAATTCCAATGAGGCACTTGCTTCAAAGATGGGATGGACGATCAAGAGCCAGACGCAGAAATGTGTGCCATATTTTCATGATACAGATCTGTATTCATCTACTTTGGATGCGACGATTCCAAAGGGAAATTGTATCGGTATGGCAGCAGTTGTTACAACGGAGACATTCCAGGGACCGGTCATCGAGACGCAGTGTATCGGAAAGGTGTACGGAGCAGACGATGGAGATATGTGTGACTGGAAGATTACGGGAGAACCGGACACAGAGTTTCATGTTGTAAAACCGGCAACAGTGGAACATACCTGTGCAACGATCGTTAACAGAATCCCGGCAGTGCTTCTTGCTCCGGCAGGACTGGTAACGATGGATCAGCTGGAGGAAATTGCATATCCGACCTATCCGATGGAATTTTATCTGTAGTCAGATGCAGACTGTATTCTACAGATGAAAAGAATAGAAAGAAAATAAGATTAAAAATGAGATCCTGCTTTTTTAAGCAGGGTCTTTTTGCTACCTATTGCGAGATTCCTGCATAATATCTAAGTAAATATAAAGTGATGCAGGGAGAGAAAGGCGAATAATCTGATCCTGAGTTACTGTTCAGTGAACAGTAACCATAAAATCAATTATCATGCAGAAGGGAACTTTATTGTACAGCATTTGTTGTAAAATAAGGACGGAAACAGCAGAATGGTGGCAGGAATCTTTTCACGGTTGATATAAAAGAGACGTTTATGATAAAATAAAAAAGTGGTGATAAGATTTTTGAACGATTTTCTTTCAGGGATTTTATTGCCTTTTTTAGTAAGTGAAAATAAAATGGATAAAAAAGAGCCTGTATAGCAGGCTCATCCACACTCTGTGGGTCACATATGTGACGATTTGAAAAAATTCTTATTTGAACTTATGATGTAAATTAGTATGGTACTAACACAACTTTAGTATAAGAGTGAAAAAGATAAATGTCAATAGCTAGATGAAAAAAAAGAGTGCAAAGAAAAAGAAACCAAAGAAAAGAAAGAAAAAGGAACGAAGGAGGAAGTTTATGGGAAAAGGGTATTATGTAGGGCTTGATATGGGAACTGGATCAGTTGGATGGGCTGTAACAGATGAAAGCTATCAGATCCTCAGACGTCACGGAAAAGCAATGTGGGGTGTAAGACTTTTTGAAAGTGCTAAGACTGCGGAAGAGCGGAGAATGTTCAGAACAGGAAGGAGAAGACTGGACAGACGGGGATGGAGGATTGAGATTTTGCAGGAGATTTTTGCAGAAGAGATCAGCCGGGTTGATCCTGGATTTTTTCTGAGAATGAAAGAGAGTAAATATTATCCGGAAGATAAAAGAGATATACAGGGAAATTGCCCGGAACTTCCGTATACACTTTTTGTGGACAAGACTTTTACGGATAAGGATTTTCATAAAAAGTATCCGACAATTTATCATTTAAGAAAGATGCTGATGGAGACGGAAGATACTCCGGATATCCGACTTGTTTATCTGGCACTGCATCATATGATGAAGCATCGGGGACATTTTCTTCTTTCCGGTGATATCAGTCAGGTTACTGAATTTAAAAATACATTCAATCAGTTTATTGAGAATATCAGAAATGAAGGGATGGATTTTGAAATTGAACTGGATGAAAGTGCGGTTCAGATGATTGAGGAAACGTTAAAAGATAAAAATCTTACTCGTTCAGCGAAAAAGGCGAAACTGGTAAAAGGATTAAATGCAAAAAATGTACGGGATAAAGCATTTTTGACATTACTTTCAGGTGGAACAGTAAAACTGAGTGATCTGTTCGGAATGGAAGAACTGAATGAAGGAGAGAGGCCAAAGATTTCTTTTGCGGATAATAGATATGAGGAATATGCGGCTGTCGTTGAAATGGAACTTGGTGAGCTGTACTATATCGTGGAGTCTGCAAAAGCCGTGTATGACTGGGCGATTCTTTCAGATATTTTGGGAGGAAGTACGTCTGTTTCTGATGCGAAAGTCAGAGCGTATGAAAAGCACAAAGCAGATCTGAAGTATTTGAAAGCTGTCGTAAAAGAGTATTTCCCGAAAGAAGTTTATAATGCTGTATTTGTGGAAAGTTCGGATAAGTTGAACAATTATCCGGCGTATATTGGCATGACAAAGAAGAACGGAAAAAAGGTATCGCTTGAGGGGAAACGGTGCAGCAGGGAAGAATTTATGGATTTCCTGAAAAAGAATATTGTTGTAAAGCTGCCGGATGAAGAAACTAAAATGTATCTGCAAAGCGAGCTTGAAAAGGATTCTTTTCTGCCAAAGCAGGTAAATAAGGATAATGGTGTTATTCCGTACCAGGTGCATAAATATGAACTGAAGAAGATTTTAGATAATCTGGGCGATAAAATTCCATTTTTAAAAGAAAATGCAGAAAAAATAGAAAAATTATTTAGTTTCAGGATTCCATATTATGTGGGACCACTTAGGACAGGCAATGGAGAAAATTCCAAATTTGCGTGGGCAGAGCGGAAAAGTACTGAGAAAATCTATCCGTGGAATTTTGAAAATGTAATTGATGTGGAGCAGAGTGCAGAAAATTTTATCCGTCGTATGACGAATAAATGCACTTATCTGATCGGAGAAGATGTATTGCCGAAAGATTCATTGCTTTACAGTAAATTTATGGTTCTGAACGAGTTAAATAATCTTCGGCTGGATGGACAGAAAATATCTGTAGAATTGAAGCAGAAGATTTATAGAGACGTTTTTTGCAGAAGCCGTAAAGTGACTCAGAAAAAACTGAAATCTTATCTGATCAGAGAGGGGATCGCCGGGAAAAATGTAGAATTGACGGGGATAGATGGAGATTTTAAAGGCTCATTGACAGCGTATCATGATTTTAAAGAAAAGCTGACAGGTGTGGAACTTACGCAGAAAGAAAAAGAAGAGATCATATTAAATATTGTGCTGTTTGGTGATGATAAGAAGCTTTTAAAGCAAAGACTAAAGAAAAAATTTCCGCAGCTTACCGAAAAGCAGATTAATACAGTCACTGCACTTTCGTATAAAGGATGGGGAAGATTGTCAAAAAAACTATTGGAAGAAGTTACTGTGCCTGCACCGGAAACCGGAGAGGTATGGAATATCATAACGGCATTGTGGGAGACGAATGATAATTTCATGCAACTGTTGGGCAAAGAATATCAATTTTCTGACAGGATAGAGGAGTTTAATGAGGAAAAGGCGGATCCGGAAGTGTCGTATCAGACAATAGAAGATCTGTATGTTTCACCTGCTGTGAAGAGACAGATCTGGCAGACATTACAGATCGTTCAGGAAATTGAAAAAGTTATGGGAGAAAAGCCAAAAAGAGTCTTTGTTGAGATGGCAAGAGAAAAGCAGGAAAATAAGAGGACGGAATCAAGAAAAAAGACGCTGTCAGATCTGTACAAAAAATGTAAAAAGGAAGAGCCGGAATGGATAGAAGCTTTATGTACAAGTCTTGAGAAGCATGAAGAACACCAGTTAAGAAGTGATAAATTATATTTATATTATACACAGAAAGGCAGATGTATGTATTCCGGTGAGCCGATCGATCTGGAAGATTTATGGGATAATACAAAGTATGATATTGATCATATTTACCCACAGTCTAAAACGATGGATGATAGTCTGAAGAACCGGGTACTGGTAAAAAAAGAATACAATGCGAAAAAATCAGATACTTATCCGATCGCAGCAGACATTCAAAAGAAAATGATGCCATTTTGGAAATCCCTTTTGACAGGAGGATTTATTCCAAAAGAAAAATATGACCGCCTGGTTCGGAATAATCCTCTGGATGCCAATGAACTGGCAGGATTTATTGAGCGTCAGATCGTTGAAACGCGACAGAGTACAAAAGCTGTTGCTGAAATTTTAAAGACAATTCTTCCTGATACGGAAATTGTTTATGTGAAGGCAAAGACAGTTTCAAAATTCAGGCAGGATTTTGATTTTATTAAAGTGAGGGACATGAATGATCTTCATCATGCAAAAGATGCTTACCTGAATATTGTTGTAGGAAATGTTTACTTTGTAAAATTCACAAAAAATGCAGCCTGGTTTGTGAAAGAGAATCCGGGGCGAACATATAATCTTGAAAAAATGTTTATATGGGATGTTGTGAGAGATGGAGAAATTGCCTGGAAAGCGGGAAAGAGTGGCTCTATTGTGCAGGTCAGAGCCATGATGGAGAAGAATCATATTCTTGTGACGCGTCGATCCTATGAAGTAAAAGGCGGATTATTTGATCAGCAGATTCTGAAAAAAGGAAAAGGGCAGGTGCCGGTCAAAGAAAGTGATGAACGATTGCGGGATATCGGAAAATACGGAGGATATAATAAGGCAGCAGGAGCTTATTTTATGCTTGTAAGCTCAAAAGATAAGAAAGGAAAAGAGCAGAGAACGATTGAGTTCGTACCAATTTATCTAAAAGACAGAGTGGAAAAAGATATGGAAAGTGCCAGAAACTATCTGATGGAAGAACGTGGATTGAGAGAGCCGAAAATACTGATCAAAAAGATTAAAATTGATACTTTATTTAAAGTCGATGGATTTTATATGTGGCTTTCTGGAAGAACTAGTAATCAGTTGATTTTTAAAGGTGCAAATCAACTGATTTTATCAAAAGCGGATATGAAAACTTTAAAAAAAGTAGTGAAATATATTCAGAGACAGAAAGAAGATAGGAATGTAAAGATCAGTATGCGTGATGGAATAACAGAAGAAGAGTTGCTGAAGCTTTATGAGACATTTTTAGATAAGATCCGGCACAGTATTTATGGGGTGCGACTCTCTTCACAGGAAAAAATGCTGGTCAATGGAAAAGAGAAATTTATTGATCTCTCCGTTGAAGCAAAGTGTCAGGTGTTGTATGAAATTCTGCATTTATTCCAGTGTCAAAGTGGAGCAGCAAATCTGAAAATGATCGGAGGTCCGGCAAGTGCAGGAATCCTGGTCATGAATAATAATATCAGTAAATGTAAAAATATTTCTATTATCAATCAGTCTCCTACAGGAATTTATGAAAAAGAGATTGATCTTTTAAGAGTATGAGCTGGCGGACGATCGTCATTACCAAAAGAGCTAAATTAGATTTACAACTTGGATTTATGGTGGTGAGAGGGGAAGATACGACGAAAGTAGCGTTGAATGAGATTGCTGTAGTATTGATAGAATCTACAGCAGTCTCGCTCACAACCAGTCTGTTGGCAGAACTGACGAAAAGAAAGGTTAAAGTTATCTTTTGTGATGAAAAAAGAAATCCGTCATCAGAACTGGTCAGCTATTATGGAAGTCATGATACCAGTAATAAGATTCGTAAGCAGATTGCGTGGAGACAAAATACAAAAGAAGCTGTCTGGACGGAAATTGTATCTGAAAAAATCAGAAAGCAAAAAGAATTATTAGAATTATTGGGAAAGGAAGAAGCTGAGCTTCTGTCATCTTATTTACAGCAGATCGCATGGAATGATGAAACCAACAGGGAAGGACATGCCGCAAAAGTATATTTTAATGCATTATTCGGGCTTGATTTCACCAGAACAGAGGATAATCTTATCAATGCAGCTTTGAATTATGGATATTCAATTATTTTATCGTCCTTTACAAGGGAAATTGTAGCAAATGGATATATAACTCAACTGGGACTTTTTCATGATAATATGTTTAATCAGTTTAATCTGGCTTCAGATCTGATGGAACCGTTCAGACCGCTAGTGGATAAATGTGTTCTGGGAATGAAACTGGAGCAGTTTGAACATGAAGAAAAAATGTGGCTGGTTGATATCCTGAATCAGGAAGTACAGATTGACGGAAAAATCCAATATGTGAGTAATGCAATAAAAATTTATTGCAAAAGTGTATTTGACGCATTGAATGAGGATGACAGTGCATTGGTTCGATTTTATAAAATTGAGTTATAGATTTATGAGGGTATTAGTATTTTTTGATCTTCCGGTAATAACGGGTGAAAATAAAAGAGCCTATAGAAAATTCAGAAAATATCTTCTAAAGAATGGATTTCTTATGCTGCAGGAATCAGTGTACTGTAAACTTGCATTAAATGGAACTGCAGTTAAGGCGATTGTAGATAATGTCCATAAGAACAAACCGGAAGAAGGTTTGATCCAGCTGCTGACGGTAACTGAAAAGCAGTATGCAAAGATGGATATTGTAATAGGTGAGACAAAAAGTGAAGTATTAGATACAGATGAAAGGCTGGTGATTCTATGAAGCTGGTACATATCAACCTGAATGAAGGTATTCTTGTCGATGCAATTAATTGCACAGAATGGGTAATAGAATCACCCGAATACTTTTCAGAATATGTAATGGAATTAGCAGGGCAGGTGGAAGGAAAAGAAGGCAGATTCGTATTATCAGATAATGAAAAAGAAGCTGATATTTCTAAAAATGTAGAGCTGATCTTTAATATTTTTGCATTAGATATAAATGAAAGAAAACTGATCAGCAAACTTTATATGGAATTGGAAAAGCTTACTGCTGACGAACGATTCTATGTGAAAACCCAGGAAATGAAGCAATATCTGCAAGAGTATTTATTACAGCTTGAACAGGAGACAGACTATATCCTTGATCTTGCGGATGAAATAGATTTTGCCTCGTTATTTAAAGCTTTTGGAATTAAATATGAGGTGCTGGAAGAAAACTTCTTAGAACGTCTTGTGAGATATATGCGAATAGTGGAACGATTATTAAAGAAAAAGCTTTTTGTATTTGTTAATTTGCGAAGTTATTTATCAAATCAGCAGATTGATGAATTAATAAAAGAAGCGACGTATCAGGAAATTCAGCTTTTATTGATTGAAACCTGTGCGAGAGATTGCATTGAGGGTGTAACAAGGTATATTATAGATAAAGATGGATGTGAAATATAACATCCTAACAGTTTGAGTACCTGTATTTTATGCGAATGATGGCATTTCATTTTTGAATTTGAGGTTTGAGAATGATGTAAAAATGTATGGTACTCAAACTATCCATTTATCAAGATGTACAGATAGGAGTTTGAGAATGATGTAAAAATGTATGGTACTCAAACGTTTCCAGTATCAAGGGTGCAGAAAGTTAGTTTGAGAATGATGTAAAAATGTATGGTACTCAAACCAATTCGATGTTCCGTGAGGAATTAGCATAGTTTGAGAATGATGTAAAAATGTATGGTACTCAAACTGGTAAAATCATATAGTCCAATCCTTTCTGTTTGAGAATGATGTAAAAATGTATGGTACTCAAACTCTGTGTTGGTCTCCCACCCTTTTTCTTTGTTTGAGAATGATGTAAAAATGTATGGTACTCAAACTGCACTTCTTGATTTGAAGTGTAACAAGTTGTTTGAGAATGATGTAAAAATGTATGGTACTCAAACGAGGCAGGTTCAAGTGTGGCAATGACCACTGTTTGAGAATGATGTAAAAATGTATGGTACTCAAACGCTTCTTCACCCTCAACCGTATGACTGTATGTTTGAGAATGATGTAAAAATGTATGGTACTCAAACGGTTTGGACTTGTTCAATGGACGCCGGCTAGTTTGAGAATGATGTAAAAATGTATGGTACTCAAACTGTTCCAAAGTATTCCTGCATATCTTCTAGTTTGAGAATGATGTAAAAATGTATGGTACTCAAACGAACTCGGCGATGAAAAATGCACGGTTAAGTTTGAGAATGATGTAAAAATGTATGGTACTCAAACATCCTGTGTGGGAATAACTTTCAGACCCGGGTTTGAGAATGATGTAAAAATGTATGGTACTCAAACTGTAAGTTCTGTCATAACCTACGACATGGCGTTTGAGAATGATGTAAAAATGTATGGTACTCAAACTTTCGAGGTTGTAACCCCATACTTCCGTCTGTTTGAGAATGATGTAAAAATGTATGGTACTCAAACCTTTGATGTAGTGATCGAGTGCTTTCAAGTGTTTGAGAATGATGTAAAAATGTATGGTACTCAAACAATAAGTACTACAGGTTTTACACTCTGTTAGTTTGAGAATGATGTAAAAATGTATGGTACTCAAACAAAAACGTGGCATATTCCGCATGATGCATGGTTTGAGAATGATGTAAAAATGTATGGTACTCAAACCCAAGTATTTCCTGGGCGTTGGAATGGCTGTTTGAGAATGATGTAAAAATGTATGGTACTCAAACCTCCCCATTTCCTGAGTGCATCTTCTACTGGTTTGAGAATGTTGTAAAAATGTATGGTAGTTAAAAATGGAAGAAATTTCTAAGTTTTAACTTGTTGTAGCATTTTTGCTGGGAGAGATAATGAATATGGAACTATTTGACGACTATTTCAAAAGAGATTATTGTAATTATATTGAAAGATTTCTCTGTTTGAAAATGAAGGAGGTAGTGCTTTTAAGGCAAGAAATAATTGATAACTCATTTATGCAAGAAATAGAAAAAAATTTCTTTAGATGTTATGAAATATGTTGATCATGTTGATAACGAGCTGGAACAGGGCTGTCGATCAATAGATTTTATTTATAGGGAATGGCTTGGGGAAATTGCGGGTATATGCAAGGTTATGGATTATAAAATGATTTGCTGCAGCAGATATGCGAGTGAAATGAACCGTGTTAACTGGAAACCAGTAAAAGAAATAATAAAAAAAGAAATAGCGCATAATCCATATCTAGGCTATAAAGAACTTGTGACTAAGGATTTATCATTGGATATAGAAATTGAACTGGAGTATTTAATAGAATCAGAACAATTGATAAGAAGAAAACCAAATCATAAAAACCCCAGATATAGATGGGAAGCAAGAATAAAATAATACAAGAGAATACGAATAAATAAGTTCACAGGAGAAAAGTCATGGTTAGAAATATTATAAAGGGCAAAAAGATTTTTGGGAGAAAAGCAAAACCGGCAACGGAAGCAGACCAGGAAATTGTAACAGATCTTTTAGATACATTGCGTGCCAATCGAGAAATATGCGTTGGAATGGCGGCAAATATGATCGGCATTAATAAATCGATCATTGCTGTGGCAGTGGGACCATTTCAGTTTGCAATGATTAATCCTGTGATAACTAAGATGTCAGGAGAATATAAGACAGAAGAAGGATGCCTTTCTTTGGAGGGAACCAGATTATGCACAAGATATGAAGAAATAGAGGTAGATTATCTGGACAGCAATTTTCAATTCTGTCATGGAAAGTATAGTGGCTGGACAGCACAGATCATACAGCATGAGATTGACCATTGTAAGGGGATTGTGATTTAATGTTAAAATACTATTATTTTGTAGAAGTCTTAAAATAAATTGAATTGTGAGGAAAAAATGGATTTTAAATATTGCAAATTAGAAATTTTTATACCGGAAGAAAATTTCCCGGAACTTCAGAAGGCTTTGCAGTCCGTAGATGCAGGGCATATAGGAAATTATGACTCATGTGTGTCCTGTTTAAGGCTTACCAGTTATTGGAGACCATTAGAAGGGACTGCTCCATATATAGGAAAAGCCGGGGAGATTAGTTGTGAACCGGAAATAAAAGCAGAGGTAACAGTATTTAAAGAAAAAGTGGATGAGACAATTGAGGTGGTCAAAAAAGTTCATCCGTATGAAGAACCGGTTATAAATGTAATTCCGATTTGGCGGACAAGTTTTTAAAAAAAGAAATAGACAATTAAAATGACCAACAGTCAAGAACGTATTGACTGTTGGTCATTTTTACTGTATAGTGCTTTTAAGATGAAAATGACTAAAAGTCATAAAGGAAGGAGTTTGTGAAATGGTTAAATTTGGAAAGAAAGTGGTGAAGTTTCGTATACCGATTATTATTATCAGTATTTTACTGTTGATACCGGCAACTCTGGGATATATTAATACCAGAGTAAATTACGATGTATTGACATATTTGCCGGAAGATATTGAAACGATGCAGGGACAGGATATTCTGGTAAAGGATTTTGGAACAGGAGCATTTTCTATGTTTATAGTGGATGGGATGGAGGATAAAGATGTCTCGGCACTGAAGACAAAGATTGAGAATGTCGATCATGTCAGCAAGGTCTTATGGTATGATTCATTGGCAGATATAAGTATGCCAAAGAGTATGCTCCCTGAAAAGGTGTATGAAGTATTCAATTCAGATACTGGTACAATGATGGCAATCTTTTTTGATGAAGGAACTTCGTCGGATGGAACAATGGGGGCAATCGGGGAAATCCGTGAACTGGCAGGAAAGCAGTGTTTCCTGAGCGGAATGTCTGCGATTGTTACGGATACAAAAAATCTGGCAGAAAAAGAAACTCCGGTCTATGTACTGATAGCAGTTCTTTTGGCGATATTGGTATTAGGTATTACCATGGAATCATTTTTCGTTCCGTTACTTTTTATGCTTAGTATTGGTATGGCGATCGTATATAATCTTGGCAGCAACTATTTTCTGGGAGAGATTTCATATATTACCAAAGCACTGGCAGCGGTGTTACAGTTGGGTGTGACATTGGATTATTCTATTTTCCTGATGCACAGTTATGAAGAGCAGCAAATCCGGTACAATGGGGATAAAGAAAGAGCGATGGCACATGCGATTTCGCAGACATTTTCTTCAGTTATCGGAAGTTCGGTTACGACGGTAGCAGGATTTATTGCATTGTGTTTTATGACATTTACTCTGGGAATGGATATCGGAGTGGTCATGGTGAAAGGTGTTATTTTTGGAGTGTTGGCGTGCGTTACCATTTTGCCGTCCATGATTTTGTGCTGTGATAAGCTCATTGTTAAGACGAAGCATAAGCCGTTTTTGCCGGATATCGGGAAGCTTTCGGATAAAGTTACAAAAAGATATCTCGTATATGTAGTGATCTTCCTGGTGCTTTTATTCCCGGCGATTTATGGAAATAATCATACCTCTGTTTATTATAATCTGGATGAGACACTCCCGAAGGATCTTCCGAGCATTATTGCAAATGAAAAGCTGAAGGAAGATTATGATATGAATACAACGCATATGATTCTTGTTGACAGCTCTACAGAATCAGCGGATGTAGCAAAAATGCTGAATAAAATGGAAAAAGTGGATGGTGTAAAATGGGCATTGGGATTAGATTCCATGATCGGTCCGGCTATTCCGCAGAGTATGATTCCTGAGTCTGTCACAGGAATGTTGAAAAATGATAAGTATCAGCTTGTACTTGTCAATTCAGAATATAAAGTAGCGACAGATGAAATCAATGCACAGATTAAAGAGCTGAATAAGATTCTTCATACATATGATAAAGGTGGAATGTTGATCGGCGAAGGACCGCTGACTGCTGATCTGATCGATATAACGGATACAGACTTTAAGACGGTAAGTGCTGTATCGATTGGAATTATATTTGTTATCATTTTACTCTTATTTAAATCAGTATCATTGCCGTTTATTTTAGTAGGTGTTATTGAATTTGCAATTTTTGTCAATATGGGAATCCCATATTATACGGGAACGAAACTCCCATTTGTTGCATCTATTGTAATCGGTACGATCCAGCTTGGCTCGACGGTTGACTATGCTATTTTGATGACAACAAGATATAAAAGAGAAAGAAATCATGGAGCAGATAAATATAATGCGATCACGACAGCACATCGTGCATCTGCTCAGTCGATCATGGTCAGTGCATTAAGCTTTTTTGCTGCAACGATCGGTGTAGGTCTTTATTCCAATATTGATATGATCAGTTCCCTGTGTATCCTGATGGCGAGAGGTGCATTGATCAGTATGGTAGTGGTTATTTTTGTATTGCCATCGATGTTTATGGTATTTGATAAAATCATAGTAAAGACAAGTAAAGGATTTTTACCGAAAGAAGGATGATTCAGTTCTTTTAGAGATCATATAAAATGAAAAGAGCAACCCTGACTGCAAAAAAATAAGGTGATTTGCAGTCAGGGATTTTTTTGGTTATCAGAAATACGACAAAAATCCAAAAGCTCTTTTTTATTATGGAAATTTATGAAATATATATAAATTTGTGGAATCTAAATATTTCCACTTGAAAAAAGAACATACGTTCTATATAATAATATATAAGATGATGCAGATTAGAATTTTTGGATCACCAGGGAGCTGGCAAAGGGGATTTAGAGGATCAAATGTTGGTATGATGCACATTCGGGGAGGAACTGTGGGATGAAAGAGAGAACTTATATTGCGATTGATCTGAAGTCATTTTATGCATCCGTGGAGTGTGCAGAGAGGGGCTTGGATCCACTGACGACAAATCTTGTAGTGGCAGATACATCCCGTACTGCGAAGACAATCTGTCTTGCAGTGTCTCCCTCTTTGAAAGCATATGGGATTCCGGGGAGAGCAAGACTTTTTGAAGTGGAGCAGAAAGTCCGGGAAGTGAATATAGAGCGGAGGCAGAAGATTCAGAAAAGAGAGTTCACGGGAGAATCGACAGATGAAAGGGAACTGGCGGAAAATCCGGAGCTGGAGTTGCAATATATTGCAGCTACACCGAGGATGGCTTTGTATATAGAATACAGCGTCAGAATTTACAGGATTTATCTGAAGTATGTTGCACCGGAAGACATTCATGTGTATTCTATTGATGAGGTATTTATTGATGCAACTGCCTATCTGAGAACTTATGGGATGACAGCGAAAGAACTGGCTGCGAAGATGATCCGGGACGTGCTGGAGCAGACCGGGATTACGGCTGCTGCGGGGATTGGTACGAATCTGTATTTATGTAAGATTGCGATGGATATTATGGCGAAGCGGGTACAGCCGGATAAGAATGGTGTGAGGATTGCCTCGCTGGATGAACTGAGTTATCGAAAGCAGTTATGGGATCATCGTCCACTGACAGATTTTTGGAGAGTCGGAAGAGGTTATATGAAAAAGCTGGAAGAGAACGGTCTTTATACGATGGGAGATATTGCGAGGTGTTCCGTGGGAACTCCGGAAGATTTTTATAATGAAGCTCTTCTTTATCGGCTTTTTGGAGTGAATGCAGAACTGCTGATCGATCATGCATGGGGATGGGAGTCATGCACAATGCAAGAGATAAAAGAGTATAAGCCCTCTGCGAACAGTTTGGGTTCAGGTCAGGTGCTGCAGTGTCCGTATCCTTATGAGAAGGCACGGTTGGTTGTCAGAGAAATGGCAGACCAGCTTGCACTGGAACTGGTGGACAAAGAACTGGTGACAGATCAGGTTGTACTTACGGTTGGATATGATATTGAAAATCTGAGAGATCCGTCTATACGTGGCAGATATCATGGCGAAGTAAAAAAAGATCATTATGGCAGGATGGTACCGAAGCATGCACATGGGACAGCCAACCTGCCGACAGCAACTTCCTCTACAAAGGAGATTCTTGAGGCGGTTACCGGACTGTATGAAGAAATTGTAAATCCACTTTTATTTGTGCGACGGATTTCACTTACTGCCAATAAGGTGGTCAGTGAAAAAGATGTTACTGTGGGTCAGAGTTTTGAACAGTTGGATCTGTTTACGGATTATGCAGCACTGGAAGTAAAGAAAAAAGAAGTGCAGGAAGAGAGAAACCGGGAAAAAAGTGTTCAGAAAGCGGTTTTGGATATAAAAAAGAAGTACGGGAAGAATGCGGTATTAAAAGGAATGAATCTGATTGAAGGTGCGACAGCCGTTGCGAGGAACCGGCAGATCGGTGGACATAAGGCATAAAGGGAGGAGAATCGAAGATGAAAGACGCTGGAACTGGAAGTGACTATGAGGAACTTCTCTATTTGCCGCACCACGTGTCAGATGTGCATCCGAGAATGGCAACGATTGACAGGGCAGCCCAGTTTGCACCGTTTGCGGCACTGACAGGTTATGAGGAGGCCGTAGATGAATGTATAAAAAGAATGGAAGAGGAAGTGGAGAACGAATATGGTAAAGATTGATTTGATAACGGGATTCCTTGGATCAGGTAAGACTACATTTATAAAAAAATATGCCACGTATCTGATGAGAAAAGGCTTGAATATAGGTATTTTGGAAAATGACCATGGTGCAGTCAATGTAGATATGATGTTATTGCAGGAACTAAGAGGAGATCAGTGCGAACTGGAGATGATTTCAGGAGGCTGCGATGCAGAGACGCACAGACGAAGATTCCGGACCAAGCTTATTTCAATGGGAATGTGTGGGTATGACAGGGTTCTGGTCGAACCGTCAGGAATTTATGATATTGATGAATTTTTTGATGTGCTCCGGGACGAACCATTGGATCACTGGTATGAGATTGGCAATGTGATTGCAGTAGTAAATGCAGGTCTGGAAGAGACATTATCAGATCAGGCAGAATTTCTTCTTGCATCGGAAGTTGCAGATGCCGGAAGTATTATTCTGAGCAGAAGTCAGGAAGTGCCTGTGACGAAGCAGGATGCGACCATAGAGCATCTGAACCGGTCTCTGGTGAAGCTCGGCTGCAGACGGCAGATAAAAGGGGATGAGGTGTTAAGATCTCCATGGAATGAATGGACAGAAAGGGAATTTGAACAGGTCTTGAATGGCGGCTACTGTACAGAGAGTTACAGAAAGCCGGAATACAGGGAAGATCAGGGCTTTCAGTCTTTGTATTATATGAATCTTCAGATAAAGAAAGAAGAATTGAAAGAAAAGATGAAAGAGGCATTGAAAGATCCGGCCTGTGGAAAGCTTTTCCGAATTAAAGGATTTATGCAGGATGAGAATGAAAAGTGGATCGAGCTAAATGCGACGCAGTATGAAATTCAGATGAACCCGGTCGGGGAGGGACAGAATGTACTGATTGTGATCGGTGAAGGATTGGAGGAGGATGCACTTGCAAAATACTTTGGAACTCCTGCCAGATAGTGATCCGGTCGCATTTGAAAGACTGTTGGAATTGACAGATCAGGGGCAGTTTGAATTGATTTATCCTGATGATCTGAAGCAGGGGAAAATTCGTCTGATCTATATGATGAATGATGCAGCGGAAAGTTTTCTTGCATTTGAACAGGCAAGGATGAAGGGAAAGTATAAAAAGGATTTTGAAGGTGAAATCGAAGCAGAACTGCATTTGATGAAAGATCAGCAGGAATACGGGTTAATCATCAGGCAGGCAGAAAATGTATTTACTCTTTTCTTCAGAAATCTGACAGTAGAAACCCGGCTTTATAACTATGGAGAAATTGGGCATTTCTGGATCGGTGGTTATGAGTATCTGAGGCAGATTGAGTATAAAGCATCAATCATCAGAGATAAAAGAGAATATCTCGGAAATGATTTCTGTAATGAGACGGAACTGAAACTTGCAGAGCTTGCAGATTTTCCACCTTTGAATTATTGCTGTTATCCGTCAGTTTCAGAGCAGTATATTTTTTACCGGGATGATCCGTGGAGTCCGTCTGAAGAGGCAATGGATGTCATGGAAGAACTGCTGGGAAAAGTAGATGACCGGAGAATGCTCAGAATATTGAGACTTTACCGGAGACACCCATATAAGGTATTGGCACGCTATATGGCAAGGATGTTCCACAGGAGTTCGCATGATAAGATTGTTGATCTTTTGCAGGAAATGATCGTAGAAGCTGCAAAGACGTATCCGCAGAGAAGATTGCAGACAGATGAAAAAGTGCGGTATGAGAAGCTGCTAAAAAAAGCGGAAATGAGAAAAAATGAACTGGAGTCGCGGGGGATCAGGGCAACGATCTTCTGCGAAGAACCATTTGAAGCGGTCAGGGATTCGGTTGATCTTAAAGTATATCTTATGATCTGGAAAAGAGGAACTTTTAATAGAAAAGTAAGAATTGAAGAGATCATTTAATTGTTATCTGAAGACGGATGGAGTATAATAAGCAGTGGTCAGATCGTGACTTAAGATAAAGATTGGATTTTTATTAAAGAGAGGATACACGTATGATAACAGTAAAAGAATACAGAGGACATATTCGTAACTGGGAAGAACTTTGTGAAAGATTGGGAATTGATCTGTCTCTTTCAAGAGAAGAGCGGGAAAAAGAAATTCTGATCAAAGCGTATCAGACATGGGGCTATGAGATGGCAGACCATATGTATGGAATGTTTGCATTTGCTCTTTGGGATGATGAAGAGAAGAAGCTGTTCTGTCTGAGAGATCAGTTTGGCACAAAGCCATTCTATTATTATGAGACAGAGGATGGACAGCTTCTGTACGGTACAATGATCCGTGATATTATGAAGCAGCCTGGTTTTGTGAAAGAATTGAATGAGGAAATGCTGCAGTTATATCTGAGTCTTACATATGTAGCCGGTGAGAATACGTTTTTCAGAGGTCTGAAGAAGCTGATGCCGGGACGTTATCTGATCTGGCAGAATGGCAGACTTACAATTAAAAGATACTGGAAGCCTGAATTTCATCCGGATGAGAGTAAATCTCTTGAAGACTGGGCAGATGAGATTCATTCCACGATCCAGGAGATCATGCCGGAAGTGAAGACTGCGGATGAGAAAGTAGAGTCTTTCCTTTCAGGTGGTGTAGATTCTTCCTATGTACTTGCAATGTCTGATGCAGAGCAGGCTGACGGATGTGGATATGAAGAGGAGAGATTTGATGAATCTGTTCTTGCGGAAAAGACTGCAAGGATTCTTGGAAGAAAGTTCTCAAGGAGTCTGATCACACCGGAGCAGTTCTTTGATATAGTACCATATGTGATGTATAATATGGAGCAGCCGTTAGGTGATGCATCTGCGATTGTATTTACGCTTGGATGTAATGCAACGGCAGAGCATACAAAAATCTGCTATTCCGGAGAGGGTGCGGATGAATTTTTTGGTGGATATAATATGTACCGTAATGCAGAACGTTATGGGGAGAATCTGAAGACGTTCTATGTTGGAAATACGAACATCATGAAAGAAGATGAGAAAAAGAAGATTCTGAAAAAGTATGACCCGGATGTACTCCCGATCGAAGTGGCAAGAGAAATTTACGAAGAGACAGAAGGACTCGATCCGCTGTCAAAGATGTCAGATGTAGATATTCAGATCTGGCTGGAGGGAGATATTTATCTGAACGTTGATAAGATGAGTACGGCAGCAGGACTGGAGATCCGTATGCCACTGACAGACAGAAGGATTTTTGACATTGCGTCCCGTATGCCTTCAAGATATAAAGTGAATGAAGAGCAGAATAAGGTGGCGTTCCGTACAGCCGCAGCGAAGGTATTGCCGGAAGAGATTGCTTTCCGCAAGAAACTTGGATTTATTGTTCCGATTCGTATTTGGATGGCTGACGACAGATATAATCAGGATGTAAGACGGTTGTTCAACAGTGAGATTGCAGAGAAATTTTTTGATGTGGAGGCAATCAATGAAATTTTTGCAGACTATGTTGGTGGAAATTCTGATAACTGGAGAAAGGTATGGACGATCTATACATTCCTTGTATGGTATGAGGAGTATTTTATAAAGAGATAAGCTGGCAGCAAAGTGTAGAACGTTGCAGAGATAAAAAGGAAACCGCAGAAGTAAAATGAGACTTCTGCGGTTTCGTTAGTTCATTATAGTTGCCGGGGATATGTCTGAAAAATCTACTGATTTTTTAGACATATCCCCGGCAGTTTTTTCTCAAATATCTTCTTCAGATCATGGAAGAAGAAAGGCATACATAACAACAAAGTGGCACATACTTCCGCCCATTACGAAGAGATGAAAGATCTCATGGCTGCCGAAATTTTTATGACGGCTGTTGAATATAGGAAGTTTCAATGCATAGATCACTCCACCTACAGTATAAATAATTCCTCCGGTAAGAAGCCATGCAAAAGCGGCAGAGGACATATTATTGAGGATCTGAGAAAAAGCCAGAACACAGGTCCATCCCATACCAATGTAGAGGACAGAGGAGATCCATTTCGGACAAAACACCCAGAATGCCTTGATCAATATGCCGGCAATCGCAAATGCCCATACAATACAAAGAAGCGTGATGCCACGAGTCCCTTTTACTACAAGGAGGCATACCGGTGTATAGCTTCCTGCGATCAGAACGGAGATCATCATATGATCGATTTTTTTCAAGATAGTATTTACTTTTGGCGAGATATCAAAAGTATGATACGTTGTACTTGCAGCATATAATAAAATCAGACTGATCGCATAGACTGTAAGAGATCCAATGTAGATCCGGCTTGGTTCATGTGCAGCCTTGATAAGGAGCGGTACTGCCGCAAAGATTGCCATGAGCATGCCGATAAAATGAGTGATCGCACTTCCGGGATCTTTAATATGATGTCTTTTTTCCATAATAACACACCTCCGATATATTGATAAAACAACAAGTAGTTTTCAATACTACATTTAACGTATGCATATATAATAGCATGTATTCATGAAAAATCAAGAGGAGATTAAAAGGAATATGAAAAAAGTCAGATACAAATGTTGTACCTGACTTTTGAATATCTACGGGAATCCACAGGAAAACTATCGAATGACAGTGCCTGTCTTGCCTTTTAATGCATCCGTTACTTTATCGAAAGAAGTAATGTAAGCACTGCGTCCTTCGCATTCTTCTACGAAATCAACAGAAGCACGGAATTTAGGAAGCATATTGTAAATTCCGAAATGTCCTTCCTCCATATATGTCTTAGCCTGTTCTGTTGTGATCTCTCCCAGCGGTTCTTCATCTTTCTGTCCGAGATTAATGCAGACTTTTTCGACATTTGTAAGGATGATGAGCATTTCAGCGTCAATTCCCTCTGCAAGCTTTCCGGCTGCAAGATCTTTTTCGATGACGGCACTTGCACCTCGGAGATGGTTGTCCTGCTCCAGCACCGGGATTCCACCGCCTCCGGCAGCAATTACAACCTGATTAGCATCAAGAAGTGCCTTGACGGCATCCAGCTCGACGATTTTTACAGGATTTGGTGCGGATACGACACGACGGAACCCTTTGCCTGGCTCTTCAATCACATAATTTCCTTTTTTACGCTCTTCATTTGCTTCCTGTGCATTCATATAACGTCCGAGAACTTTGGTCGGTGTATAGAAAGCTTCATCATATGGATCGACAATTACCTGAGTGAGAACAGTACTGACAGTTCTGTAGATTCCACGATTAAGAAGTTCCTCACGGATTCCATTCTGAAGGTCATAACCGATATATCCCTGGCTCATGGCTGAGCAGACAGACATAGGAGCCGGTGTATAGTCTTTATGAGCTTTTGCAAATTCATTCATGGCTGTGTGGATCATGCCAAGCTGAGGTGCATTGCTGTGCGTGATCGCAACCTGATAGCCTTCCTCAATAAGGTCTGCGATACATTTGGCAGTATGCTTTACTGCGGTCTTCTGTTCTGGAAGTGTAGTACCAAGTGCACGGTGTCCCAGTGCAACAACAACTCTTTTTTTCATAATAATTTTCCTTTCGTTTCAAATTTTCAAGTCAATAACTAATTAAATTTTACTATTTTTTTTATATGAAATCAATATTTCTCACCAAATATATGGAAGACTTATTTTAAAAACAAAGCCAAGAAAGATAAGGCTGAGGAGAATACAGAGTACAATGCGGATGTTCTTCTTTAAATGGGAAAAAGCTTCTGTCCATTTAGGGGCAAGATAGTAAAGGAAAGCACATCCAAGCAGTGCAAAGACTGCGGAACCTCCGATGTATGTATGTTCGTTCAGTGTGAAAAGATAGTCACTGTAGGCAGTTACTTTCAGGCTGTATCCGAGTTCAAGAATCCAGCTTGCGAGATATTCGATCAATGTGTAGACTGCAAAATTCAGAAAAAACACAAGCTCTGGTTTGGGAATGAGTTTCTTCATAAACAGTAAAAGTAATATGCCGAAAATCCCATACATAGGAGCCCATGGAAAGAAAACTGCTCCATCAAAAGAAAATTCTCCTGTCTTTAAAAGATGTATCAGGTTCTCTACGATCCATCCAAAAATAGAAAAAGCATGAAAAAGAAAAATGCAGGACCAGAGATCGTATTTACGAACCGGGTTGACCGGTGATCTTACAGCAGAAAATGGCGGCTGTACAGAAAAAAGGAAAACCGGATACTGGTCAGGTGCAAAATAAGAGGTCTGTGTATAAGGACCTTCCGAGTCATCATAAAGTGCCTTACTGATCAGAAGCTCATCTTCGGAAGGAATATGTTCCAGATAGGAATCATCCAGGTATTCATAGCCGGGAGAACGTGAAAGCACATAATTTCTGCGGAGTGTCAGATATAATTCAGCTTTGCAGGTTGCCATATAAGGGTTCACATATAAGAAATCGACAAGTCCCAGACTGAGCAGGGAGAGCATCTTCCATCCCAGAAAAGACAGATCCAGCAGTAAAAGCTTTTTCTTATTATGATTGCTGAGCTGGCGGGAAAGGAAGAAAGCATTTTTTTTACTGATCCTGGGATTTTCTGCCAGGATATATGGAATCATCCAATACTCATAATGCTTGTAGATTCCACCGATGACTGTAAAATTCCACAGAAACTGGTAGAGACTGCGGAAGAACATGGTAAAAGCAGGCCTGCGGATATAATGTAGCTTATAAAGAAAAAAGATTTTGGAAATCCGGGTATCTTTATAATTTTTCGATTCTAAAAAGAAACGTTTCTCGCCGATGATCAGAATATTATTTACAAAAATGCGATAGAGAAAAGCCAGGATCGCACTGATTCCAAGGATGAAGACGATAAAGTCGAAATGTTCATCCAAGAAAGTATTGAAGATCTTCAGGACTGCAAAAAAAGTAGAGGTACTGTCTGCATACAGATCCACAAGAAGATTGGTATAAGTAGCAGAAGGATTTTTATATAGATTCTCAATGTCAGTATTATGAAAAAGCCTTGTGGCAGTCTCTTCCAGGATCTGCGATGTAGTTTCGGTCTCAAAAGTCTGATGCAGATTGGAAATCGTGTCAATATGAGATAACGGATGCACTCCCAGAAAAGCGGTTGCCAGGGGATAGGAAGCTGTGAGAAGAGCGATAAGAAAGCAGACGGATACCATACGCCAGTAATTTTGTCGGATTGATCTGCGAGCATTCTTTTTTAATTCTTTTCTTTTCCACATAGTACTTTTCTCCCGTCTCTCTGATGGTATCATCATTATAGTTGAGCATGGTAAACTTTTCAATGTCTATTTATGCATCTGCTCATGTTCCTTCTTTACTTCGTTGAAGCAGGTGAGAACATTCCATTCACAATTTGTTGGTGTGAGGATCGCTTTATAAGGAAATGGACCAGCACCGCAGCGTCTGAGGGCAGCAAGTGCCTGATCAAGTCGGTTATTCTGAAAAAAGCAGAAAAGGAACAGTGGGGCAGAAAGTTCTTCTCCGTCATAAACCTCAGTGGTGGGGGAAAATTTTTTCATTCCGGCGAGAAATCCGAGCGGTTGCAGATAGTCTTTCTGTGAGATGCAACGCAGCCGGATATGCAACGGAAGCAAGGCACGCTGGATCTTCAAAAGCTCGGGCCTGGAAGGTGCATGGAACAGCAGTAAAGTTTCATTCATAACAAACTCTCCTTTAGGATTATGATGAATCTATTGTAAGATGTTGGGGTCAAAAGCCCCCAACAATGATGCCAACGGATTGTTTCATGCTACGCACTCCCACAATCCTACCCGCTATTCGCATATCATGGTGCTTACGCCCCACTTTTATGCTCATATCGGGGCGGGTCTCAAGGTCATTCTACCACCAGTGTGCAAGCACACGTGGTTTCAGACCTTTTGACCCTGACATCATTGTAATATATGTACCGAAAAAAAGAAATACAGAAATGTCACGATCTGTCCGATGCCGGAATAAAATAGTTGTAAGATTCCGGTACGGGGAGAGAACGATGAGATTTTGTGAAATGCGGGAAAAAGAAGTAGTTAATATCTGTACAGGAAAGCAGTTGGGCTGTGTTGTGGACCTGGAGCTTGATACCTGTTCCGGGAAGATTGAATCGATTATTGTACCGGGACCGGGAAAATTTTGCGGATTTTTTGGAACGGACTGTGAATATGTGATTCCGTACAGTTGTGTAAAAAAAATCGGACCGGATGCAGTATTAGTGGAAATAAAAGAAGAAAAGTTTTTGCAAAAATACTAGACATTGTGTATAATGAGGGCGGAAATAAATTCGTTTCACAGACGGATTGAAAATAAATGCCGCAGGGAGTGTGTGGTGGATTGTATATGCGGAAAGGCGGAACAGACGAATGAGATGTCCATATTGTGGAAACCCTGATACAAGAGTGATCGATTCCAGACCGGCAGAGGATAAGAGTTCGATTCGCAGAAGGCGTTCCTGTGACGAGTGCGGGAAACGTTTTACAACTTATGAAAAAGTAGAGACGATTCCTCTGATCGTGATCAAGAAAGACAACAACCGGGAGCAGTATCAACGGTCAAAGATTGAGAATGGTGTGCTGAGTGCGTGTTATAAGCGTCCTGTTCCTGCAGATCAGATCCAGAAGACGATCGAGGCGATCGAGCTGGAGATCTTTAACCGGGAAGAAAAAGAGATCCCGAGCAGTGAGATTGGAGAGATTGTTATGGATAAGTTAAAAGATCTTGATCCGGTGGCATATGTGAGGTTCGCATCAGTATACAGAGAGTTTAAAGATGCGAATACATTCATGGATGAGCTGAAAAAGTTTTTAAAATAGGAAGAACGAACCGGTTATACCTGAAGCGGAAGTATGACCGGTTTTCTTTTTGAAAGAGGAGATGAAAGAATGCGGACGTACAGGCTGGTGATCGCTTATGATGGGACAGCATATCAGGGATGGCAGAGACAGGCCAATACAGAGATGACCATTCAGGGGATTCTGGAATCCTGTATTTCAAAGGCAGCCGGATATGCGGTGGAAGTAAATGGATCAGGAAGGACGGATGCAGGAGTGCATGCCCGCGGACAGACAGCCAGTGTGGTGCTTCACGGGAAAGCGGAGGACGGATTTTTCACAGAGAAGGTAAATAAGCTGCTGCCTCCGGATATCCGGATCAGAGAAGCCGGACTTGAAAAAAATGGGTTTCATGCGAGAAAGAGTGCTGTAGGAAAAAGGTATGTGTATCAGATTGATACTGATGAAAAGCCGGATGTATTTGACCGGCGTTACACGTATCATTTCCCGAAGAAACTTGATATTGCAGCGATGCAGCAGGCAGCGGAACTTTTGACCGGCACGCATGAGTTTGCAGCTTATACGGATAAAAAAGATGAAATGTCCACAAAGCGGACCATTTATGCTATAATGGTTGGCGGACAAGGTGGCAGGATCAACATCCAATATGAGGGAACGGGATTTCTTTATCATATGGTAAGGATTCTGACAGGAACTTTGCTCGAAGTTGGAATGGGGACACGCAGGATCGAAAGCGTGACGATAGCTTTAGAGGCAAAGGATAGAACAAAGGCTGGATTTCTGGCTCCGGCAAGAGGATTATTCCTTGACGAAGTCTATTATAAGGAGAAGTCCTGGAAGGAGGAATAGATTGAAGCTAATATCGTGGAATGTAAATGGTATCCGGGCATGCGTTCAGAAAGGATTCCTGGATTTCTTTCATGAGGCAGATGCGGATATTTTCTGTATTCAGGAGACGAAGATGCAGGAAGGACAGTTGAATCTGGAACTGGAAAGGTATCATCAGTACTGGAATTATGCTGTGAAGAAAGGCTATTCCGGAACAGCAGTATTTACCAAAAAAGAACCATTATCGGTATCCTATGGACTGGGGATTGAAGAGCATGACCAGGAGGGACGCGTGATCACCTGTGAGTTTGAGGATTTCTATTTTGTGACAGTTTATACACCAAATTCCCAAAGTGAGCTTGCAAGACTGGATTACAGGATGAAATGGGAAGATGATTTCCGTGCATATCTTAAGAAGCTGGAGAAAAAGAAGCCGGTGATCGTAACCGGTGATCTGAATGTTGCACATAAAGAGATCGACCTTAAAAATCCGAAGACAAACCGGAAAAATGCAGGATTTACAGATGAAGAGCGTGGAAAGTTCACAGAGCTTCTTGATGCAGGTTTCATTGATACTTTCCGGTATTTTTATCCCGATCAGGAGGGGATTTATTCATGGTGGTCGTACCGGTTCAGTGCAAGAGCGAAGAATGCAGGCTGGCGGATTGACTATTTCTGCGTGTCAGAATGCCTGAAGGACAGATTGGCAGATGCAAAGATTCTGACAGAAGTAATGGGATCAGATCATTGTCCGATCGAGCTGGATCTGAAATAAATACGGTTACTGTCCGGAGGGAATGGATCTGAATTGACAGAGAGGAAAGAAAAGAGATAAGATAGAAAAAGGCAGTAAGATAGGAGGTCTTTAAAATGACAAAAATAGATATTATTTCCGGTTTTCTTGGAGCCGGTAAGACGACATTGATCAAAAAGCTTCTTTCAGAAGGTTTTAAGGGAGAGCAGGTTGTATTGATCGAGAATGAGTTCGGAGAGATTGGAATCGACGGTGGATTCCTGAAAGAGGCGGGAATCGAGATCCGTGAGATGAACTCAGGTTGTATTTGCTGTTCACTGGTAGGAGATTTTGGAAAGTCTCTTCATGAGGTAGTAGACACGTATCACCCTGACCGTATTCTGATCGAGCCTTCCGGTGTCGGAAAACTGTCGGATGTTATCAAGGCAGTGCAGGATGTGCAGGATGAGATTGATGCGGAGCTGAACAGCTTTACCACCGTGGTAGATGTGACAAAGTGCAAGATCTACCGCAAAAATTTTGGCGAATTTTTCAGTAATCAGATCGAGTATGCAGGAGCAGTGATCTTAAGCCGTACAGATAAGGCAAAGCCGGAGAAGATTCAGGAAAGTGTTGCTCTGCTGAGAGAGTTAAATGAAAAAGCTCCGATCATCACAACACCGATCGAGCAGCTCCCGGGTGAAAAGATTTTGGAGGCAATGGAATCCAGCAAGTCTCTGGAAGAAGAACTGCTTGCAGAAGTTGCTCACGAAGCCCATGAACATCATCACGACCATGACCACGAGGAGCATGAGCATCATCATGACCATGACCACGGGGAGCATGAGCATCATCACGACCATGACCACGAGGAGCATGAGCATCATCACGACCATGACCATGAGGAGCATGAGCATCATCACGACCATGATCATGAAGAGCATGAACATCATCACGACCATGATCATGAATGTGGCTGCGGCTGTGGACACCACCATCACGATCATGAGGGACACCATCATGCCGATGATGTATTTACAAGTTGGGGAAAAGAGACAATCCGTACTTATACAAAAGAAGAGATCGGAAATATCCTCAAGACCCTGGAGGAAGATGGATCTTATGGCAATATCCTTCGTGCAAAAGGTATGGTTGCAGGTGCTGATGGAGAATGGATCTATTTCGACATGGTTCCGGGTGAGCATGAAGTAAGAACCGGAGCACCTGAATATACAGGACGTATCTGTGTGATCGGTGCAGAGATTAAAGAAGACAAACTGGCGGAATTATTTCAGGTGAAATAGTCTGAAAGAAAAAGAAAGTGAGAAAGAAAAATGAGACAATCGGATGTTATGATATATCTGATGACAGGATTCCTGGACAGCGGAAAGACCCAGTTTCTGACATTTACGTTGGAGCAGGATTATTTTCAGATCCAGGGGAAGACGCTTCTGATCCTCTGTGAGGAAGGAGAGGAAGAGTATGATCCAAAGGAAATGCTGAAGTATGGTGTTGTGATCGAAAAAGTGGAAGATAAAGAGGACCTGACAGAAGCATGGCTTGAGGAGATGAACCGGAAGCATAAACCGGAGAGAGTTGTAGTTGAATACAATGGTATGTGGCCGGTCAGTGATTTTGAGAAACTGGCACTTCCGGCAGGCTGGAAGATCGAACAGAAGATCGCAACGGTTGATGCAAGTACTTTTCAGATGTACCTTACAAATCTGAAGCCATTATTTGTTGAAATGGTAAAAGGGGCGGAACTGGTTCTTTTTAACCGCTGTGAGGACAGAGGTCCGCTGGCGGGATACAGAAGAAGTGTCAAGGTGGTCAGCCCACAGGCAGAAGTTATTTTTGAAGATGAGAACGGAGAAGTCGACAATATTTTTGAGGATGAGGTTCCGTATGATTTAAATGCTCCGGTGATTGAGATCCGCAGGGAAGACTATGGAATCTGGTATGTGGATATGATGGAAAATCCAGACCGGTATAAGGGAAAAGTAGTAGAGTTTGTGGCAAAGGTGATGAAGCCACGGGCTTTTCCGTCAAAGGTATTTCTTCCGGGACGTACAGCAATGACCTGTTGTGCAGATGATACCTCTTTCCTTGGTTATGTCTGCAGAAGTCCATACGCACCAAAGCTGAAACCGGGTGACTGGGTAAAAGTAAGAGCAAAAGTCAGCTTTAAAAATCTCTCTGTATACAGAGGCGAGGGTCCGGTATTGGATGCGGAGAATATTGAACCGGCAGAACCGATCGAAGAAATGGTATATTTTAACTAGAAAAAGGTTGATTGACAAGAGAAAATCAAGCCGATATAATAAGGCACAGAGACAAGGGCGTTTCCAGTATGGGTGGAGATCGCCCTTTATCAATATATACCGGAGTGCGTGGGGAGCTGCTGATGGCAGATTTTCTGTATTAGGATGAAAAAACTGGAAACGGTATGAAAAAGGAGGTTGTTATATGCATAACTATACAAGGGAAGACATCATCCGTATTGTGGAGGAAGAAGATGTTGCCTTTATCCGTCTGCAGTTTACAGATATTTTTGGAACGTTGAAGAATATGGCTGTAACAGTAGGACAGCTTGAAAAAGCACTGAATAATAAATGTATGTTTGATGTGTCGTCGCTGGAGGGAATCGAAGGAGAAGAGGATTGCGATATGTATCTGTATCCGGATCTGAGTACCTTTGAGATTTTCCCGTGGCGGCCGCAGCAGGGAAAAGTAGCAAGACTGATCTGTGATGTCTATCGTAAAGATGGAACTCCGTATGAAGGGGATCCACGTTATGTTCTGCGGAAAGCAGTTGCCGAAGCGGAAGAGATGGGATATTCCATGAATGTCGGACCGGAGTGTGAGTTCTTTCTGTTTCATACAGATGAAGATGGACTGCCGACAACAGTTACTCATGAAAAAGGCGGATATTTTGATATCGGGCCATTGGATCTGGGAGAAAATGCAAGGAGAGATATGATCCTTACACTGGCGGAAATGGGATTTGAGATCATTTCTTCTCACCATGAGATCGCACCGGCTCAGCATGAAATAGACTTTCATTATGATGAGGCGATGGTTACGGCAGATAATCTGATGACATTTAAGATGGTGGTTAAGACCATTGCAAAAAGACATGGACTGCATGCTACGTTTATGCCAAAGCCAAAGAGTGAGACCTACGGTTCGGGAATGCATATCAATCTTTCCCTTTATGGAAGAGATGGAATGAATGTCCTCTATAATGCGGAGGACGTAAATGGTCTGAGTGAAGAAGGATACTATTTTATCGGTGGTCTGATGAAGCATATGAAGGCGATCACGTGTATCACAAATCCGACAGTAAATTCTTACAAGCGTTTTGTGCCGGGATATGAAGCACCGGTATATATGGGATGGTCGGCAAAGACAAGAGGACCATTGATTCGTGTATCGGCAGATAAAGAAAGAAAATCCAGGCTGGAGCTGCGAAGTCCGGATGCAACGGCAAATCCGTATCTGGCACTGGCAGTTCTTCTGAAAGCAGGACTTGACGGAATTAAGAATAAAATTATGCCTCCTGCGAATATAGATGAGAATATCCAGAAGATGACGCAGGAAAGAAGAGATGAACTTCATGTGGAAGAACTCCCGAGAAATCTTGGGGATGCCACGGCGGAACTGGAGAAAGATCAGTTTCTGATCGATGTATTGGGGGGAGAACTGGCTAAGAAGATCATCAAGGCCAACAAGAAAGAATATAAGGAGTACTGTATGCAGGTGACTGACTGGGAGATCGCACATTATCTCCACAGACTGTAGGACAGATACAACGCAGGAAATTGAACTTTGAATGTCAATTTTTAAGATGGTGTGAAGAGAGGATCAAAAAGGCAACTGGAGGTGAGCAGATATGAGCCATATTATTGTGGTATTTCCGAGAAGAGATAACGCAGTAAATATCCGTAATGTACTTGTACGTGCGGGGATGGAAGTATCTGCGGTTTGTCTGACCGGTGCAAAAGTTCTGCAATATGTGGATAACTGGAGCGATGGAATCGTGGTATGTGGATATCATCTTCAGGATATGCAATATACGGAACTAAGGGAAGCACTGCCGTTTTCATTTGATATGCTTCTGGTCGCACCCCCATCAAAATGGATGGATGAACTGCCGGAGGGTGTTGTGGGACTGCCACTGCCGATCAAGGTCTACGATCTTGTCAGTACAGTGGAAATGCTTCAGCAGTCACAGGAAAGAGAAAGAAAGAAGCGGAAAGAAAGAAGCCGGAAAAGAAATGATGCAGAAAAGAAGCTGGTTGACCAGGCGAAAGCATTACTGATGGAACGAAATAATATGTCTGAGGATGAAGCACACCGGTACTTGCAGAAAAGCAGTATGGACAGTGGAACCAATCTGACAGAGACTGCACAGATGATCCTGACGATCCTGAATGAGTAGGCATCAAAGTCGGGGGCTTTTGCCCCCGACATCTTAAAACTGAAAAGATACTTAAAAGGCTGCAACAGGCAGCGGAATGGAGAAAAAGATGAAATTTACAAAAATGCAGGGACTGGGAAATGATTATGTATATGTAAATTGCTTTAAAGAAAAGATAGAAGATCCATCAGCACTGGCGGTCAGGATCAGTGACCGCCATTTCGGGGTCGGATCGGATGGTCTGATCCTGATCAACCCATCGAAAGTGGCAGATTGTGAGATGGAAATGTATAATGCGGATGGTTCACGCGGAGAGATGTGTGGAAATGGAATCCGTTGTGTTGGAAAATATATGTATGATTATGGGCTGACAGATAAGGAGGCAATTTCCGTAGAGACGCTTGCCGGGATTAAATATCTACAGTTTTTCATAGAAAATGGAAAGGTCGCAAAAGTAAAGGTTGATATGGGAAGTCCGATTCTCACACCGGCAGAGATCCCTGTGGTAGCGGAAGGAGAACGTGCAGTAGATGAGCCGATCGTTGTGGACGGGACAGAGTACCGGATGACCTGCATTTCCATGGGAAATCCGCATGCGATCGTGTATGTGGATGATGTGAAGAATCTTCCGATTGAAAAAATTGGTCCATTATTTGAAAAGCATGAAAGATTTCCAAACCGCGTGAATACAGAGTTTGTAAAAGTACTTGATCGGAATACTGTAGAGATGCGGGTGTGGGAACGCGGATCAGGAGAGACACTGGCATGCGGAACCGGAGCCTGTGCAACAGCCGTTGCCTGTATTCTGAACGGGTTGACAGAAGAGAAAGTTACAGTAAAGCTTCTCGGAGGAGATCTGGAAATTGAGTGGGATCGTGAGAAAAATAAAGTCTTTATGACTGGTCCGGCGAAAGTAGTTTTTGACGGAGTATGGGAAGAATAAAAAGAGAAAAAGAGAAGTATCTTTCAGGATGCAAAAAGTTCTGAAAGATACTTCTTTTTGTTGCACATACCCCTGCAGGCTCGTATGAGATGAGATTTACCAGGCAGACGAAAAAGATGGATTAAAAATTTGTCATAGGGACGGGAGAAATCTGCTGAATGTTTCGGAGCAAAGAAAAAGGACTACAGAAATCTGTAATCCTTTGACATCGGAGTGACAGGATTCGAACCTGCGACCTCTACGTCCCGAACGTAGCGCTCTA
>ERZ827168.1073-NODE-1073-length-39841-cov-26.825391_pt1 | contig 39841 bp, 32 predicted proteins | sample MGYA00519868_ERZ827168 | MGnify/ENA primary metagenome ERZ827168 (study PRJEB31778, sample SAMEA3449271) | human gut metagenome | biome: human gut; feature: human-associated habitat; material: faeces | place: United Kingdom | collected 2010/2012 ...
TGGTGCCGATGTTAACGTGGGGCTTTTTGCGCTCGTAACGTTCCTTAGCCATTGGGAAATTCCCTCCAATTTATTCGTTTCGTACCCTGCGGCGCGGCGGAATCCGCTTGGGCGCCGCAGGGAAAATCCTGTTTCAAAAGGTGATAGGCGAAAAATTACTTCTTCGCGCGTTCGCCGATGACCTTTTCCGCCACGGACTTCGGCACTTCCTCGTAGTGGTCGAACTGCATGGTGAACATGCCGCGGCCCTGCGTACGGGAACGAAGGTCAGTGGTGTAGCCGAACATTTCGCTCAGCGGGACATAGGCGTGGATAATCTGGTCGGGGCCGCGGGATTCCATGCCGTCCACACGACCGCGGCGGCTGGACACGTTGCCCATGACGTCGCCCATGTACTGTTCCGGCACGATAATCTCGACCTTCATCATCGGCTCCATCAGCACGGGGTTCGCCTTCTCCAGTGCGGCCTTGAAAGCCATGGAGCCAGCGATTTCGTACGCCTGCGCAGAGGAGTCAACGTCGTGGTAAGAACCATCGACAACAGCCGCCTTGAAGTCAACAAGCTCGAAGCCTTCGTAGCCGCTCTTGGCCGCGCCCTGAATACCAGCGTCGATAGGCGCGATGAATTCCTTCGGAATCACGCCGCCGACGATGCGGGATTCAAATTCGTAGCCCTTGCCGGGTTCGTTCGGAGAAATCTCCACCCAGCAGTGACCATACTGGCCGTGACCACCGGTCTGACGGACGAAACGGCCTTCAGCCTTGACCGTCTTGCGGATGGTCGCCTTGTAGGTAACCTGGGGCTTGCCAACCGTCGCCTCGACCTTGAATTCGCGCAGCAGACGGTCAACGATGATTTCCAGATGCAGCTCGCCCATGCCGGCGATGATGGTCTGGCCCGTTTCCTGATTGGTGTAGGTCTTGAAGGTCGGGTCTTCTTCCGCCAGACGCAGCAGCGCCATGGTCATCTTGTCCTGACCAGCCTTGGTCTTGGGCTCGATGGCGACTTCAATAACCGGGTCAGGGAACTCCATGGACTCCAGAATAATCTGGTTGTTTTCATCGCACAGGGTGTCGCCGGTGGTGGTGTCCTTCAGACCCACAGCGCCGCCGATTTCGCCGGTGTAGATGCAGTCCACTTCTTCGCGGTGATTCGCGTGCATCATCATGATGCGGCTCATACGCTCGCGCTTCTGCTTGGTGGAGTTCATGACGTAGCTGCCAGCGGTCAGCGTGCCGGAGTAGACACGGAAGAACGCCAGCTTGCCGACGAACGGGTCAACCATGATCTTGAACGCCAGCGCGGAGAACGGCTCGCTGTCAGAGGGGTGACGAACCATTTCCTTTTCGGGGTCATGGGGGTCAGTGCCCTTGATGGCGGGGATGTCCAGCGGGCTGGGCATGTACTCGACGATGTTGTCCAGCAGCGGCTGCACGCCCTTGTTGCGGTAAGAAGTGCCGCAGCAGACGGGGTTCATGGTGCAGTTGATGGTGGCCTTGCGGATGGCGTCCTTGATTTCTTCCTGGGTGAGTTCCTCGCCCTCGAAGAACTTTTCCATCAGCACTTCGTCGGTCTCGGCGACCTTCTCGACCATTTCGGCGTGATACTTCTCCGCCAGTTCCATCATGTCGGCAGGAATTTCTTCCTCGCGGACGTCCTTGCCTTCATCGTCGTAGTAGACCTCCGCCTTCATCTTCACAAGGTCGATGATGCCGCGGAAATCATTTTCAGCGCCGATGGGCAGCTGAATCGGAACTGCGTTGGAGTGCAGACGCTCCTTCATCATGTCCACCACGCGGAAGAAGTTCGCGCCGGTGATGTCCATCTTGTTCACATACGCCATGCGCGGAACATGATAGGTTTCGGCCTGCTTCCACACGGTTTCGGACTGGGGCTCAACGCCGCCCTTGGCGCAGAAGACGCACACAGCGCCGTCCAGCACGCGCAGGGAACGTTCAACCTCAACGGTGAAGTCAACGTGACCGGGGGTGTCGATAATGTTAATACGATAGGTGCGATCCTTGTTGTTGGGGTCGCGGGGGTCGCGCCAGCGGCAGGTGGTGGCGGCGGAGGTGATGGTGATACCACGCTCCTGCTCCTGCACCATCCAGTCCATGGTGGCAGAGCCCTCATGGGTTTCACCGATGCGGTGCACACGACCGGTGTAGAACAGAATACGTTCCGTGGTGGTCGTCTTGCCGGCGTCGATGTGCGCCATGATACCAATGTTGCGCACCCGCTCAAGGGGATGACTGCGAGGCATATGGTTTGCTCCTTTCAGCAGCGCTGCAGCGGCATCGGGCGTATCAAGCGCTCATGCGGCGGCAGCAGGTTGGCGCATTACCAGCGATAGTGGGCGAAAGCCTTGTTCGCTTCGGCCATGCGGTGCATTTCTTCCTTGCGCTTCACAGCCGCGCCGGTGTTGTTGGCAGCGTCCATGATTTCAGCGGCAAGACGTTCCGCCATGGTCTTCTCGCCGCGCTTGCGGGAGAACATGACCAGCCAGCGCAGGGCCAGCGTCTGACGGCGTTCCGGACGGATTTCAATCGGGACCTGATAGGTCGCACCGCCAACACGGCGAGCCTTGACCTCCAGAGAGGGCGCAACGTTGGCCAGAGCAGCCTGGAACACTTCGTTGGCATCCTTGCCGGTCTTTTCCTTGATGGTATCGAAGGCTTCGTAGCACACGTTCTGAGCGACGCCACGCTTGCCGTCGAGCATGATCTGATTGATGAGCTTGGTCACAACCGTGGTCCCGTGTACGGGATCCGGCAGCACCTCGCGCTTGGGTACAAAACCGCGACGGGGCATAGTAAATACCTCCAATTAGACGTGATAGTCAGTCGTAAAGTGTGGATTGCGGAAGCATCCCCGGATGTGGGTCATCCTCTCCCAGTCGGAATGCGCGTCAGCATCGCGCGTCATCGGCCACGATTCAGGCCGACCCAGCCGCATCCGGCTTCTGCGCGGGCGTCTTCCCTGTTCCACAGGCAGGCGCTGGTGCGTCAAAAGCGGTTCTCCGGCTGACCGAAGGCTGCAAAAGGGATGTTGTGAAGCAGGCGGATGCTTACTTCTTCGGGCGCTTTGCGCCATAGAGGGAACGAGCCTGCATCCGCTTGGCCACACCGGCGGTATCCAGCGCGCCACGGATGATGTGATAACGAACGCCAGGCAGGTCACGAACGCGGCCGCCACGGATCAGCACAACGCTATGCTCCTGCAGGTTGTGGCCGATGCCGGGGATGTAGCAGGTACCTTCGATGGAGTTCGTCAGACGAATACGGGCAATCTTACGAAGAGCGGAGTTCGGCTTCTTGGGCGTCATCGTCTTGACGCTCAGGCAAACGCCGCGCTTCTGAGGGCAGCCCTGAAGAATGGGCGCGGTAGACTTGTTCGTCGTCTTCTCGCGGCCCTTGCGAACCAGCTGATTGATCGTGGGCATGAGAGCACCTCCAAATTTATGTCCAAAAGTTCCGCAACCCTCGGAAACTGTTTGGCGAATGGAATAGAATGAGGCTTACTTGAGGATCGCCGCAGCGGCACAGGGAATGTCCAGCCCGCACGCCGCACCGAGCGCCTTCGTTTCATCCACGCGGCGAATCGGCACGCCCGCATCCTCGCAGGCGCGGGTCACCTTCTGGTAAAGGAAGGTGTCGATGTCGCGGGCGACGTACACCCGCTGGGCGGAACCGGCTTTCAGCGCACGCATGACCGCCTTGGTTCCAACTGCTTTCGAGACGGAATTTTTCAGGTCTTCCACGCTGAAATCCCTCCTGTTGCTGTTCTCGGCTGACCGCTCAATGCCGGCAGAAAAGCGCACCGAAAAGACACACTTTGCCGCAGCAAGCGCTCAACTCGTATATTGTAGCATTTTCACCTCGGCTTGTCAACTGGTTTTCGCGCCTCAAACCCTGTTTTTTGCAACGTTTTTTGCGATTTTGTGCGCCATATTCATGAACACGTTTTCGGGAGGGGACAAGCGCACAGCATCCGCTGATTTTTCTTTCCTCGGTTCACCATGAAAGCGCTTTCCTGTTCATTCCCCCAAACGAGCGGCACACGGCGGCTTTCTCCCGCAGAACACGATTCCCAAAAGAAAAAAGGCAGCCTGCGCCGCCTTTTGGGAGAGTCGTTTTTCCGCCGACTCGGCTGATTCCGTCAAAAAAATGCCGACTGTCTCGCCGAATCGCTTCCATTATAATATGCGTCAATATTTCACATCCGACACAATGCGGTCGCACACCCACATCTCGCCGTCCGTCATCAGATGGACGAATCCCGGCACTGTCCAGACCGTATCAAGCGCCGTCCGCCGGATGTACTTCTTGCCTTCCGTCTCGCGCTGATTGCAGGTCACAATCGCCAGCTCCGGCGAAACCGCCGCGCGGTACTCCGGTGTCAGCGCCTGCAGGCCATGGTGCGGGTACTTCAGCACATCCGCCTTGAGCATCTCCGCGCCGACCTTCTCAATCAGCCCGTTCTGCCCCTTCTGCTCCAAATCAGCGGAAAAGAGCATCTTCCGCTGCCCAAACGTCAGCATGATTTGCGCCGAGCGGTCGTTGAGGCGGGTATACTCCGGCTTGTCCAGCATCCACACCTGCATCGTCGCTGTGCCGAGCGTCAGTGTGTCGCCGTCGCCAAACGTCCGTACCGCCACGCCTGCACGCTCCGCCGCCTTTATCGCGTTCGCGCAGTGCACCGTCTCCTCCGCCGGGAAGCAGAGCCAAAGTTCATCCACAGTAATTTCCTTAATTAATTCCGCGAATCCGCCGATGTGGTCGGCGTGCGGGTGGGTGTTGACGATTTTGTCCACATGGGTGATGCCCAGCTGCTTGAACATGTTCAGGATGCGCTGTGCCTGTCCAGACGTCGCGCAGTCGATGAGCATCGTCTCGCCGCCGCAGCGCAGAAACGCCGCGTCGCAGTCCAGAATCTGCGGGAAGATGATTTCCAGCAGGTCAGCGTCCTCCGCAAAGGCAAAATCCGCCGATACATCCGGCGCGTTGATACGGTTGATGACCGTCTTGTCCGCACCCTCGCCCGCCGCCGTCCCCAGCAGCATCAGCACCGTCAGCAGAAGTGTCGCCGCACGCCTGCCGAATCGTTTCCACCACGCCATCATTTCATACCTCCAGCGTCGTATTTCCATACATTTCCAGCAAAAAAGAGTGCACTTCCCCCTTGACATTCCCGGATATGTATGTTAGAATTTTAAATTGCATCAGTATCTTTGCATACTGTTGATTTTTCCTGCGCTTGTATTGTACACGGAAACGCGGAAAAATGCAAGCGGGAATTTTCGACTGCCATACATTTTCGCGCTTTTTCACCAAAATTCCTGCAAAGCGGTGAAAAAACGCACGTTTTCACCAAGCAGAGGATGCTGGTTTTGACTGATGAAGGGGTGATCATACATCATGGCGCATGAGGTTGCAATGGGTAAGCTCCGGAAACGCATGAGCTTCTCCCGCATCAATGAAGGTCTGGAAATGCCGGATCTGATTGAGGTGCAGAAGAGGTCGTATCAGCGGTTCCTCGAAACCGACCTGAAAGAGGTTCTGGCAGACGCCTCGCCCATCACCAACTACAACGGCAATCTGGAATTGACCTTCACGGATTATTCTCTGGGTGAGCCGAAGAACTCCGTGGAGCGCTGCCGCGAGCGGGATATGACCTACGCCGCGCCGCTGAACATTCACGTCCACCTGTACGACAGCGAGACTTCCGAAATTAAGGAAACCGATGTCTACATGGGCGATTTCCCCCTGATGACGGAAAACGGTACGTTCGTCATCAACGGTGCTGACCGTGTCATCGTCTCCCAGCTGGTTCGTTCGCCGGGCTGCTATTATACCCGCACACTGGACAAGGCGGGCGTGCCGCTCTACTCCAGCCAGATTATCCCCAACCGCGGCGCGTGGCTGGAATATGAGACGGACTCCAATGACATCATCTGGGTTCGCCTTGACCGCGCCCGCAAGCTCTGCCTGACCACGCTCCTGCGCGCGCTGGGCTACGAAACGGACGACGACATCCGCAATCTGCTGGGCAACGACAAGCGGCTGGAAGCGACGATGGCGAAGGACACCACCGTGGCGGAAGCAAGCAAGGATCGCGGCGGCGCGGTGCGCACCCTGCGTGAACAGGCGCTGCTGATCATCTACAAGAAGCAGAAGCCGGACGAGCCCGAATCCGTCGAGAGCGCGACGAACATGTTCAAGTCGCTGTTCTACGATCCCAAGCGCTACGACGTCATGCGCGTAGGCCGCTACAAGTTCAATAAGAAGCTTTCCATTGCCACCCGCATCAACAAGCATATCATCGCTGAGGACATTATTGACCCCCGTACGGGCGAAGTGATGTTCCGCGCGGGTCAGGTGATTGACCTCGAAACCGCACGCCGTGTGCAGAACGCCGGCGTCAACCGTGTTGTGGTGGACTGCGAAGGCGAAAAGCGCATCGTCATCGGCAACAACTTCGTGGATGCGGCGGAGTATCTGCCCTTTGACCCCAAGGAAGTCGGCATCCTCGAAATGGTGCACCTGCCCACTTTGAAGGCGATTATCGACGGCTTGGGCGAGGATGTGGAAGAAGAGCAGCTCAAGCAGGTAATTGCGGACAACGTGCAGCACCTTGTGCCCAAGCACATCACCGATGACGACATGGTGGCCTCCATCAGCTATCTGCTGGGTCTGCCCTACGGCATCGGCACGACGGACGACATTGACCACCTCGGCAACCGCCGCCTCCGCAGCGTCGGCGAACTGCTGCAGAATCAGTTCCGCACGGGACTGAGCCGCATGGAGCGCAACGTTCGCGAGCGCATGAGCGCGCAGGACGGCTCGACCGACTATCAGCCCGATTCCCTGATTTCCATCCGTCCCGTGACGGCGGCAATTAAGGAATTCTTCGGTTCCTCCCAGCTGTCGCAGTTCATGGACCAGAACAACCCGCTGGCCGAATTGACCCACAAGCGCCGTTTGTCCGCTCTGGGTCCCGGCGGTCTGAACCGTGACCGCGCCTCCTTCGAGGTTCGCGACGTACACTATTCCCACTATTCCCGTATCTGCCCGATTGAAACGCCTGAAGGCCCGAACATCGGTCTGATCGGCTCTCTGGCGACCTACGCCCGCATCAACGAGTACGGCTTTATTGAAGCGCCGTACCGCCGCGTGGACAAGGAGCATCGCCGTGTCACCAACGAGCACGTCTACATGACGGCTGATGAAGAAGACCTGTACCGCATTGCGACGGCCACCGAGCCGCTGGATGAGAACAACTGCTTCGTCAACGACATGATTACCGTCCGCGAAGTGACCGAATATGTGCAGGTTCCGGGCGATCAGGTTGACTTCATCGACGTGTCGCCGCGTCAGGTCGTTTCCATTGCGACGGGCATGATTCCCTTCCTGGAAAACGACGACGCCACCCGCGCCCTGATGGGTTCGAACATGCAGCGTCAGGCTGTGCCGCTGCTCGTTCCGGAAGCGCCGTATGTCGGCACGGGTCTGGAATTCAAGGCTGGTCACGACTCCGGCGTGGAAATTCTGGCGCGTGAAGACGGCGTGGTCGAGAAGGTGGACGGCAACACCATCGTCATCCGTGATGATTTGGGTGAGCGCCACGTCTACCACCTGACCAAGTTTGCCCGTACGAACCAGTCCAACTGCGCCAACCAGCGCCCGGTCGTTTCCGCGGGTCAGCGCATCTGCAAGGATGACCTGCTGGCGGACGGCCCGTCCACCGAAAAGGGCGAAATCGCGCTGGGCCGCAATGCCCTCATCGGCTTCATGAACTGGGAAGGCTATAACTACGAGGATGCCGTCCTGCTGTCCGAGAAGCTGGTTAAGGAAGACATTTACACCTCCATCCACATGGAGGAATTTGAATGCGAAGCCCGCGAAAGCAAGCTGGGGCCGGACGAAATCACCCGCGACATCCCGAACGTCGGCGAGGACGCGGTGAAGGATCTCGACGAGCGCGGCATCATCCGCATCGGTGCGGAAGTTCGTGCGGGCGACATTTTGGTCGGCAAGGTCACGCCCAAGGGTGAAACCGAGCTGACGAGCGAGGAGCGCCTGATGCGCGCCATCTTCGGCGAAAAAGCGCGCGAGGTGCGCGATACCTCCCTGCGCGTGCCGCACGGCGAATGGGGCGTTGTGGTCGATGTGAAGATTTTCGACCGTGCGCATTCCGATGAGCTGTCCCCGTCAGTACAGCAGATGGTTCGCGTCTACATCGCCCAGAAGCGTAAGATTTCCGTCGGTGACAAGATGTCTGGCCGTCACGGCAACAAGGGTGTCGTTTCCCGCGTCCTGCGCGAGGAGGACATGCCCTTCCTGCCCGATGGCACGCCGCTGCAAATCGTGCTGAACCCGCTGGGTGTTCCGTCTCGTATGAACATCGGTCAGGTTCTGGAAGTGCACTTGGGTCTGGCTTGCCGCGCGCTGGGCTGGCACATTGCCACACCGGTTTTCGACGGCGCAACCTACCCGGAAATCCGCGAATGCCTCGAAATGGCTGCCGACACGATGGCCAAGCCGGTGGATGAGAGCAACCCGCGGATGATGCAGAGCTACTTCCACAATGGTCGTCCGCTCCGCCTGAATCTGGATGAAGAAGGTCGCCGCCTGTTCCTGGACGGCAAGATTCGCCTGCGCGACGGCCGTACCGGCAACTGGTTCGAAAACCCTGTTACTGTCGGTGTCATGTACTTCCTGAAGCTGCACCACTTGGTTGACGACAAGATGCACGCCCGCTCCGTCGGTCCGTACTCTCTGGTCACCCAGCAGCCGCTGGGCGGCAAGGCGCAGTTCGGCGGTCAGCGCTTCGGCGAAATGGAAGTCTGGGCGCTGGAAGCCTACGGCGCGGCGAACACCCTGCAGGAAATCCTGACCGTGAAGTCCGACGATACCGTGGGCCGCGTCAAGACCTACGAAGCCATCATCAAGGGCGAGAATATCCCCGCCCCGGGCGTGCCGGAATCCTTCAAGGTGCTGATTAAGGAACTGCAGGCGCTGTGCCTTGATATCAAGGTGCTTGACCGCGACCGCAACGTGATTGAGATTCCCGAACTTGACCCGGAGGACATGGCGCCGCCGAGCAAGAACAATGCGCCCGAACAGGACAAGCAGGAATCGCTCACGACGCTGCTGCCGGAGGACGAGGACGCCGATGCCATCAGCAACGACTTCCCGGACAATGACTTCCCGCTGAATGATTTGGATTCCGACAGCGAGGACGACGATTTGTCGATTCCGCTCTCCTTCGATGACGACGAGGAAAACGACGATCTGGACACCATGCGTCTGGACGATTTGGGCTTTGACGACATGAATCTGGATGACGACGATCAGTAATTGACACATGAGCCTATCAGCCGGACAGGAATCCCCTTCCGGCTGATGGCTTTCCCGTACAGGACATACACCGGTGTTACAATGAAGGGAGTGTGAACCCTTTTGTTTGAGCTGACCAATCTTGACGCCATCCAGATCGGCATGGCCTCTCCTGAGCAGATTCGGCAGTGGTCTCATGGTGAAGTCACCAAGCCCGAAACCATCAACTATCGTACCCTGAAGCCCGAAAAAGACGGCCTGTACTGCGAGCGCATCTTCGGCCCGACGAAGGACTGGGAGTGCGCCTGCGGCAAGCACAAGCGCATCCGTCCGAAGGACAAGAACCTCGTGTGCGACAAGTGCGGCGTGTCCGTCACGCGCGCCAAGGTTCGCCGCGAGCGCATGGGTCATATCGAACTCGCTGCGCCCGTGAGCCATATCTGGTACTACAAGGGAATCCCCAGCCGTATGGGTATGCTGCTGGAGCTGTCCCCCCGTGTGCTGGACAAGGTGCTGTATTTCGCGAATTTTATCGTCCTTGATCCCGGCAACACCGCCGTGACCAACGTCGCCCTGCATGACCTGATTAACGACGACCAGTACCGCACCATCATGGAGAAGCCCGACCGCGGCAGCTTCAAGGCGATGATGGGCGCCGAAGCCGTGCAGACGATGCTGCGCGAGCTGGATTTGGACAAGCTGAGCGCTGAACTGAAGGCGGAAATCGAAACCCTGACGAGCAAGGAGCGCAACCGCGACACCGAAGGGCAGAAGCGTGCGCACGCCGTGAAGCGTCTGGAAGTTGTCGAATCATTCCGCGCCAGCGGCAACAAGCCCGAATGGATGGTGCTGACCGTCCTGCCGGTTATCCCGCCGGATCTGCGCCCGATGGTGCAGCTGGACGGCGGCCGCTTCGCCGCGTCTGACCTGAATGACCTCTACCGCCGCGTTATCAACCGCAACAACCGCCTGAAGCGCCTGCTGGAACTGGGCGCGCCGGAAATCATCGTCCGCAACGAGAAGCGTATGCTGCAGGAATCCGTGGACGCGCTGATTGACAACGGTCGCCGCGGTCGTGCGGTCACTGGCCCCGGCGGACGCGCGCTGCGCAGCCTGTCTCACACGCTGAGCGGCAAGCAGGGCCGTTTCCGTCAGAACCTGCTGGGCAAGCGCGTTGACTATTCCGGTCGTTCCGTTATCGTCGTTGGCCCGGAAATGAAGCTGCATCAGTGCGGTCTGCCCAAGGAAATGGCGCTGGAGCTGTTCAAGCCCTTCGTCATGCAGCAGCTGCAGCTGCGCAACAAGGGCATGAACGTCAAGAGCGCCAAGCGCGCCGTGGAAAAGATGAAGCCGGAGGTGTGGGACATCCTCGAAGATGTCATCAAGGATCACCCCGTGCTGCTCAACCGCGCGCCGACGCTGCACCGTCTGGGCATTCAGGCATTCGAGCCGATTCTGGTTGACGGCAAGGCGATTAAGCTGCACCCGCTGGCTTGTACCGCTTTCAACGCCGACTTCGACGGCGACCAGATGGCTGTTCACGTCCCGCTGTCTCTGGAAGCACAGGCGGAAGCCCGTTTCCTGATGCTGGCGCACAACAACATCCTGAAGCCGCAGGACGGCAAGCCGGTTATTTCTCCTTCTCAGGACATGGTTATCGGCTGCTACTACCTGACGATTGAAAACCCCAACGGCAAGGGCGCCGGCCGCGTCTTCCGCAATCCGGACGAAGCGCATATGGCGTATGCCTTGGAGCAGATTACCCTGCAAAGCCCGATTAAGGTGCGCATTGAGCGCGAATTCAACGGCGAAAAGGGCAGCAAAATCATTGATACCACGCTTGGCCGCCTGATTTTCAACGATGCGCTGCCGCAGAACCTTGGCTTCAAGAAGCGTGAATGCCTTGATGACATGTTCGCGCTGGAAGTCGATCAGCTGGTCGGCAAGAAGCAGCTGTCCAACATCGTCGATATGTGCTTCCGCTCTCAGGGCGAGCACAAGTGCGCACTGGTGCTGGACGCGATTAAGGCGCTGGGCTACAAGTACGCCACCGTCGGTTCGCTGACCGTTTCCGTTGCGGACATTAAGATTCCGCCGATGAAGCAGCAGCTGCTCGACGAAACGGACAAGAAGGTCGCCCATGTGAACGAGATGTTCGCGGAAGGTCTGCTGAGCGAGGACGAGCGTTACAGCCGCGTCATCAATCTGTGGAACACCTGCACGAACACCCTGCGTGACCAGATTCTGCCGAACCTCGATCCTTTCAACCCGATTCGCATGTTCACCGACTCCGGCGCCCGCGGTTCTGCCGCGCAGGTGTCGCAGCTGGCTGGTATGCGCGGCCTGATGGCGTCTCCGACCGGCAAGACCGTGGAATTGCCCATTCGTGCAAACTTCCGCGAGGGTCTGAACGTGCAGGAGTTCTTCCTGTCTTCTCACGGTTCCCGTAAGGCTCTGTCCGACACGGCTATGAAAACCGCTGACTCTGGCTATCTGACCCGCCGTCTGGTCGATATTTCGCAGGAAGTTATCGTCCGTGAGGAAGACTGCTTCCTGCAGCGCGGTCTGCCGATTCGCGGCGTGCATGTTACCGAGCTGCTCAGCGGCAAGCAGTCCATCGAATCGCTGGAGGAACGTCTGCGCGGCCGCACGGCTGCTGCCGACATCACCGATCCAGCGACCGGCGAAGTGCTTGTCCACCAGAATGAGCTGATTGACCACGCCAAGGCGAAGACAATTTGCGACGCGGGCATCAAGAGCGTGTTTGTTCGCTCCGTGCTGACCTGCTGCACGCGCAACGGTGTCTGCGCCCGCTGCTATGGCCAGAACATGGCGCACGGCGGCAAGGTCGATGTCGGCGAGGCGGTCGGCGTTATCGCGGCGCAGGCCATCGGCGAACCCGGCACACAGCTGACCATGCGTACCTTCCATACGGGCGGTATCGCATCGGGCGAGGATATTACGCAGGGTCTTCCCCGCGTCGAAGAGCTGTTCGAGGCGCGCAAGCCCAAGCGTGAAGCTGTCCTGTCCGACATCAGCGGCACGGTGTCCATCCACCAGACCAACCGCAACAAGAACGAGCTGGTCATCACCGCCGACGCGGGCAACTACGCGCGTCACACCCACAAGGCTGCTTCCGGCACGGTTGCCGTGCAGGTCGGTCAGGTGGTGCGTCAGGGCGATGTGCTGATTTCCGGCGCGACGAAGGCGAAGGTCGCCAAGGACGGCACCAAGTCCACCAAGACAACGGACATCAAGTCCACGCTGGCGGGCACGGTCACGATGATTAACACAAAGGGCGTGGGCGTCGTCGAGGTTGAAGTCACCTCCAGCGTTGCGGAGTTCGAGCAGAAGACCTACCCCGTCACCTACGGCAGCCGCCTGCGCGTGCAGGAGGGCGACCATGTGGAAGCGGGCGACATCCTCATCGAAGGCTCCATCAACCCGCACGACCTGCTGCGCATTCTGGGTCAGAGCGCGGTGCAGGATTACCTGCTGAAGGAAGTTCTGTCCGTCTACCGTCTGCAAGGCGTGGCCGTGGCGGACAAGCACATCGAAATCATCGTCCGTCAGATGCTGCGCAAGGTGCGCGTCGAGGACAACGGCGACACCGAGCTGCTGCCCGGCTCGCTGGTTGACCGCAGCCACTTGGAGGAAGCCAACATGAAGGTGCTGGAATCCACCAAGCTGCGCGTGGAAGACGGCGGCGACACGGGGCTGGCGATTGGCAGCCTTGTCGAAGCGGACGAGCTGGAGGAAATCAACCAGCGCATCCGCGTCTCCGGCGGCTCTCCCGCAATCGCCCGCGACCTCAAGCCCGCGAGCGTCAAGCGTGTGCTGCTGGGCATCACCCGCGCTTCTCTGGCGACCGACTCCTTCCTGTCCGCCGCGTCCTTCCAGGAGACGAACCGTGTGCTGACCGAAGCCGCCATCAAGGGCAAGATTGACCCGCTGATCGGCTTGAAGGAGAACGTCATTCTGGGCAAGATGATTCCCGCCGGTACGGGGATGCACCGCTACAAGGATATCGACATTCGCGAAAACTACGGTTTCTGATGATTCATCAGCCGGGGTACGGGGTTCGCCCCTGCCCCGGCGTTTTTGTATCCGAAGGTTTCCAAAGGGCGATCGCAGACTTCGTCTGTTTTCATTGCCCTTTGGTCGCCTCCGCAGAGGCGAAATCCCCCTGCAATAAATAGATTGTCTGTTTTTTTCAGACTGCCAAAGTTGATTTCTTTAATCATACTGGTAAAAAGAGCAGCTTCCAGAGGGCTTTCCGATCGCCCTCTGGACTCCTTCGGCTCCGCACTGATTGAGATGAATCGAAGAGCTTTTTACCCCTTTCCAGAAAGGAGTGTTCCCCCATGCGCAACATCGTTCTCATCGGGATGCCCGGCTGCGGCAAATCCACCGTCGGGGTCGTCCTCGCCAAGGCCCTCGGCATGGATTTTGTCGATTCCGACCTCGTCATCCAGTCCACCATGGGCGCAACCCTCGCCCAGCTCATTGAGCAGCACGGCGATGATGGCTTCCGCGACATCGAGAACCGCGTCAACGCCAGCATCGACGTGCAGAACAGCATCATCGCCACGGGCGGCAGCGTCGTCTACGGCGCGGAAGCCATGGCGCACCTCAAAAGCATTGGCACAGTCGTCTACCTCCGTCTGACGTGCGAGAACATCACCGAGCGGCTGGGCGACCTCCATGCCCGCGGCGTGACGATTAAGCCCGGCTGGACGCTCCGGGATTTGTACAACGAGCGCTGCCCGCTGTATGAGCAGTACGCCGACATTGTGCAGGACTGCGACGGACTGCGCCTGCGGGATGTTGTGGCGGAATTGCAGAAGAAGCTGAAAGGCTGACAAGACCGGCTGTCCCCCGACTTTTCCGGGGCTGGCAGCCGATTTTTTGCGTGCAGAATCGCATGTTCCTTGCATTTTCAGGGAATGTATGGTATACTATAAGATGGTATGTTGCATGATGCGTATCCTGCGCCGTCCGGCAGAATACGCGGCGACTGCCTGATATGCGGACGGAACTTGTTCCGAAAATGAGGAGGTTTTTTTGTGTCCGGTGACCCATGGGCTGGCCCTTTGCTGCTTCAGCTGGTCCTGATTTTTCTGAGCGCCTGCTATGCCGCCGCTGAGGTGGCGCTGCTCTCGCTCAACGCGACAAAACTGCACCACGACGCGGAGGAAGGCGACCCCACAGCCGCCAAGCTGCTCCGCATGACGGATGCCCCTGCGCGCACGCTCTCCACCATTCAGGTCTGCATAACGCTGTTTGGTTTTCTGGGATCAGCGCTGGCGGCGACGCAGTTTGCACCGCGACTGGCTGGAGCGATTCTTTCTGCCGGGGCTGGCATCGACGCGGACGTGCTGAACGTCCTCTGCGTCATCCTGATTACGCTCCTTCTTTCCTACCTGACGCTCTGTCTGGGAACACTCGTACCCAAGCGCCTCGCGATGAAGAATCCCGAAGCGATTGCGCGCCGTTCGCTGCTCCTGCTGGAGGTTAGTACGGTGATTTTCCGTCCGTTCGTGATGCTGCTGAACGCCGCCTCGCACGGCATCCTCCGCCTTTGCGGCATTGACCCCAACGCTGCCGAGGACGAAGTGACCGAGGACGACATCCGCATGATGGTGGACATCGGCGGCGAAAACGGCGCGATTGAGGAAGCGGAAAAGGAAATGATCGAAAACATCTTCGAGTTCAACAATTCCACTGCCGAAGAGGTCATGACCCACCGCACCGACGTTACCAGCATCTGGGTGGATGATACGGAGGACGAAATTCTCCGCACCATCTGCGATTCCGGTCTGAGCCGTTTCCCTGTCTACAACGAAAACATGGACGACATCATCGGTATCCTCAACACGCGCGACTTCCTGCTCAATGCCCAGTCCGACAACCCGAAATCCCTGCGCGCGCTGCTGCGCGAGGCATACTTCGTGCCGGAAACAGTCCAGGCTGATCAGCTCTTCCGCAACATGCAGGTGAAAAAAATCCACATGGCAATTGTCGTGGATGAGTACGGCGGCATGAGCGGCATCGTCACGATGGAGGACTTGCTGGAAGAAATCGTCGGCAATATCTACGACGAGTTTGACAAGCAGACCGAAGCGGAAATCGTCCGCGCGGGCGACAACACTTGGCGCATCAGCGGCAGCACGCCGCTCAAAGATGTCAACGACGCGCTCGACCTCTCGCTCCCTGAGGACGAGGATTACGATACGCTGGGCGGCTTGATTTTCAGCCAGTTCACCACCATTCCGCAGGACGGCAGCACCCCCGATTTGGACTGCTTCGGTCTGCACATTCATGTGGAGAAGCTGGAGGATCACCGCGTGGAGACCGCGCTCGTCACGAAGCTGGCGACCGAGGACGACCACGCCGACGACCACCCGGAAACGCTGCTTGACCGCCTGCGCAGCCGCGACGATAACGACGCGCAGACCGACAATGGGAAAGGAAACGAAGACAGGTAATTCATCATGGATACTGATTTGCAGGCCACAGACCCTTCTTTACAATTCATGACCAGCGGTGTGCTGGATACCACGTTTTATGCCACCTACAAGAAATGGCTGCTCTATCGCACCCAAGACCTCAACCTCTACGTCGCGATGCTCGTCATGGCGATTGCCGTCGCGCTGATTTCCATCTTCTCCCGCAGCTGGTACGTCATCCCCGCGGGCGTTGTGTTCATCGCCGTGCTATACATGATGATGATGCGCAACCGTACGCGGATGCTGAACGCCCTCAGCCGTGCGCTGGAAGAGCAGTACCCCGAAGGCATGGCGGAAATGTCCATCGCCTTTGGCAGCGACGGTCTTCATCAGCTGAACCAGACCACGGGCGACTTGACCGTTCTCCCCTACGACAACCTGACCGACGTGATTGAGGGCGAGGACTCAATGGCGCTGCTGACCCGTGCGAACGCCCTGATTCCGGTATTCACGAGCCAGCTGACCGAAAGCGAAAAAGAGCATCTGCTGGCTCTGCTGGCGGAAAAAGCCCCCAAGTGCAAGCATCATCGCGCCTAAAAAACAAAATCACCGACCAGAACCGCGTGTACTGGTCGGTGATTTTTGTTGTGCGATTTTTTGATTTTCTAATGGAATAGGCTGCTTTGTTGCAAAGGCTTCGCCCCTGCAACAAGAAAAATCAAGCAACACAGAAGCCGTAGAAGGAGTTCAGCAGGAATCCTTTTATTCCTGCTTCCCTCTCGAACACGCCGCATAGTGCCCCGCGCGCACCTCGCGCAATTCGCAGCTCGCCGTTTTGCACGCTTCCGTCGCCCACGGACAGCGCGTGTGGAATACGCACCCGCTCGGCGGGTCAATCGGCGAGGGCAAATCGCCTTCCAGCAGAATGCGCTGGCGATTGTCACGCGGGTCAATCGACGGCACGGCAGACATCAGCGTCCGCGTATACGGGTGCTGCGGATGGTCGAACACCTCGTCCGTGTCGCCCTCTTCCACCAAGTGACCCAGATACATCACGCCCACGCGGTCGGAAATGTACCGAATGACGCTCATGTCGTGCGCCACAAACAGGTACGTCAGCCCGCGCTTGCGCTGCAACTCCTTCAGCAGGTTGATAATCTGCGATTGAATCGACACATCCAGCGCCGACACCGGCTCGTCGCACACGACAATCTTCGGATCAAGGATCAGCGCGCGCGCCAGCCCGATTCGCTGCCGCTGACCACCGGAAAACTCGTGCGGATAACGGTAAAAATGCTCCGGCCGCAAGCCGACCTGCGCCATGATGTCCAGCGCACGCGCCATCCGCTCGTTCTTGTCGCCAATATGGTGAATCGCCAGCACTTCCATCAGCATGTCGCCAACGCGCTGCCGCGGGTTCAGCGACGTGTACGGATCTTGGAACACAATCTGCACATCCCGGCGAAACGGCAGCATTTCCTTCTTGCTCAGGTGGGTGATGTCCTGATCGAATAGTGTGATTTTCCCGCTCGTCGGCTCCAGCAGGCGGATGAGCGTGCGCCCCAGCGTGCTTTTGCCGCAGCCGCTTTCACCCACCAGGCCGTACGTTTCGCCCTGCCGCAGCGCAAGGCTCACGCCGTCTACTGCCTTGACTTCCTTGACCGTCTGCCCCAGCGCCCCTTTGACCGGGAAGTAGGTGCGAACGTCCTCCGCTTTCAGGATGATTTTCCCCTCGCTCACTGCGCGGTCGCCTCCTTCTGCGCCAATTCCGCTGCCCGGAAGCAGCGGACGCTCTGCTTGTCGCTGACGGGCGTCAATTGCGGCGTTTCCTGACGGCAGCGCTCCGTCGCGTACGCGCAGCGCGGCGCGAACCGGCAGCCCGTCGGAATCTGGCTGAGCAGCGGCACCGTGCCGGGAATCATGTACAGCGGTTTCATGCGGTCGCCTTCCATGCGGGGGATGGAACGCATCAGCCCCTCGGTGTAGGGGTGGCACGGATGGTCAAACAGCGTCAGCACATCCGCTTCCTCAACGATTTGCCCCAGATACATCACAATGACGCGGCTGCACGTCTGCGCAACGACGGCGAGGTCGTGCGTAATCAGCATCACGCCCATGTTCAGCTGCTCATTCAGGCGGACAATCAGCTCCATGATCTGCGCCTGAATCGTCACGTCCAGCGCGGTCGTAGGTTCATCGGCAATCAGCAGGTGCGGACGGCACGCCAGCGCAATGGCAATCATCACGCGCTGCCGCATACCGCCGGACAGCTCGTGCGGGTACTGGTCGAGGCGCTTTTCCGGCGCGGGAATCCCCACCAGACGCAGCATCTCCAGCGCCTTCTCACGCGCCGCCTTCTTGGACAAATGCTGATGAATGCGCAGCGGCTCGCTGATTTGGTCGCAGATGGTCAGCACAGGGTTCAGGGAACTTAATGCGTCCTGAAAAATCATCGACACACGCGAACCGCGGATGTCCTGCATCTTGTGGAACGGAATGTCCAGCAGCGACTGCCCTTCCAGCTTGACCGTGCCGCTGTAACGCACCAGCCGCCGTTCATCATACAGGCGCATGATGGACTGGCTCGTGACGCTCTTGCCGCAGCCGCTTTCGCCCACGATGCCCAGGATTTCGCCCTGATACACGTCAAAAGAAACGCCATCAATCGCCTGCTGCCAGCCGCGCTCGGTGTGGAAGCTGGTCGCCAGCTGACGGACTTCCAGAATCTTTTCGCTCATTCCTGTGTCCTCCTTAGCGACCGCTCAACGGGTCAATCAGGTCGCGCAGACCGTCGCCGAACAGGTTGAAGCCCAGCACGGACAGCGCCGTGAAAATCGCCGGAAATACAATCATCCACCAGCCCATGTAGACATAGCCGCGCGCCTCGTTAAGCATCCCACCCCAGCTCGGATAGGGCGACGGAATACCCGCGCCAAGGAAGCTCAGGGACGCTTCGGAGATAATCGCCGTAGCGAAGGTGAACGTCATCTGCACGATGATGGGCGAAAGGATGTTGGGCAGGATGTGCCGCCAGAGGATGCGCGTGCGGCTTGCGCCCACCGCCGTCATCGCCTCGGCATACGTCTGTTCGCGCGCCAGCAGCGCCTGTGAACGGGCAATGCGCGCCACACCGGGAATACTAACGATGGTCAAGGAAATGATGACATTCTTCATGTTCGCGCCCAAGACCGCCATCAGCGTAATCGCCAGCAGAATGTTCGGAATCGCCTTCAGACCGTCGCACAGGCGCATCAGCACGTTGTCCAGCACCTTGTTGACGGAGGCGTACAGCCCCAGCGCCGTGCCAATCAGCGCGGACAGAAGCCCGACGGTAAAGCCGACCGTCATGGAAATCTGCGCGCCGTAAAGGACGCGGGCGAAGATATCGCGCCCCAGATTGTCCGTGCCGAAGAGGTGCGCGGCAGACGGCGCCTGAAAGCGTTCCTGCATCGTCGCGGTGTACGGGTCAACGCCCAGCAAGCCCGTAATCAGCGGGGCGAAGACAGCACAAATCAGCATCAGCAGCACCAGCACCATGCCGACGACGGAGAGTTTGTTGCGGAAAAATTTGCGGATGGAAACAGCGCGCTGCTCACGGACGAGGCGGTGGCGAAGCTGGCGCAGGGATTCGCGATTCTGCGCGGAGATGGATTCGGTTTTCATCATGCAGTTCGCTCCTTTCGTCAGTCCAGCCGGATGCGCGGGTCAGCCAAGCCGTAAATCAGGTCGATAATCAGGTTGATGAACACGTTGAGCATGGCAATCAGCAGCGTAATTGCCTGAATCACCTGATAGTCGCGCTTCTCGATGGAATCCACCATCAGCGACCCCATGCCGGGAATGTTGAACAGGCGCTCGACAACCGCCGCGCCCGCCAGCGCGCTGATGAAGCCCTGCCCGACGACGGTGATGACGGTCAGCAGCGCGTTGCGGAAGGTGTGCTTCGTAACAATCTTCCATTCGCGGACGCCCTTGGAGCGCGCCATCTTGATGTAATCGCTGCCCAAAACCTCCAGCATGGATGCCTTCGTCATGCGCATCATGTACCCCGCATGGATGAAGCCCAGTGACACCGCCGGCAGCGTCATATAGCGCAGGAAGGGCAAAAATCCGTCCGTGAACGGGTTCTTATAGCCCGCCGCGGGCAGCACGCGAAGATTCACCGCAAAGAGCAGCACCATGCCCAGACCCATCAGGAAGCTCGGCAGCGAAATGCCCAACATCGACAGCACCGACACGAAATAGTCGGCAATCGTGCCGCGCTTCTTCGCCGCCAGCATCCCGCACGGAATCGCAATCAGAATGGTGATGAGCTGCGAATAGATGGCGAGCAGGATGGTCGGCTGGAAGTGGCTGGCAATCATTTCGCTGACCGGCTTTCCGACCACGGCAGTTGATGTGCCGAAGTCGAGCCGCAGACAATTGCCCACCCAGCGGAAATACTGCACAACGAGCGGGTCATCCAGACCCAGCTGCGTTTGGAGCGCCGCAATTTCCGCCGCCGTTGCGTCCTCGCCCAGCATAGCGGCCGCCGGGTCGCCGGGGGTGAGATGCACCAGCAGGAAAATGACCACCGACACAATGAAGATGGTCGGGATGAGCGACAGCAGTCGCTTGAGCACATACTTTTTCATGCTGTTCCTCCTCAGCAGGGATGGGGGTTTCGCCTCCGCAGAGGCGATTCCCCATGCAACAAGAAAAGCAAAGCCGCAGATAGCCCCAAAAGTGGCGGCGCCGAAGGGGTCGAGGGGGCGATCGGAAAGCCCCCTCGTCGCCTCCGCAAAGGCGAAATCCCTGCACAACAATACAGAAATAGGCTAAAAAGAGCCGGCAGCGCCTCTCCACGCTGCCGGCTCGTTATCAGCCGCTGATAAATTACTCTCCCACAACCTGCTTGCCGCCCACAAACACAGCCTTGGTGCGGCACTGAATGTCGCGCAGCGGGTTGCCTTCAAAGATGGCGATGTCCGCATCCTTGCCAACTTCCAGCGAACCCACGCGGTCAGCGATGCCCACGACATGCGCCGGGTTGATGGTGATAGCGCGCCATGCGGATTCTTCCTTCATGCCCGCCTTAACTGCCAGACCCGCGCACAGCGGCAGGTAGTACAGCGGAATCACCGGCGCATCGGTGATGATGCAGACTTCCAGACCCGCGCGGTCAAGGATGCCTGCCGTCTCGAATGTCTTTTCGCGCAGCTCAATCTTGCTCTTCGAGCCGAACGACGGGCCGACCAGCACGGGCTTGCCCGCCTTCACCAGCTGATCCACAATCAGGTGACCTTCGGTGCAGTGGTCGAGCGTAATGTCCAAATCGAACTCACGGGCGATGCGCAGGGCGGTCAGAATGTCGTCCGCACGGTGCGCGTGAGCCTTGAGCGGAATCTGCTTGCGAATGACGGGCAGCAGAGCCTCCAGCTGCATGTCAAACGGGCGGGTCTTGGTGGGGTCTTTTTCCGCCGCATCGACTTCAGCAGCATAGCGCTTCGCCTTGAAGAGCTGTTCGCGCAGGAGCGCCGCGACCGCCATGCGGGTGACGGGTTCCTTATGGCCGTTCTGACCATAGCAGCCCTTGGGGTTCTCGCCGAAAGCAATCTTCATGGCGACGGGGTACTTGACAATCATGTCGTCGATGCAGTTGCCATCGAGTTTGAGGGCAACGAACGTGCCGCCGAGGACATTCGCCGAGCCGGGGCCGGTGGTCGCGGTGGTCACGCCGCCTTCGAGTGCGAGGTGGAACGCTTCGTCGCGGGGATTGATGCCGTCGATAGAGCGCATTTCAGGGGTCACAGGGCTGGAGTATTCGTTGCAGTCATTGCCCTCCCAGCGCATCCCCTCTTCGTCGATACCGATATGGCAGTGCGCGTCAATGAAACCGGGGGTCACGAGGCAGCCCGTGGCGTCGATGACCTTGGCATCCGCGGGTGCATCGACGGTCTTGCCGATGGCGGCGATTTTGCCGTCGTCGCCGATGAGCAGTTCGCCGTTTTCGATTTCCGCACCCGTGATAGGCTTGATTTTTCCGCCCTTAATGAGAATCATAGGGGTCAACCTCCTTATATTGAACAAGGGCTTGCACCCTTGAACTTTTCGCTGATTATGCAGGGGTTTCGCCTCTGCGGAGGCGACCAAAGGGCAATGAAAACAGAAGAAGTCTGCGATCGCCCTTTGGAAGCCTTCGGCTCGCACCCATGCTACTGGTCTTTATCGCAACGAATACAGCGTGAACAGCGCGGCGTTACTCTTCCTTCAAATACTTGTCCATCCACGCGGTGATTTCCTGCAAACGGCGGATACGGCCCTTGGGCTTGCCGCCGCGGCTCAGCTCGTGGTTCTCCCCGTGGAACAGGCACAGGCGCGTCGGGACGCCGTGATGAATCAGCGTTGAATACATTTGCAGCGCCTCCACCATCCAGCAGCGGTAATCCTCCTCCGAATGGATGAACAGCGTCGGCGTGGTGCAGCGGTCGGCGTATTTCAGCGGCGACTGCTTCCACATCTTCTCCAGATTCGTGTGGGTTGTGGCGAGAATCTGGCGCTCAGCGAACAGTGTGCCGATGTCGCTCGTGCCTTCCATGCTGACGAAGTTCGCAATGCCGCGCTGGGATGCCGCCGCCGCGAAACGGTTCGTGTGGCCGATAATCCAGTTGGTCATGAAGCCGCCGTAGCTGCCGCCCGTCACGCCCATATGTTTCTCGTCCATGTCGGGATAGGCTTTCAGCGCCTCGTCACAGAACGCCATGATGTCGTCATAGTCAATCGTGCCGAAGCGGCCGCAGATGTAGCCGAATTCGTTGCCCCGGCTTTCGCCGCCGCGCGGGTTGCAGTAGATGACGTAGTAGCCGTGATTCGCCCAGTACTGCATCTCGTGGTAGTACACCGCGCCGTAGGTCAGGTGCGGGCCGCCGTGAATGTCAAGGATGACAGGCGTCTTCTTGCCCGGCACATGGTCGGTCGGCGTCATCACGAAGCCGTCAATCTGTACGCCGTCGCTGTTGATGAATTGCAGCGGCTGCGGGATAACGGGCGGCTTGGTGAGGAAGAAGTCGTCGTTCCAGCTGCTCAGGCGGGTCAGCTTGCCATCCGCAAAGCGATACAGCTCCTGCAAGCGCATGTCGTACATCGCCACGCAGTACACTGCGCCGTTCTGCACATCGAAGCAGTCAATCGAGCCGTCCTTCTCCAGCAGCTTCTCCATCTTACCCGTGCGGTCAATGCGCCACAGGTGCGTCGCATCATATACGCCAGTCAGGAAGTACAAATACTCCCCGTCCGCGCGCATCACATAGCCGCCGCCCATGCGGCAGTCGCTGCCGACGGGGTTGCCGACGTTGATTTCGTCGTCCGTGTCGCACAGGAGGGTGCGCGCGCCCGTTTCGAGGTTCAGCAGCAGCAGGTCGGGACACTGTGCGCAGCTGTACCGATCCATCTTCGACCCGCAGTAGGCAAGCGAATCGCCCCAGAACGTCATGCCTTCGATGTAATATTCATCTTCCGGCAGCAGGCAGGTGATTTTGCTCTTCTCCGCGTCGTAGCAGTAAACGCCGACAAGCTCTTTTTCAATCGGTTCCACCATGCAGCCCGCGTAAGCAATCTTCATGCCCTCTACGCACACTTCCATCACGCGGAAGCGCGGCGGGGTGATGCGCTTGAGTTCTTTGCCGTCCCAGAGATACAGCGTCTTGCGGGTCTTGTTGATGACGCCCTTGCCGTTGAACCAGAAGGGATATTCATCGAACACGGTGCAGACCTCATTGCGTTCCTTCTCCGCCAGACGCGCCGCGAGCCGCTCATGCCCTGCCAGCCCTTCCAGCGCGGCTTCGGTCGTCAGGTTATCAACGCGGGAGAACACAATGCTTCCATCCGTCAGTACGCCTTCGAGCGACAAGGAGCCTTCGCCGCGGCATACTTCTTCCGCCGCACTGCCCGCATTCTGGCGGTACAGCACGGTCTGCCCATCCGGGAAAGCGTCATCCGCTTCGACCGGCACGGTGTACAGCAGCGTTTCCGCGCCCTGCCAGCAGAAGCCCTTCACTCGTCCGGAGTTCGTCAGACAGGCATTTTCGCCGCTTTCCGCGTCGATGCGGTAGAGGTTGGCGTTGTAGCCATTCTTTGCGAGATCAGGCGTCGTCGCGACATAGGCGACCTTCTTCCCGTCGGGGCTGATTTGCACCTGCGAGAGGAAATTATACATAAGAAAATCATCAAGTTGAAGCTGTTCCACGCTATTTCCTGCCTTTCAGGGCACAGCGGTAGGCGCTGCGTCCGCAACAAAATGGGAAACTGGTGAGCTTTCTTTAGAGTGTGTTTCTAAAATGAGACCGGTGCAGTTTCGAGCAGATTTTCTTGCAATTCAAGGATGAAAACCGAAGGTTTACTGGCGGTAAATCGAGGTTTGAAGACGCAGAAGTGCAAGAAAAGATGCCGAAAATGCTGCCGGGCGAATTTAGAAACACACTCTATGGATAGGGAGAATGCAAAGAATGCCAGAGGGTGTTTTGAACCCTCTGGTTGTTCTTTGTTGCAGGGATTTCGTCTCTGCGGAGGCAACAAGGGGACAATGAAAACAGACAAAGTCTGCAATCACCCCTTATACTATTTCCAGATAAGAATGCGCCAAGATGCGCCGCGAGTTTTTCATTCTGGCTAACGTGAATGAAACGCAGCGTAGCAGCGCTACGCTAAGTGGAATGAGCGGACGCCAGAAGGGAAAAGGCGCAAGCAGTTGGCGCAGTTGAATCTGGAAATAGTATTATCCCTTGTGTGCCAAATCGACCTTGGAGGCGAGGTAAGCGAAAGCGAAGTAGCAGTCGTTTTCGTCGCCCGCCTTCACCACGCGCTCCATCAGGTCATATGCCTTGTCAGGCTGACCATTCTGAAGGAAATAGTTCGCGATGCCGAAGCCCATGGTGATGAGCTCCAGTGCCGTAACCTCCTCGGGGTCGGCGGACAGCAGCTCTTCCGGCTTCTTCAAGCCCTTGTACATCAGCAGACGCGCATAATAGGCGGTGTTCTCGCCCGGATTCATGTGGTCGGTGATGCGCGCAAGAATCTTCGCCGCTTCCTCGTCGTTGCCAAGGCGCTTGAGCGTCATGTAGTACCAGTCGGTCACGGCAATCAGCTCCGGATCGGCGTCTGTCAGCTCATAGCAGCGCGCATACGCCTTCGCCGCCTTCGCATAATCGCGCAGGAGGAAGTAGCTCAGACCCAGATGGTAGAACACATTCCAATCATTCGGATTCAGACGGGACGCAATCACGAAATCCGCCGCGGCGTCCTCAAAACGCCAGCAGGACAGGAAGCGATGCGCACGATGACGGTAATATTCCCAGTTGAAGGGGTCGCAGGAAATTGCCATGGCGTAGCATTCTTCCGCCTCGCGCATCATGGACACCTTCGCCAGCGCATGACCCTTCTTCATCCAAGCGTCGCCGCTTTCGGGATTCGCAGCCACAGCCGCGCTCGCCGCCTGAATATCCGCCGTCTCCGGCACAACGCAGCGCACAAAGCTCGCCGATTCATATGCCTGATTCATTGTTCTCGCTCCTCCCTTCAAGCCTGACCGATGTTCTTCAGGTCAACACGCGCTGCCAGGCAGCCGAACGCCGCGTACCACTTGCTGTGTTCCGCCGTGTACACGACCTTCTTGAGCATTTCGACGCCCTTTTCTTCCTGGCCGTTCATGCGGTAGTAGTTCGCCACGCCGAAGCCCTGCGTGATGACGTCCAGCCCCGCACCGTCGCCCGCGTTGGTGAAGAGCGTTTCCGGCGCGCGCAGCCCCTTGTAGACGCGCAGGCGCTGATAGTAGGAGTTCGCCACCTCGTCGGACACAGGCATGTCCTCGGTGATTTCGTCCAGCAGCTTCGCCGCCTCTTCGTCCTTGCCCAGCCGCTTGAGCGTCATGTAATGCCAGTCCGTCACGGCGCAGATATCGTCAGCGGTCTTGTTCAGCGCGGCACAGCGCGTGTACGCCCAATCCGCCTTGTCATACATGCCCAGCAGGAAGTAGCTCAAGCCCAGATGATACCACACGTTCCAGTCGTTCGGATTCAGGCGGGACGCGATGGTGAAGTCCGCCGCGCCATCGGCAAAGTACCCGCAGGACACGAAGCGGTGCGCACGATGGCGGTAGTATTCCCAGTTGAAGGGATTGATGGCAATGGCGCGGGAGTAGCATTCCGCCGCCTCACGGTAGTAGCCCAGCCCCGCCAGCAGCAGCCCGCGCTCCTTATGGAGTTCGGCATTCTCCGGATCCTTCGCAATCTTTTCGTCGATTGCGGTCAGTTCCGGGGTCGTCGGCAGTTCGTTCCGCTCCCAAGACGCGACCTGATATTCCTGCACCAGCGTGCTGGAGCGGGCAATGTCCAGACCGACCTTCTTCTTTTCGCTCATGGTTTGTCATCCGCCTTTCTTTTTCGCGATGAATCAGGGTCTTTCCTGCCTGTGATTCATATTTATTGTACGACTTCAGTCGTCCCAATGCTTCAGCTGATCGGCAGCGGCGTGTTCCGCAAAACCGCCCCACGTCTCGTCGCGGCCCGCAATGCGCGTCAGGATTTCCTTCGCCTTCTCGCGGTTGCCCAGCACATATTCCTCGTACACCGCCAGACCATATGCGCCCGTGGCGTACATGTGGTCGTCCTTCGCCGCGGCTTCCGCCAGTACCTCATCGATATTCCGCGTGCCATTGTAGACCAGTACGCGATCGAAGTAGCCTTCGCTCATGCCGGGTTCCATGTCGGCATGGATGCGCGATGCCGCCTTGCGCATGTCATCGATGCGCCCCATCTTCATCAGCGTCATGCAGTACCAGTCGGTCGTGCAGATGCGGTATTCATCCGTAGGCGACAGCGCATAGCAGGTTTCATAGGCTTTGAGCGCGCGCTCGTAGCTGCCCATCAGGTGGTAGCTCAGCCCCAGATGATACCAGCAGTCCCAGTTCTTCGGGTCGATACGCAGCCCCATCTCGAAATCCGCCGCAGCTTCCTGATACTGCCCCAAATTCACATACGCATGACCGCGATGACGGTACAGCAGGGACATGAACGGGTCATAGGTCAGCCCGATGGAGTACGCCTCCAGCGCCTCGCGGAAAAACATCTGTCCGCGCAGCGCCAGCCCCAGCGCCATGTACTTCTCAGCGTTCGTCGGGTCAGCAGCAACGGCCTCCCGCGCCGCCTTGATTTTGTCGTTTTCTTCCACCGTGTCACGCGCGGCGAAGATTTGGTTTTCCTTCAAGCCCTTCTTGCTCATAGGAACAATACCTCCTCAATCCAGATTGACGATGAACTGCACTTCCAGCTGATTTTCGTCGCCCGACGGCTTCGCCTGCACAACGACGCCCGCCGGCGGATTTTCCGGGTCAATGAACACCTTGCGTGCGCCGAGGTAGTCGTTCACCTGCTCAATATCGCGCACATAGCCGTATTCCATGAGGATGTTTTCCTTCTTGTAGCCGAACTGCTCGAACAGCTCCGCGTAGCGCTTCATGACCGCCTCGCTCTGCGTCGCCAGCGTCTTGAATTCCGGACGTGCGCTGTGACCCGTGAACCATGCGATGCCGTTGTACTCCACCACGCGGCTCATGCCCGGCACAACGTCGCGGCGGGTAATCTGCGGGTTTTCACCCGTCGCCACGAACAGCGCCAGCTCAATTTCCAGCTTCGGGCCGAAGGGCGTATTCTGGCGCGGCGGCGCTTCGACAATCACGCCCGCCGGGGGATTCTCCCCGAAATAGGCATTGAACGGCTCGGCAATTTCGCCGTAGTGCGCCATATTCTTGATGAAGCCGTTCGCCGCGATGACGTTTTCCTTCTTCAGACCGAACTTCTCGAACAGTTCGTCATAACGGTTGAGTACGCCCGCCACCTGTTCGCCCAGCGTATCCACCTTGGGATACACATGCCCGGTGAAATACGCCATGCCATCGTACTCCACCATGCGGCAGCCGCGGGTAACATCATAGCGCTTAATCGGGAGGCTGTCATTCGTCGCGACGATGAAGCTCAGCTCCATCAGGATGTTATCCCCCACGGGCGAGTGCTGAATCGGCAGCGCCGTAACGGTCACGCCCGCCGGCGGATTCTTCGGGTCAATCCACTGGAAGTAGATGTCGGCAAATTCGTCCTCATCATCGGCGTTCTTCATGAAGCACGTCGTATAGAGGATATTGCTCTTTTTCAGGCCAAATTGCTTGAACAGCTCGTCATAGCGCTTGAGGATGCCCTCTGCCTGCTCTTTGAGCGTCTGATACTGCGGCGCGGCATGACCGGTGAAGAATGCCAGATTCTTCGAGAAGGTCACGCGCGAATAGCCGCCCTTCGATACATCCAGATGCTGAATTCCCATGATTTTTCTACCTTCCTTTCATATTACACAAGGGTTACACAAGGGAGTTTCTCCCTTGACCCTTTTTCGCGATTGAGCTGCGCGCATTTTCATGCTGTGTGCGCGTGTTTATTGGGGCACGTCCCTGATTACACCTTGCAGCAAGCCACCCAGTGGTCATTGCCGACATTGATCAGCTTCGGCTTCTGCGCGGTGCATTCCTTGCAGCAGCCGTGGCAGCGCGTGTGGAAGCAGCAGCCCTTCGGCGGGTTGATGGGACTCGGTACATCGCCTTCCAGCATATCTTGCATCGCGGGGATGTCCGGGTCGGGAATCGGAATCGCCCCCAGCAGCGCCTTCGTGTACGGATGCAGCGGGTTGTCGAACAGTTCCTTCTTCGGCGCAATTTCGACGATATTGCCCAGATACATCACGGCAATGCGGTCGCAGATGTGTTTGACAACGCTCAGGTTGTGCGAAATGAAGATGTACGTCAGCTGATATTTCCGCTGCAATTCGCGCATCAGATTCAGAATCTGCGCCTGAATCGACACGTCCAGCGCGCTGACCGGCTCGTCGCAGACAACCAGCTTCGGGTCAAGCGCCAATGCGCGCGCAACGCCGATGCGCTGCCGCTGCCCGCCGGAAAACTCGTGCGGATAGCGCGTGTAGACCTCTTCGCGCAGGCCGACGTCGTGCATGAGCTGCAGCACGCGGGCGCGGCGCTCCTCCTTGTTGCCCATGTGGTGGACAATCAGCGGCTCCTCGATGCAGCGCCCGACCGTGAAGCGCGGGTCAAGGGAGGAATACGGGTCTTGGTAGATAATCTGAATTTTCTGGGTCAAGTCCATGTTCTGCTGGCGGTTCATCTTCGCGAACAGGTCATGCCCCTCGAAGGTGACGCTGCCCGCCGTAGGCTTGTTCAGCCGGACGACCGTGCGCCCTGTTGTGGATTTGCCGCAGCCGCTTTCGCCGACCAGACCGAACGTCTCGTTCTCGTACACGTCGAACGTCACGCCGTCTACCGCCTTGACATACGCGGGTTTGCCCTCCGCGTCGCGCTTGCCCTTGATGGGATAATAGATTTTCAGATCTTTAATTTCCAGCAGCTTCTTCTTTTCGTTCTCGCTCATCCCTCAACGCCTCCTTCGTACAGGAAGCACCGCACCTTGCGCCCATCTTCGAGCGTCACCAAGTCCGGCATTTCCTTCTTGCAGCGTGCACCGCACTTCTCGCACCGCGGCGCGAACCGGCAGCCCTGCAGCTTCTCACTGGGCGACGGCACCATGCCGGGAATGCTGGGCAGTTCCTCCATATCGTCATCCGTCAGCTTCGGAATCGAGCGCAGCAGACCAGCCGTGTAGGGGTGCAGCGGATTCTTGTAGATGGAGCGCACATCGCTGTACTCCACCGCCTGTCCGCAGTACATGACCATGACGTGCTTGGCGATTTGCGCCACAATGCCGAGGTCATGTGTGATGAGAATGATGGATGTGCCCATCTTCTCCTGCAATTGCTTCAGCAGGCGCATAATCTGCGCCTGAATCGTCACGTCCAGCGCGGTCGTTGGTTCGTCCGCAATCAGGATTTTCGGGTTGCACGCCAGCGCCATGGCAATCATAACGCGCTGGCGCATACCGCCGGAGAGCTGGTTTGGATAATCGTTGATGACGTGTTCCGGCTCCGGGATGCCGACAAGCCGCAGCATTTCGATGGACTTTTTGAGCATTTCCGCCTTGCCATCTGCTGATGGAAGCGGAACGATTCGCCAATCTGCTGTCCGACGGTAAAGACGGGGTTCAGGCTGGTCATTGGCTCTTGGAAAATCATCGAGATGTCATTGCCGCGGATGCTGCGCATTTCGCGCTCCGACTTTTTCACCAAGTCCTGACCGTGGTAGATGATTTCGCCGTCAATAATTTTGCCGGGCGGCGAGGGAATCAGGCGCAGGATGGACAGCGAGGTCACAGACTTGCCGCAGCCGCTTTCGCCGACGATGGCAAACGTTTCGCCCGGCTCAACCTCGAAATCCAGTCCGTCCACTGCGGGGACGACGCCCTCTTCGGTATAATAGTAGGTTTTCAGACCTTTGACCTGCAATACGGGTTCCGACATCAGGATGACCTCCTCATCATACTATTTCTAAATGGAAAAGGCGCAAGCAGCTGGCGCAGGCGAATTTAGAAATAGTATTAGTTATTCTTGAGTTTCGGGTCAAGCGCGTCGCGCAGACCATCGCCCACCAGCGAGAAGCTCATGACCACCAGCGTAATGGCAATACCGGGGACAAGCACGCCTGTGGGGTAAGTGCGGATGACTTCGCGCATCTGCGACAGCATTGCGCCCCATTCGGCTTCCGGCGGCGTCACGCCCAAGCCGAGGAACGACAGGGACGAAGCCGTCAGAATCGCCGTGCCAAGGCTCAGCGTCACGTTGACGATAATCTGGGACATGGAGTTCGGGATGACGTGGGTGAAGATGATGCGCAGATTGCTTTCGCCCATCGTCTTGCACGCCTCGACATATTCCGAGCTTTTCAGGCTCAGCACGACACTTCGCACCATGCGTGTCAAGCCCGGTATGGTAAATATCGTAATAGCAATGACGGTGTTGACCGAACCCGGTCCCAGCACCGCGACGATGGTGATGGCAAGCAGCAGGCCGGGGAAGGCGAGCAAAATGTCGATGAACCGGCTGATAATCGCATCGACCCAGCCGCCGAAATAGCCGGCGCTCACGCCGAGGAGCACACCAATCAGCGCGCCGGACAGCACGCCCGCGAAGCTGATGGCCAGCGACACACGCGCGCCGTAAATCATACGCGCCAGCGTATCGCGGCCCAGATTGTCCGTGCCGAGCGGATGTTGCACCGTCATCGGGCCATACTTCTTCATGACGCTCTGTTTGAGCGGGTCAACCTGCCACACCAGCGGGCCGAGAATCGCAATCAGCACGAACAGGATGAGGACAGCGGCGGCGACCACGGAGACTTTTCTGCGCATGAACCGGCGCAGCACAGGATGTTTGTTCTTCATATCTGCCGTGTTCCTCCTTAATCGTACTTCACGCGCGGGTCAACCGCCGCATACAGCAGGTCAACCAGCGTATTGACCAGCACAAACGTCACCGCCAGCACCAGCACAGCCCCCTGAATCGCGGGATAATCGCGGTTGCTGACCGAATCGACGACGAAACGCCCGATGCCGGGAATCGAGAACACCGTTTCCACCAGCGTTGCGCCGGCGAGCAGTCCGCCAAAGCGCAGGCCGATGGTTGTCAGCACGGGAATCAGCGCATTCTTGAACGCATGGCGATAGGTAATCACGCGCTCCGGCACGCCGCGGGAACGAGACGTGCGGATATAATCCTGATGGATAACGTCCAGCATCGCGCTGCGCGTGGTGCGCGCAATGCTGCCGATTGCTTGCAAGCCAAGGGTGGCAATCGGGAGAATAGCTCCCTGCCATGTATCCATGCCGATACTTGGCAGCCACCTTAAATTCAAACAGAATATAAGCATCAATATGAGCGCGAGGAAGAACGACGGCGTTGAAACCGTCAGGAGCGACAAAACCATGATGAGGTTATCCGCGAATTTATTGCGGTGGATGGCCGCAATGATGCCCAGCAGCACGCCCACAGCAGCGCCAAACAGCGTTCCGCCGACAGCGAGCGTCAGCGTCTTGGGGAAGCGCTTCGCCAGTTCCTCCACGACGGGCTTGCCGGAGAAAATCGACGTGCCCAAATCGCCGTGCAGCGCATTGCCCACGAAGCGGAAATACTGGATATACAGCGGGTCGTTCAGACCCAGACGTTCACGTTCATATTCCTTGGTGTCCTTCGGAATATCCATGCCCAGCATCATGTCCACCGGGTCGCCCGGAATCAGCCGCACCATCATGAACACAATCAGCGACAAAATGAACAACATGGGTATCACTTGCAGAATCCGCTTAACAATGTATTTCCCCACGGGACATCCCCCCTGTTACTATACTACATAAAACCCTGGTTTCTACTGTTTGGATGGATGATACCTTTTTGCTTGTTGCGCAGGGTTTCGCGCCTGCGGGAGCGACCAAAGGGCAATGAAAACAGACGAAGTCTGCGATCGCCCTTTGGAAACCTTCGGCGTCCCCATCTAAGTTGGTTGCGCTGTACCGAAGGTCTTTTAGGATGTTTTCTTTTTGGGAGGCGCGGCGGAAGGTCGGGAAACCCTCCGCCGCGCCTGATTCAATACCTGTTGGGATTACTCACGGCAGCGCACATGAGCCAGATCCATGGTGTTGGAGGAGTTCACAGCAAAGCCCTCAATCTTGTCGGACAGCGCGTACACATTCTTGCGCAGGTTCATGTAAGCGCCGAAGGGATCTTCATACATGGTAATCTGCGCGATGCGCGCGTAGATGGCGTTGCGCTCAGTTTCGTCCATGGTCACAGCGCCCTTTTCCAGCAGCTCGTCCACTTCCGCATTTTTATAGAAGCCGTAGTTGTTGACGTTGGTGTCGGCGGAGTGCATGATGCGCTTGAGCAGCGTGTCCGCGTCGGAGTCGCCGCCGGAGCCCATGATGAACATATCCCAGCCGAACTTCTCGTTGAATTCATCAGGCGTGAAGCTCGCCCACGCAGAGGAGAACACCGCGCGCTCGATAACTTCCAGCTTGGCGTTGATGCCGATTTCCTTGAGCTCTTCCGCGATGATTTCTGCCATTTCCACAGCGCGGTTGTACATTGCGCTGGTCATGATGGTCATATCAAAGCCGTCCGGATAGCCAGCTTCCGCCAGCAGCTGCTTCGCCTTTTCCGGGTCGTAGGGCACAACGCCGACAGAGGAGTAACCCGCCACAGAGGGTGCCATGATGCTGTCAATCGGGGTTTCGCCCAAGCCACTGTAGAGGTATTCGCAGATGGCGTTGCGGTCGATGGCGTAGCAGATGGCCTGACGGACAGCCGGGATGCTCATCGGCGCATGGTCGGAAGCGCAGTTGAACTGGAACAGGTGGCAGCCGTTGCCATCGGTCTTGCTGACGGTAATGCCATCCAACGCGTCAAGGCGCACCGCGTCATCCGGGGAAACACCGTCGGCGATGTCCGCCTGAGCAGTTTCGACGGCAATCGCGCGGCTGGTCTGTTCAGGAACAATCTTCATGACGATTTCATGGGTGAGGGGTGCGCCTTCGTAGTAGTTCTCAAAGGCTTCAAACTTCATGACCTCGCCCTTGTCCCACTGGGTGCACTTGAAGGGGCCCGTGCCGTCAACGCTCTCCGCGGTCTTGCCGAGGTCAGCACCGTACTTTTCGATGTATTCAGGATTCAGCACGAATGCCCACTGCTTCGCAATCGCCTGCAGGAAGAACGCCTTGGGCTCCTTCAGGGTGATGACGAAGGTGTAGTCGTCCGTCGCAACCGCCGTATCAATGAAGGAAGCGTTAGAAGTATAGCGCTGCGGATTCTCGGTATTCAGCAGGCGGTCAAACGTCGCCTCGAAGTCGTGAGCGGTGCAGTGACGGCCGGAGTGGAAGTACACGTCCTGACGCAGGTGGAACGTCCACGTCATCTTGTCCTCGGACGCTTCATAGCTTTCCGCCATCTTGCAAACGACGTTGCCATCGTTGTCATAGCCCAGCAGACCGTCGTAGTACTGCGGGATAACCTTGCTGTTGGAAACATTGTTCTGCGGATCGAGAATATCCTGATCGTTGCCAATGACCCAGGTGATGGAGTCCTTGTAGCCATCTTCCGCGGACGCGGCGGTCGCAAAGACCATCGTGAACGCCATGGCGAGCGCGAGCAGGACAGTAAGCAGCTTCTTCATGTTGAGTTCCTTCCCTTCTACTATTCTACTTGGAAGCACTGCTTCTTGAAAGCAGCGTTTCCATTTATATTCAACCTGCGTTTTGCAGGCGGAATATCATGCCTTTGCGGGAACAGTGTAGCTGACGCCCATCGCGTCCAAATCCTGCATGGACTGCTTGACAGCGAACAGCGCGCGGTTGTCTGGCGATTCCGCCAATTCTTTCAGCAGTGGGATTGCTTCCGCGTCGCGCCCCTGATAGTGCAGGTAATTCGCCAGACCGTAGGTGAGCATCAGGTGGTAAATGCGCGGACGTTCGGGATTCTTGCAGTTCTTCTCGCATTCCTCCACGAAGTTTTCCGGCTTCAGCACACCCTTATAGAGCAGTACGCGGCAGAGGTAGTCGCCATCCTCGGTGGGCATATCGGGCGTAATGTCCTCCAGTGCCTTCGCGGCTTCCTCCGGCTGACCCAGCTTCATGCAGATCATCCAGTACCAGTCCGTCGTTGCGGGCAGCGCGTTCACGCCGTACTTCTTCATCAGCGTCTTGCTGTTTGCATGAGCGACTTTCGCCTCTTCATACATGCCGCCGAGGTAGCACGCCACGCCCAGATAGTACCAGCATTCCCAGTCTTCCGGGTTTTCCAGCGCCGCCAGTTTCAGGTCGGACGCCGACTGCGTGTATTCCTCGCGCCCAATCAGCTTGCGACCGCGCCAAAAACGCATCAGGCTGTCAAAGGGGGCATACACCAGTCCCTTGGAGAAGCACTCCACCGCTTCGTTGGTCTTTCCCGCGTCCAGCAGTTCCAGCCCCTTCTTCTTCAGCAGGTTCGGGTTGCATTCCTCATTCCGGAGAATTTCGCTCGTCATGGCTCTCGACCATCCTTTCTTTTCTTGCAGGGGACTCTGCATAAAAAAACATGAAAAGTACAATGTCCCCTGATACGGAAAATGGAACGACGAATCCGTCGTTCCACTTTGAACGTAGTGCTATTCTACACGATTTCTTTTCGCTTGTCAAATGCAATTTTCGGACTTTTCGGCCGTTTTCGTGCATAAAACGTCATAGTATTTGCATCTTTATCGGACACTTTTTGCAATCCCACGATCCTTGTAGGGTCTGCAATGTCCCGAATCACCGTACTAAAGCGATGTATTCTGTATACAATCAAGCGTTCTGAAATCAGTCATTTTTTGCAGCACAGCTTGACAATTCTTGAGGTTTTGGCTATACTTTTTTCAACCTCAGTTTCCACCTCGTCAGGTTGGGAGAATGAGGGCGGCATTTTTCAAGGATTGCAGTCAGGAGGTGTTTGGTAATGCCCGATAAGGAATGGCTCTACCCCAATCTGCACGAGAACGGCTATACATACAGTGCGCTGGAGAACCTGCACTACATTCCGCATGTTCATGGCGGTCTCGAATGCATCTATGTGCTGGACGGCGAACTTTGCGCCACCATCGACGAAAAGAACTACACGCTGAAGAAAGGCGACATCTGCCTGATTTTCCCGCAAGTGCGCCACAGCTATCGCACGCCCAATCACAGCAACATCTTCTGCTTCGCCTTGCTCCACGATACCATGCCCGACGATCTGCGCTCGCTCTTCGTCGATGGCTATGCACTCCCCAACCCGATTTACCGTGCAGGAAGTTATTCGCCACTCATCCCCGAAATTATTGACCACATGCTGATGCCGGAAGAGCGCAAAGCGAACCGGCTGGTGCATACCGGGCGGCTGCTGATGCTGCTCGGCCTGCTGTTCGACGCGCGCGCGCCCATCTCCGCGCAGAAACTTGCCATGTCCGCCGAAGAAGAAGTGATGCAGTACCTGCACGAGAATTTCCACGACCCCATCACGCTCACGCAGGCAGCGGAGCATCTGGGGTTGTCGCAATTCCAGCTCTCCCGCATTTGCAACCACCAAATTGGCATGGGCTTCAACGCCTACCTGAAAAGCCTGCGCGTAACCGCCGCCATGCGCCGATTGGCGTTCACAAACAAGGGAATGCAGGAGATTGCCCTCGGCTGTGGCTTTGAGAGCGTCCGCACGTTCAACCGCGCATTCAGCGAGGAAACGGGCATATCGCCCAGCGAATACCGCCGCGCTCATCAGCAATGCACGGCGCTGAATCTCGACGTGAACCCAGCGCCCGCGAAAAAATCCGAATAAACAGACGAATCCCCCATGTAGCCGTTTTTTGCACTGCATGGGGGATTGTTCTACTGCCGATTATTTATTCTCCGCTGGTTCGTCATCATAGTGAACTGCACCCTCGACGTACACATGCGCATACCCGCTGGCGTTTTCTCCGCTGATGGTCACGGTGTACTTGCCCGGCGTCTTCGGCACGATGCTGAAGCTGCTCGTCGGCAACCGCTTGCCGGTGTAAATCGGCTCACCGTCCTCCGGGGTGATGGTCACGTCGATGTGCCCGTGCCCGCCGTCACACTGGATGTCCGCCATGATTTCCTTGCCTTCCGGCACAATCAGCGTGGACGTGTAGGTAGTATTCAGCGCTGTAAAATCAAGGTTGAATACCACGTCGGACGTCGCGATGACCCCATCGAAGGGCGCTTGCGGCTGCTGGGCACAGCCAGTCAGCAGCAGTGTCAGCACCAGCAGAACGAGCAGCTTGCAGAAAGTCATTCCTTTGTGACGCATGATGATTCCTCCCTGTTATATCATTGGAAAGCCAGCTGTTCGGTCGCGCCCATTTGGCGCGGCAATGTGCAAGGGGTGGGGAAAGCAAGTTGGGGGGCGCTCCTGCGGGAGCGCAAAGTTACTGGCAGGGACGCTTCGCTGCCTGCGCCTTTGTTGAGCGCGTTAGACAAGCAGGTTTTCAACCTGCTTTTTTCTCCTTCCGACCCTCTTTGTGGGTCATCCGGATGATACCCACCACCGCCGCGAACAGCACACCCGCGACAGGCCAGACAATCCACGTCCGATCCCATGCCATCGTGATAAAGCTCCACGCCAGATACGCCGCCGTCACCAGGCACCAGTAAATCGGCACAATCGGCGAACGTGCCGCGCGCTTGCCTTCCCGCGTGTAGTCGCCTTCTTCCAGCAGCCGCTGGAACGACCCCTGCACCATCCCGACGCGGACAAACAGGTACACTGCCACGGCGACCATCGCCAGCAGCAGCGACACGCACGGCAGCATGATGCGCTCCGGGGCTGCGACGCTGTCCGCTGCCAGCGTGCCGAGCAGCACGGGTATCGCCGACAGAATGCACAGCACAACGCCGACGATGATGCCGCGCGTGCAGGTTTCGCGGTACGCCGCCTGCTTCTCCTTCACCATGCCCGACACGCCGTAAGCCGTCTCAATGTCCTCCTGCTCCAGATATTCGTATTCCTTGCTTTCCATGCCCTGCCGCAGGAAGATGACAACCGCTGCCACAACCAGCAGCAGCAGAATCACCACGCCGATGATGCTGCCCACGCCCGCCGCAGGTCCTTCGCCCGTGCGGGAGAGAATCATCAGCAGTGGAATCGGTGAAAGCACGCACAGACTGACCGCCAAGGCGCGTCCGGGCGCCTGCTTCCGGCAGAGGGCGAGGAAGGCGCTCGCTTCCTCCATGCTGACGCGGCGAACACTGCTTTCCGACGCGCCGTCTTCCACCGCCGCAGGGGTCGGCGCTTCGTTCTCGTCGCGCAGGAGGTAATCCGTCGTCACCGAGAAGAGGTCTGCCATTGCCAGCACGCGCCCCAAATCGGGAATCGCCTGTGCGCTTTCCCACTTGCTGACCGCCTGACGCGACACGCCGAGCTTCTCCGCCAGCTCTTCCTGACTCCATCCATTCTTCTTCCGCAGGTCGATGATTTTGTCTGCTAAAATCATGGTTGTTTCTCCTTTCCGTTCCCTCTTGGGATGGCTTTATCCTATCAATTTTCCCGGTTGCGCACCACCAAGCGGCGCTGGAAATCTGTCAACCCGCGGTTGCATTTCAGCAATCGGTCGTATTTCAACCCATTTTCGCCATTCCGTTCTCGATTTTCCTGTGCTATCATCGAGGATGAGGTGAATCCCATGACCCATGAACAAAACGAACGTTTGCTGACGCTGCTCAGCGAATATCTCTGCTTTCAGCCGGATGCCATCGCCCCGGCGGATGTTGCCGCGTTCTCTGCGGACGCGCACCTGCCGCAGGAGGACGCGTATCGGATGCTGCTCAGCGCGAAATTGGGGCTTGACCCCGACCGTGCGGAGGATTGGCTGCTCATTCGCGACGCGCTGCCGAAAATCATCCGCCACTGCGACCATGCCGATTACGCGCAGGACGAATATCTCCGCCGCATCGCCCCCATCAGCGGGCAGCACGGTCACGCGACGCTGACGCAGGACGTGATTCTGCCGATGGAGCTGTTCGTCCGGGATGATTTTCTGCCGCTGGATGACGGAACGTGTCTCCCTCAATTAGGATGGTTCGACACATCTTTCCGTTTTCCTGCCGTAAAGGAAAATAACCTCGTTTGGATGACCGTCACGCCCAACGAAATCAACACCATTCAGCCCTGCGTCCGCCAGTCGCACGGCAAGGTGCTCACGTTCGGTTTAGGGCTGGGCTACTACGCCTTCCACTGTCTTTTGAAGCCGGATGTGCGCCGCGTGACCGTTGTCGAGCGTGACCCGGACATCATTTCGTTGTTCCGCACGCTGCTCCTGCCGCACTTTCCGCGCCCGGATGCGCTGGAAATCATTCAGGCGGATGCGTTTGACTTCGCGTCGAAGCACCTGCCGGCGTACGACGTTGTGTTCACCGACCTCTGGCACGATGTGTCGGACGGGCTGCCGCTCTATCAGCGGATGAAAGCGCTGGAAGTGCCCGGCGTGAAGTATCTGTACTGGATTGAACAGACGCTGCGCTGCTATCTGCGCTGATTACGGCTGGCTTCTCCGCCTACGCGTCCGGCAGCGGATGGTGAGGGTCATGCCGCCGTCCTCCTGCGCCTCATCGAACCGCACAGGCAATCCAGCTTCATTCATTTGTGCGACAACCTCCCGCAGCGCATTCAGGTATGGACGGGCATCCCGTACCGCACTGACGACTTTTCCTGAATGCTTCGCCCCCGGCAGCCGCCGATTCGCCGCTTCCACAAACAGCTCCACTTCGCGAATGTCCAGCCGCTCTTTTGCCGTGCGCAGCGCAATCCGCTGGCGGCTTTCCGCGTCCACCACGCGGGTCAGCGCTTCCGCGACGCGCTCCGGCAGCCGCTCTTGCCGCAGGATGTCCCGCGTCCTGTCATCCAGCGTGGCGATTCGCTGCAGGGACAGTACATGCGCGGCGCTGTCGCCCGTTTGCTGGGCAATGGCAGCGCGCGGCACGCCAAAATCAGCAGTCAGGCGATTCGTCGCTTCCGCCCGGTCGAGGTATCCCATCGGACGGGCGCGCAGGGCAGCGAAAATTTCGCCCGCGCTGGTCATGTCCGATACGTCCTTGGGCTGCACCCGCGCCGGAATCTCCCGCCACCCCAGCATCCGGCACGCCATCAGCCGCCGATTGCCCTCCACGATGATATATCCCTGCGCCGCCGCGCGCACCAGAATCGGCTCGCGCAGCCCTTCGCGCGCCATTGACGCGGCAAGTGTCTCCAGCGGCATATGCGAAAGCGGCTTCTGCTGCACGCTCGGTCTGAGCGCAATCTGTTCTGTCGGGAGCAGCGCGATTTCCGTCTGCACCCACTGTGCCTGATCCATACTGGGTTTCCACCCCTTTCCCGCTGCAATGTTCGTTGATTGGTATTGTGGTTCGTGGGATGCTATTCCACATAGCAAAGTATGTTTTTCGCCTCCGCAGAGGCGAAATCCCCTGCGAAACAGCACAAAACCGTCAGAAAAACGGTTTTTCACGGAAACTTGGGGGAAGCTCAGCTTGGGGGCGCGTCTGCGGACGCGCAAAGTTACTGGCAGGGACGCTTCGCTG
>ERZ827168.1074-NODE-1074-length-39824-cov-6.365963_pt1 | contig 39824 bp, 38 predicted proteins | sample MGYA00519868_ERZ827168 | MGnify/ENA primary metagenome ERZ827168 (study PRJEB31778, sample SAMEA3449271) | human gut metagenome | biome: human gut; feature: human-associated habitat; material: faeces | place: United Kingdom | collected 2010/2012 ...
GTTGAGCAGGCGCTTGTACTGATCCCAGAAGGAATCCTTCTCGCGGCGGGCGTATTCGCAGATTTCCCTGAGCGACGGCGAATCATACACGCGCACGCCGTCCTTGAACACGGGCACCTGCAGCTCGCGGATGGTGTAGTCGGTCAGCGTCATGTCCTTCCAGGTGTCCACCGGATCGAACAGATACAGCGGCTCGCGTTCGTCGTAGATTTCGCTCTCCAGCGCGATCAGGTCGGCCACGGCCTTGCCGTCTGCCTTGCTATAAATGCGCAGCAGCTTCTTGATGCCGGGGTTGGTGACCTTGGCGGGGTTTTCGGAGACCTTGATCTTGGGGACGATCTGCCCATCGATGATCTCGGCGCTCATCTTGTAAACGCCGCCCAGCGCGGGGCAGCCGTCGGAGGTGATCATCCTGGTGCCCACGCCCCAGCTGTCGATGCACGCGCCCTGCTGCTTGAGGTCCCAGATGACGTTTTCATCCAGATCGCCCGAGGCGCAGACCTTGGCGTTGGGGAAGCCGGCCTCGTCCATCATGCGGCGCGCCTGGCGGGAAAGGTAGGCCAGGTCGCCGCTGTCCAGGCGGATGCCCAGCGGCTCATGCCCCTTGGCGCGCAGCTCGTGGAACACGCGGATGGCGTTGGGCATGCCGGAATGCAGCGTGTCGTAGGTATCGACCAGCAGCAGGCACGCATCCGGATAGGCCTGGGCATAGGCGCGGAAGGCGGTCAGCTCGTCCGGGAAGGACATCACCCAGCTGTGGGCGTGGGTGCCCGCCACCGGCACGTCCCAGAGCTGCCCGGCCAGCACGTTGGAGGTGGAGCCGCAGCCCGCGATCAGCGCGGCGCGCGCGCCGTAAAGCCCCGCGTCCGGCCCCTGCGCGCGGCGCAGGCCGAACTCCATCACCAGATCCCCCGCCGCGGCCTGGCATACGCGCGCGGCCTTGGTGGCGATCAGCGTCTGGTGGTTGACGATGTTGAGCATCGCCGTTTCGATCAGCTGCGCCTCAAAGAGCGGCGCCTTGATGCGGATCAGCGGCTCGTAGGGGAAGACCACGGTGCCCTCCGGCACGGCATAAAGCTCGCCCGTGAAGCGGAAATCCTTGAGGTAATCGAAGAACCGCTCGTCAAAGAGGTGAAGAGAGCGGAGGTAGTCGATATCCTCCGGGTCGAAATGCAGGTTTTTGATGTAATCGACCACCTGCTCCAAGCCCGCCGCGACGGCAAACGCGCTGCCGCCGGGGTTCTGGCGGTAGAACAGATCGAACACCGCGATCCGGTCGGTGATGCCGGCGTTGATATAGCCGTTCATCATGGTCATCTGGTATAAATCCGTGAGCATCGTCAGGTTTCTCATGAGCGCTCCCCTTATTTCCTCTTGTGATTTTTATTTGTTTTCTTCCGCCTCTTCGCCGTCTTTGTTCTCCTCGGCGGCGGGTTCTTCCTCGGCGGATTCGGGTTCTTCCGGCTGAGCGGATTCCCCGGCGGATTCAGGTTCCTCGGATGCGGAGACTTCGGCTTCCGGCGCGGGGGCGGATTCGTCCGCGGACTCCGCTTCGGCTGCGCCGTCTTCGCTGACCAGCTGCAGGCTGGGGTCGAGCGGAGCGGTTTCGTCCTCGGCGGTCTGCTTCTTATGGCGCTTGACGGCGCGGACGATGAGCACCGTGCCGAAGGCGATGACCATGATGATGGACAGCACCTGGGAAACGCGCAGGCCGTTGGGGAAGAAGATCAGGTTGCCGATCGGGATGCCGCCCTTGAAGATCCAGAGGCTGTCCGTGCGCAGACCCTCCACATAGGCGCGCTCGATGCCGTAGAGCACCCAGTACCACAAAAAGAGGTTGCCCGCCGGGGCGTTCTTGGCCTTGCGGCGGTAGATCAGCAGGAAAAGGAAGATCAGGAAGCACGCGACCGATTCATAGAAGAAGGTCGCCATGTGCCACTCGCCCAGGCGCTCGATGTACACGGCGTAGGGGAAGAACTGAAGGTCGGGGTTGGTGACCAGTTCGCCGAAGGCCTCCTGGTTGAAGAAGTTGCCCCAGCGGCCGATGGCCTGCCCCAGCACCAGACCCGGCGCGACGAGATCCGCCAGCGTCCAGAAGGAGATCTTTTTCCACTTCGAGAAGATCAGCGTGGCGACGATGCCGCCGATGATCGAGCCGTAGATGGCGATGCCGCCCTCCCAGATGAACAGCGCGTGGATGGGATTGGCGGCGTATTGATCCCACTCGAAAATCACATAGTAAAGACGGGCGAAGACGATGGCCGTGGGTACGGTCAGCAGGGCGTAATCGAGCATACAATCGGCGTCCAGCCCCTTGCGCTTGGCCTCGCGGTAGACCATGACGACCGCAAGCACCACAGACAGGGAGATCAGAATGCCATACCAATAAATGTCGTGACCGAAAACGGTGAACGCGACGGGATTAGGGCAGGACATATCGGGTTCCTCCTGAAATAGAATCCTCTCTGCCGCGGAAAAAAACGCGGTTCGGGGTTGAAACCATTATAAGGCAGCGCCCGAAGAACGTCAATCGAACGGGGAAGGATAAATGAGTTTCTCGCGGGAAAAGACGAGAGAGCGCGGGGAGCCGGAGGCTCCCCGCGCTCAAAAGGGGGTAAAAAACGGTCAGGATGCGGCGGGGGATTCGGAACCCGCGGGAGAGATCTTGCCGAAGAGCTCGTCGAACTTTTTGATCTGCTCGGCGGTCATGGCCTTGCCGGCGGTTTCGGCGGCAAGGGTGCGGATCTCGGTGCACAGCGTCGGGTCGGCCGTGACGGCAACCTCGGTGATTCCCGCGTCCTTGGCGGTGATCTTCTCGCGCACCATTTCCTCGATGCGGTCGGTCAGCGTGCCCTGATACTGCGCGTCAAACGTCACGCCCGCAATCGCCTTGCCGCCGTGCGCGACCACGTCGCAGGTATCGATCTCGCTGAGCTTTTCCACCTCGTTTTTCAGCGCGTCGTAGTCGATGGCGGAGCCGGGCTCGGCAGAGCTTTCCGGAGATGCGGGGCTTTCCGGCGTCGCATCCGGCGCTTCCGGCGAGGGCAGGATGCTCTCGGTCGGCGCGGGGGCGGGCGTTGCGGTCATCGCGGTGGGCGCGGGAGAGGGCGTCGCGGTCTGGCCGTTGCAGGCACAGGCGGAAAGCGCCGCCAGCAGCACGGCCGTCAGGGTCAGAAACAACATCGTTTTGAACAGTCTTTTCAAAGGTTTTCGCCTCCTTCGGGCTTTATTGTGCGCCGCCGTGCGCGGGGACATACCCGGAAACGGAAAACTTTTTCTCCGCTGTGCATTTGCCCCGGCGTTGCAAAAAGAAGGGGCATCCTGTATAATAAAGAAGTTAAAATAGGAATCATCCGCAAAGCCAAAGGACGGTTTGAAAAATGAGAAAAGACGAAGTTCGGAATAAAAAGAACATTTCCCGCGGTCTGCTGCGCGCGCTGGCGCTGACGGCCGCGTTGGCGCTGATGCTGCTGGCGCTGGCGGGCTGCAAAGCGGAGGAGACGACGCTGCAGAACCTGCTGCCGCGCGAGAACGTGACGGAGGCTGCGGTCAGCTTCTTAAACGAGGGACTGGGGGACAACATCCCGCAGCTGCGATACGCCGCCGGGAGCGAGGAGTTTGCGCAGCTTTGCGATCTGCTCTACGCCGCGCAGCCCGTGCAGGTGGAGATCCAGACCAATTATTCGCCGGAGCTGAACGCTTCGCAGGAGATCTATCTGGCGACGGCGGCGGGCACGATGACGGTGTATTATGACGATTATCAGAACCTGATCAACGTCCCCATCAACCGCAAGGTGGATGGGCAGAGCGTGCGGGTATACATGAGCTTTCAGTCGGCAGATCTTCCGGCGATGATGCAGACCCTGCAGGCTGCGCTGCCCGAACCGGAGCCGGCGGTCGATCCCGCCGCGGAGCAGAACCCGGGCTTCCCGCCGGACGACAGCGCGCTGCGCGCCCAGCTGGACATGAGCGCGGTGCTTGCCGCCGGCACGCCGATCGGCTTTGAACAGGCTTCCTGCCTGCGCGAGAGCGACGGCGCCGTTTACTATGTCTACAATTCCGACGAAAAGACCGAGCTGCCGCAGGACAAGGTGCTCGTTACTGCGGTTCCCCAAAGCACCGAGACCCGCCAGGCGGCCGTCGCCTCGATCGAGGAGAACGACGCCTGCATCCGCGTGACGGTGGCGCTGAGCGACCTTGCCGAAGGAGAAGCGCCCGTGCCCGCCGCCGTGCTGTGCGACCGCGCGGATTTCGACAAAAACAAGCCCGTCTGCTTCGTGGACGAGAGCGGCAACCTGCTCTATGCGCAGGAGCTTACGCTGCCGGTGGTCTCGGAGAACACGGCGGACGCGCCGGAAGCGACACAGCAGCCCGATCTGCCCTCCGACGCGGCGGGCGGCGAACAGGGAGACGGCGAACCGCTCCAGCCGTAAAGCAAAAAAGCTGCATAATCTCATCGCGCCGGGGCAGACTATCGGCGAGGTGATAACATCATGCAGAACCGGAACAAAAACCACAAGGTCAGCTCTCAGAACAAGAACAGCCAGAACAAGGCCAAGAATCAGAAGAACCCGAATCAGGACGAGAACGTCAAAGACTCCGGGCAGGATTGCCGCGAGCATTGAAGGGCACAGCCCACGCAGGCGGCGATGCAGTGCATCACCCGGCGTGCGAGCCAAACCGACCCGCTCGGCTCATGGACGGGATTGCCTTCCCCGGAAAACGGGGAGCGGCCCGTGCAGGACGCGGACGATCTGTGACGGGAAAAAAGGACGCCAAAAGACAGGCGGCAAGGAATTGCCGCCTGTCTTTTGGCGTCCGGGGGCGCGGCAGAGGGGTGCGGGCGCGAGTGGGGGCTGCACGGACTGCCGCGCAGAGGTGTTTTTTGCGCAGGAGGCGGGGGAGCGCTTCGGACGTTTTTTCTTGCGCGGGGGGATGGTTGTGTTATAATGGAAACGGAAGAATGCGAAAATGGGGAGGATGCGGCGGATGAGAAAGCCGGGCGAAAAGACGGCGGCGGAGATGCGCGCGGCGCTGAGCGGGATTCGGTGTTTTTTGCTGGACATGGACGGCACGTTCTATCTGGGCGATCGGATCATCGAAGGGTCGATGGAGTTTTTGCAAAAGGTCGAGCAGACCGGGCGCAGCTACCTGTTTTTGACCAACAATTCCTCGCGGTCGGTTCAGCACTACGTTGAAAAGCTCGGGCGGCTGGGTCTGCACGTCGGGGAGGACAAGATCCTCACCTCCGGTCAGGCGGCCGCGCAGTATCTGAAACGCGAATATCCCGGCAAGCGCGTGTTTTTGCTGGGCAATCCGTCGCTGAGGGAAGAGATGGAGAAGCACGGCATTGCGCTGGAGGACGAACATCCCGACCTTGTGCTGGTGGGGTTTGACACGACGCTGGACTATGCGAAGATGACCCGCGTATGCGACCTGGTGCGGGAAGGGCTGCCGTATATCGCCACGCATCCCGATTTCAACTGCCCCACCGAAAGCGGCTTTATTCCCGACATCGGCGCGATCATGGCCTTTATCGAGGCCTCGACCGGGCGGAAGGCGGACGTGATCATCGGCAAGCCCTGCGGCGAGATCGTGCGCGCCGCGCAGGAGCGCACCGGCCTTGCGCCGGGGGAGATGGCGATGGTGGGCGACCGGCTCTACACCGACGTGCGCACGGGCGTGGATCACGGGCTGTGCTCGATCCTCGTGCTGTCGGGAGAGGGCACGGTGGAGGACATCGAAAAATACGGCGTCGAGCCGGATCTGATCTTCGGTAAGCTCGGAGACATGAACCCCTATCTGTAAGGGAAACGGGGGCGCGCGTCCCCCGGCTGCGCGCACGCCGCACCGCATCCGGACGCGCGCGATGGGGGCAGGCATGCGCCGCACAGGATGAAGCCGGGCGGGTGCGCAAAACCCGGCCGTGCCCGTGCGGGGAAGAATCGGCCGGACGGCGCGTCCCGATAAAAGCGCGGTGCGCAGGAAACCGGCGGACGCGCCCCCCGCGCGCAGCGCGGGACGAAAGAAAAATAGAGAAAACCACTTGGGGCGCTTGCCCAGCAGGAGGAAAAATATGGAGACCATCAAGCTTTGGAAGAAGACGCCGATGTTTGACGAGAGCATCGGCCAGCCGGAGCCCACGCTCACGCCGTATCTGCTTGCGGACGGCAAGATGCACGGCGCGGTGATCGTCTGCCCCGGCGGCGGCTATGTCATGAAGGCGGATCATGAGGGCGCGCCGATCGCGCAGCGGATGAACGAATTGGGCTTTCACGCCTTTGTGCTGGACTATCGCGTGGCGCCCTACCGCCACCCCGTGCCGTTGATGGACGCGCAGCGCGCCATCCGCTACGTTCGCCATTTTGCGGACAGGTTCGGCATTTACAAGGACAAGATCGCCATCCTCGGCTTTTCGGCGGGCGGGCATCTGGTCTGCACGGCGGCGACGCTGTGGGACGAGGGCGACCCCGCTGCGGAGGATCCCATCGACCGCGAGAGCAGCCGCCCCGATCTGTTCGTGCCCTGCTATGCGGTGGCCTCGGTCGATCAATACTGGCACGAGGGCTCGGCGTACAGCCTGATGGGCGAAAAGTTTGAACGCCGCCAGATGCGCGCCCTGACCGCCGAGTTCAACGTGACGGAAAAGACCCCGCCCTGCTTTTTGTGGCACACGGCGGAGGACGGCGCGGTGCCGGTGGAAAACAGCCTGCGCCTGGCCAAGGCGCTGATCGCGCACAACGTGCCCGTCTCGCTGCACATCTTCCCCTTCGGCCCGCACGGCGTGGGGCTGGGCAGAGAGGATTCCCCGCTGGCGGAGGATTGGCCGCAGCTGCTGGCCGATTTCCTGCGCACGATGGGCTTTTAAGGAGGGCGAGGAAAGATGGAAATGCAGAAGATTTATCTCTGGGAAAACGAAAAGGACGTTCCGCTCTTCGACGCGGGAATCGGGCAGGAAATGCCGAGCATTACGCCTTTTTTGCTGAACGACGGCAAAGGGCACGGCGCGATGATCGTCGCCCCCGGCGGCGCGTACACCCACAAGGCCGCCCACGAGGGCGCGCCGGTGGCGCAGCGCTTAAATGAGATGGGGATCAACGCCTTTGTGCTCGATTACCGCGTGCATCCCTATCATGCGCCCGTCCCCATGCTCGACGCGCAGCGCGCCATCCGCACGGTTCGTGCCCGCGCGGAGGAATTCGGCGTGCTGCCCGATAAGATCGGCTTTATGGGCTTTTCCGCCGGAGGTCATCTGACCGGCCTGTGCGGCACGCAGTACGACGCGGGCAATCCCGATGCCGGCGATCCCGTCGAGCGCGTCTCCTGCCGCCCGGACGCCATCGCGCCCTGCTACGGCGTGCTCAACATCAACATGATGCGGTATGCGGACTTCAATGAGTACATGACCGGCGAGCGCGATCTGGACATCCGCCGGGTGCGCGCGCTCAGCCCGGAATACCACGTCACGCCCGATACGCCGCCCTGCTTTTTGTGGCACACGGCGACCGACCCCATCGTGATGGTGGAATCGAGCATCGACTTTGCGCAGAAGTGCGCCGACCAGAACGTGCCCGTGTCGCTGCACGTCTATCCCTTCGGCCGGCACGGACTGGATCTGGGCAACGAAAAGGAAGCCCCCGGCACGACCTCGTGGAGCGGGCTGCTGGGCAAGTTTTTGCATCAGCTGGGATTCTGAGAAAAAAGGAAAAAGCCCTGCGTTCCGCCCAACCATGAGCGGAACGCAGGGCAGGACAACCCCTCAGGCCGCTGTGGCGGCCAGCTCCCCCTTCGCACCGTAACATTCCTTCGGAATGTCCCGGTGTTTCGTCCAGCTTATTCGGCCTTGCCGAAACGCTCGGACTTCAGCCTCTTTCGCGGCCTACGAAGGGGGAGCCAAGGCGCCCTTTCCGTCCCTTTCGCGCCTGCCTGTCCGGTGTGCGGGGGCGGGAGAGGGGGGTGCAGGGGGGAGCTTCGCTCCCCCCGCCCATAGCGTGCCCCGAAGGGGCGGGGTCAATCGAGCAGGTTGATCTGACCGAAGACGCAGTGCAGCTCAAGCTGGGCTTGCAGGCCGTCGCTCACGACAAAGACGCGGTCGCCGAAGCCGGGAATGCTGCCCTTGGGCGTGTCGATCTGGCCGAAGGCCGTCGAGCAGGCGGCGCGCACGGAATAGCCCTCCGGGACGTGGATCGTGGTGCTGCTGAACAGGCAGGTCACGCGCGTGACGGGAGGCATCCCGCCGGTGAACCAGATCTCGGCGTTGGAAAAGGCGGTGGTGAGCGCCGGCGCGTTTTCCGAGGCGGGCAGCTCGATCTCGCCGGAATAGAAGAAGTAATCCCCGCTGCCCTGTGCGGAGCGCCCGCGCCGCAGGCCGAACCCGCCGGTGACCAGAAAGACGCCGCTTTCCAGCAGCAGGATCGCAAAGGCGACCGTCCAGCCGGAGAAATCCAGCCGGAACAGGATCTTCACCAGCAGCGCGATGCCGACCAGGATGCAGTAAACCGACCAGAAAACACGCATGCGCGTCATGCAACCATCTCCTTTATATGGCAGATTTTCTGAAAAAATAAAATACGACAAGAGAAAGGCAAAATCCTTTTTGTGGCTAAAAGGATTTGCACGGGAGGAAAAGACCATGAAAGCAGAAGTTTTTTTGAAGGCACAGGCGATGTTGGGCGAGGGCCCGCTGTGGGACGACCGTAGGGGCTGCCTGTTCTTTGTGGACATCGAGGGCAGAAAGCTCAACCGCGTGACGATGGAGGGCGAGACGACCTCCTACCCCATGCCCTCGCGCATCGGCACGGTGGGCCTGACGCAGAGCGGACGGCTGATCATCGCGCTGGAGGACGGGCTGCACTTCTTCGACCCCGACACGGGCAGGGATGAGTTCTTCGTTCAGCCCGAGGATGGCCGCCCGGAAAACCGCGGCAACGACGGCAAGCCCGATCCCGCGGGCAATATGTGGCTGGGCACGATGCCGATGGTACAGGATAAGGTCGGCGGACTGTACCGCATTGCGCCGGACGGCTCGTCCCGCTGCGTGATCGACGGGCTGGGCTGCGCCAACGGCCTGGGCTGGAGCCCGGACGGCAAGACCATGTATTTCATCGACACGCCCTCCCGCGCGGTCTGGGCGTTCGATTATGACGAAAAAGCGGGCGAGATCGACCTGAACAGCCGCCGCACAGTGGTCGATTTTACCGGCTTTGCGCCCGAAGAGGGCGGCCCGGACGGCATGACCGTGGACGCGGAGGGCAAGCTCTGGGTGGCGCAGTGGGGCGGCTGCCGTGTGTGCCGCTATGACGAGATCACGGGCGAAAAGCTGATGCAGGTGGACGTGCCCGCGCCCTGCACCTCCTGCCCGACCTTCGGCGGGGAGAAGCTGGACAAGCTCTTCATCACCACCGCGGGCTTCGGCAAGGAGAAGTTCCCCGAGGCGGGCAGCCTTTTTGTGGCGGATGTCGGCGTGTGCGGCAGAAAGGCCAACCGGTTCGGCAGAGAATAATTTGCGTTAAAACCATTTGTGAGGAGGAAGGCACAGATGACGGACATTGAAATCGCGCGCTCGGTGGAGCCGAAACGCATTGCGGAGATTGCGGAAAAAGCGGGGCTGGACCCGGAAAAGATCGAGCCCTACGGCCGCTATAAGGCGAAGATCGATCCCAAGCTCGTCTCCGGCGAGCCGGGCAAGCTCATCCTGGTCACGGCCATCAACCCCACGCCCGCGGGCGAGGGCAAGACCACCGTTTCCATCGGCCTGGCGGACGCGCTGCGCCGTCTGGGCAAAAACGCGGTGCTGGCGCTGCGCGAGCCGTCTCTGGGGCCGGTTTTCGGCGTCAAGGGCGGCGCGGCGGGCGGCGGCTGGGCGCAGATCATCCCGATGGAGGACATCAACCTCCACTTCACCGGCGACCTGCACGCCATCACCGCGGCCAACAACCTGCTGGCGGCGATGGTGGACAACCACATCCAGCAGGGCAACGCGCTGAACATCGACCCCCGCCGCGTGGTGTGGCGCCGCTGCATGGACATGAACGACCGCCAGCTGCGCGACATTTTGACGGGCCTGGGCGGCAAGAGCAACGGCATGCCCCGCAGCGACGGCTTTGACATCACCGCGGCCTCCGAGGTCATGGCGGTGTTCTGTCTGGCCAACGACATGGAGGACCTCAAAAAGCGGCTGGAGCGCATCGTGGTGGCGTATACCTTCGCGGGCGAGGCCGTGACCTGCAAGGACATTCACGCGCAGGGCGCGATGGCGGCGCTGCTCAAGGACGCGCTGATGCCCAACCTCGTCCAGACGCTGGAGGGCACGCCTGCGCTGGTGCACGGCGGCCCCTTTGCCAACATCGCCCACGGTTGCAACTCCGTCATCGCCACGCGCACGGCGCTGAAGATGGGCGATTACTGTGTGACCGAGGCGGGCTTCGGCGCGGACCTGGGCGCGGAAAAGTTCCTCGACATCAAGTGCCGCATGGCGGGGCTGGCCCCCAGCGCGGTGGTGATCGTGGCGACGGTGCGCGCGCTCAAGAGCCACGGCGGCGTGCCCAAGGCGGAGCTGGAGAAAGAGAATTTGGAAGCGCTGGAAAAGGGCATCGGCAACCTGCTCAAGCATGTCGAGAACATGCAGAAGGTGTATTCCATGCCCGTGGTGGTCGCGCTGAACCGCTTTGAGAGCGACACGCAGGCGGAGCTTGACCTGGTGGAGGAAAAGCTGCGCGCGCTGGGCGTGAACGTGCGCCTGTGCGACGTGTGGGCCAAGGGCGGACAGGGAGGCCTGGCGCTGGCCGAAGAGGTGCTGCACCTGTGCGAGCAGCCCTCGGAGATGACCTACGCCTATCCGCTGGAAGAGACGTTGGAGAACAAGATCGCGATGATCGCCAAGCGCGTCTACGGCGCAAAGAACGTCTCCTTTGCCGCGGGGATCAGAACCCAGCTGCGCAAGCTGGATAAGCTCGGAAATTTCCCGGTCTGCATGGCCAAGACGCAGTTCTCCTTCTCCGACGATCAGACCAAGCTGGGCGCTCCCCGCGGCTTCAAGATCACCGTCCGCGAGATCAAGGTCAACGCCGGTGCCGGCTTCCTGGTTGCCAAGACCGGCAACATCATGACCATGCCGGGTCTTCCCAAGGTTCCCGCTTCCGAGCGCATCGACATCGACGCCAACGGCAAGATCACCGGCCTGTTCTAAGAAACGGCTGCCTCACAGATTTTACTCTTTTGATCCCCAAGGAAGAGGCGGAACCATCCGCCTCTTCCTGACATATTCTCTTCTGACTCTAAAATTACCGGGAGGAACGCTATGAAGATCGCAGATATGAAAGTTACCGAGCTCATCAACGAGGTCGGTTCAGGCACTCCCGCGCCCGGCGGCGGCGCTGTGGCCGGTCTTGCCGGCGGCGTCGGCGTCGCGCTGACGATGATGGTCAACGGCCTGACGCTGGACAAGAAGGGCTTTGAGAACGACCGCGAGCGCCTTCTGGACGCCATTGCCAAAGGCAATGAGCTCAAGGAGCGCTTTATCGACGTCATGAACCGCGACAGCGAGGTCTTCGACGTTCTGATCGAATCGCTCGCCCTCCCGAAGGACGACGACGCGCACAAGGCCATTCGCCGCGGCGCCGTGCAGGCAAGCTTCCGCAGCTGCACGCAGGTACCGCTGACGATGATGGAGATCTGCGCCGAGGCCATCGACCTCTGTGCCGAGCTTGTCGGCACGACGAACCCGAACGTCGTCAGCGATCTTGGCATCGCCGCGCTCACGCTCAAGACCGCCATGCAGAGCGCATGGCTGAACGTGCTCATCAACCTTTCCTCCCTGAAGGACAAGGCCTTTGCCGATGAGTGCTGCAAAAAGGGCGAAGAGCTGCTTGCACACGCCATTCCCGTGGCGCAGGAAAGCTACGAAAAGGTGCTCAAGGTCATCACCGAAAAGTAACGCTCTTCCGGCCGGAAACGGCCTTTCCAAACTCTCTTTTTTCTTTGATACACGCCGCCCGCCGCGCAGAGAACGCGCCGCGGGCGGCGCGTTCATTTCTTTTTTGGATTTTTGCAATTTATAGTAGCATTTTGCAGATTTTGTGGTACAATACCATCGGTTCTATTGACGGATCCCAAATTTTGCACGAAAGAGGCTTTTTTATGGATTTTGTTGCAAACGGCTCCAAGAATGTCGAAATCGAGACTTCCACGGGCATTTACCTTCGCCACGCCATTCAGACGCACTTTGTCGAGATCGGCGAGGATTATATCGAGCTTGTCAACCGCTACGTCAAGCCCCTCTATGAAGAGGGCGACCTTCTGAGCATCAGCGAAAAGATCATCGCCCTGTGCCAGAAGCGCGTGGTCTATCGCAAGGATATGAAGATCTCGTGGCTGGCAAAGTTCCTCAGCCGCTTTGCCATTCAGCACAACAGCGCCGGCATCGGCGTGGGCGAGGTGTGCAAGATGCAGTTCGCCATCGACGAGTGCGGCGCATGGAAGGTCCTCTGGGCCGCCATCTGCGCGGGCTTTGGCAAGCTCGTGGGCAAGCACGGCATTTTCTATGATATGGTCGGTATGGAGGTCACGGGACTCGATGGCTTCTACCCCGACGTGTTCCCGGTTTATGGCGATTACGGCATTCGCATCCCTGAAAATCCCTCGGGCGTTTGTAATGAGATCTTCGAAAAGACCGGCGTGCGCGCGATGATCGTCGATGCCAACGACCTCACGCGCGACATTCTCGGCAAGGCCGACTGCGTGACCCTCACCGACGAGCAGCTCTGCGAGATCATTCGCGACAACCCCGCCGGTCAGGACGACCAGTGCACCCCGTTCATTCTGATCCGCAAGAAACAGTGATCCTTTTTTCGTTCCCTGCCACCCACAGCGAGCGTGAGAAAGAGGGCGATCCTCTCACATGAGAGAATCGCCCTCTTTTTTTATGAAATTCTCAGTCGAATCCCGTATCGAGCCAGCCGGGGCGCTCCATTTCCACAACGGGCGGCTCCGTCGTGGCGCCGGGGTCGGTCACACCGGGATCGGTGGTCGTACCGGGGTCGACCGGCACGGTGGGGTCGATGGGCGCGGTGGTTCCGGGATCGACCGGTGCGGTCACGCCGGGGTCGGTCGGCACCGTGACGGCGAACTTGCCGACGTACACGATGCGGTTGCGCGCCTTGTAGTTGCTGTTCGCCTCAAAGGTCGAGGAGATGAGCTTGCCGTCGCCGGAGTAGACATTGCGGTAGGTCTTTACCTTGTAGCCGGTGTAGGCGGTCTGCTCGACCTTGCGCTCGCCGGGAGCCAGCTCGTCCGTTTCGATGATCTCCTCCGTAAACGGAATGGTCTCAAGCACGTCGGCGCGGATCTTCACATAGGTGTCGTCCACCTTGGTGCCGAGAATGGTGATCTTGAGATAATTCTTGTTGCCGCTCGTCGTATACTCGGCGCAGACCTTGATGGGATAATTGGTATTGTTGCGGAACTCAAACTCAGGGCCGCCCTCGGCGACCGTCGCGTCAAGGCCGAGGCCGATGTAGTCGGAGGCAAAGCCGTGGTTCGTGCGCTGCACGATCTCAAGGTTGGCGTAGAGCGCGGCGGCATAGAGCGTAGAGCTCGCCTGGCACGCGCCGCCGCCGACCATGTCAACGGTCTTGCCCTGCAAGTAGCCCGGCGCGGGGCTGTAGCCGTTCGCCGCGGTAAAGGGCGTGACGAGCGGGCCGTATTTCATCGTTTCGCCGGTGTTCATAATGTAGCCGTTGATGCGCGAGGCGGTGAGCTTGACGTTCGCGCGGCGGCCGGGTGCGCCGCCGACCTTCGTGGTGTAAGAACTGAGCTCGTCGCGGAAGATCACCTGCTCAAGCTGCTCGGTCGTCACGTCCGGCAGCTCGACCGCGGCGTTCGGCACATCGACGGTCTCCCCCGCCGCAGCTTTGTCATAGGCGGCTTGCAGGTCAGAGAGTGCAAAATCCACCCCCGCGTGTCCCGGCACGACGGTGCCGCTTTCCTTATCAAAGGACGCGTTGACCTTCTGCCCGATGACGGCCTCGCGCTGCGCGGCAAGATCGGCCTCCTGCGCGGGGATCACATCGTAAACGCCGCCCTCCGCATCGCTCTTCAGCACGATCTCAGACGGCTTGCCGCCGCTGAGGTACGCGCCGCCAAGATACATACTGAGCTGCTCTTTCGCGGTGTCGGTCGCGGCGCGGCCGTCCATCGGCTTCGTAACGCTGACCTTACCGTCCTCGGTCACGTGAATGGCAAATTCCACCGGATCGCAGGTTATGTCATCGCACAGCGTGTCGACCAGACTGCCAAGCTGATTGGGAGAATAATATAATCCCACCGTCGTTGCAGCGTCCTGCGGCTTGACGAGCGCGCGCAGATACTTTGCTCCCGCTGTCAAAATGCTGTCGTTGCAGCCATAGACAATGTAGATCTGCTTGGCAAGACCGTCAAAGTCGACGTGCTCCGGCATCTCGTTGAGCGCCACGTGCGCGACCTCTGTGCCGTCGGGCAGAACGAAGTCGACACCTGCGCCCCTCGCCTGTGCAACGCTCGCTTTGAGCTGCTGCGCGGCCTGCTGCTCGCTCATGCCGCCGTAGTTGACCTCGCCGAGCATCACGTTGGGGTAAATGCACTGCCCCGCCGACACCCATGCGCCAAAGCCCAAATAGGCCGCCGCCAACACGGCGGCGACAATGGCGATGACCTTGCCCGCCTTCCCCGATGTTTCACGTGGAACGCGCGGCGGCGTCTCGCCGCAGGACTCCGCAGACGCTCTGACGGCCTTCTCCGGCTTCATCAGGCGCTTGCCGCCCTTTTTCCTTTTCTTTTCCTCAAAGGCGCCGATGTTTTCTTCCATCTCTGGCTCCTCCCTGTTTCTTCCGTTCTTTGCGGTGGGGCTTTCCCCGCCGACTGCATCAGTATATCACAGAACAGGAGAAAAAGAATCACAAAAGGGTGACAATTTCAACTTTTTTCTCAGCGCTTTGCACATTTCGGGATCCGTATGGTCAAAAGAATATTCTCCTCCGTGTCCTCGCGCTGCATATCGGCCTCCACGCCCGCCCGCTGCATTAGGCCGAGAGAATGGCGGATCGTGTTGAGGAAAATACGCACATCTTTGACAACATAGGTCGGCAGGCGCGGCGATGTTTGCTTTCTCTTCAGCATTTCCTCGATGAGCGCTTCGCTCTGGGCAACATTGCAGCCGCGGCGGATAATGGTCTGCAAGGCATGCAGGCGATCCTCCTCATCGGCAAGGCGCAGCAGCGCCCGGGCGTGCCGCTCGGAAAGGTCATGCGCGCACAGCAGGCGCGTGCAGTCCGGTGACAGGCGCAGCAGACGCAGCTTGTTGGCAACAGCGGACTGGGATTTCCCCAGCTTTTCCGCCGCCTGCTCCTGCGAAAGGCCGTAGGACGAGATGAGCCGCGCGATGGCGGCCGCCTCTTCAAGATAATGCAGGTCGCGGCGCTGCAAATTTTCCACAAGCGCAAGCAGTGCGCTCTCCTCCTCGCTCGAGCGGGCAAGCAGACACGGCACCTCGCGCAGCCCCGCAAGCTTTGCCGCGCGCAGCCGCCGCTCCCCGGCAATGAGCTCATAGCCCTCGTCCGTGCGGCGGACGGTCAGCGGCTGCAAGATCCCGTAGCGGCGAATGCTGTCGCTCAGCGCGCGCAGGGAATCCTCGTCGAACTCCACGCGCGGCTGGTTGGGATTGGGGCGCAGCGCGTCAACGCTCAGCTCGAGCACGCGGCGCGGGAACAGCTGCTTTTTTGCGGACATTTCCATGGATTTCCCCTCCTTTTTCTCCACTTTTAGCACAAATTGTGTGCAAAACGCGGCGAATCCGGGCGAAGAGGGCAAAAAAAGATCCGCGTTTTGAAAACGCGGATCTTTTTTCTCTTTATTTCCCGTCGCGCTTGACGTGCATGCGGCTCACGGCGCGGGCGATGCGCGCGCGGGCAAGCGCCTGCTCCTGCTCGCTGTGCCTGGCGTCAAGCTCGGCGCGCGAAGCGGCGGCCATCTCCTCGGCGCGGCGCAGGTCGATCTCCTCCGGCCGCTCGATCGTGTCCACCAGCAGCAGCGCTTCCCCGTTTTCCATCTTGAGAAGTCCCTCGGATACGGCGGCGATCTGCTCATCGCCGTCCTGTCCCCGCAGCGTCAGCTTGCCGGGGACGATCGCGATCACAACGTCCTCATGCTGCGCCATCACGCCGTACATGCCGTCGATCGTCGGCACGATGAGCGAGGCGCAGACGCCGTCGAAAAATGTGCGCTCCGGCGCAAGAATACGAAGGTGAACCGTGTTCATCACACTTCCCCGCTTTCCATCTTCTTCGCCTTGGCAAGCGCATCGTCGAGCGTGCCGACATTGTAAAATGCCATTTCGGGATAACCGTCCATCTCGCCGGAGAGGATCGCTTCAAAGCCGCGCAGCGTTTCCTCCAGCGGCACATATACGCCCGGAAGGCCGGTGAACTTTTCGGCAACAAAGGTCGGCTGGGCAAGGAAGCGCTGAATTTTGCGCGCGCGGTTGACCGTGAGCTTGTCTGCGTCGCTCAGCTCGTCCATGCCGAGAATGGCGATGATATCCTGCAATTCGCGGTATTTTTGCAGCGTGGCCTGCACGCTGCGGGCAATGCGGTAATGCCGCTCGCCCACAATATCCTCCTCGAGAATGCGGGAGGACGATTCCAGCGGGTCGACCGCGGGATAAAGTCCCTGCTCGGCGATCTTACGGCTCAGAACCGTCGTCGCGTCGAGATGGGTAAAGGTCGTGGCGGGGGCGGGGTCGGTCAGATCGTCCGCCGGAACATAGACCGCCTGCACGGACGTGATCGAGCCGCTTTTTGTGGAGGTGATGCGCTCTTGCAGCTCGCCCATTTCGTTGGCAAGCGTCGGCTGATAGCCGACGGCGGAGGGCATGCGCCCGAGCAGGGTAGAAACCTCGCTGCCCGCCTGCACAAAGCGGAAGATATTGTCGATAAACAGCAGCACGTCGCGCTGCTCCTCGTCGCGGAAGTATTCCGCCATCGTAAGACCCGTGAGTGCCACGCGCATGCGGACGCCCGGCGCTTCGTTCATCTGACCGAAGACGAGGGCGGTCTTGTCGATGACGCCGCTCTCGTGCATCTCGTTCCAGAGGTCGTTTCCCTCGCGGCTGCGCTCGCCGACGCCCGTGAAGATCGAGTAGCCGCCGTGCTCCACGGCGATGTTGTGGATCAGCTCCTGAATGAGCACCGTCTTGCCGACGCCCGCGCCGCCAAAGAGACCGATCTTACCGCCGCGCGGATAAGGCTCCAAAAGGTCGATGACCTTGATACCCGTCTCCAGAATTTCAACACCGGGGTTCTGCTCGGCAAAAGCCGGCGGCTTTCTGTGGATGCTGCGGCGCGGCTCGTCCGCGCCGATGGGCGCACCGTCGTCGATGACGTCGCCAAAGACGTTGAACAGCCGCCCAAGCGTACATTTGCCGACGGGCACGCGCAGTCCGCTGCCCTCGCCCGTCACGTCCATACCGCGCGCAAGGCCCTCGCTGCCCGAAAGCATGATGCAGCGCACCGTATCGCTGCTCAGGTGCTGCGCGACCTCCATCACGCGGCGCGCGCCGTCCACCTCAACGGACAATGCCTCGCGAATGCGCGGCAGGCCGCCTTGCGGAAAGCGCACGTCCACCACGCTGCCCGATACCTGAATGATCTTACCCGTGCGCATGCTGCTGCGCCTCCTTTCTCATGCGGTTCTGCCTGCTGCGCGCGCCGGCCGAGACCTCGGTGATCTCGCTTGTGATGGCGCTCTGCCGCTCATGGTTGTACTCGAATTGCAGCTCCCGCAGCATGTCGTCCTCGTTCCGGTTGGCAGCGTCCATCGCGGAGGCGCGCGCGTTCTGCTCAGCGCAGAAGCTGTGTACCATCGCCGAATAGAGGAAGCCCGTGATATACGCCGGAACGATCTTGGCGAGCACCTCCTCGGCCGAGGGTTCAAATCTGATATGCGGTAGAGGCGCGCCGCCCTCAAACTCTCCGCTCTCCAGCGGCAGGAGCCTTGTGGTGTGTACGCTCATCTCCATGCCGTTTTCAAAGTCCGTATAAACCATATAGAGTTTGGAGATCTCCCCGCGGTCAAAAAGGTCGAGGAGCTTTGCCGTGATCTCGCGGGCGCGGCGCAGCGTGGGGCTCTGCGCGGTGTACTGAAAGTTCTTTTCCATCGGTACGCCGTGGCTTGCAAAAAACTGCCGGCCGTTGTCGCCCACCACGAAAACGCGGCTGTCGGAATGGCTTTTGATCCGCCCCAGCGTTTCCTGAATGACATTCTGGTTGTAAGCGCCCGCAAGGCCGCGGTCCGCCGTGACGACCAGATAGGCGTATGTGCCGGACTGATTGGAATCGTCCGCATCGCCGCAGAACACATAGGGGCTTCTGATCTCGCCCCCGCGCTGGAAAATGCGCTCGATCTCCCCCGTCAGCGCATCAAAAAACGGGCGCGTTTTTTCAAGATCTTCCTTCGCCCGCCGCATTTTGGTCGAGGCGATGAGGTACATCGCGTTCGTCACCTTCTGCGTGCTTTTGATGCTTTCAATGTGTCCGCGGATCTCCTTCATGCCCGCCATGTCCTCTCACCTCACTTGCTCAACTTTGAAAATTTTCTTTGACAAACGCCTTGGCGATCTCAACGATCTGCGCCTGCTGCTCGTCGCTGAGAAGGCCCGTCTGCTCGATGGTGCGGCACAGCGCGCCCTGCGTATCGGCAAAGTGCCGCAGCAGGAGCGGCAAAAAGCCGTCGAGCTTTTCCGCCGGGATCTCCGCAAACGTGTGGCTCAGCCCCGCAACGAGCAGAATGACCTGCTCATACTGCTTGTAGGGGCGGAATTGCTTCTGTCGCAGCATGCGCGTCAGCCCCTGCCCGTAGGCAAGCAGCTTTTTGGTCGATTCGTCAAGGTCACTGGCAAACTGCGTGAACGACTCCATCTCGCGGTACTGCGAGAGGTCAAGGCGGATCGTCTTGGCCGCCTTTTTCATCGCCTTGGTCTGCGCGTCGCCGCCCACGCGGGACACGGACAGACCCACGTTCACCGCCGGCCGCTGGCCGGAGAAGAACAGGCGCGATTCCAGAATAAGCTGACCGTCGGTAATAGAAATGACGTTCGTCGGGATATAGGCCGACACGTCGCCCGACTGTGTCTCGATGATCGGCAGCGCCGTGATGCTGCCGCCGCCCTTTTCATCGCTCAGGTGTGCCGCGCGCTCAAGCAGGCGGGAGTGCAGATAGAATACGTCGCCGGGGTAGGCCTCGCGGCCGGGCGAACGCTCCAGCAGCAGGCTCATCGCGCGGTAGGCGACGGCGTGCTTGGAAAGATCGTCGTAGACGATCAGCACGTCGCGCCCCTTGTGCATAAAGTACTCGCCCATGGCGCAGCCCGCGTAGGGCGCAACATATTGCAGCGGCGCGGCATCGCTCGCCGAGGCGTTGACAATGATCGTATAGTCCATCGCGCCGTGCGATTCCAGCGTCTTTCTGAGCTGGGCGACGGAGCTTGCCTTCTGTCCGATGGCAACATAGATGCAGATGACGCCCTTGCCCTTCTGGTTGACGATGGTATCGAGGGCGATGGCGGTCTTGCCGGTCTGGCGGTCGCCGATGATGAGCTCGCGCTGACCGCGCCCGATGGGAAACATCGAGTCGACGCAGAGAATGCCCGTTTCAAGCGGCGTATCGACGCTCTTACGGTCGATGATGCCGGGGGCGGGACTTTCCACAGCGCGGTAACCGTCGGCGCGGATCTCTCCGCCGCCGTCGATGGGTACGCCGAGCGCGTTTACCACGCGGCCGAGGAATCCCTCGCCCACGGGAACGCCCGCCGTGCGCCCGGTGCGGCGCACCGTGCTGCCCGCACAGATGCTCGCGTCGTCGTCAAAGAGGATACAGCCGACGCTCTCCTCCGAAAGATCCTGCACCATGCCGCGCACGCCGCCGTCGAAAAGCAGCACCTCGCCGTAGGCCGCGCCGGAAAGTCCGTCCACGCGGGCGATGCCGTCGCCCACGGTCAAAACCGTGCCGACCTCCTGGGCAAGCACATCCGGCGTCCACGAGAGCACCGTTTCCTTCAAAAGCGGGATCACATCGCCCTGCGCGGCAGCAAGCTTTTCCAGCGCGCTCTTGAACTGGCTCAGTCTGCCGCCCGCGCTCCAGTCGTAGACCTCCGCGCCCGCCTCGAGGCGAAAGCCGCCGGGATAGGCGTCGCTCTTCTGCCAGACGAGCGTCGTTCCCTCGCCGTACTTTTCGGCAAGAAAGGCCAAAAATCGTTTCTCCTGCGCCGGTGTCGGGCGCTCGGCAGAACGAAGAACGGCCTCAAGATGCTCCGTGCGCTCAGCCATTGTTCTTGCGCTCCTCCGCCGTGTCCAGGAACTTGTCGTAAGCATCCGACGTGCTGGAAAGCACCAGCTTTTCCGCCGCGGCGCTCATCAGTTCGGCGATCTCGCCCCTGGCCTGCCCCATCACGCGCTCGTGCTCGCTCGCGGCGGCATCGTGCGCCTTTTTGATGATCTCTTCCGCCTGCTGCTCGGCCTGCGCGCGGCGCTCGTCCACCGCATGCTGCAAAGCGTCGTTCGCCTCGCGCTGGCGGCGCGCGATCTCCTCGTCCGCGCCTTTCAGCTGCGCGGCGAAGTCCTCTTTCGTCTTTTCCGCCTGCGCAAGCGCAGCCTTGGCATCTGCGTCCATCTTCTCATAGTGCGCCTTGCGGCTGTCCATGAAGTCTCTCACAGGCTTGTAGAGAAGGAAATACAGCGCGCCGAAGAGAATGACAAAGTTCAGCGCGTGCAGCAGGATCTGCTGCAAATTGATATTAAGCGGCATGCAAAAGCCCCTCCTTCTTGGGCGTTTTCTTCATCAAAGGACGAAGATGATGAGGATCGCCACGATCAGCGCGTAAATGATGACCGTTTCGATGAACACAAGACCCATCATCATCGACGCGCGGATCTGCCCCGTCGCCTCAGGCTGGCGGGCAATGGCCTCGCTCGATCTGGCTACGGCGATGCCCATGGCCAGCGCGCCGCCGAGGCACGCAATGCCGATCATCAGACCCGAACCCATGGCCTTGGCAGAGGTCACGTCGCTTTCGCCGCTCTCGTCCGCCACCGCTTCGGTCGCGTTTTTGGCAGCATCGCTTTCGCCGGCAGCGAAGGCCGGAATGGTGCAGATCATCAGCGCGCAGAGCAGCATCATCAGCGCTGCAAATCTTTTCATGTTTTTCATGGCAAATTTACCTCTTTCTTCACGCAGCCGTTTTGCTGCGGGATTTTTTGACCTTTCCGGATTTTGGTGCTTTCGCGTGCTTCTCGGTGGATTCCCCATAGAACGTAGAGACCAGCATCGTCAGAACATATGCCTGGATCAGCGCGTGCAGCAGCGTGAACAGCACGCCGACGATCACCGGCAGCACATAGGAAAGCGCCGCATAATAATACACCATCTCCGTCACGAGTGCGCCGGAGAGCAGCGCGCCGAAGAGTCGGAAGCTCATTGAAATGGGCAGCGAAAAATCCTTGAGCGCGTGCAGGAAGCCGCTCGGCCCCGCGGCGATCAACCCACCGAAGAGGATCACGCCGTAGCTCATGCAGCCCATGGCGATCGCCCCGTTGATATCGGACAGCGGCGCGGGAAGGCTGATCGTCAGCCCGGACGTGGTCACCGCCTGCACGCCGAGCAGCTCAAAGAGCGTGCCGACAAAGATGTAGACGCCCGCCGAGAAAATATATCCCCGCAGGAATTTGTTCCGGTGCGGGCTGCTCCCCTCGGCAAGGCCGTCGAACAATCCGACGAGCTGCTCCAAAAGGAGCTGGAACTTTCCCGGCACGTATTGGAACCTGGGGATCACAAAGAACCGGCAGATCAAACCAAACACGATCAGAATGCCCGTCACGATGTAGGCGGAAATAAGCCCCGGATTCACCTCGGTCAAACCGAAGAGGCTCACCTTGTTCTGCTCGTGCAGCACCGCGTCGCGCATGACCTCCTGGATCGACTCACTCTCCCCGCCGCCTGACGGCGCGAGCAGGCAGCCCGCCAAAAGCGCCAGCACAAGACCTGCGAACACGATCAGCTCCCGCGTTCGCTTTTTCTTATCCACGCATCTTACCCCCTTTGTCTCACTCGCCCAGTTTTCATCTTAAAAGGCAGCCTTATTTATACCACTCGCATGAACAAAATGCAAGGCTTCCTGCAAAATGTGCGTTCTCTTTTTGCGGCTTCTTTGCATTTTCTTAACGCAAATTTCATTCCCGTCCGTTCTGGTGGAAAAAGCACAGCGGAAGAGGGGTTCTTCGCCCTCTCCCGCCTTTGGTTTTCTTCTGTTATTTTCTCTTCTGCCGGCGGATATCCTCGCCGAAAAAGAGGAGGATCTGATACTCGCCCTGCAAACGCGAGAGCACCGGCGCGCCGTAGCGCCGTCCGAGCTCGTCGGGGCTCAGGTTTGTGGAGATGACGGTCTTTTTCCCCGTGATGAGGCGGGTGTTGACGATCTGATACATCGCGCTGTGGACAAAGCTCGTCATCAGCTCGGTGCCGAGATCGTCGAGGATCAGCAGGTCGCAGCCGAGCGCACGGCTCACGGCGCTGTCGGCCTCCCCATCGTCGCGGCCGAACTTCTGCGCTTCAAAGCGGGAGAAGATATGCCCCGCCGTGTCGTACACGACGCTGTGTCCGCTCGCGCTCACCACGCGCGCGATGGACGCAGAGAGAAAGGTTTTCCCCAGCCCCGTGCCGCCGGTGAGCAGAAGGCTGCCGCTCTTGGGCGAAAATTCGTGCGCATAGTCCTGGCAGATATCATACACGCGCTCCATGTTCGTGCGCGGCGATACGCCAAGCTCCGCATCCGGCAGCGGAGAATAGTAATCGAAGTTAAAATTCTCAAAGCACTGTGAGCCGAGATCCAAAAGCCCCGAAAGCTCCTTGTTCTGCTCGCTTGCGTAGTAGGCGCGCAGGCACGCGCAGACCTCGCTGCCGAGAAAGCCCGTGTCGCCGCAGCGCGGGCACTTGGGCTTTTCCTCCAGATAATCGCTCGGCAGCCCCATCTGCGTCAGGAGGAGGCGCTTTTCCTGCTGCAAATTGAGGTTTTCCTCCCGCAGCGCCTCGATCGCCGGGCGCGGGTCTGTGCCGCGGCGCAGCCCCGAGGCGATGATCTTCGCCATCGTGTGCGACAGCTCGCGGTCGATCTCCCCGATGCGCGGGCATTTTGTGTAGATCGCGCGCTCGCGTGCGCGGAAGTTTTCCGCGCGGCGCTGCTTGTCCTCGTCAAAGCGCGCCAGCGCCTGACGCATCAGCCGCCCGTCATAAGACATCGTTCTTCCCCCGCTTTCGTTACTGGTTCAGGTATTCCTTCATCCAGGCGTTGCCGCCGTCGTTGGTGTTCTTCTTCGGCTTGCTCTGCTCCTTGGCGTTCTCAGCCTTCACTTCGGCGAGCGTGTGCAGGCCCTTTTCGTGCCAGCGCTTCAAAATGCCGTTGCAGTACGGCCAGCGGAACTCGTGGCAGTGCAGGATCGTACGGTCGTAGGCCTCGGCCACCGTTTCCGCCGGAAAGCCCATCTCCGCCCACGCGGAGAGATACTTTTCCTCGCTCGGCGCGCTCGCGCGTCCCTGCATACGCAGCGCCGCCATGTACTCGGGATATTTCCCGCGCAGCGCCTGCTCGCGCTTCATATACTCGCTGGCCTTTTCGATGGAAAAGAGCTCCTTGCGCGCCCAGACGTAGCCCTCTTTTTCGATCTCGCGCATGTTGGGCAGCCGCCCCTCGCCGAACTGCTGCTCCTTTTTGCCGATGCAGTAGTTCACCAGCGTGTAGACCACGTCCGCCGGCAGGCCGAGATTTTCATATAAACCCAACAGCTTTTTGACCGACGGCGTCGAAAGCGGGCCGAGCTTGTGCTCCACCTCGCGCAAAAGGCAGGCAAAGCGCCCGTCTCCCTCCAGCTTGCGCGCGATGTCCTCGCGCGTGTACTCGGGCGGTTCGTTGAGCTGCGGCGGAAGCGGCGCTTCCTCTTTTTTCTCCGGCGCGCCGACGAGTTTCATCTCGTAGAGCGCCTGTTCCGCCGCGCGCAGGCGGTTTTCGTCCCACTTGAGCTCGCGCGCGAGCTTTTCCGCGTCGGCTGCACCGCGCGCGTGCAGGATGGCGAGGTACAAAAGCGCCGCATCGCCGTTTCCACCCGCGATCAACCGCTTGACCGTTGCCGGAGAAAGCGTGATGTTTTCTTCCGTGTTCAGATGCAGCACATAGCCCGCCATGCGCCCCGCCTCCTTTCGCCTCGATTCGATTCTAACATTCTACATGAAATTTTCCCGTTCGTAAACATGAAATTTTTGCTGCCCCCTTTTCACATTTTCACTCTCGTGTTATACTATTGGGGATTATATGGGTGGAAATTTCCCTTTTTTGTGCAACGCCGAAGAAGAAAGGAGCACACAATCATGGAAAACCGCATTACCGTCTCTATTTGCGACGAGGAATACACCTTTGTCGCCGAGGAAGCCCCCTCTTACATGCAGAAGGTCGGCTCCTACGTCAACGACAAGATGAGCGAGCTGCTCAACTCTGCCAAGGTCGGCCGCACGGACGCCGCCGTGCTGACCGCCGTGAACATCACCGACGAGCTTTTCAAGGAGCGCGAGGCCGGCGACGCGCTGCGCCGTCAGGTCAAGCAGTACCTCGACGAGGCGAGCCAGGCCAAAAACGAGGTCAGCGAGCTCAAGCGCGAGATCTTCAAGCTCCAGCAGCAGAAAAAGTAAGCCTTGACGACTGAACTGTTGGCGCCCGCAGGCGGGCGGGAAGCGCTCGTCGCCGCCGTGCAGAGCGGCGCGGACGCAGTTTATATGGGCTTTGGCGCGTTCAACGCGCGCCGCAGCGCGAGGAACTTCTCCGACGAGGAATTCCGCACGGCGGTTTCTTATTGCCATTTGCGGGGCGTGAAGGTCTATCTGACGCTCAATACGCTCGTCACCGACCGCGAGCTGCCCCTGCTTGCCGACGCGGCGCGCGTTGCCTCGGAGTGCGGCGTGGACGCCATTCTGGTGCAGGACTGGGGCGTTCTGGCGACGCTGCAAAAAATCATTCCCGACGTGCCGCTGCACGCCTCCACGCAGATGAGCCTGCACACGCTCTCGGGCGTTGAAGAGTCGGCAAGGCTCGGCATGACGCGCGCGGTGCTCGCGCGCGAGCTGAACCGCGGCGAAATTGCCGAGATCTGCAAAAAAAGCCCCATCGAGATCGAAGCCTTTGTCCACGGCGCGCTGTGCATGTGTTACAGCGGCCAGTGCGAGATGTCCGCCGTCATCGGGCGGCGCAGCGGCAACCGCGGCGCCTGCGCCCAGCCCTGCCGGCTTCCCTATGGTTTTTCCGGCAAGGCAAACGCTCACCCGCTGAGCTTGAAGGACGCGTGCCTTGCCCCCTTTGTGCCCGAAATGCAGGACATGGGCGTTGCCTGTCTCAAGATCGAAGGGCGCATGAAGCGCCCAGAATATGTCGCCGCCGTGACGGAGATCTACGCGCGCCTTCTGCGCGAGCATCGCGCACCGACGACGGACGAGCAGAAAAGGCTCGCCCTCGCCTTCTCGCGCGACGGCTTCACCGAGGGGTATTACCGCGGCGCGCGCGGGCGCGAGATGTTCGGCACGCGGCCGGAAAACGCAAGATGGCCGGAGGACTGGTTTGGGGAGCTGCGCGCCCGCTATGAAAAGGAAGACCTGCGGCTCGTGCCGCTCACGTTCGACTGCACCATCCGCGCGGGAGAGCCGATGCGCCTCCGCGCCGAGGACGCGGACGGCCACACGCTCACCGTCACCGGAAATGTGCCCGAGGCGGCGCGAAACCGCGCGCTCACGGCGGAAGAGGTGGAAGCACGCCTCAAAAAGACCGGCGGCACGGCGTTTACGGTCGATTTTTGCGCGGTCACGCTGGACGACGGCCTCGCCGTCAGCGCGGGCGCGCTCAACGCCCTGCGCCGCGAAGCGCTCGCGCTGATGGAAGCGCTGCGCACCGCCGCGCCCGAGCGCCGCGCGTTCGGCTTTGTCCCGCCAACGGCGGTCAAAAACAGCGCGGAAAAGCCGCTTCTGACGGTTTCTCTCCACCGCGCCGCGCAGCTGAGCGAGGAGCTCATCGCTCTCTCCCCCGCGCGCGTCTATCTCCCCGTCGAGCTGCTGCCGCAGCTTGACCTTGCACCCTATCGCGGCAGGACGGATTTTTTCGCGCTCTTGCCGCGCATCTACCGCACACAGGACGAGCCTATTTTGCGCGCGCTGCTCGAAGACGGCGTCAAAAAGGGCGTCACGGGCGTGTCGATCGCCAACCTCGGCCACCTTTCGCTCGTGCGCGGACTCGATATCACGCTCCACGGCGACTGGGCGCTGAACGTCTATAACTCCGCCGCGCTCTCTTTCTGGAAGAAGGAGGGGCTTTCGAGTGCCTGCGCTTCCTTCGAGCTGCGCGACGCGCAGCTGCGCGACCTCAGCAAGTGCCTGCCCTGCGAGGCCATCGTCTACGGCAGGCTCCCCCTCATGGTCACGGAGAACTGCCTGAATGCAAACGAGTCCGGCTGTCGATACTTTAAGGAGCGCCCTGCGTCCGTCCCGGCCGACGGCGCGTGTGCAAGCGCGCCGGAGCTGACCGACCGCCGCGGCGAGCACTTCCCCGTGCTGCGCGCGTGGGGCTGCCGCAGCGAGATCGAGAACGGGAAAATTCTCTACCTCGCGGACAAAGCGCGCGACTGGCAGAGCCTTGGCCTGCGCTATGCCTGCCTGCGCTTTACGACGGAATCGCCCGAGGACTGCGTGCGCATGCTGCGCGCCTATCAGGGCGAGGCCGTCGATGCACCGGAAAATATCACGCGCGGTCTCTTCTACCGCGGCGCAGAATAAATCCGAATTGTAATTTTTATCTTGATTATACTTTTTATTATCAAATAGTGAGGCAATATCATGGCAATCGTTTTGGCATCTCAATCCCCGCGCCGTCAGGAGCTGCTCGCCCGCATCGGCGTGGAGGACTTTAAGACCCTCTCGCTCGACATTGACGAGAGCTATCCGGAAGGTCTTTCTCCCGAGGACACGGTGCGCTACATTGCAAAGAAGAAGTGCGACGCAGCCGCCGCCCTCTGCTCCCCCGACGATCTCATCATCACGGCGGACACAATGGTCTTTTTGGGCAATGACCGTCTTGGCAAACCGCGCGATGAGGAGGACGCGCTGCGTATGCTGCGCGCGCTTTCCGGCCGCGCTCACACGGTCTGCACGGGCGTGAGCGTTCGCCGCGGCGCGCAGGAAGAGCGCTTCGCCGTATCCACGCGCGTCTTTTTCCGCCCGATGACCGATGACGAGATCCGCGCCTACATCAAAACCGGCGAGCCGATGGACAAAGCCGGCGCCTACGGCGTGCAAAGCCGCGGCGCGCTCTTTGTCGAGCGCATCGACGGCGACTTTTTCAACGTCATGGGACTCCCCGTGGAGCAGCTCGGACTCGTGCTCGCGCGCTTCGGCGTGAAGCTGCTCTGAGCCTCTCCCCTGCCCCACTGCGAAAGGAGGGTAAGCCTTGAAAGAATTTTTCCGCCGCCACGGATTGCGCATTCTGGCTGCCGCCGCGGCGGTCGCCGTGCTTTTGAGCCTGCTGACGTATTTTTCCTCGACCTCGTCGGTGCTGGAGAATATCGCAGGCGTGCTGACCTCGCCGTTCCGCGCCGCCACCACCGCCGTGAGCGGCTGGGTGGCCGACAAGCGGCAGTATTATGAGGACGTCACCTCGCTCAAGGAGGAAAACGCGGCGCTCAAAAAGGAGGTCGCGGAGCTGCGCGCCCAGCAGCGTCAGGCGCAGGCCGACAGCGAGGAAAACAAGCTCCTGCGCGAGCTTTTGAAGCTGCAGGAGCAGCGGCGCGACTTCCAGTTCGTCTCCACGGCCGTGCTTGCCCACAGCGAGAGCAGCTGGACTTCTTCGCTGACGCTGAACCACGGCACCGATCAGGGCATCGCCGCGGGCGACTGCGTGGTGAGCGCCGAGGGTTATCTTGTCGGCATCATCTCCGAGGTTGGCTACAACTGGTCGACCGTCCTGACCGTCATCGACACGGATACCGAGCTTGGCGCGCGCATCTTCCGCACCGGCGAAGTCGCCGTGGCGGAAGGGGACTTTGCCCTCATGGGTCAGGGCAGGCTGAAGCTCTCCTACCTCACCTCGGACGATGAGGTGCTCATCGGCGACCAGATCGTCACCTCGGGTCTCGGCGGATACTATCCGAGCGGGCTTGTCATCGGCGCGGTCGAGTCGCTCAAAACGGGCGACGACGGCCTTGCCCGCTATGCCGTTCTTGCCCCCATGATGGACTTCAACACCCTCACCAAGGTGTTCGTCATCACGGACTTCGCTATCGTCGACTGAGGAGGGTATCCATGAATCTCTCTCAAACCGCCATACTCAAATGGACGTTTTACGCGCTCGCCGCGGCGGCGCTGTTCTTCCTGCGGCGGCTGTTTCTCGGCTCGATGACGTTTTTCGGCGTCCTTCCCTTCCTGCCGCCCGTCGTTCTCGCGGTCATCGCCTCGTTTGAGCTGCCGCAGCCGTCGGTGATCGCAGGCATCGTGTTCGGCGCGCTGTGCGACCTTGTGCTGCCCGCGCCGTTTCCCTGTCTGTACACCGTTGCATTCACGATCTCCGCGCTGCTCATCTCCACGCTCGTCAGCAATCTCTTGCAGCAGGGCTTTCCCCGCGCGCTGCTCTCGTGCGTGCTGACGTTTCTGATCGTTGATCTCTTGCAGGCTGCCGCGCTGCTGCCGCGCGGCGGGAGCGACGCCATCGTGCCGATGCTCTCGCTCTTTGCGCGCGAAACGCTGCTCTCGTGCCTGCTGCTTGCGCCGGTGTATCCGGCGCTGCGCGCCGTGCGCCGCACTTTCCCCGACTGATTTTTCCTAATTTCCCCATCGCCTTCGCAGAAAGGAGGCCGCCATGGATCCCAAACGCTTTACCCGCCGCCTCGTTGCGCTCGGCGCGGTGATGTTCCTCTGCGCGCTCGTGTTCGTCGTGACGCTCTTCGACGCGCAGATCGTCAACGGCGACGATTACCTTGCCCAGTCCGTGCGCGCAAACGCCAAGGTCGAAACGGTCAAGGGTACGCGCGGCGTCATCACCGACCGCAACGGCAAGGTGCTTGTGTCGAACCGCGCGGTCTACACGCTGGATTTTGACTCTTCTCTCGTCCCGGACGACGAGCTGAACGACGCGCTGCTGCGCCTCATCGCGCTGATGAACGCGCAGGGCGTCGAGATCAAGGACACGCTGCCGCTCTCCCAAAGCTCCCCCTATGTCTACGACACCGCAAACGGCAGCGCCAAGACGCTCTCCAAATACCTTGTCTCGCTCAAGTGGATCAGCGAGAGCGCCGTCGATGAGGACGGCCTGCCCACCACGCTCACCGGCTCGGCGCTATTCCTCAAGCTGCGCAGCGAATACGATATTGATGAGACCCTCCCTGCCGCCACGGTGCGCACGCTCATCGGCCTGCGCTACTCCCTCGCCGCTGCCAAGATGAACGGCTCGACGGTCTTTGAATTCGCAAGCGACGTGGACATTCCGCTCATCTCCCTCATCAAGGACGGCAACTATCTGGGCGTGCAGGTGGACACCTCGTCCGTGCGTGTTTACGAGACCGACTACGCCGCCCATGTGCTCGGCTACACCGGCAGCATTCAGGATTGGGACGACTACAAGGATAAGCCCGGCTACACGCTTGCAAGCATCGTCGGCATTTCGGGCGTGGAGAGCGCGTTTGAAGACTATCTCCACGGCAGCAACGGCAAGCGCCTTGTCACGTTCAACGACTCCGGCAAGATCACAGGCGAGCTCTACTCCGAGGAGCCGAAGCCCGGTTCCACCGTGGCCCTGACCATCGACATCGACTTTCAGGCGCAGGTGGAAGAAGCGCTCAAAAGCACCGTCTCTTCGATGACGAAGGCGGACGGCGTCGAGCGCGGCGCGGCGGTTGCCGTCGTGCAGGTCGGCACGGGCGATGTGCTGGCGCTTGCGTCGTACCCGACCTATTCCCTCTCGACCTTCCGCGAGAATATCTCCGAGCTTTCCAATGATTCGATGCATCCGATGTGGAACCGCGCCACACAGGGCAAATACGCCCCCGGCTCCACCCTCAAGCCCCTCACCGGCATTGCCGCGCTCGAATCCGGCGCGACCACCGTGCGCGAAAAGATCTACGACTCCGGTAAGTGGGTCTATCCCGGCTACTCGGCGAGCTACACCTACTGCTGGAAGCGCAGCGGACACGGCGCGCTCAACGTGCGCGGCGCGATCATGAACTCCTGCAACTACTACTTTGCCGAAATGGGCTACCGCATGGGCATGGATACTCTGCGCAAGTACTACGCAGACTTCGGTCTCGGCGCGCCGACCGGCATTGAGATCGGCGACACTGCCGGCCGCCTCCCCTCGCAGAACGAGGGCGAAAACCTTGCCCCGTGGGCGGCCTTCGGTCAGGCAAACCAGGAGTACTCTCCCCTCCAGCTTGCCAACTACATTGCAACGCTCTGCGGCGGGGGCGAGCGCTATACCACCCACCTTTTGAAGAATGTCCGCTCCAGCGGCTCCGGTACGCTCGAATACGTTTACGACGCCGCGCCGGTCGAAACGGTCTCGATGAGCAGCGAAAATCTCTCCGCCGTGCTCGCCGGCATGCACGATCTCGCCGCCGAAGGCGCGGTGTCGTCCTACTTCCAGGACTGTATCGTCGACGCCGCCGCCAAGACCGGTACGATCCAGACGGGCGACGCGAAGAACAACAACGGCGCATTCGTCTGCTTCGCCCCCTACGATGATCCGCAAATCGCGGTGGCGATCGTCATTGAAAAGGGCGGCACGGGCGCGGCGCTGGCCTCCACCGCCGTGCAGGTGCTGAACGCTTATTTTTCCAATGCGTCCGCCTCCTCTGCGGTCACGGGCGAAAACGCACTCTTGGGTTGAGCGCGCCAAAATGGCGCGCTCTCCTTTTAGTTATAGCCGCCGCAAAGCGGCAGAAAGGAATGTTATGTCAACTTCTTGGTTTGATCCGCGCGATCTGCGCTGCAAATCCCCCTTCGGCGCGGTGCCCTGCGGCGCCGCCGTCACCTTCTGCTTTCGCCCCGAGCGCGGCGCGGCGATTACGCGCTGCGAGCTGCTCGCCCACGGCGAGTTTGCCGACCGTTGGACGACCTTGGAGCTCGCGCCCGTCTTTGAGGACGGCGGCACGGTCTACCGCGGCGTTTTCACCGCCCCCAATGATATAGAGCTCGTGTGGTATCACTTCCGCCTCTCGTGGGCGGACGGCGGCACGAGCTGCTGCGGGAAAGCGGGCCTCTGCGCGTGGGACGCGGTCGAGCCCTGGCAGCTCACGGTCTACGACGATACGCACAAGACGCCGGAGTGGTTCGGCCGCGGCCTCACCTATCAGATCTTCCCCGACCGCTTCTGCCGCGCAAAAAAGCGGGACGTTGCGGGTCTTGTCGGCCCGCGCACGCTGCATGAGCGCTGGGACGAGCTGCCGGAATACCGCCCGAACGCGCAGGGCGAGATCACGTGCAGCGACTTTTTCGGCGGCGACTTGCAGGGCATCACGGAAAAGCTCGACTACCTCGCCTCCCTCGGCGTGACGACGCTCTACCTCTGCCCCATCTTCGAAGCGTCCACCAACCACCGCTACGACACCGCCTGCTATGAGCGCATTGACCCGCTGCTCGGCGACGAAGAGAATTTCCGCACGCTCTGCGCGGAGGCAAAAAAGCGCGGCATTCACGTCATGCTTGACGGCGTTTTCAACCACACAGGGCGAAAGAGCGTCTATTTTAATGCCGACGGCTTCTATCCCGGCCTTGGCGCGGCGCAGGGCGAGCAGTCGCCCTATTACCGCTGGTACAACTTCCACCCCTTCCCCGATGAGTACGACGCTTGGTGGGGCATCAAGAACCTGCCCGCGGTCAACGAGCTGGAGAAAAGCTACGTTGACTACATCATCGAAGGGGAAAATTCCATCATCAAGCGCTGGCTGCGCGCGGGCGCGTCCGGCTGGCGGCTCGATGTTGCCGACGAGCTGCCCGATGTGTTTATTGAAAAGATCCGCGCGGCGATGAACGAAGTATGCCCCGACAGCTATCTTCTCGGCGAGGTCTGGGAGGACGGCACAACGAAGATCGCCTATTCCCAGCGCCGCCGATACCTTTTGGGCCGCGAGACCAACGGCTTGATGAATTACCCCTTCCGCACGGCGCTGATGGCCTTTCTGCTCGGCGGCGGCGCGGAATACTTCCGCGACAGCATGGAGCAGCTGCGCGAAAACTACCCCGCGCCCGCGTTTTACGGCGCGATGAACTTCCTCTCGACCCATGATACGCCAAGACTTCTGACGATCCTCGGGCTGAGCACGCCCGCGCCGCAGACGCGCGATGAGCGTGCGGTCTACCGCCTGAGCGAGGAAGAGCTTGCGCACGGCAAAGCGCTTTTGAAGCTCGCCTCGCTGATCCTCTACACCTTCCCCGGCTCGCCGATGCTCTACTACGGCGACGAGGCGGGCATGCAGGGCTTTGAAGATCCCTTCAACCGCGGCACTTACCCCTGGGGACACGAAGATGAGGAACTCCTGCGCTGCTTCCGGCAGCTCGGCGCGCTGCGCCGCGCGCACGAGGCGCTGCAAAGCGGCACGATCGTCTACCATGCCGCACAGGGGCGCGTGCTGGCCTTTTCCCGCCGCGCAGCGCACGACCACTGCCTCACGGTGGTCAACGCGGGTGAGGAAGTCGTCACCCTCACCCTTCCCTGGGACGCCGCGCTTGCCGAGGACGCACTGTCGCATCAGTCATTCTTCTGCGGCGACGGTATGCTCCGCCTGACCCTTGAACCCTACGGCGCGATGCTGCTGACAGAACCGCAGGACTGAGGTTTGTTTCACGTGAAACACTGATTTGAGCGTCATGGTAAAGGTGGAAGCCTTTACCATGACGTCCTTTCATTCCTCCACACGCCTGCTCGGCAGCACCCAGATGGCAGCAGAATCAAGACGTAAAGGTCTGCGCCTTGTCATGTTTCACGTGAAACAAATTCGCAAAATTTGAGCTTTTCTGTTGAAATCAGAGCATTTTGTGTTATACTGAACAAGAATGTAAACGGATCAATGCAGTTACGACTAAGGTGGGTGTTTTTTTGGCTAAAATCGTTGCAATCGTCAATCAAAAGGGTGGCGTCGGCAAGACGACGACCTGTGTCAACCTGACCTCTTCCCTCAAGGAAAAGGGAAATCGCGTTCTGCTGTGCGACTTTGACCCGCAGGCCAACTCCACCTCCGGCATGGGCGTGGACAAGACGACCGCGCGCAGCGTGTACGACGTGCTCATCAACGGCGCGGACGTGACAGCCTGCGTCACGCACACGCGCTACGGCGACGTGCTGCCCTCCTCCAAGGCGCTGGCAGGCGCGGGCATCGAGATGATCGACCGCGAAAACCGCGAATTCCTGCTCAAGCAGGCGCTCGACGTTCTCTCCCCCAATTATGACTATATTCTCATCGACTGCCCGCCCTCGCTCGAGCTGCTGACGGTCAACGCGCTCTGCGCGGCCAATTCCCTGATCGTTCCCGTGCAGGGCGAATATTTTGCGCTCGAAGGGCTTTCCGATCTGATGCACACCGTCCGCATGGTGCGCCGCAGCCTCAACCCCGGCCTCGATCTGGAAGGCGTGCTGCTGACGATGTTCGACGGGCGCACCAATCTTGCCCTGCAAGTGGCCGAAGAGGTCAAGCGCTACTTCCCCGGCAAGGTGTATTCGACCGTCATCCCGCGCAACGTGCGTCTTTCCGAAGCGCCGAGCCACGGCAAGCCCATCAACTACTACGACCGCACCTCCCGCGGCGCGGAAGCGTACAGCGACCTCGCCAACGAGTTTTTGAAGCAGAACAAGTAATACATAAAATATGAGGGCATATTCGCCCTTTCACCCCCGCAGAAAGGAGATGTTCCCCTATGGCAAACGCAAACCGCGGGCTCGGCAAGGGTCTGGGTGCGCTGCTCGGCGATGTCGCCCTGCGCACCGACACATCGGACAGTCTCTACCTCCCCATCTCACAGATCGAGCCCTACGCCAACCAGCCGCGCCACCACTTCGACGAAGACGCTTTGCAGGATCTCGCCGATTCCATCCGCGAGCACGGCATCATTCAGCCGCTGACGGTTCGCCGCCTTTCTTCCGGCTATTATCAGATCATTGCCGGCGAGCGCCGCTGGCGCGCCGCGCGCATCGCCGGTCTCAGCGAAGTGCCCGCCATCGTCATCGAGGCGGACGACCGCAAGATGACCGAGCTTTCGCTCATTGAGAACTTGCAGCGCGAGGATCTCGACCCTATCGAAGAAGCCGAAGGCTACAAAACGCTGATGGACAACTATCAGCTCACGCAGGAGGAAGCCGCCGAGCGCGTGGGCAAGTCCCGCTCCGCCGTGGCAAACAGCCTGAGATTGTTAGGGCTCTGCCCCGAGGTGCGCGAAATGCTGCAAAACGGCGTTCTTTCCGGCGGCCACGCCCGCGCGCTGCTGCCGCTCAAGGCGGACTTGCAGCTGGAAGCGGCGAAAGCGGTCGCCGCGCAGGGGCTGAGCGTTCGCCAGACAGAAGCGCTCGCCAAGCGCCTTGCAAACCCCAAGGAGGAGCGCAAGCTCTCAAACGACGAGCGCATCGCCGAGAGCTACGGCCGGTTGGCCGCGCAGGAGCTGAGCGACAAGATCGGCCGCACCTGCCGCATCGTTTCCGGCAGGAAAAAGGGACGCATTGAGCTGGACTACTACGGGATCGACGATCTGAACGACCTGCTCGAAGCGCTCGCCGCCATCAAACGCAGAAAGGACGGAAGCGAAAAAGAATGACCGATTTTGTTCACGAAGCCCCCAAGGACCCGAACAAGGCAAGCGCGCCCAAGGAGGAAAAACCCACCACTGAGCGCGAGCGCATGAAAAAGGTCTACACCTACGTCGCCATTCTCTTCTGCGTGGCATTTCTGCTGATTTTATGGACATTTTTAATGAATCAGCGCAGCAGTCAGGCGATCCGCGACGAGATCAAGAGCGGCAACAGCGCCCTGCAAAGTACGCTCGAAGAAAACGACACGCTCGAAGCGCGCGTCAAGGAGCTGGAAACACAGCTTGCTGAGGCGGAAGAGGACAAGGATTCCCTCAGCGAGACCGTCGAGCATAAGTCCGAGCAGCTGCGCGCGCTCGATTGGCTCATCGAGATCGAAAACAACTATTCCGCCAAGGACTATGACGCCGCGCGCGACAATATCCGCGCCTTTGAGAAGGAAGGCGCAGCCGAATCTCTTCCCGAGCAGCCGCTGCGCACCGCCATCACCGGCGACGATGCCCCCTCCCCCGCCGCGCGCTACCATGCGCTGGTGGCAGAGCTTTTCCCGAACGGCATCAACTGAAAACCGCGGCACGAATCATGTGCCGACCACTTTACTACAATAACGAGGTAAATTGCTATGTTGGATATGAAATTTCTGCGGGAAAACCCCGAACTGGTCAAGGAAAACATCAAGAAGAAATTCCAGGACGAAAAGCTTCCCCTCGTCGACGAGGTCATCGCGCTCGACGCTGCGAACCGCGCCGCCATCACCGAGGCGAGCGAGCTGCGCGCCAGCCGCAACGCCCTTTCCAAACAGATCGGCATGCTGATGGGTCAGGCGAAGAAGGACCCGAGCAAGCTTGAGGAAGCCGAGAAGATCAAAGCGACCGTCAAGCAGAACGCTGACCGCTTAGCCGAGCTTGAAAAGCTCGAGGAAGAGTACGAGCAAAAGATCCACAAGATCATGCTCCTCATCCCGAACATCATCGATCCGAGCGTCCCCATCGGCCCGGACGACAGCTGCAACGTTGAGGTCGAGCGCTTCGGCGAGCAGAAGGTGCCCGATTTTGAAATTCCCTACCACACGCAGATCATGGAGAGCTTTGACGGCGTCGACATGGACGCCGCGGGCCGCGTCTCCGGCGCGGGCTTCTACTACCTGCTCGGCGACATCGCGCGCCTGCACGAGGGCGTGCTCGCCTACGCGCGCGACTTTATGATCGACAAGGGCTTCACATTCTGCATCCCGCCGTTCATGATCCACGGCAACGTGGTCGAGGGCGTCATGAGCCAGAACGACATGGACGCCATGATGTACAAGATCGAGGGCGAGGATCTCTACCTCATCGGCACGAGCGAGCACTCGATGATCGGCAAGTTCATCGACCAGATCCTGCCCGAGGCGAGCCTGCCGCAGACCCTGACGAGCTACAGCCCCTGCTTCCGCAAGGAAAAGGGCGCGCACGGCATCGAGGAGCGCGGCGTTTACCGCATCCACCAGTTTGAAAAGCAGGAGATGATCGTCGTCTGCAAGCCCGAGGACAGCATGGACTGGTACAATAGAATGTGGAAGTGGAGCGTCGAGCTGTTCCGCTCGATGGACATCCCCGTCCGCCAGCTTGAATGCTGCTCCGGCGACCTCGCCGACCTGAAGGTCAAGAGCTGCGACATCGAGGCCTGGTCCCCGCGCCAGAAGAAGTACTTCGAGGTCTGCTCCTGCTCCAACCTCGGCGACGCGCAGGCCCGCCGCCTCAAGATCCGCGTCAAGGGCGAGGACGGCAAGATGTACCTGCCGCACACGCTGAACAACACCGTCGTCGCGCCCCCGCGTATGCTCATCGCCTTCCTCGAGAACAATCTCCAGGCCGACGGCAGCGTGCTGATCCCGAAGGTGCTCCAGCCCTACATGGGCGGCAAGACCGTGCTCACGCCGAAAAAGTAATCCCTTATAGTAATATTTTCATTATTTTATACGATCAGTTGTCGTATTCTCCCTCAAATCCCGCCAAAGGAGCCTTCTGAATGAAGAAGTTTTTTGAAGAATTCAAAGCCTTTGCCATGCGCGGCAACGTGCTCGATATGGCCGTCGGCGTTGTCATTGGCGGCGCGTTCGGCAAGATCACGACCTCGCTCGTGGGCGACATCATTATGCCGCTCATCTCCATGCTGACCGGCGGCGTCGACTTCTCCGCGTGGAAGTGGGTGCTCAAGGAAGCCGTCATGGAGGGCGCGAAGGTCGTCACGCCCGAGGTCGCCGTCAACTACGGCAACCTGATCGCCGTCATTCTCGACTTTATCATCATCGCTTTCGTCGTGTTCTGCATGGTCAAGTCCATCAACAGAATGCACGAGAAACTCTCCAAGCCCGCCGAGCCAGAGCCGGAAAAAGAGCCCGAGCCAACGAAGGAAGAGCTCCTGCTCACCGAGATCCGCGACCTCTTGAAGGAGCAGAACAAATGAGAGAGCTTCTCTTGCAGGGGCTTAATGAGCTGGGGCTGGACACAAGCCGTGTGGAAACGCTCGAGCGCTTCTCCTCCCTGCTGCTCGAAAAAAACGAGGTGATGAACCTCACCGCCATCACAAAACCCGACGCCGTCGCGCAGCTCCACCTGCTCGACAGTGCGGCGCTGCTGCAATTTGTCGACCTCAAGGGAAAGAAGGTCGTCGACGTCGGCACCGGCGCGGGCTTTCCCGGTATGCCGCTGCGCATTTTGGAGGACGACTTTGACCTCACGCTGCTCGACTCGCTCGGAAAGCGCGTCCACTGGCTCAGCGAGGTCTGCGATACGCTGCATCTGACGCGCGTTTCCTGCGTCCACGCGCGGGCGGAGGAATTCGCCATGCAGCACCGCGAGCAGTTCGACATCGCCACCTCGCGCGCCGTCGCGCAGCTTTCGATCTTATCCGAGCTGTGCCTGCCGCTCATCAAGGTCGGCGGACAGTTCGTCGCCATGAAGAGCATCGACACCGAGGACGAGATCACGGCGGCGAAAAGCGCCATCAAAACCCTCGGCGGCCGCATCGTCAAGGTCGAGGATTACAAGATCCCCACGTGCGAAGTCGTCCACCGCCTTGTGCTCATTGAAAAGGTCTCCCCCACCCCGCGCGCCTATCCGCGCGCCTTCGCCAAGATCAAAAAAGCCCCGCTATAACGCATCAAATTTGCAAAAAAGGAGGTACGAGCCTTGTCTCAGGTCATCGCCGTCGTGTCCGGCAAGGGCGGCACGGGAAAAACTTCATTCACCACGCTCACCGGCATGGCGCTCGCGCAGCTCGGCAAAAAGACGCTGCTGCTCGACTGCGACATCGGGCTTCGCAACCTCGACCTCTACCTCGGCGTCTCGGATCGCGCGCTCATGGACTTTACCGACGTGATCGCCGGACGCACCACGCTTGCCCAGGCCGTCGTACGCCACCCGCTCTACCCCAATCTCTACCTGCTCACCGCGCCCGTCAGCTTCGGCGTGCGGCTCCCGGGCAGATACGAAATGGAGCGCCTGCTCGATGAGATCCGCCGTCACTTTGACTTCTGCCTCATCGACGCGGCCGCCGGCATCGGCGAAGCCTTCGCGCTCGCCACCTGCTGCGCCGACCGCGCCGTGGTCGTCACCACGAACGATCCCTCGAGCCTGCGCGACGCGCAGCGCACCGTGATGGAGCTGCACCGCTTCCCGACAGGACAGCTGCACCTCGTTGTCAACCGCGTGCGGCGGCGGCTCCTGCAATCCCTGCACACCACCATCGACGATGCCATCGACGCGGCAGGACTGCCGCTGCTCGGCGTCATTCCGGAGGACGAGAACGCCCCCGCCATTTTGGGGCGCGGGCTTTCCCAGCGCCTCAAGTATCACTCCGGCGCACTCTGCGCCTGCGAAAACATCGCCCGCCGCCTCTGCGGCGAGCGCGTGCGCCTGATGCGGCTGTAACACCGGTTCGCAAAGGCAAACACGACTTTTCCGGAAAACAACGCGCACCCCTAAAAAGCCTGCTTGCCCTTGTCAACCGATGAGCGGCTGCTGAAATAGAAAAATCTCACATCAGAAAGGATTGTGACCCCATATGAACATCGCCCTCATGGCACACGACAACAAGAAAGAACTGATGGTTCAGTTCTGCACGGCCTATGCCGGCGTTCTGTCCCGTCACACCCTCTGCGCCACCAGCGTGACCGGTAAGATGGTCAGCGAGGCGAGCGGTCTCCCGATCCACCTTTTTATGGCGCGGATCCATGGCGGCGCGGAGCAGATCGGCGCGCGCATCGCCTACAATGAGATCGACATGGTGCTCTATTTCTGCGACCCGAACAGCCCGCAGTATAACGACAACCTCACCTATATCACCAAGCTCTGCGACCAGAACAACATTCCCTTCGCCACCAACCTCGCCACCGCCGAGATGCTCATCATGGGCCTCCAGCGCGGCGATCTCGACTGGCGCGATATTGTCAACCCCAAGACCAAGCCCTTCACCACCTGAGCAAATCCGGGCATTTCAAAATACGTTTCGTAATTTTTATTTTATAATATACAAACAGGAGTGGATTTTACCATGATGCAATCCCGTACACACAACTGCGGCGAGCTTCGCGCGCAGCATGCCGGCGAACACGTCAAGCTCGTCGGCTGGATGGAGAACGTGCGCGAAGTCGGCGGCAGCCTTGCCTTCGTTGTCCTGCGCGACTTCTACGGCACGACGCAGATCGTCATTGAGACGAGCGAGCTGCTCGCCCAGATCAAGGGCTACAACAAAGAGAGCACCATCTCCGTTGAGGGCACCGTGCGCGAGCGCGCGAGCAAAAACCCCAACCAGCCCACCGGCGACATTGAGGTCGTGCCCGAGAAGATCGTGCTGCTCGGCCGCTGCCGCTACAACTCCCTGCCCTTCGAGATCAACCGCAGCCGCGAGGCCGATGAGACCGCCCGTCTCAAGTACCGCTTCCTTGACCTGCGCAACC
>ERZ827168.1077-NODE-1077-length-39784-cov-3.987364_pt1 | contig 39784 bp, 38 predicted proteins | sample MGYA00519868_ERZ827168 | MGnify/ENA primary metagenome ERZ827168 (study PRJEB31778, sample SAMEA3449271) | human gut metagenome | biome: human gut; feature: human-associated habitat; material: faeces | place: United Kingdom | collected 2010/2012 ...
TGAATTGATGATTCGTCAGTCGCTTCAGACAGCTCCGCCATATACTCACAATTATCTGGCAGTTTGTCGACAACCTCCAGCCTGGGGATATCGCCAAAACGATGCCTGGCAAAGGGAAAGATAATTTGCGATAGGCAGAATCTATCAATCGTCCCAAAGAACGAATAGCTGTTTGCATAACCCATCCTGCGACAGCGCTCCTCGAGTTCTTCGCTTGCCTTGTTTGTATATGAAATCGCGATGACACCCTGGTAGGGCAAAGAGGTCTTTTGCGAAGCAACGATTTTCCGTGACAAGCAAAAGGTCTTCCCGCTGCCAGGTCGTGCAGTAATCACACAGCTACCGTTATAAGCAATGCACGCTTCTTGTTCTGGGGATGGAGAGATCATGGCTAATGCTTCTCGGTGGCAATGAGATCTTTTAACGCATGCAGTGGCTTCGATATGTCATCTTCAGCCAATGGAGAAAGATCAACTTCAACAGAGGTCAAGAACGAAAACATGTTTTCGGCTTTTCGCTCCTGCATTGCAGCGATTATTTTCTCCGAATCGGCAGCTCCGTAATAATTGCTGAGGTCGCTTCGAAGGGGGCCGTTAACGAGATCCGTCTCCAGATCACACTGGGATAAGAATACGCCAACCTCATTGAGCTTTTCCGTTATTTCCGGCAGGGTTTCTTCCGGGATGGAAGACTCGGCAAGATACAGCTCCTCATCCTGAACAACAAACGAGTCACCGCTCATGATGTTTGCGCATTCGATAGCTCGCTTAAGCCCGGCTCTTCTAAATCCTCCCTTGCGGTCGGAGAAAACATCGTTATCGGTCCTCATGACGCACGGAATGCTTAGCGCTTGGCATAGCGCGAGATACGGTTTGAACCCAACTCCGTCAACGGACAGGATTGATATGTTCGCGCGGTCGAGATCGTCGAAGATCAAGTCGCCTAACTTGGTATAGAGCATCTTCTCCGAAGGCCCCTCCACAAGTACGGCTCCCGAGGAGAAAAGGACTTCTGCCGAAATCGGATTCATTCTATAAGAAAAGCGATTTAATGCGGCTGCCACCTTTTGATTAGTGAACGCTGCATGGGTGGTGCCATCGGTTTCGGCAAACAGCCTTACAATATGGCCAGCCACAAACCTCTCGGCAATTTGCGGGGAATGAGAAGTGAGAATTACCTGCTCGTTCGACAAGGATGCGAGATATCGAGCGAGCCTCCTCTGCTGATGGGGATGCAGATGGGCCTCTGGCTCCTCTATTGCGTATATCACGACCTTGCTCGGAACAGCAGCCAAAGCTCCCTCGGCAATCCATGCCGCAAAATATAGCTGATTACCTCGTCCATCCCCGCCAAACGTCAGCGGCGTCTCGTTTGAAAAATAGGACAAAGTCAAATTGTCAAGCAGTTTATTGATATCCGTGTTTCCCGCGACGAATTTAGCTTCGTAATCATCGCCTGATACGGAAAGCTTCCCCATCTCTTCATTGACTTTATCAAGGGCTTCCGAAATGTAATTGAGCCTGCCTATCTCGTCGTTTAGCTGCTCAAGCGATTCTTGCATCTCGCCAATCGACGCCTCATCCTTTTCCAGAGCGTCCGCTTCGATTCGGTCTTTGGCCAGCTGCAGCAGTTTCGATTGCTGCCTGCTCATGTAGCGAGCGTAATCGCGTGCTCCACTCACATATTCGAGTGATAGTACCTTTATATAGAAACGACTCGAGGACTCCTCAAAGTGGTCCTCGTCTCCTCCGACATAAAAGGAATAATCTCCATTCCTTGCGCATCTGAACTGAATCACCAGGCGGTCTTCAGCGTCAATTTTTCCGCCAAAGGTAGCAATCAGGCAGTCTTCCGTTACCTCCGTGAAGTACGCAGTGATGACTACCTCGTTTGATCGAGCTTGGATATTGAAATCGGCATCATCGAGTTCGAAATTACGTGGACTCAGCGTAGGGTCGAGGATCAGGCGCAAAGCATAGAGCATGTTGGTTTTGCCAGAGTCGTTTGCTCCTATGATTAGCGTCGTGCCATCAAGGGCAATTGTCTCATCCACAAAATTCCTAAACCCGCATATATGCAATTTGCTGAGTCGCATATCGTCCCCTAGTCAACTTTCATATACGTAAGCTTGCGGTTTTCGATCTTCCAGTCGTAGTTGCGCCGATAGACGGGGATAACAAATCGAGTTTTCGTGCCTTCGAGCAAGTTAAGAAGGTATCGTTCTTCGCCTTTCATCTGTTACTCCTAGATAATCTTTGCTAAACGCGGGAGCGAGTCAAATCCCCAGCTGCTTCCAATAACCTGATAGGAATGCTGGCGTTTTGGATTATTCACATCGTTGCACCATATCCCGTAAATCAAAGCTTCTAGCAATTCGGTTCTTGCAGCCTTTTTGTCCTCTTCCGACGGACTCGTCCCTTCTTCGAACCTTATGTAAGAGCCCCAAGTCCCATCCATGAAATCCATTGCCTCGTCGCTTTTTTCAAAAGCCTGATATAGGAGCTCAACGCGATAGTCTTGAACAACAGCTTTATATGCGTTTGGGTCTGCGACTTTCATTGCAAGCATGACAGGAACTAGGCCGACGTCAGCAAATGATTGGATCCAATCGTTTGCAAAACCGCCACACGTGTCTACAACCAATGGGCGCGCTCTTAGCAATTCTGCAAGATATCTATTTATGTCCCTCATAGTCATCGAGTAGGCTTCCGCGAGGCTGTAGGCAATAACGTCAAAGCGATTTGAAGTTTTTAGGAGACCGCTAGTTTCTAGGTGCTTGAAGCTATCAACTTTTCTCAAGGGAATAGTCAAATCGTAAAAGCGAGAAAGATAACGCTGTCCGTCAAAGCCTTGACCATACATTCCTTCTACCACGCGCGCAAGCTGATTGGAGTTAACTGAATAGAGCACGATTACTCGATCGTCTGAAAAAAGGTTTTTCAGCTGCTCTAATACCTTCATTGCGAAAGAAGGTCGGCATCGATCAAGCTCGTCGATTACAAGAAACAGTGTATTTGCCTTTTCAGGAAGAATGGCGTCCATCAAATCAGAAATCGACGACCTTAGCGTCTCACGCTCTCTGTAGGACTGAATAAGGTCTTTTCCCGAAAGAACGTTTTTCAGAGCTCTGGCGCCGGTTCGTCCTAAGACACCAAGTATGGCGTCAAGAGTTCCTGCGATTTTCTCGCTCGTCTCGACATCGCTTCTGAAAGTGGCGCTCGCATCCCCCTGAAGAGCTATCGAGGCTGCAATAGAGGGCAGAGGATCATCCCAATGGTCATTTTCCCAGGCGTTGTAGTATACGGGCAAGAAGCTGTTCAGCTCCGTATAGGGTGCAAGCTCGCAATTGTTGTCAAGCAATCCGTCGAGGTCTCCGTGAGACTCAAGAAAAGGATTAACCTCTTCAAGGATACAGGCCACCTGTCTAACGAAGAATGTCTTCCCGCTTCCCCAATCAGCGTCGACGAACAGGGAAAACCCGCCTTCGATGGATTTGAGTATCCCGGCAAACTCGGCGAGATCTCCATTCCTCCCGAGGGCGTCGTTATGCAGCAGCTTAACAAGGATGTCGCGTGTAGGTGCTGAATCGATTCTTCGCATGTTACTTACCCTAAGGACTGAATCTTATTTGAATCTAATTTGCAGATTGAGATTGATAAAGTAAGATCCCTCCCGTTCAAAGACGGTTCCAAAGCCATGCCTGGAGGAAGATGCTGTCTCGAATTTGGTGTTGTCGATTAAGTAATCTTCGAACATATCCCTGTTGTAGATATGGAAGGCGAGGACGTTGCCGTCCTCTCCGACAACGACGTATCCGCCGGTCGCATCATCGCGGCCGTTCCACTCCCTGGCGGGCGTCATACCGAGTGCGGCTGCGCAGAGGAATTTTTTGAACTTGTACTCGTACATTCCGCGACCTAAGCGAAGCGCGTCTTCGCTCTCCATGTCACTTACGATTTTTGCGCATGCGTTGTCGTCGCCAGAGTAATAGCGCAGCAATGCTTCCGCCATAAGTGACGGAAACAGACTGTCGATGAGCCTCATGTTTCGATCGAAAACTTCATGCGCCGCGCATTCGAACTCAAACTCGCATTCGTGTAAAAGCAGTGAGATGCGATCCTTCAGCTTGGTTGCAGTGCTTATTGAATTTGCTTTCTCCATTATTTTATGGGTGCAGCGATTGAGTCTGAACGTGAAATTGGTCGACATCCCCGCATTGAGCAGGGTGGGAGGGTTGCCGAGCTCAGATTTGATGCTCCAACCGCAAATGGGGTCAAATCCAGTATGTACATCGTGAATCTGGAGCACGATGTCGGATTTGTCGACCGATGGCGCTTTGAGCGCATGGAGTTTGAGCTTATCCATGAATTGCTCGGTTGAGGGGATGGCAAAAGCACCTTTTGCATGGCCTGCTGCGATTATTTCGCTATACAGAATATCAGCCTCTTCCGCGACCTTGTCGTTGGTGATTTCCAGAACTCGCGTTCCGTCGTCTAGATCAGCGTGAACAATGCTGCCGACGTAGTAATTGATCTTCGGAGAGTTCTTCTCTTCTCGGACTATTTTGATAACTGGAATAGAAGGCTCCTCGCAGAGCTCATCGAGATTTGCATCCGCCGGCTTTATCTCGCCGTCTGAGAGAATGCGTAGAAACGCATACACCTCGCTCCATTCTCCTCTATTCCCCGTGAGCATTGAGCACCTCCTTTATCCTGCTGGCAATTGCCTTGATTACGGGCACCGTTACGGAATTGCCGAATTGCTTGTATAGCTGGGTGTCAGCGAGTGTGAGATTAAAGCTGTCAGGAAACCCCTGGAGACGCGCCCATTCGCGCGGCGTCATCTTCCGGATGTCCTCCTTGTTGATCTCTCCCTTGATGTTCGTGACGGGAGTCATCGAATGTTTCCTGTGATCGATGATTAGGTTCCTCTCGCGCCCCATGCCTCCGCAGACGATGGCGCCGGCGATGCCGTCGAGCTCCCTGATTTCGTAGCCGAATCCGTGCCCCAACGCTTCATGATGGGCTCGGTGCCTTCGCAGGGTCTCCATGTAAACGTCAGACAGGTAGTACTTTGGGCTGATAGGCTCATCGTCCAAAATGTCTTTGATGGTCTTCTTCTTGCCCGCATGCGTGGGGAAGTCAAACGTTTCAGGGGCGATGTCTTCCCTGAAGGCGACTATGTAGATGCGCTCGCGGTTCTGCGGCACTCCGAAATTCTTGGAGTTGAGCACCTTGTAAAACGGGACATAGCCCTCTTCCCTAAGGGAGCCGAGGATGGTCTCAAAGGTCCTGCCGCGATCGTGGATGGGCAGCCCTTTGACGTTCTCGCAGAAAATCACTTTGGGCTTGTTGTCCCTGTCGATGCAGATGCGCAGCATGTCAAAGAACAGGGTACCTCGGGCTCGGCCCTTGTAATCGTCGTCAAAGCCCTTTCTCTTGCCCGCTAGGCTGAAGGCCTGGCAGGGAAATCCCGCAAGACAGATGTCGAAGTCGGGAACTTGCGAAGCCTCAATTTGCGTGATGTCTCCAGAGATATCAAACGGGTCGTCGAAGTTCGCGCGGTACGTCTTCTGAGCGGGCTCATCGAACTCGCTCACGAAAACTGTCTCGATTTTCTTGCCGAATGCCTGGTCGAAACCCATGCGAATTCCGCCTATTCCAGCAAAGAGATCAATCGCTTTATATACCGTGCCAGACACTATTCACTCTCCTCAAACAACTCGGCGTTCGCCAGTACTTCATCCGTGGCAAGCTGAGTGAGCATTGCCGAAACGCTCGTCTCCTTCTCGCTTGCGATACGCTCCATCGCCGATTTCATTTCAGGAGTTACGGCGAACACAATGCGCTCGGTCTTCCTGCCGACAAGCACATGCTTGCGAAGGTCGTTTTCGTTTACCAAAATGGCCCCGTTTCAAATAGGGTATAAAAAACTGTGCACAATACTTTACCATCATTTTATGGATAGCGGGACTCTCAACCTGCCTGTGGATCGAATGATCAGATACTAAAACATATGTATCCGCTCGCATGTCCAGAGAAATGGACATGCTGGGATTTATCAGCAAGAAACTACTGCACATCCCCCTATCGCGTCGAATAAGCGGGGCGGCGGGCTTGAGAGCGAATAATCAAGAATGGCCTTTCGCGCGGAAGAGCCGCGAGTACACCTAAGCCGTTGGCTTCCGCGGGACCAGTCCGGTCGATATAACCCCTGCAATGAAGGTGAGTGGCGCCACGTACCCTTGTGCTCATGTACAAGTCAAAGAAGAAGCTGGGAACGTTTCTGGTTGTGTTGCTGAGTCGGCATGCTGCCGCAAGCTCTCAGCGCAACCTTGCCAACCCTCGAATTGCCACTTTCTTTTTCGGTGGCCGATGAAACCGAGTCTTCGTCAAGCAGGCAATCGCTCTGGTTGCCTCGTCTGGTCCAACCGCCTTCGGCTCGAATTCACGCTCATAGCAGGCAGGCCATGCAGTCATCCTGAGTCCATTGCGCAGACCCCCATGTTGGGACGTCCTCCTTCGCCTTCCTTGGCTCCGCCACGCTCGCTCAGAACCAGGCTCTTCAGGCAAGGCGCGAAAAACTTTTGCTGCGCAAAACTCGGGCCCTGTCGGGTTTTCGCTTGATTCCTTGCCTTCGGCCAGAACCTGAGCGGCTTCCGGATCACAAGGCAGGCCAAAGGGGCCGGCCACGAACAAACGGAGGTCATCATGAGCAATTTCGAACTTCAGGAGAAGGCAGTCAAGGCAGCCACCCGCTTCATCGAGCGCAAGGGATACGAGCTTCTCGAGGCAGGTTGGACTTCCCCCGAGGGAACCCAAATCGATTTGATCGCCAGCGACGAGGACGCCCTGGTCTTCATCGACGTCACCGCAACCGAGTACGGCGAGGGCGGCTTCGAGGGCGGCAAGGTCAAGCGCAGCGACCTTGAGATCGCGGCAGCGTCCTGGCTCGCAGGCAACACGCCCGACGGCGACATCCAGGTCCGCTTCGACATCATCGACATGCTGGTCGTGAGCGCCGACAGGGCACTCCTGAGACACCACATCAACGCCTTCAGCTGCGGGGTCGAGTAACCGACCTCCATCCCGGCCCCCGCTGGAGGGCCGGGAGCCCCTCGGGGTCATCCCGAGGGGCTCTTCCGTTCTTTTATCGGCCGTTCCCCATGATTCGCTAGTTGGCCGCGAGCGGCACGGGGCTCAGCTCCCCAGTCCTTTCAGCGACCTTGCGCACAGCTGCGCGATCGGCTTCTCCATGCGCCCCCTGAGCTCCCTGGCGGCGTCGGCCGACCCCGTTTTCTCCAAAGCGTCGAACTCCTGGGCCAGCTTGCCGGGGATCTCTTCGGCGTAGAGCGCCAGCAAGTCGCGGCAGCCCTCGGCGGTTATGCCGAATCGTTCGAGGCCGCACTGCTCGACCAGCTTGGCGAGGTCGTTTGCCGAGACACGGCCTGCGCGGTTCTCGCCGCCGATGGACATGGCGAGCTTGGGCGGCTTGACCTTCAACCTCGCCCCCTCGACGTAGGGGGCGATGGATGCCACGTCGTACATGGGCGCCAGCCTGTGCGACCCGTCGGCGGCGAGCATGATGGAGTAGTTCTTGGCGTGCGCGTCCGTCGCCGCGAGCAGGTAGTTGAGGAAGATCATCTGCAGGAAACCCGCGGCGTTTGCCTGGGCAGTGGGCCCGGTCGAGGTGAGAAGCCCCAGCGCTTCGGCGCAGCTCGGCCCGCCGTACATGGTGTACTTGTTGTCGGGAAGGCATCCTAGAGCCTGGCAGAGATCCTCCTGATGGAGCCTCGTCACGTTGTCCCCCTCGACCAAGCGGTCGTAGCGCTCGATGACGATGGCGGGCTCCACGCCGCTATCGCCCTCGAATTCCAGATACTCGACGCTTGCCGCAGGCACGTCTAGGCTTGTCGCAAGCCGCATGCAGACGTACTCGTTGAGCGCCTGATGGGCCAGTCCGCGCACGCCGCTCTTCAGGATGTGGGTGGTTGCCGCGGAGCCCTCGCAGGAGTACCACCTGCCGTCCATGCGCCGTAAGGCGAACTTGCTCTGCTGGCCGCCGAGGCTCCAATGCTCGTCGTTGGCGATCCAGCCGGCGCCGTCCTGGCGGCCTGTGGTCAGCCTCCGGGCGATTTCGGCGTCGCTCACGGCGACAAGGCGCTCATCGCGGCAGGCGTCGGAACCCTGGGGGACGAACTGCACCGCGCCGGGGCAGTCCAGGCCGATGACGCCGAGGAGCGCGAAGGGGTTGTTGGGGGAGATGCCGGCGTCGGCGGCGACATGCCTTCTCACTGCCGGGTCCTCTGGCAAAAGCCCCCAGAGGTAGGGCAGCACGACCTTGTCCCGATAGGGCCTGGTGGAAAGCGGCATGGACGACGACAACGGAACACCGCGGTAGCCTCTCTCGTAGGCGAAGGAAAGCGAGCCGGCCCCGTCCTGGGAAAGGGTTCCTGCGAGCTTGCCGGCGATGAGCACGTCGAGGGCGCCGGCCGTCATCGCGCACCTCCTGTCAGGATGGAGAGAGCGCCTGCGGAGGCATCAGCGCGAGCCGCGACCCCTCCGATGCCCAACTGCTCAGCCTGCGGTTCGTCTGAGGGGTTCCCGACGGTCAGCTCCAGCTCTAGCCCCAGGGCCCCGAGCACGGCGGTGAGCTTGTCCAGCTGCACGCCGGGGTTTTGTCCCAGCTCCAGCGACCAAAGGCAGCGCTTCGACACGCCCGCGGCCTCTGCCAGCTGAGCCTGGGTCATCCCCAATTCAGCGCGCCTGTCCTTTATGGCGTAGCCTATCTCCAGCGCGTCGACCATAGATGTCCTCCCATCTCAGGTGAGTTGTTTTCTCGCATCATTTTGCGATTATGATAGTTCGCAATATTATGCGAGTCAATATTCTCGCAACATTATGCGTTTACACGTTTCGGCCAAAACGCCCTGGTTCTATCGGTTGTCCAAACAATTGATACGTTTCCGTATCAGTTGTGCTACAATCGGTAATACAAGGAAGGCAACAGCGGTAGAAACGCCAACTTTCCAGCCAGCCGAATACGAGGTCCCTCGCTTCCACAACCTCGGGGCTGCAAGACGCGAAGGAGCATTCCCATGCGAACCCTTGCAGTGAGCAACTACAAGGGCGGGGTGGGCAAGACGACCACGGCCGTGAACCTAGCCGCCATATACGCGGCGCGCGGCCTGAGGGTCCTGCTCATCGACCTGGATCCCCAGGCATCCGCCACAGACTACTTCGGCCTGTACGACCGGGCCGCCAAGGACGGGAAGACGTCCATCCAGCTTCTCTACGAGAACGCCGCCGTTGCGGACGTCGCTTACGAGACCGACATCGAGAACCTGTCTGTTATCCCGTCCATCATCGAGCTGACCGACCAGAACGAGCTGATGCTGCGAGAGCAGAGGCTCCGCTTCGCATTGGACGATTGCGCGGGGGGTTACGACGCCGCAATCATCGACTGCAGCCCCACTATGAAGAGGCTCGCGTTCAACGCCTATCTAGCCGCAGCGGAGTCCGGCATGGTCGTTATCCCCGTGAAGCTCGACTCCACCGTCATGCGAGGAACCGCGCTTACCGTGAACGCCATCCAGGCGATCGCCGACGCGCTGCGCGTGCCCGTCCCCGAGTTCAGGATCCTCAGGACATGCGTGCCCGGGCGCATGACAAACGCCGAGAGGACAGGCGAGGCAGTGCTGGACCGGTTCTTCTCTGGTCAGCAGCTCTCCAACGTCATCCATGCGTCCTCGAAGGTCTGCGAAGGAAGCTGGCAATGGAAGCCCGTCTCAGTTTTCGAGCCCGGCAGCAGGCCCGCCAGGGACTACGAGCGCCTTGCCGACGAGCTTTGGGAGGCGATGGCATGAGTGCGGCGGACGTGGCCGAAGGCTTTAGCATCAGCGGCCTGCTCGACGCCGGCTCCCAAACGGCAAACAGGTTTCCGGTAAGGGAGATACCTCTTTCCGATATCCAAGAGCACCCGGGCAACGTCGCGTACTCCATGGACGAGGAAGGGATCGCAAGGCTCGCCGAGTCCATTCGTCGCGACGGTTTGACAGACCTCCCGTTAGTCAGGAGACTGCGGGGCGGGGGATTCCAGATGATCTCCGGGCACCGCAGGATGGCGGCCTTCAGGCTGCTCTCCCAACAGGCCCCCTCCTATTCGAAGATCCCCTGCAGGATCGCTTCCGACATCTCCGACGAGCAGGCCTTGGTGCTGCTTCACACGGCAAACTTCTTCACCCGCTCTTTGACCGTCACCGAGCGCGCCGCCGCCACCAAGGCCCTCGGCATCCATGTCGAGCAGATGCGCGCAGCGGACCCGTCCCTTGTCGGCATGCGCACGGAGGACGTCAAGGCGCGCATCGTCGAGGAGATGACGGGCCGCAAGGTGAGCGGCAAGACGATTAGGCGCGAGGAGGCGCTCGCGGACAAGGTCGCCGGCCTCATTCCCGAATGGCGCGATGCGGCAGACTCCGGCGAGCTCTCGGCCAAGGCCGTCGACGCATTGGCAGGGTCCGGCGAGGCGACGCAGAGATCGGCGTTCGACAAGTGGGCGGAGTCGCCGAAATCGAAGGCGGCGACTACCGAGCTGGTCGCCTCGATGACGGCCTCGAAACCCGCCGCCGACAAGCGGCTCGCAAGCGCCGAGAAGGCGCTCAGCCGCTTCGTCGCGAGCCTTCCGCGGAACCTTTCAGCGGCGGATTCCGAGGCCATATCCCGCATCGCAGAGCTGGCCCGCCGGGCCGGCGATGCGGTGCGAGGTTCCACCGACGCCCATGGGGCTCGGTGGAACCCGTCAGATTCGAATCGTAGCGAGTAACTCATTGCGTATTACAACGCAATGAACTCGTTCCGGAGGCGGGGCAGGGCGCTTCCACCCCGGATGGGGACGCCATCCGGGAAACCCTCCCCGACCTCCGGCAATCGGAAGCGGCAAGACGCCTTCCACCGTCGCCGCTTCCTTCACGGGGGATCCCCCGTGGCCCCTACAAGACGCAAGGAGATAACGATGGGTGAGTACACGCGCACCGTGAGCTGCCGCATGACAGAGGAGGACAGGCAGCTTTTAGACCAAAGGGCGGAGAGGCTGGAGCTCGCGAACTCCGAGGCCATCCGCGCCCTCCTCAGGCTGCCCATAGCCGACCCCGACGATCTCGTCGCCATAGACGCGGGAAGCCGCGTCGTCGTAATCGACGCGAAGACCATGGGCCGCATCAACCGCGAGCTCATCCGCTGGGGACGCCACTACAACCAGGCGGTCAGGGCCCTGAACACCATCGCAATGTTCGTGAGGAACAAGGGCGGCATCGACCCGCAGGTCGCGAAGGAACAGCTAACCAAGGCGGCAAGCGAGCTGGAGCTCGTTCAGGGCTCCGTAGAGGAAATCAAGGAAATGGTTCAGGCGGTCCATGAGTCCGAGAGGTTCTGGCGGTAGCCATGGCGGTGCTCAAGGCGATCAACGGCCACACGGGATGCGGGCGAATCAAGGACTACCTGGAGAAGGGCGGAAGGGCGCTGCTGCGCGACTTCTTCAACCTTTCCTGGGACGAGGTCGAGGACAAGGGCCTGGATACCGCTCTTAAGGACGAAGTGGACTGGGCTCTGGAAATGGACGCATTGCGCCGCGACTATGGCAACGACACGCCATGGAAGGGGCAGCGCGCCATCACGTTCCGTCACTACGTGATCTCCCCGGATCCTAGCGACAACATCGGCCTCGATGGGCTGCGCGAGCTAACGCACGCCTGGGTCAGGAAGCACTTCTCCGACTACCAGGTGGCCGTCATCTACCACGATGACAACAGGCAGAGAATCCCGCATGCGCACATTGTGGTGAACAACACCAATCTCGAAACCGGTCGGAGGCTCCACATCCCGAACGCGCTTGACATGAACCGCAGCCTGCAGGAAGTCGTCAGGGCAAGGGGATTGACGGCCTTCGACAACGAGATGCCGAGGGGCAGGGTGGGGCAGAGCGATCCGAAAACCCCTCCCCGACCCAGAACGCGATGGGCGTCGTATGTCAACAAAGCCGAGCGCGGAATCCTGGATGCCGGCGCTTACTCCTGGGTCAGCGACATCAGGAACAGGGTGTCCGTGGCTAAGGTGCTGTCCCGAAACGAGGGCGAGTTCATGCGGATACTGGAGCTCATGGAGATCGAGGTCGCAGAGAATTCGCTTCATGCCCCCAGAGAGGACTGGATCTTCTCCTTGGCAGACCAGCCATCCAGGAAGGTGTCCGGAGAGAGGCTCGGGATGACGTTCGGCAAGATAGCGCTGACAGAGCGCTTCGAGCGAATCGGCTCTTACCACCCGGACGCCGCATCTTCCAGGGCGATCCTCTCCATGGCCACCGACGCCGTGGAGGTCAACGACATTGCGGAGCTCGGCAGCCTGGCGAAGGCGGTCGAGACGAACGCGCGCTATTCGATCGGATCGAGCGCGGATTACGGAAGGCGCATCGAGACGCTTCAGAGGCGCATAGAAAGGGAACCCGAGTCAAAGGCAGCGGCGAAATGCGCCGAGCGAATCCAGGAGCTCGCCGAGGCCAGGGAGTACGCCTCAAGGCGCTCCCTGGTTCCGGATGAGGTGCCCGCAAGAAGACATCAAAGCACCAGCTCCGACCGTTGGCAGTACGAGCCGCAGCGCAGCGGAAACAGGACTCAGGGGGCGGCTCGGGGCTCCTCTGCAGCAATGCGGAACAGCAGGGACAGGCAACAGGAAGGTCGTAACCGATGAAGATCCAGGTCAAGTACAGGAGCGGGCGGCTGGACGTCTTCGACACGGACTCGTACACGCCTGCGCAGCCGTTCGGCGACGGCTGCATGCTGGCGGACTACGAGGTCCGGTTCGATTACCTTGAGAAGGGGTTGTGGCTGCAGGCCCACTTCTACGACGCAGACCCGAGGTTCAAGGAAGACCTGGACGACGGCGTGGTTCCCGTAGGACGAAGGTCCATGGGCTGGCGCTTCCTCCTCGCGGAGGAAGCCGAGTTGAAGGAAGTCGAGCAGGTTCTTGTTGACGGGGACCGCATGCTCGTCCGGATGGGAGAAGGGCTGGTGGACGTCATGCGCTTGGACGGCGCATCCGCATTGCTGCTGTCCGATGGGGGCGGCCCATCCCTGGCGAGCAAACTGCAGGGCGTGGTCGAGGCGCTGAAGGCGGCAGGCCCGACCATGGACGATGAGTCGGCCGCTGCCCTTGCCGGGTCCGCTTGGGAGTCCCTGGCATGGGCCAGGGAATTGCAGCCCCTGCAGCAAATCGAGGTTGAAAGCGAAGAGGAAGGTTGGATGGACTGTGAAGGTGATTAAGGTGCTTTTCGGAGCCATTGGCGGCTTCTGCAGGTGGCTCATCAAGGCCGTGTTCAGGTTCATGTGAGCCGTCTCCCGCGTCGCGAGGCTGTCGGCACCGCAATCGAACCGTGCCAAAAACACAAGGGTTATTACCATATCAGTGATAGAGGTGATAACTATGACACGTTACATACCGCAATGGCTTAGTCCCGTAGTTGAAGCCTTCGAGCTCACCTGCCTCGGCTCCAAGGAATCGCCCTGGAACCATCGGCGTCCGCCCGGTAGAACCACCCACAATCGGCATCCGCAAGTGCATCCAAGACCCTAATGTGCAAAAGCGGTGATTGCAGTTTCATGTCCTCTATTGAATCGGCAATTACCTAGCCCGCTTTCCATCCGACGTAAAATTATCACCTCGTTTATCACCTCATGGCATTCTAATACTGGGGTGATAAATGAGGTGATATGAAAGCTTTCAACATGGCGGAACTTGCCCAATATGCAATCGGGGTCCCCGGTATGGCATCAAACCCAGAGGCGTTTGCTCGATAGAGCCATCCACAATCAGGATTAGCAAGGGCCTCCAAGACCCTAGGCGTTTGCAGCGGCCATCCACACACTGTTTTCGTCATTGCATGCAGTTGGCGAATACATAAATCCCCAAAACGGCATATAATTCAATTTTGGGGAATATACACAACGTACGTTGTCGAGGAGGATACCTGTGAAGCTTATTGAACGAACGGCGTACCTTTCGGAGATGTTGGAGCTTGCCGATACGCCGGACATCAAGGTCATCACCGGCGTTCGCAGGTCGGGCAAGTCAAAGCTTCTGGAGGCCCTGGCGCAGAAGATCTCCGAGCGACAGCCCAACGCGAACATCATCCGCATCAACTACAACCTCACGGACTTCGAGGACATCCTAGATTACCGCTCCATGGAGGCATACGTGGAGGAGCGCTACGTGCCCGGCCGGCAGAACTACCTTTTCATCGACGAGGTTCAGATGTGCAGGTCCTTCGAGAAGGCGATAAACAGCCTGCATGCCAGGGAGAAGTACAGCATATTCGTTACCGGCTCGAACGCCTTCCTGCAGAGCAGCGACCTGGCAACCCTGTTCGTGGGAAGGACGTACGAGATCCCTGTCTACCCGTTCTCCTTCGGGGAGTACCTCGCATACTATCCGTCCCAGAATATCTACGACAGCCTGACCAGCTACATCTCGGATGGGGGCATGGCGGGATCGTACATGTACAGGACCGAGGAGCAGAAGCGGCGCTATATCGATTCCGAGGTTCTTAACGCCCTGGTGGTGAGGGACATCGTGAGCAAGTACAAACTGAAGAACGAGCAGCTGCTCCATGCGCTCATCGACTACCTCATGGACAACGTCGGGAACCTCACGTCCATCCGGTCGATTGCCGACACGCTCGAGTCGAACAGGACGAAGGCCGACCACAAGACGATCGGCAAGTACGTGGACGCGCTATGCAAGGCGTTCGCCTTCTACCGAATCCGCCGGTACGATATCCGCGGAAAGAGGTACTTGAGGTCGGAGGACAAGTACTACCTTGTCGACCAGTCGTTTAGGTTCGCCCGCCTCGGCACCAAGAACATGGACTACGGCCGAGTGCTGGAGAACATCGTCGCCATAGAGCTCCTGCGGCGCGGCTACGAGGTGTATGTCGGCGTGCTGTACAAGAAGGAGATAGACTTCGTCGCCATCAAACAGGGCGAGAAGCTCTACATCCAGGTTGCGAACAGCATATCCGAGGAGCGCACGTTTGAACGAGAGGTGGCCCCCCTGCTAGCGGTAAGGGACGCCTACCCGAAGATCCTGATTGCCCGCACGTACCAGCCCGAATACCAGTACGAAGGCATACGGATTATCGACGCCGCCGATTGGCTGTTCGGTTCGAATCCCCAAAATCAATAACACTTGCTTTTTGGGGAAGACGGGAAAGCGATTGGATGTGCGCCAGGAGCGATAGGGCCGATATTCTGGGCGGCGAGGGCCCGTAGATGGCCGGTCGAGGCCGTGTTCGGGTTCATGTAGCAAGGGACAATTAAAAAGTTCAATTTGCTTGGCCGGTGTCTTCTTTGTTGGACACCGGCATTCACTCGCATGAACGATAATACGATTGACGCAAGCTGCTCTGAAGCGATAATCACAAAAGACCTAAAGATAAGGAACTTCATGGCCGTATCGGAGACATACAATCAGCTGTTAGGAACCAAGGAAGAAATCATTTCCTCATTGAGGCGTGCAACTGGTTGCGACATCACTGACGTTCTTGCGGCAGTTGCGTGCGGTTCGATAGGCGGCATGATCGACGTTTTTCTCGTTGGCGCCCCAGGCGATGGAAAGCCACTTGAAGCGTGGTCGGACAGCCAGGTTGACAATGCTGTTAAAAAGTTCGCAGAAATATGCGGCTGGGATTCGAGCGACCCCGACAAAGGCACTGTCGCCTACGCTATCGACCACCTCGAAAAAATGTTCAAGGTGAATTACGACCAAAGATATGGCGCCGACGTAGGCGGGTTGTTTGACATGTCGACAACCAACCACCACATGAAATCGCTAGCCCATTCACCAAGCCCCGTAGGTTTGTTTTTCTCTGTTCTTAACCAGTTCACGTCGACAGCGAGCTTCGTGTCGGATGGAAAGCTTATTACGGTAAGAACAGACCTCTACGATCCCCTTCACCCAAACGGCAAGGATCCCATCGTTCTTCAAGGTCACACTGTCGAATCGAAAATATTCTGCGGCATCGCGAATTGGATAGGCCATATCATGTCAGACGTTGCCGGCAGCTCCCTCACGCGCAGACGAGCCGGAGATGGCTCGGGAGTCGCCATCCCATTCTTCGAATTGTTCCAATTCTGCAATTCGGGTGATTTTGATGTTGATGGTAAGCGAATGGATGTCGCCGAGCTGTCCATCAAGGTTTTTCAAGATGGCTATGACGCCAGGTTTGCACTTGGCATGGGTATCCCGGTCGTCATTACCGATCTAAGCATTAAGCTCGTTTGGGCGCTGAAAAGGCATTTCGGCAAAGGAGAACCCTTCAAAAACTGCATTCCTTCTTCTAGGTATGACGACTTGAGAACAATGTTGCTTGTCGGAAACTCTGCCTTCTGCCTGATTGACGGTGCCGATGCCTTTGTGCGATCTGGCGGCGGAATGAACACAGCGTTGTTTGCTGAGCGACTCAACTACTTGGCTTGGCTGCGTCTCGCGAGCTTGGTCGTTCGCGAAGTCGCAATACGAACCAGCCTAGAGCGTGAAGTGGCTATTATGAAGGAAATCAACGCTGCGCTAGAAAGTTATCTGGAAGAGCTTAGGACCATTGACGTCGACGCCTTCAACCGAGAATTGTCGACCTGGTGCGTTTTATCAGAAAAAATTGAGCATGCGACCTCTGAATCTGAGCTCAACGCAACCTTGCTAGACGAGTACGAAAGGCTTGGAATTCCGAAACCTTGGAAAGGCTCATTTGAAAAGCATATGGCCGATAAAACCGCGTTCTTAGTTTTTGAGTAGTGGGAGAATCTGATGCCTATTCCTGTATTTGTTATAGCCGGAGCGGCGATTGCGGGTGCCTTCGGTGTCGGCAATGCTGTTTATGGCGGTATCAAGATCAAAGACGCAAAGGGGAGGGAGAAGACAGCAAAAGCCATTCACCAGGAGTCGATGGAGTACTTCGAAGCCATGGGCAAGAGAGCCAATGCGTCTATGGATGAACTCGGACTAGCGGAACTAGAGGCAATCCAGGGCTTCGAAGGATTCTCTGACGTCATCGAGTTGATTCAAAATCGTCCCCAGTTCGCTGAACTTGAACTCAATGGCTTCGATCTTCCAGATTTTGACTCGGATGAGTTTAGAAAGTTATTTATCGGCGCAAAGGCGCTTCTGGGTGGGTTAAGCAGCACGGCAGCTGGCGTTGCGGGCGGAGTTGCCGCATCTGGCGCAACTACGGCGATTGTCGCTGCCGTAGGGACGGCATCTACGGGAACCGCCATCTCGACATTAAGCGGCGCGGCTGCCACAAATGCTATCCTCGCAGCCCTTGGAGGGGGATCCCTTGCTGCTGGGGGCGGCGGGATGGCCTTGGGTACGGTAGTCCTGAGTTCCGCCGCTGGGGGCGCAGCTCTTCTCGTTGGCGGAATCGTCGTCAATGTCATGGGTCATAAGATCGCGAAGGATGCTGAAGAATTCGAAAAGCAGATTGCTCAGGAAAAGGCGAACGTTGATGAAGCGTGCGTCCTTCTTGAAGAGATTGCTGCGATTGCAGGTGCTTACTGCCGCGCTCTTGCAACCGTAAAGCAACTCTACGACGAAAAACTTCAACAGCTTAAGGCGATTGTAGTTGGGCAGCAAAAGACTGATTGGGATAGCTTCAATGAGGAAGAAAAGCTTCTCGTTCAAAATGTTGTGCTGCTAGTGGGAATGCTTTACTCGATGTGCAAAGTGAACCTAGTAATTGACGATGACGGTGACGGAATCACGGACAGGGTGAACACATCGGAGGTCAAAGCCCAGCTGCGGAAATCATCCGAGCTAATTGAGGCTATCTAGGCAGACGAGGAGGGCAAATCGCCCTCCTCTTTTTTAACTCGCAATCTCAATTGCGCAGTAAAGGAGCGTTCTCTCGTTTCCCCATGTAGAGTAGCTGCAGGTACAAAGCGTAACGACGTTCTCGACTGAACCGAAGTCGAAACCCGCAGAGGTTAAGTTGCTGTCGGATGCGGCCGTGACGCTTGCCAGCCATGCGGCGTGGTCTAAGGCTGTGCCGAACTCAAGCCTCACAGTCTCGCGGTTGGCGTTGACCCTATCTACCGCCAGGACGGTCAAGTTAGCCTTCTCGGTTGGGGTCTGGATCTGTATCGGCGTATGCTCGTCCAGGTAGGCGACGTCGATGAAACCGCTGAGCTTGGAGAACATGGTCCCGTCCTGCAGATGGTGGCCGAACACCAGCGCGTTAGGGCTGTGCAGAAGACCTCCCTCCGCGCATTCCCACGTCAGGTAAGGGACTCCGTGGTAATCCCATCTTCCGTTGACGTCATAGCTCAGGTAGCGACCAGGGTCCCCAGCGCTTCCTTGGACAATCGGGTAGTCGATATCGGTTCCCGGGACAGTGATCCATCCGATTATGCTTGGATTGACGGAGAGCCAATGGTCCCAGTCAATAGCCTCGAAGCCATCGTCCGAGACGGTCTCCTCGTATACATCAAGTGGGTCAGGATCCACGTTGGAGGCTCTTTCCGTGAGCATGATCATCGAGGCGCCCGCCGCGATTCCGAACGTTATGAGCGCCGCCGTCAAAGCAAGGGCAATTCGGCTTTTTGTCCTGTCGTTCATAGACCTCCTAAAACGATGGGCGGCACACGGCCGCCCATCTCGAAATCGGAAGCTGGCTATTGTTTAGCTCTCGTCCGACTCGTTGTCGCAGTCTTCGGAATTCGAGTCGGCTGCTGCAGCCAAACGACGCTTGCGCAGGCTGTAAACCAGGCAGCCCGAGCCCGCCAGGAGCGCGATTACGACAATCACGGCAATTGGGGCCAAGTCGACACCGGTCTTGTCGAGGGTCTTGCCGGGCTCGTCAGGGATCTCAGGGGTATCAGGGTTGTCGACGACGACGGTCTGACCATCGTCGTCGATGTCCTGATGGACCGCAATTACGTTGCCGTTTGCATCAAGGCATTCCTCGAAGGCGACCAGCTCGACGCCCTCCTCGATCTTGGACGCGTCGAACTCGAAGGTGACATCCATGGTTCCGCTGGCCTTGTCGGGGATGAACTCGGCGGTCGCGGTCACGGGCTTGCCGTCGGCATCCTCAAGCGGCATGCCGGTGGATTTCACGATCAAAGTGCCATGGGCGGTGTAGGTGTCGCCGGGGACGAGGCCCTTGTACTCGATGGTGTCGGTCAGCTTCACCTTGCCGGAGGCGATGACATGGTCGCCATCGCCTGCATCGACGAGGGTGGTGCCGATCTCCACGACGGTCACGGTCTGGCCCTCGTCGGAGGGATCCTCATGGGATGCGAGCTGCACATCGGCTGCGAAGAGCTTCTCGTACACGACGAGGCTCTTTCCGCCGAGGTCGGTCCCGTCAAAAGAGAGCTCGACGAGCTGGGCGCCGTCGGCCTCCTCAGGGGTGAAGGTGGCGCTGCCGGTCACCTGTTTCTCGAGCAAGCCGTCCTTGACCACGACGGGCTCATCGGTCTCAGAGTCGATCAAGGCAGCCTGGAGCTCGTACTCGGTGCCGGGAACGAGGCCCTCGTAGGTCACCTCGTCGACGACGGCGATCTCGGTTCCGGTCACCAGCCTGTCGCCGTCAGACTTGTCGGCCGCGGTGGTATGGATGTCGAGGAAGTGCACGGTCTGGCCCTCGTCTGCGATGTCGGCGTGGACAGCGACCTCTACGCCCTCGGAGAAAAGCGACTCGAAGGCCACGATGTCCTCGCCCGCGAGCAGGCTGGAGTCGAAGGTGAATTCGAGTTCCACCTCGCCGGCCTTCTGCCTAGGCTGGAAGGTCTTTGTGGAGGTGATCGCATTGCCGTCGGCATCGAGCAGTGCCTCGTCGGTGGACTTCGCCATGAGGGTGCCGGTGACTGTATATTCGGTGCCGTCGTTCTTGAGGTTCTCGTACCAGATGGTGTCGACCAGGGTGGTCTCAGCAGAGGCTTGGGCAACGTGGTCGCCGTCGGCCTTGTCGGTCTCCTCGGTTTGGATCTTCGGGCCCTCCTTGTCGTCGAGGCTCATCCACACGGCCTTGGCCACGGTGGAGTCGCGCTCGACCACGAAGGTCTTGGTCACGAGCTCATAGCCCTCGTTGGAGTCGCTTCGGAGCTCTTCCAGCATGTACTTGCCGTAAGGAAGCGCTGCCAGCCCGTCGTCAACGTCGGCATTGGAGCCGTCCTCGCCGAGGGAGAACCATACGCCCGCCTTGGAGTCCATGTCGGCTGCCTTGATGCTCTCAGCCTTGAGCAGGCCGTCGTTGCCGTTGGTGTTGCTGCTGTGCTTGTTCCAAGAAGAGGCCGTGGAGACGTTTCCGTTGCGGTCGGTCACTATGACGTGGGCCTCGCCGGTGGAGACGTTGGTCACCTTGAACGCCACCTGCAAGGAGGCGTTGGTGTCCTCTGCCATCTTCACGATCTCAAGGTCGTTGCGGACCACCTGGTCGAAGAACTCAAGGTCGCCGCCAGCAGAGGTCGCCTTGACGATCGCGCCGTTCTCGCGAACCTGGAAGGTCTTGGGCTCACCGTCGGTGAGCAGGTAGGAGCCGTTCGTCTTGGTCTCCTGGATGGTGTAGGTGCCGTAAGGCAGCTCGTCGGACGCGGTCTGGGCGGTGTATGCGCCGGCCTCGCCGTTCCAGGAGGTTGCGATGGTCTCGATGACGCCGCCGGGCTCGAACCACTTGTCGCCCACGAGTACCTTGTGCTCGGATTCGTTGGCGATGGTGAACTCGATGCCGGAGAGCGTGGAGCCGGTATCGAGGATGTCGTGGGAGTTGCCGCCCAGTGCTTCGGAGGCCTGGAGCTCGATGTCGGACTTCGTCACCTGGACGCCGCCGCGGATTACGTCGTCGTCGCAGGGGCTGCTGGTGAGATCAACGACTTGGCCGTCGGACCCGATCTCGGCCTTGGCGGACCAGTCAGAGACAAGGTAACCCTCGGGAGCCTGGGATTCCACGACGGTGTAGGTGCCGCAGGGCAGTGTGCTTGCGGAGGTCTTCGCGACATATGCGCCGGCATCGTCATTCCACTGGCCGGTGATGGTCTTCACCACCTCGCCGCTGGCGTAGTAATGGCCGTCGACGAAGGCGTACTTGCCGGAAGAGTTGACGATGTCGTACTTGGTGCCGCTAAGGGTCGCGTCGCCCTGGGGCTCGGCGCCTGCCTGAGAGTCTTCCTTCGCCACCTTCAGGCCACCCTTGTCCCATGTGAAGCTCATGAGCACCTGGGTGCCGGGGCCCGTGTGGATGCAGAAGGCCTCGAAGCCGGTCGAAACCTTGCCCTTGCTCGCCTTGATGGACTTCCAGGTGGCTCCCAGAAGCTCGCTTCGCGCCCAGTCCTCGAAGTCGCCGCTGGTGCCGAAGACGGCATCGGCCTTGGTGCCTTGGTAAGCATACGACAGGAGCACATGGCTTGCCACGGTGTACTTGTCCGCGCTCCAGCCGCTGCCGTCGTACCAGGTGTCGGGGAACATGGACGCGTCGAAGCCCGGGGCGCCGTAGCTGAACCACATCGTTGCGATGAGGTCGGGGTCGCTCACGCCGCTCTTGCTGTAGGTGCTGGGCGCGGGTGTGCTGGATGCCGGCTCGACGCAGTAGGCAACCTCGCCGTCGGCGTACATATGGGTCGTGGAGTAGCCCGCGTACGGGATGTCGTCGCCGATGGTGACGTTGACGCTACCCGCTGCGAACGCGCTCACCGGCGCCGATACGCACACGCTGAGCGCCAGGGTAATGCTCATGACGACCCTGGCGATCTTGGAGAATACGATCCTCTCGGTTGTCTTGGTTCTCACGATTCCTCCTTAGAACGCGATGTCTTCGCGAGACATTCGGGAGCTTGCGCGCTGGGCGGCGCCACGGCCGAGGCGCTCGCTGCCGTCGCGCGCTGAGCGTGCGCGCTCGGAAAGGCTTTCCAGGTACTCGCTCCGGTTGCGCTCGATTGCGTCCCTGATCTGGGCGGGCATCACCTTGACGACGTCCTTCAGCTCGATGCCGTCCTCTCCAACGACGGGCTTGCCGTCTTTGTCGAGGATGCTCTTGCGGAGCCAGACCTCCCTCTCCGTGAGAAGGGGGATGTCGCGGTAATCCTCGCCGCGGTATCTGGATTCGTTCACGAACAACGGGCTGAACTGGTAGTAGCTGACGTCGCGCCCGTCGATGACCGTGCCCTTCGGAAGGGTCACGGAATTGAAGGTCTTAACCTCGCCGGTCCTCCTGTCGGCGTATTCGATGTCCGTGCGCACGAAGTTCTTATGCAGCGTGACATAGGTGTTCTTTGGTGTTTCCTGGCCCATGTGAGCCCTCCTTTACGTCTTGCGCCAGCCTGATGTGGAAGTGCCGGCTTTGATGTCTGCTGGGCCTACCTGCCCATTCGGTATCCCGCCTTCTGCCTGATCTGGTCGACTGCGGAAATGCTCCTCGCGCGTTGGATCCTGGACGTGAGCTGCTCGTCTTCGAGCAGCGCCCTCTCGAACTCCCCGTAGCCGATTCGCTCGATGTCGTTCGGCTCGTAGCCGAGATGCGCTTCCGCTGCGTCAACGAGGTCCTCGGCGTCCGAGTACCCCCAATTGAAACCGTTCATCACCTCCGTCCAGCTGTCCTCGCGCCTGGCCCAAAGGGAGAACGAGAAGCCTAGGGTGCAGCCGTCCTTGGGGTCGGGCGCCGCATGCGCCTCAAGGAGGAGACGCGTTCCGTCCTCGGGGTCGTTCATCATCCAAGCCGCTTCCGGCGTGGCCCCGCTGTTCGGTTCGTACAAAACTGCCTTCCTTTCTCTTAGAATCCGCTAACTATGTCCCGAGCCCATGCGCCGCTCTTGACGAGCGACAGGATGAGCAGGATGCACATGGCCAGGTACTGCAATGCGTACGTGAGTCCGTTCGCGACCGTGTCCACTGGCGTTCCCGTGCCGGGATTCGCCCCCGTGAGCCCTCCGAGGATCACCGGGAAGGCAATCAGCAGGATCACGATGATCAGGCCAGCGACGCAAACTGCGGTGAAGTTCTTCAAGTAGCCAACTCCTATCTGCCTCGTGTCGTCCAAGGCCATGAACGCGAGGGGGATCGGGCTGAACGCAGCCGTGATGTAGAGCTGGAGGGCACGGGCCCAGCAGACGACCAGCGCCACGATGTAGGCCGCGAGGACGACGACCCAGCTGATGAGCGACACGACGAGCATCGCAAGCAGGGCCGGGATGTCGTCGTCCGTGGTCACGATGGACACAGCCGCGAGGTCAAGGGTCCCGCCCTGCCCGAACAGCCCCATGACCCTGTCGATGGCGATGCCGACCACCTCGTAGATGGACTGCATCAGCTCGAAGCTGTGCTGGATAAGGAACAGGAACACGGCGAAGAACACCAGGAGGAACACGACCTCCTTGACGCCCGGCATGGAGGCGTTCCCGTCGACTCTCTGCGAGATCTGGATAAGCTTCACCGTGAAGACCAGCGAGAGCACGCCGCATCCGATGGGGAGGATGGCGACCTTCCACACACCGTGCGCGATGTCGTACATGGAGATGCTTCCCGACGTCGTGAGCATGGAGTTGAAGTCCGCACCCAGGATTCCGTCGTAGCCGATGCCCTTCAGCACCTCCGTTTGCTTCGAGAACATCCAGTTGGCCGCGTCCCTGAGGAGCTCAGCCAGCCAGTTATTGATGTCGCCCGCTATGTCCGCGTATGCGTTGTGTGCCGGCACGAGCAGCGTCGTCAGGATGACGATCGTTGCCGCGAAGGCCAGCTTGAACCTGCGGTCATGGGCAACTTTTGACAAGGGGCCCATCGGCATCACATCGCCGAGATCTTGCCCGCTGCGCCGTCGACGACGATGGCCACGATGGTCCCGTTGGGGTCGTCCAGCGTGAAGGTGGAGCTGGTCTTGTTGTCGTTGGCGTCGATGTAGACCTCGCCGTCCCAAGTCGCACTCTTAGCGTAGGGGCTCCTGGACCTGACGAAGTCCTGAAGGCAGCCAACGATGCCATCCTTCTCCACGCCGGCCAGGGTCGCCAGGTAGTCGATGTTGCCGCTGATGGCGAGTTCGACGTCCTCAGGGGCATCGATGAGGTAGGTGGCCGAGATCTTGAAAGAATCGCAGGTGATCGCCATGCCGCCGTTCTCGGCGGCGTCGACCCTGACCATGGACGGGGTTTGCGCGGATGTGATGCTGTCGCTGACCCAGACGGACTCCGAGAAGCCGCCGTCGTCGCCCTTGACGTTCTCTGGCTCCCAGTAGGTGACTTTCTCCTCGTCGACAGCCCTCTCCACGAAGGCGCCGTTCATGATGGAGAGGGTCGCCTTCCCGTCCTTGGACGTCCATTTGGTGCCTAGCAGCTTCTCCAGGCTGTCCTTGGCGGCATCGGCTTCGTCCGCCGCGGCTTCCTCCTGGCCTCGCTCGACCGGGTCCTGCTGCGTGCCGTGGACCATGGTGCAGCGCACGCACCCGGCGCCGATGAGCACGAGCAGGGCAGCGCATGCGAGCGCGGCCACGGCCTTGCTTTTCTTCTCCATTCTTTTCTCCTTTCTAATGACGCGCCGTCAGGGCGCAAGTGAAGCAGTCGACTCCCGAGGCGATCCTGCAGACGTCTCCCGTGCGGGGCTCGTGGATGTACCTGTTGTCGCCGATGTAGATGGCGACGTGTCCGTACCTGTAGAGGATGTCCCCGGGCTTGGCCTGGGAGATGGGTATCTGCCTGAGCTCGCTCTTCTGGTCCTCCGTGTAGTGGCTGATGCGGATGCCCGCCTGGCGGTAGCAGTACTGCGTGAGGCCGCTGCAGTCCAGGCCCTTTCCGGGCGTCGAGCCGCCCCAGACGTATGGCACGCCGAGCTGGCTGTACGCTGCGGCGACGATGGCGCTTCCCGCCTCCTCGCCGGCCTTGAAGTCATCTAGGCTGAGGCCGTCGAAACGGTACAGGCCGTAGGTCTGCATGATCGACTTGAGGGTCTCCACGTAGCTGGAGTCCGTTGCCCATCCTGCGTCCTTCAGGCCCTCGGCCATCTTGTCCGAGTCGTGGTTCGCCATCGCCTCCCTGATCAGGGGGTTGTTGGCGTACCGTCCTGCCTGCAGGAATACTCGGCTGCGGAACGTGATGCACTCCGCGTCGCCTTTGAACACGATGAACTGGGCGGCGGTGGTGTAATGGCTGCCGTCAGCCGCCTCCTCCCCGGTAGCCCAGCTGGCCTTTCCCGCCACTTCCGTGGCGGAGGCGTAGGAGGAGGCCCATTTCATGCCGAACAGGTTGTGGTCCCTGGTGGCGAGCTGGCTCAGGTGGTCACCCTGCCCGCTCTCGCAGATGATTTGGGCGATCGTGCAGCCGGCAGGGTGACCGTACTTCTCCTGGGCGTCGAGGGCGGCCTCCACCATCTCGTAGGTGATGTAGGGAGGCAGTCCCTCCATGGCCTGCTTGTCCGCCTCGTTCTCCCAGAATCCGAAGAGCGCTGAGACAATTTGTCCCACCAGCAAGACGCCCAGCACGAAGGCCACGATTCCGGCGACGATGCCGGCGATCGGGATGCCGGCGCCTGCAACGGCGCCTGCGACCCCGGCTCCGCCCTCTGCGGTCGCGGCTGCTGCTGCGGCGGAGGCGCTCGCGTTGGCTGCTTGTGCTCCAGCCGCCTGGGCCGACAACTCCGTCGCGATGCCTGCTTGGGCCGTTCCCGCGGAAGCCGACTTGGCTGCGCCGGCGGCTCCGTTGGCTTTAACCCTCATCTGCGCTGCCTGCTCGGCTGCGGCTGAGTCGTCGGCAAACGCAGCGCCATGCGCCTTGCCGCCCGAAGCAGCCCGAGTGGCGGTGCCATCGTCTGGAGATGGCTCGGTCGCTTTCGCCTCGGCCTTCCTTTGGGCCAGCCTCCGCCTAACGGCAAGGCCCCCGTTCGCGGCGTCGTAGGCATCGCGGGCGCCTTCGAACTCGTCCGTGTCGTCGAGCTCGTTTGCCATCGTGCCGGCTGCCATCCGCCTGAGACTTGCCGCTCCCATATGCTGCGGTTCGGCCGACTTCCCAGACAGCCCGAATCCGCTTCCGACGACCCCCTCGCGGAAGGACTCGCCGCCTGCCACCACGCCGGAGTTGAGGAGGTTCTCGCTCTCTCCGGCGACGACGTCGTGCATCGGGTCCCTGTCCAGGCTCCTCGTCATCGGGCGGACCTCATACCCGCGCCGCCACGGGCTGCCACTTCTGCCGGCTTAGTGGTGGGCAAGTCGTAGATTCTGCCCTTAGGGAGCTCGTTGGTGATCGGAAGCCGTGCGCCTCCAGCCACGAGCAGGCCGTCGCCCGGCTTGATGCCGTCGTCGATGTAGCCGATCTCCTCGTCGGAGAGGTTGAGCGTCTCTGCCCACAGGTCCCTGTCCACCGTCGACTGCTTGTGGAGCATCAGGTAATCCGAGTTGAGGATCATGGTCGATCCGATGTCGCTGCCGAGCATGAAGCTCGCGTTCTGCGACAGGCTGGTGGCGACCAGGCCGAACTTTCGCCCCTCGGCCCAGAAGCTCTCGAAGTAGGCGATGACGGCCGGGTGCTTGAAGAGGCTCTGCACCTCGTCGATGAACAGCCAGGTGGTCCTCTCCTCCGCGAAGTTCTGGTACATGCGGTTGCGCACCTGCTCTAGGGCGGTGAGCATGCCGAAAACCTTCATGTCCGAGTTGAGGTCATGGAGGTCGATGTTCACCATCGGCGCGTCGAGGTGCACGTTGGACATGCGGTTGAAGAACGAAAACGATCCCTTGACGTGGCGCTCGTAGCGCAGGGCGATCTCCCGCGCGACGGGCTCGGGCTGCTCAAGCAGGAGCTTGTAGAAGTCCTCAAGCACAGGGGTGCCCGCGGCTCCGGACCTGCGGTAGGCCTCCTCGACGCATCGGGCGATGATCGATCTCTCCGCCTGCGTGAGCCCCTGGTTCCCCTCGGCCATCATCGATGCGGAAAGGGCCAGGAACGCGTCCACCTTGAAGGCGATCTGGAGCGGGTCGGAGAGCGTGGCGACGTCCTTGGTGTCGAAGGGGTTCATGAACTGGCCGGAGTCGGCGGCCAGCCTGATGCTCACGCCGCCGCCCGCTTCCGCGACAGGGCGGCCCTCGCCGGTCGGGTCGATCCAGATTCCCTGGGCGCTGTCTCCGTAGAGCATGCGCACCTGAAGCCATACGCTCTTCTGGGCGTTCGACTTTCCCGTGCCCGGGGTCCCGAAGTCGAATCCCATCGGGGAGGGAAGCGAGAGCCTGTCGAGGATGGTGAGCGTGTTGGTGATCTTCGACTGTCCGAGGTAGATGCCTCCTGGTTGGTTGATCTCAAGGGAAGCGAAGGGCATCTGCATGGCGATCTGGCCGCTGGTGAGGAGCCTCGTCACGTCGCACTTGTTCGTCGCGAACGGCAGGACCGAGCCCCAGCCCTCTTCTTGGCGGTAATAGAGCTTCTCGATCGTCAGCGCTGAGCCTTTTGCCGCAGAGATGATGCGGTCGACGCGCTCGTCGAGCTCCATTTCTGTGGAGGCGTAGGTGAAGACATAGCCTGCGTACTCGAAGAGCCGCTCGTTCTTGTTGCGCAGGAAGTCGAGCAGTTCCTCTGCGTCGGCCCTGGAATAGCGCAGCGCGGTCGAGGTCTGGGTGAGGATGATGCCCTTGCTGGCGGCGCGGCTCTTCTGGCCGCGCTCCTCCATGTCCATCCAGTCGATCTTGCCCTGGACCATGTCGATCGCCTTGTCCTGGGAGATGGGCTTCAGGTGGAGCGAGATCGAGAGCGGCATGGGGAGGTCTACGATGTTGGAGAGGCAGTCGTCGAGCAGCACGGATCCGAACGACCTGATCGCCATCACGCAGCACCAAGCGTCGTCGGCCTTGAAAGCGTCGCTTCGTCCGTTTGGCCTGAAGTCCACGGACATGGGGGCCACGAAGTCGGCCGTGCGCGCGGTAGGGCACTGGGACAAATTGTCCCAATCGAACTCGAAGGCGCCCAACGGGCTCAGCAGGCCCCTGGTGACTCTGAGCTTCTCGATACCGTCGATGGGCTCGGCCTTGCTCTTGATCCTGGCGAGCGCCTGGACGCAGTCGTTGCGCATGCGCGCCAGCTTCGGGATAGCGGAGTCGATGTCCTCCGCCTCGGTGGTGAAGGTGAGGTAGCGATGTCTCTTGAGGTTGGAGACGCCTTCGCGCATCTTGTCGTTGAGGATGCGGTTGTATTCCTCGACGTAGGGGTCCAGGCAGGGGTCCGACTTGGGGAAGAACGTTCTGTTGCCGATCTCCTCGGGCGGGACGGGCTCGTTGGTGATGGTCACCTGGACACTGGTGTCGGGGTTGAAGTAGTTGTACAGGGCGCTCATCGTGCTGTAGATGTTCTCGCGGATGTCCTTCTTCGCGCACTGGTACGTGATGTCGCCGAACCGCACGGTCTGACTGAACAGGCCCGGTGCCACCTGGGCTACGCCGTTTTTGAGCATGAGTTCGTAACCGCACAGCTCCAGCGTGCCCTTCTGCCTTTTCCTCTCCTTCTTTTCCTTCTTCTGCTCAGGGGCTTCCTCTGCACCCTTCTTACGCTTCTTCAGCAGGCTCATAGAGCTCCGCCCCCTTTCTGTAGGCATGCTTCTTTTCCTTTCGTGCGAGCTTTCTCGGCTCCAGCGCCAGCGGTGCGGCCGCCGCGCCCCTGTGGCTCGGCGTGTACTCGAAGTGACGCTTGGTCAAGTGGTGCTTCGCCAGCAGCGGCAGGAACCTCTCGAACGGCATTCCGCGGGGCTTCCAGAAGCCCGCAAGCCAGAAGGGCAGTGTGGCGAGCATGATCGGGAACGTGGCGTCCGAGGGATCGATGCTCAGCCAGAACCAGCATGCGAGGGCGGTCATTATCGCGGTAGCGAAGCCTCCTGCCAGGCACACGCAGGTCCTGATGGACATATCGCCGAACAGCTTCTGCTCGTACTCTCCGATGTCCTTCTGGATTGGGATGTGGAGCTTGTCGTCGATCAAACCAAGCCCCCTAAGCCGGCATCCACGAGGTGTCGAGCTGGCCGAAGTAGACGGCTGCGGCGATGATGATCGCGCCGCCGGCGATGGTCGCGATTCCGGCCTCCATGCCCTCGCCGCCGCCACCGCGGTTTCCGAAGGAGCGCCCGAGTTGGACCGCTCCCCAGACCACGAGGAACCCTCCGAGGAATGTCACGCAGCCCGTCACGAGCGAGATGATTTTTGCAAGCATGTGATTGCCTCCTTTGCGTCGTTGGCGCCTAGGTGGAAGGGGCGCCTTGCCTTGCGTGGTAAGATTTGGATGCGGAGCGCGCGAGCGCTCCTTTGCGTCTTGACGGCGGCAGCCGCATCGAGGGTGGAAGCTCGAAGCGGCCGAGTTGCTTGCGCATTGCCGCCGTCTCCATGGCTTTCCCTAGACCACCTCCCTCATCCCTGCCGCATACGCGCCGAAGTCGAAGGGCTTGGTGTGTATGGATCCCTTGTGCCCGGGCTCGACCTCGGCCCATCGCGGATGCTGCGCGGCGTCGTATTTGTCGTCTTGAAACGGGTAGGTTCCCGCGATGAGCAGCAGGGCCTTCCTCCTTGAGAGACGTCCCACCTCGTCGGGGAGCATGAGCGGTCGCTCGAAGATCATTCTGTTCACGGTTGTTGACTTGTTCTGTCCCTCCGTGTCGTTGAGGGTGAAGGAGACGATGGTCTGGTTTCCCAGCATCTTCGAGATCTCCTCGTTTGTTCCGAACAGCGTCGACCCCAGGAACAGCGTCGTGTCGCAACAAGCCCTGATGGACAGCGCCTTCTCCTCGCCGTAGGTGCCCTTCAGCTGCTCGAAGGACTGCAGGATCATGGACATCGAGACGTTCCTGCTTCGGATGACCGCGATGAACCTGTCTATGTCGGGGAGCTTGCCGATGTTCGCGAACTCGTCGAAGACCAGGTGCACAGGCGTGGGGAGCTTGCCGCCGTGGTCGATGATCGCCACATCGCACAGCTCGTTCACCGTTTGCCACATGAGCATGGCGAACAGGAAGTTGAAGGTCCCGCGGGTGTCCGGCATCGACGCGAACACGACCGTCTTCTGCCCGGCGTCCCCCATGGCGTCAAGGTGCAGCTCGTCGTCCGCCAGGATGCCCTGCACGTTGTCGGCCATCATGGGCAGGCATCGCGTGTTGCAGCTGATGATGATCGACTTCAGCGTCTCTCCAGCCGCGGTCTTGAAGCGCTTGTACGCGTTTAGGGCGAAGTCCCTGGATTGTTCCGCAGGCTCCCTTACCTGGACCCAGCACACCGTGGAGGTTCCGTTGGCGAAGGCCCTGGAGTTCTCGTCGAAGGGCTGCTCCTCTTTGGTGGAAACCAGTCTCTTGCCAGTCTCCAGCTCGTGGAAGAGCAGGTCGAGCGGGCTCATGTAGGACTCGTTGCCCTCACGTGCTTCTGCCAGGGAGAGGAGCGTAAGCATCCCGGGGAGGCTGCGGTCCTCGGGAGGGCAGTGGTGAATGAGGTAGGCGATGAGGGCCGTGTAGAGCAGGCGCTCGGCGTTCTCCCAGAACGGGTCGCCCGTGTGCTCGGCGTCGCCGGTGGTGTTGGTGATCAGGCATTCGACGATGGCGAGCACGTCGATGTCGGTCCTCACGTAGGCCAGCGGGTTGTAGTGGCTTGAGCTCTCCATCCTGATTAGGTCGAAGTTCTTGATCCTGTAGCCTGCGGCCTGGAACATCCAGCCGGTGGAGCCGATGAGGGTGCCCTTGGGGTCGGTCACCAGGTAGCTCGCGTTCATCTGCATCAGCAGCGGCAGCACGTGGCCGCGGGTTTTGCCCGTGCCGGGAGTGCCGACGACGCAGATGTTTCGGTTGCGATCGGTCTCCAGGTCGAACCTCGGCCTGGAGACGGGGATTCCGATGTTCTTGGTGAGGGGGATGTTCAGCGAGGGGTCGTCTTGGTTCATGAACTCTTTGCCTTCGTCGACAGTTCCCCAGCGGGAGGAGCCATGCTCTTCGCCGCGCCTGAACGTTCCGCCTCTAAGTGCCCGATGGACCCAGATTCCCCAGATCGCGCAAGCAGCGAGGATGCCCGCAAGCGGCGCGAGCGCGTTTGCGCGCCCTATGCCGCCGCCCGTTATCCAGCCAGGCAGGTGCATGAGGGCTTCGAAGGGATCCAGGGAGCCTTCCGGAAGGGCAAGAAGGCTCCCCACGAAGGCAAAGCCTGCGAGGGCGGCACAGGCTGAGAGAAGGGCGACTTTGACCACGGTATGTCTTGCGAAGGGCGTCAACGGCCCCTCGCTTGCTCGATTACCTCGCGGCTCCTACCGCGAGCGCGCTCTGCGAGTTCCGCGGATTTCTTGAATGCCTCGACTCGGTCCTGGAGGGGCTCCTTGTCGGGATCGTCGATTTCGCTTTTTGCCTTGTCAGGGTCCTTGCGCCCGCGCTCCCTTGCGAGCTGCTGCTCGGCGCGCTTGCAGGCCCTGTTGGTTTCGTCTGCCAGCTCGTTGAAGCAGCGGGCCACCTCGGGCGCGTCGTCGACCCTGAATATCAGGAACGACTTCTCGCCTTCGTCGTAGAACTCGTGCTGCAGTGCTTCCCGGTCGAGCTTCTCGTCGATGACTTCCTTGATCGTCTCGAACTCGGGCAAATCCTTGAATTCGTGGAGGTTGAGCTTCGCCCATTCCGGGGCCGTCTCGGGCTGCTGGGGGTTGGCAAGGGCGGCTCCCTCGCGGCTGATCTCGCCGACGGAGTTCCTGAAGGCCATGGAGACCCTTGCGGCACCATGGCTCATGACTGCTTGCCCAGCTTCCTGCCCGACGCGGAGCATCCAGTCGAACAGCTTCTCTCCGGATTCGTCTCCGAAGTCGCTTGGCATGTTTCCCTCCTTTTCTGCTGGGACAATTTGTCCCAGTGGCTAGGGCCGTCGTTTTCCGTAGGAATAGATCTGCTCTGGAAGGTCGTCGATGGAGACGAAGAAGTACTCCCTGAAGTCGATGCAGAACATGTGGGTGGTCTTTATCAACTCCAGAGCACTGAGGGCGACCTCGCCCCTGAGCTTCTTCCCGGCGTTGCTGTCGCTGATACCGAGCCTCCTGGCGTATTCCGTGGTCGACATGCCGCATCTTTCCTTGCCGCTGTTGATCACTCCCAAAAACTGCCTGGTAATCGGGTCTAAGTCTTCCATCGCTTCCTCCATCACTCACGGCTGCGAGTCGCCGTAGCCGCGGCCCCTTCAGGCCCGGTGATGCTGGGAAGGGTAACGGTGCGCTTCATGTCTGTGTTGAAACCCGTCGCGTGGTGACGGGAATCCGTCATGAGGTGACGAATCAGGCGGGCGCAACGCGATCGGGAGGCAGTGGGCCAAACCCGCGCCTGGGCACAGTAATACTGTCTGCACTCTATAGAAAACGGCGCTTCCAAGTGCCCAATACATAGGACAGCGGCAAACGAAAGACCAGCTGGCAGGTTGTTTTCGACGAAGGAGGATAATCGCAGCAAGCCTACTGGGACAATTTGTCCCAGCGGGACTTAACCGGGCTTGAACTTCTCGTCGCGATAGGCTCGATAATCGCTCATCGCATCGCCCAGACGATCGAAACCGCCGCTGAAGTCCCAGGCCTTCGCCCAGAGCTCACGCGCCACGGGGTCCGAGTCGCGCCACTCCGCTTCAAGCCTGTTGATGCGCTCCTCTTCCTGCTGGCGCCGTGTCTCGGCCTCCCTTTCGGCCCTCTGCCGCTCGATTCGGGCGCGCTCGCTTCTCCGTTTCGCGATGGCGGATTCCAGGCTCAAGCCTGCGACGGGTTTGTTGGGCTTCAGCCAGGTTGACAACGTGGCGATGAAACGCTGCTCCGTGCCGGCGTTTTCCTGCTGGATCACGTAGCGGCGATAGGCCTTTGCAAGGAAGTCCTCGTCGACCCCCTCGCATCCGAGCGTGTCGCTCCACACCCTCCAGGCCTTCTCCTTGGCGCACTGGGATGCCTTGGAGCGGGGGACCTTTTCCCATGCGCTCTCGAACTCATCGCTTGTCTCCGCCAGCATTCCATCCTCCTTGTCGCAAGAAAGTTTTTCTGGCTGGCTGGTTGGTTGGTCAGAAGATAATCTCTTGGTAGTCTCTGAGTAATCTTTGTATATGTCTGGCGAATTTTCGTCATACCTATGGCGGAATTCCGTCATAGGGGTGCCCGCAGCGATGTTCTCCCCGTCATAGCTATGACGTTTTTTCGTCATAGGGTCCGGCCATGGGTTTTGCTCTGGGTAGGTGAGCTCTGCGATGCGTTTGGGGTCGATCGCTATGAACATCACGTTTCCCATCATGCCCGACCCGCACTCCACGTTGCGGAATATGCGCTTCACGGCCCCGAGTTCTTCGAGCCTGACGACTGCATCCTTGGCCTGTCTCTTGCTGATCCCGAAGTGCTCTGAGAGCTGCTCGTAGCTGCGCTGCAGGTAGTCCGAGGCGAAGCGCTTCTGGTAAGCGATGACGTCGCCCGTGTATTCGTCGCGCACCTCTCTGGGACGGTACCAGTAGAGGACGTCCGAGAGAATGTTGATCGCCACCAGGTCCGCCTTGCCCGACGACGTCGTTATTGTCTTGTACCAGGTTGCGGGTATGACGTTTCCCGTTACGGCCATGGTAGCGATGGCGTCAACGGCAGCGTTTCCCGTCATCTTTCGTGGGATCATCGCCGTTCCTTTTTGAACATTCCCTTCGTCGACTTCCTGTGCCTCTTAGGCTTCCGCGCGTCCGCATCTGCTACCGGCTTCACTTCCTCCGGAGTGAGTGGGATTTGTCTCATGTCGGGAGCCATGGTCTCGCTGAGGTCCGAGGTCTCCATTTCCTCGAGCGTCAGCCCATCGGAGTGCTTGTCGATGGCCATTCCCCGCTCGTTCATCTGCGCGAGGACGTCGAGAATCGTCTCCGAGACGTCGAGCAGCCTTTCGTTGACCCTTTCTCCGGCAGAGATCCTGGATAGCTCGTCGGCGACCCTTTTCGCTTGTATTGCCAGGGCCTTCTGAACCCTGACCGTGGTGAGGACGGTGATCTCGTTTCCCTCCAAACGGTTGATGATGAAGGCCTGCTTGGTCATTCCGCTGAGCGCGGCGAGCTGGTTTATCCGCTCGTTCTCCTCTTCTGAGACGCGGAAGCCGACGGTGGTGTCTCTCCACCGACCTTCTCTGTCCAGGCTCTTAACGCTCATGGCCTTCGCCCCTCACGTTCATGAGGGCGTCGAGGACGTCCGCCATGTTCCTCTGCTGATTCGGGAACAGATGGGCGTAGCGATAGGTGATGTGAACGCTCTCGTGGCCCATCCTGTCGGCGATTGCCACGGCGGTGAAGCCAAGGTTGATCAGAAGCGACACGTGGCTGTGCCTCAGGTCGTGAACTCTGATCTCCTTGACTCCCGCAAGCTTTGCGGCGGTCTTCAAGGTGTTGTTGAGGGCGTACTTCGTGAAAGGGAAGAGACGCTCGTCTTCGTTCGGCTCCCACTCCATCTCCATGTATTCCTGGAGCTCCTGCGCGAGGAATCTCGGGAGGGCGATGACCCTTTCCGACTTCTTCGTCTTCGGCTTGCCGATAATGTCCCTGCCGTTAAGGCGGCTGTAGGACTTGGTCACGCTGATGGTCCTGTTCTTGGTGTCGATGTCTTTAGCGGTCAAGGCGAGCAGCTCTCCTTCTCTCAATCCGCACCAATAGAGGATCTCGTATGCGTAGAACATCTCAGGTCGGTCGACGACCTGCTCGGAGAACTTCAGGTACTCCTCCGTCGTCCAGAACTTCATCTCGTTGCCCTGCTTCTCTCCGACTCTCCCAGCTTTCTGGAGAGGGTTAGAGGGAAGCCCGTAATGCCTCACGGCATGGTTGAGAATGGCGGAGAGCTGGTTCTCCACGGTCCTGATGTAGGTCTCGGAGTACTTCTTGCCGTTCTGGTCCTTTGTTTTGAGGAGGTTGTTCTGCCAGTCCATGACTTCCCGGGACGTGATGTCGACGACCCTCATCCCGCCGAAGAACGGGATGAGCTTCTCGTTGATCATGTATTCCTTGCTGCGCCAGGTAGTCTCCCTCAGCCTCGGGCGCACGTCCTCGGCATAGACCTTGACGAATTGCTCGAAGGTCATGCTCGTCGACCTGGCCTCGTTGGCAAGAAAGTCCCTTTCCCACGCCAAGGCCTCGGTCTTGGTTTTGAAGCCTCGCTTCGTTGAGTCGATCGTCTCGCCGTCGTGATTGGTGTAGTGGAGCTTGACCAGCCACGTGCCCCTCTTCTCGTCCTTCCTAACGCTCATTTCCGGCCGTGCCTTCCAGCTCGTGCAGGTCGATCTCGTCGCTCCGTCCGAAGAGCCTCTCTTCGTAGTAGCTTCTATTGGTCTTTCCCCGCATCGTTATGCAGCCCATCTCATCCAGCTCCTCGTTGAGCTTCCTGACGATCTTGTATGCATGCTGCATGCTGCATTCCAGGTCTTCGGCCACCTCTTTGGCCGTGATGAGTCTTCCGTCCATCGTTGTGTCCTTTCTATTGATACAGAAACGTATCAGTACTACAGACACGATAACTGATACAATTACGTATCAAGGAAAAATAGCGTCGGGATTCGCCGAAAAACATATTTGGTATTACAGGTCAGGAGGGCCGATGAAGGTCGGAGAGAAGATTCAACGCATCAGGAAGGAGCGCGGCTACACAGCAGAGCAGCTCGCCGAGATGCTCGGAATATCCGCTGTCTCCCTTCGCAAGTACGAGTACGGGGAGCGCACCCCGAAGGATCCCATGATCGCCGAGATCGCCCGCTGCCTAGAAGTGAATCCCTCCTCTCTCAAATCCGACTGGGGGAGCGACGCAAACGATGCGATACACATGCTGTTCGAGCTGGAGGAGGCGTTCTGCCTCGAGCCTATCAAGGTTGGGGAAACCGTCGTGCTGGCTCTTCCGGAAGACTTGGGCAGCGAGGATCAGGAGGCTCTGGCAAAGGCGCTTCGCCATTGGTATAGGAGCAACAGGGACCTGAAGGACGATGAGCTAACGAGAGACGAGTATGTTGCCTGGAAGGACTCCTTCAAGGCCTAGATTTCCTAAACAGAACCGCAAAAAGGCCTCGTCAGAGGCCGTTTTTATGTCGTGACCCGTTTGTGACCCAAACCGCAAAAATCTTCCTAGGAATTATTGATACGTTGTCGTATCAGTTTTGTGGTTGCAGGTGGTTGGCGGGTCTGCGTCACCTTAGGTGGCGTATTACAGCAGGTAATGATACGTATTTGTATCAACCGTTACTCTTAGTGGACTTTTCCGATTCCGTAAAAGTCGCAGGTAGATATGGGTAATTCCACCTGTTAGCCACTTGCGAAGTGTCCTCATTATGACCTAGTTGTCATAGGTCAAGCTGCTACGAATTTGTATACGAACTTACGTGATTTGATATAGAAACACCCCTTGAGCAGGTAATTCTCAAGGGGTGTCGTAGGTCACGTATTGATACGATACCGTATCAGCTTTTACTCCCACTCGATGGCGTCGGTTCTGCCGTCCCGTCACTCCAGTTACACCCAGTTTTCGGCATCGACACGGAACGCGTGCCGCCGAATGACGCGATGTCGCGTTTCGTCGGCTTCGGGGACAAAAGCTGGGACAACCTCAAAAACTTTTTTCAAACTCAGGGCTTTGAGTTTTTGTTTTTGTCCCAAAGGGCGCGGCGGGACGCCTTTGCAAGCTCAATATCGCCGAAAACGCCCGTTTTGAAACTCAACCGCCCTTTTGCCCGCAAGCCGCCAGCTGCAATCGCAAGTGAATTAACGCGGGTGGCTTGCGCGCCATTTGCAAAACCCCAGGTCGCAGGTCTTCGCCATTCGTGAACAAAGTGAGTAGTCTCAGGTGGCTTGCTTATGAGTTGGCGAACGGGCCTTCAGGATTCAGGGCAAACATGCTGGTAGAATAGGATTCTCAAATCAATGACAGGAGACCGAGCATGGCCGAACCCCACGATAGGAAGCCGATCCTCACGATCGAGCAGCAGATAGAGCACCTCAAGCAGAAGGGCGTAGCCTTCGAACTGTGTTCCGAGGAAGAGGCCGCGGACTACCTGCGCGACAAGTGCAACTTCTTCAAGCTCGCATCCTACCGCAAACTCTTCTCGAAATACGAGGGAGGCCCGCGCGACGGCCGCTACGTAGACCTCGACTTCGGCCAGCTGCGCCTGCTCGCGGCGCTCGACCAGGAGCTGCGCCACGCCCTGCTCGGCATGACGCTCGACATCGAGCATTTCCAGAAGGTGACACTGCTTCGCGAGATGGAGGACCGTGGAGAGGACGGCTACGCCATCGTGGCCGACTACATGGCATCGCTTACCACTGCAAACAGGGAGTACCGCCTGCGCGAGCTCAAGATGAGCGGCCGCAGCCCCTACAGCTCGAGCCTCTACGCGAAGTACTCCGGCGACATGCCTGCCTGGGCCTTCCTTGAGCTCACCTCGTTCGGCACCCTCATCGACTTCGTGCGCTTCTGCGCCAGGCGATGGGGCGACAGGCGCCTCGAGGCCTCCCACTACGACCTCAAGCGCGTGAAGTCCGTCCGCAACTGCGCCGCGCACGGCTCGTGCCTGATCAACTGCTTCGCCGAGAGGGGCGCCGCCCGGGGCTCGGCGTCCAGCGGCGTCTCCCGAAGGGTCGCCGCCGTGGGGATTCCCAAGGCGACCAGGAGGAAGTGGATGGGGAATACGGCCATGCAGGAGGTCGCGACCGTGCTCGTGGCGCACTCCGGCTTGGTACCCGAGGGCTCCTCGCGCTCGCGCGCCGCATCCGAGCTCGCCGAGATGTTCGCCAGGGCCGACGGCGAAACCGAGGCGCTGCCCGACAAGGGGCCCGACGCCGCAGCTCGCTCCGCGCTCGAGTTCCTTCGCAGGTTGACAGAATCGCTCGGGTTGGTAGAATAGCCTGCAGATAGCAAAACCTTCACGGTTTTAGGGGCGGACTTGCGCAAGCGACTCTGCCCTATTTTTATATTCACTCGCTATAGGAGACGGATGATACCTGGGTCAATGACAGAACTGAGAAGCCCGGAATAATGGAGCCAGTTAGAAACCCTCGGGTTTGCGGGGCGGGATCGTGAGAGCGATTCTGCCCTATTTTTTTCCTCCGTCTGCCCCAACCAAGTAGTTCGAAGATAGCCTGTAGGTGTCCTCGTGGGCGCCTTTTATTTTCAGGGAATCGGCCGCTTCATGAACGAGCGACCGGCTTGACCTAGATCGAACCGCCTTCATCTCCGTCTAGGCGCCGGCAATCAACATCGTGAATCCGCGCGTGCTACAATGCGGGCACCAGAGATGAAAACACAGTCCCCGTCGGGTAGTCGTGGGCGTGCGGGAGTCCGCATCAGTAACCTGCCTCCTTGGTTGTCCCTTCTCTGCATGGTCATCTACATAAAGGAGGAACCAGCCATGCAGATCAGCGTGTCGTCCACCCTGACCGTATATCACGACGGCCAATTCTGGGTCGGGCTGGCGGAGCATGTCGAGGACGGCAGGTACGGCGTCGCCCGCATCGTCTTCGGCGCAGAACCGTCCGATGAGGAGATCCTGCGATTCGTTACAAGCAAATGGGCGAAGCTCGCGTTCTTCGGTGACGATCCGTCCGAGGCGAGCGAGCCCGCGAAGAACCCCAAGAGACGCGCCCGCGAGGCGGCGAAAGCCCTCAAGCAGCCGGCGATGAGCACCAAGGCGCAGCAGGCGCTCGCGAATCAGCGGGAGACGATGAAGCGGGAATCGGCTCAAGCAAGAAGCCAGCGTCGCGCGGATGAGGCGGAGGCGCGCTTCGAGCAGCGAAAACTGAAGCGCAAACAGAAGCATCGCGGTCATTGATACCACCATCAACCCATATATAGCAGCAGGCGTAGCTTCGATTGAAACTACGCCTGCCACCTGGTGCTATAACGTTATACAGAACGTATGTTCTATACCCACTCGATGACTAACCCAGTCCGAGCACTACCGATGCGTGTCGCGTCATACCGCCTAAGAGCTGATTCGTTCAGAAAAGGTTCAGGGGGATCGTCGAGTTCTTGAGGCCGAATTCATGCACGAGATGTTCACGCGCGACGGCAGGGAGCTATCCCTCGACACAGTGATCTACGACCGCTCGAAGAAGAAGGGGCAGACGATGATCGATACCATCGACCGTGGCTGCCTCGAGGGCGGCTGCCTTGATGACGAGGACCTGCGCATCATCTTCGAGCACCTTCTGGGGAGAAGACGGCAAGGACCGGGAACATTAAAGGGTCAAGCAGCGTATTGATAAAATTGACCCCGCCAGCAATAACCGCAAAGGATAGATAGGGCTTTAAGGATGGATGCAGGAAAAGCAACGATAAGCGGCGTGTTCAACGGATCGCGCCTGCTCGAAATACCTTTTTACCAAAGGGCGTACGTCTGGGGAGAAGAGCAATGGGAGCGTTTCCTCGGCGACATGGAGTTCGTCACGGCCTCGAAGCGGCCCTATTTCCTGGGCTCCATCATCCTGAAGCAGGCCTCCTCCGGCAACACCTGGTCCGAGGTCTCCGAGGTTCGCACCGTCATCGACGGCCAGCAGCGACTCACGACCATGGTCATCTTCTTCAAGGCACTCTGTGCAAAAAACGGCACCAACAATTTGTTTGAGCGAGATTTCGTCCTGGAGACCGGCGATGTCGCCTTGCGGCACGGCAAGTACGACCGGCAGGATTTCGAAAAGGTCGTCAGCGCCACGGGCTGCGAACCCCTCGAGGGCTCCTCGGCCATCGTCCTTGCCTACAACTACTTCCTCAAGAATATCGACCCGGAGAAGGTCGACAGGAACACGATCAAGTCGAACGTCCAGTTCGTCT
>ERZ827168.1081-NODE-1081-length-39732-cov-8.949265_pt1 | contig 39732 bp, 34 predicted proteins | sample MGYA00519868_ERZ827168 | MGnify/ENA primary metagenome ERZ827168 (study PRJEB31778, sample SAMEA3449271) | human gut metagenome | biome: human gut; feature: human-associated habitat; material: faeces | place: United Kingdom | collected 2010/2012 ...
CCTTCATATTTTCAATATGCGCCCGCAGATTGGGAAGACCGCGCCTGACGGCCTCCGGATCGGGTTCACTCAACCTTCCTGTTTCTATTCCGCCATGGTATTTCAAGGCACGAACAGTCGTCACCACCACAATGGCCGCGGGGGATAAGCCGGCATGTCGGCACTTAATGTCTAAAAATTTCTCAGCCCCCAGGTCGGAACCAAAGCCGGCTTCCGTCACAACATATTCGCCCAGCTTCAATGCCAGCCGGGTTGCCAGCACACTGTTGCAGCCGTGGGCGATGTTGGCAAACGGTCCGCCATGAATCAGGCAGGGCGTTCCCTCCAGCGTCTGTACCAGGTTAGGCTTGACGGCCTCTTTGAGCAATGCGGACATCGCACCCTCTGCCTGCAAGTCCCCAGCTGTCACAGGCCGGTTGTCCCAAGTCCTGCCGACCACGATCCTGGACAGTCTCTCCTTGAGATCTGGCAATCCCGAAGCCAGACACAGGATCGCCATCACCTCAGAAGCCGCCGTAATCATAAACCCGCTTTCACGCGGTACGCCTCCGTTTTTTCCCCCCAGACCAACAATAATATCGCGCAGGCTCCTGTCATTCATATCCATGACACGTTTCCAGGTGACCGAGCGCGGGTCAATGCCCAATGCGTTGCCCTGATGAATGTGGTTATCCACCAGCGCGGCCAGCAGATTATGCGCCGCCGTTACCGCATGGATATCACCGGTAAAATGCAGGTTGATTTCCTCCATTGGCACCACTTGAGAATAACCGCCGCCTGCCGCACCGCCCTTAATTCCCATCACAGGGCCTAAGGATGGTTCACGGATGGCTATGGTGCATTTTTTGCCCAAACGATTCAACGCCTGTCCAAGCCCGACCGTGTGCGGGAGATCATCAAGAACCACCTCGGCAAGATCACCAAGAGTGAAATCATGGCCAAATGCCCGGATATCAGCCAGATCACCGTCCAGCGCGCACTGGCGGATTTGATAAAGTCTGGAGAAATCTTGAAAATCGGCGGCGGACGCTACACTTCTTATACTTGGAACAGGGAGAGAGAATAAATGATTACAGGTGAACTAAAAAACAAAATCGACAGCCTCTGGGATATTTTTGCGGCGGGCGGACTGGTGAACCCGCTGGATGTTATTGAGCAGATCACCTATCTGATGTTCATCCATGATCTGGATGACACCGACAATCTCCGGGCCAAGGAAGCTGCCATGCTGGGGCTGCCGTATCAGAGCATTTTTGCGGATGAGGTGCAGGTCGGTGACCGTACCATCGACGGCCAGCAGCTTAAGTGGAGTGTATTCCACGATTTCCCCGCCGGAAAGATATACAGCGTGATGCAGGAGTGGGTGTTTCCCTTTATCAAAAATCTCCACGGAGATAAGAACAGCGCCTATTCCAAGTACATGGACGATGCCATTTTCAAGCTGCCCACGCCGCTGCTGCTCTCCAAGGTGGTGGATGCGCTGGACGAGATTTATCGCCTGATGAACGAATCTCAGGCGGTGGATGTGCGGGGCGATACCTATGAATATCTGCTGAGCAAAATTGCCCAGTCAGGCCTCAACGGCCAGTTCCGTACCCCGCGCCATATTATCCGCATGATGGTGGAGCTGATGGACCCAAAAGCGGACGATGTGATCTGCGACCCGGCCTGCGGCACTTCCGGCTTCCTTGTTTCTGCGGGTGAATACCTGAAGGAGCATCGTAAAGAAGAAATTTTCTTCAACCGCCAGAAGAAGGATCACTATATGAACCACATGTTTTTCGGCTACGACATGGACAGAACCATGCTCCGCATCGGCGCGATGAACATGATGACCCACGGCATTGACAATCCCTTTATCGAATACCGGGACAGCTTGTCCGATCAGAACCCGGACAAGGAAAAGTATTCTCTGATTCTTGCCAATCCACCGTTCAAGGGCAGTCTGGATGCCGACACCGTTTCGGCAGATCTGCTGAAAGTCTGCAAGACCAAGAAAACGGAACTGCTGTTTTTGGCTCTGTTCCTGCGGATGCTCCGCATCGGCGGACGCTGCGCCTGCATCGTCCCAGACGGTGTGCTATTCGGCTCGTCCACCGCACACAAAGCCATCCGCAAGGAACTGGTGGACGGCAACCGGCTGGAGGCTGTGATCTCCATGCCCAGCGGCGTATTCAAGCCCTATGCAGGGGTGTCTACCGCGGTGCTGATCTTCACCAAGACCGGCCACGGTGGTACAGACAATGTGTGGTTCTATGATATGACCGCCGACGGCTTTTCGCTGGACGATAAGCGCAGCCTGGTGGCAGACAACGATATCCCTGATATCATTGCACGGTTCCGCAATCTGGATGTCGAAAAAGGCCGCCAGCGCACGGAAAAATCCTTCTTCGTGCCCAAGGCGGAGATCGTAGAAAATGGCTATGACCTGTCCATCAATAAATACAAGAAAACCGAGTATAAGCCCGTGGAGTATCCGCCGACCAGCGAGATTATGGCCCAACTGCGGAAGCTGGAGCAGGAAATTGGCGCGGCGATGGATGAGTTGGAGGGGATGTTGAAATGAAAAAGAGAGTATATGACTACATTTGCAGCCACCCGGATGCAAGTATTCATGATATTGCGTCTGCAATAGATAAACCGGAAATGGAAACCTTGAATATTGTAGATGCTCTTCATGGGGAAGGGTATATTACCTTGAGTCGAATGGTTCCGCTCAGCCCAGAGAACTTTGACAGCTGCCGGTACTCTGCGACTGGCAAGCAATATTTTGGTGATTAAATTCGGATTTGTGGGGATGAAGGATGAGAGTAAAACTTGACAAAGTATGCAAACGGATATACGCAGGTGGAGATGTCCCTAAAGACAGGTATTCAACGGTGAAAACCGCTGAATACGCTATCCCTATATACGCTAATGCGGAAAAAGACAATGGCTTATATGGATATACTGACACTGCACGAGAAAATGAATTGAGTATTACCGTTGCAGCAAGAGGAACTATTGGTTTTACAGCTATACGGAGAGAACCTTTTTTACCTGTAGTCAGATTGATTACAGTCGTGCCTGATTTGTCAACGGTTTCTGAACGCTATTTATACTACGCGTTAAGAAATTGTAAGCCTGCATCCAGTGGAACATCAATTCCTCAATTGACTGTACCGGATATTAAGAAAAATGAAATTGAATTGTATAGCTTATCTGTACAAGAGACGATTGCAGATAAACTAGACGCTGTTGGCAGGGTTATTGAACTGCGCCAACAACAACTCCAAAAGCTGGACGACCTCGTCAAAGCCCGATTTATCGAACTGTTCGGTATGCCGGGAACAGACGCTTTCGGATGGGGCTTAGTGCCGCTCGGGAGTACTTGTAACATCAACCCTAAAAAGAGCCTCGATTCACGGCTTGTTAGTGGTGCGGTGGTTTCCTTTGTGCCAATGCCTGCCGTAACCGAACATGGTGAGATAGATGCGACAGCAATCAAAGAGTATGATGAGGTAAAAACGGGTTTCACATACTTTGCCGAAAATGATGTCCTTTTTGCAAAAATTACTCCATGCATGGAAAATGGCAAGGGGGCAGTAGCTAAAGGCCTTCATAATGGCATAGGGTTTGGCTCGACAGAATTCCATGTGCTTCGTCCGATCAGTGGAAAGACCGATCCGTACTGGATTTACACGCTCACCGCTTTTTCGCAGTTCCGCATGGATGCAGCCAGCAACATGACCGGTAGCGCGGGACAGCGTAGAGTTCCTGCTTCTTTCTTGGAAAACTATCGAGTATCCCTGCCTCCAATTGCATTGCAGGAGCAATTCGCGGCCTTCGTCAAACAGACCGACAAATCAAAAGTTGCCATACAGAAAGCGTTGGACGAAGCACAACTGTTGTTTGACAGTCTGATGCAGAAATATTTTGGATAAGCCGAATACTATATAGAAAGAGAGAGGCATTATGTCAGTAAGTGAATTAGATGAAGCGGCTCTGGACATAGCAAAAGTAGTGACAAAAGAGGTTTATGCCGATGTGGGCCATCCGATTGCCAAACCTACGGGAGAGCTTGTTGGATTAGTGCCAAGAGCAATCAGGGCAGCTCTTGCACCGGTTGAAAAGTGGGTCCTTGAGCGGGAGTATAATGTTGCAGAGACGAAAAAGCTGCTGGAAGAAAAGCTGAAAAACATTCCACCCGAGCAAATTGAGGCCCCGGAGGCGTATATTGCGGTTCCTGCGCTGCAAAATATAAGCTACTGTATGGATAACGATGAGCTTCGAGATATGTATGCAAATCTTTTGGCGAACTCGATGACGTCAATTGTGAAGAATGGTGTTCATCCAGGCTTTGTTGATATTATCAAGCAGCTTTCTCCTGATGAAGCAAAAATCCTAAGATATTTTGCAACAGAAAACGTCATTCCGACAATTACATTGCGATATGAAAACAACGATGGCAGCGGGATGTCAGTCATTAAGAATTTCTCAAATGTTGGAGAATTGACTCAATGCGAAAATCAGTATACCGTAAACAAATATTTTGACAATTTGAATCGACTTGGTCTAGTGGAATCATCTGCGGTAATGTCGGCTTTAACAGACAAGACGCTTTATGAGCCACTGAAAAACCATTCGTATATCAAAACGAGGATAGCGGATTCTGTTGTTAAGAAAGATGGCTTTGAAAAATACAAGATTAAAGAAGGGTATATGAGTATTACGGATTATGGAAGAGAATTTTGCAATATTTGCATTTCTAAGACGAGAATAACCCAGGGATAACAAAGAGAATTTATATTCTAATATAATGGGTGTTGACAATGACCAACTTTGATATTTTTACATCTGCCCCGCAATTTGAGCCTTTCGCTTCCGTGGCTGTTTCCGCGGAGCGGATTCTACATATCGACCCGTCCGCCTGCGTGCTGAACTGCCGCAGGGCGATGGAGTTTGCCGTGAAGTGGATGTATTCCGTGGACAAGGCGCTGGTTATGCCTTATCAGGACTCTCTGGTGAGCCTCATGAATGCCGAAGACTTCCGGGACATTGTGGGCGCGGACATCTGGCGGCGGATGGATCTGATCCGCCGCATGGGCAACAATGCCGCCCACACCGGCAAGAAAATCACCGAGGAGCAGGCGGCGCTGTGTCTGGAAAACCTCTATGTATTCTTGGACTTCGTGGCCTATTGCTATAGTGAGAACTACACAGAGGGGCATTTTGACCGTTCCTTGCTGATGCAGCCCGCCGAAGCGCCCGCAGTTCCTTCGCAGACGATACCCGATGTGGATTTTGCAGCCCTCATGGCGGAGAATGCCGCCTTGAAGGAAGAACTGACTGCCCGCCGAGCCGAGCAGCAGCAGACCTATGTGCCCAAGCCCCTCGACCTGTCTGAGTACAAGACCCGCAAGCTGTATATCGACACCATGCTCACAGATGCAGGCTGGACAGAGGGCAAGGACTGGCTGAATGAGGTGGAGCTGCCCGGTATGCCAAACAAGTCCGAGGTAGGTTATGCGGACTATGTGCTCTACGGGGACGACGGCCGCCCCTTGGCAGTGGTGGAGGCTAAGCGCACATGCGTGGATGTGGCCAAGGGACGCCAGCAGGCAAAGCTCTACGCCGACCTGTTGGAGAAGAAGTATCACCGCCGCCCGGTCATTTTCCTGACCAATGGCTTTGAGACCCGCATTACGGACAATATCTATCCCGAACGCAAGTGTGCCGCTATCTACTCCAAGCGGGATCTGGAAAAACTGTTCAATCTCCAGACCATGCGGACAAGCCTGAAAAATGTCATGGTGGATCGGAAGATAGCCGGACGCTATTATCAGGAGGGGGCAATTAAGGCAACCTGCGATGCCTTTGCCCGCAACCGGCGCAAGGCGCTGCTGGTCATGGCCACCGGCTCCGGAAAAACGAGAACAGTTATTGCCCTATGCGATGTGCTGCTCCAGCACGGCTGGGTGAAAAATATCCTGTTTCTTGCTGACCGCAACAGTCTGGTCACCCAGGCCAAGCGCAGCTTTGTGAATCTGCTGCCCGATCTCTCCGTTACCAATCTCTGCGAGGAGAAGGATAACTACACCGCTCACTGCGTCTTTTCTACTTATCAGACCATGTACAATGTCATTGACAGCGTACAGGATGAAGACGGCAAGCTCTTTACCTGTGGGCACTTTGACCTTGTGATCTGCGATGAGGCGCACCGCTCGGTTTACAACAAATACCGGGATATTTTCAATTATTTCGACGCGCCGCTGGTTGGACTGACGGCCACGCCGAAAGACGAAATTGACAAGAATACCTATGAGATTTTTGAGTTGGAAAATGGCGTGCCCACCTATGGCTATGAGTTGGCGCAGGCGGTCAAGGACGGGTATCTGGTGGATTTTCTGTCGGTAGAGACGAAACTGAAATTCATTGAACAGGGCATTGTCTACGATGAACTTTCCGACGCGGACAAGCGGGCCTATGAGGACACTTTTGAGGACGAGAATGGTGAACTTCCGGAGAGTATTGCATCGTCGGCGCTGAATGAGTGGATTTTCAATGAAGATACCATCCGACAGGTACTGAATACGCTGATGACCAATGGCCTGACCATCGACTATGGCAGCAAATTGGGCAAAACCATCATCTTTGCAAAGAACCACATCCACGCCGAGAAAATCCTTGAGGTGTTCAACAAGGAATATCCGCACTTGCCCGGTTTCGCCAAAGTCATCGACAACTATATGACCTATGCGCAAAGCGCCATCGATGAGTTTTCTGATCCGAAAAAGCTGCCGCAGATTGCCATTTCCGTGGATATGCTGGACACCGGCATTGACGTGCCGGAGGTGCTGAATCTGGTGTTTTTCAAGAAGGTCATGAGCAAGGCGAAGTTCTGGCAGATGATCGGGCGCGGCACCCGTCTGTGTCCGGGGCTGATGGACGGTAAGGATAAGGACAAATTCTACATCTTTGACTTTTGCGGCAACTTTGAGTTCTTTCGCATGAACAAGGGACGGCCCACTGCCAATATGATTGCCTTACAAGGAGCGATCTTCCATCTGAAGGCCCAAATTGCGTTCAAATTGCAAGACTTGGCGTATCAGACGACGGACTTGATTTCCTTCCGCAAGACGCTGGTAGAGGACATGGTGCACAAGGTGCAGGAACTGAACAAAGAGAACTTTGCAGTGCGCCAGCACCTGAAATATGTGGAGCGGTATGCCGAACCGGACAGTTACAATGCCTTGACCTATGAGGACACCCTGCTCATGGGGCAGGAGCTTGCACCGCTCATTACACCGGAAGAGGACGATGCCAAGGCGCTGCGGTTCGATGCGCTGATATATGGCATTGAGCTTGCCTATCTCGCCGGAAAAAAATACGGCAAAGCCCGCAGCGACCTGTTTAAGAAAGTTTCCGCTGTTGCATCTGTGGCGAATATCCCAGAAATCATGGCTCAAGCCGAATTGATCGACAAAATTCTGCATACGGACTATGTAGAGAATGCCGGAATCAACGAATTTGAGCATATCCGGGAAAATCTGCGAGACCTTATGAAGTATATCCCGCAAACCAGCGTGCGCTATGATACGAATTTTGATGATGAGATTCTCTCTGTAGACTGGAATGAATCAGATTTGGAAAATGATGACCTTAAGAACTACAAGGCTAAAGCAGAATTCTATGTACGGCAGCACATGGACAATGTGGTGATTGCCAAGCTCAAAAGCAATGTCCCCCTGACCGCGGAAGATGTACAGGCACTGGAGAAAATTCTTTGGAGTGAAGTCGGCACCAAGCAGGACTATGAGGCCGAGTATGGGCAAAAGCCGCTGGGCGAGTTCGTGCGAGAAATCGTCGGGGTTGACATGAACGCGGCAAAGGAGGCGTTTGCGCAGTATCTGAACGATGCCAGCTTGGACAGCAGGCAGATTTACTTCGTAAACCAGATTGTGGAGTACATTGTTCATAACGGCATGATGAAAGATATGTCCGTTTTGCAGGAAGCACCGTTTACCGACTACGGCAGCATCGTGGAAGTGTTCACAGACCTGTCCGTGTGGGCAGGCATCCGACAGGCGATTGAGCGGGTCAACGCCAATGCGCTGGCGGCGTAAAAAAATTCATTGATTAGGAGGGAACACAATATGGCAAAAGACTTGACAGTATCTCGTATTGATCGTCAGAATATTCTCAACAATGACTTGGCCGTACAGGAGATTCAAGAAAAATCGGGAATCCAAGGAATCTTGTGGGAAAATAAAATATACATCACCAGAGAAGATGTTGCTACATTTTTTGAAGTTGATATTCGGACAATCAGCAGATATATAGAGCAAAATAACGAGGAACTAACGCAAAATGGTTATGAAGTTCTCCGGGGAAAACGACTTAAAGACTTTCTCGAAGCAGGGCAGGAGAGATTTGCTAAGGACATTTATGTCCCTAGCAAAATTCGTCAACTTGGTGTTTTTGACTTCAAGTCATTTCTGAATTTGGCAATGCTTCTTTCCGAGAGCGATCGAGCAAAAGCATTACGACAAATGATGCTCGATATCGTTATTGATTTGATTAATCGGAAAACCGGCGGTGGAACAAAATACATTAACCAGCGAGATAAGGACTTTGTGTTTGCATCGCTTCAAGAAGATAACTATCGTAGAAATTTTACAGATGCACTTAAAGAATGTGTTGAAGATGACAAATATAAGTATGCTCGGTTTACTGATATGATTTATGTCAGTATTTTTCGTGAGAAGGCGAAAGAATACAAGAAAATATTAGACCTAAAGGCCAACGAGAAAGTTCGCGACACATTTTACAGTGAAATTTTAGATATTATTGCCGCATATGAAAGCGGCCTGGCAGACGCTATTCGCAAAAAGAATACTGAGTTGAACCGCAAAATGACAATATCCGAAACAGAGATATTGTTTCATGAGTTTGAAAATATGGCATTGTGGAAACCACTGATTCAAAGAGGGCGCATTAAAATGGCTAGCCGGGATATGGCGTTAAGAGATGCGTTCCATTACCAGCTTTCTGAGTATATCCAGCCTCTTGAGAAAGACGAGTATCAAAAGTTCCTAGGAGCAACAGGAGATGAACTTGAAAGACTTATGGAGGAAAATAAAGATGTGCTTAAACGGCTAAAGGAGCGTAATTAAATGGAAGGCCTAGTGTATCTTACGCTTGAGCAAGCAGAGCGCACACACGAGAAGACAATCCAATATAGTGGCGGTGGAACTTATGAGCATTTTGATTTAGGACGGTTGGAGAGCGTTTTACATAATATACAAAACGATGATTACTATCCAACGTTTGAGGAAAAACTGACGCACCTCTTTTTTTGTGTTTGCGAATTTCATTGCTTTGCCGATGGTAACAAACGTCTCGCCATAACACTGAGTGCGCAGTTTCTTTTGTTAAATGGTTATATGGCGGTAGCGAAAAGCTTTTTTACGGTGATGGAAAATATCAGCTATCAGGTTGCTGCTGGGAAAATCGATAAAGACCTGTTGCTTCGAATAATTACCGCCGTGATGGATGGCACATATGATACAGATGAGGAACTGAAAATTGAGATTATTCATGCGACCGAGTAGCCAATCAACAGAATACTTCCTTTAGCGTCATGGTAAAATGCCGCACGATGCCTGCATCGGCCACCGTGCGGCGTTTTCCTTCTGTTTCACCCTCTCCCGTATTCCCACGGCTAAGACCTACCATTTCGTCACTATGTACTACTTCCACCCCTGCCTCTTAGCCAAATCGCCCATTGCAAAGCAGAATCTTTCCCACCGTGCCAATGTTATCTGTGACGGGTCGCCTTCACGTATTCTCAGCGTTCTTCGTATCTCCTTGGGTATGACTACGCGGCCCAGCTCGTCAATCCTCCGCACAATTCCGGTTGCCTTCATGGTTCTCTATTCCTCCTGAATAATTCATTTCCATGCTTGCCATATCATGTTTTGTATCGGTAGTATGTGGAAGGATAAGGGGGATTATGCATGAAAGCAAACTATTATGCAGCGGTGCAAAGTTTTTTGCAATTGACGCTGCATTATACGAATGCTAAGATTTAGCTATAAAGTTAGTTGTCGATAACCTTATTGTTTTTCTGTATTTGTGGTTTATATTTTTAGCGGAGGATAGCTATGCTGGAACATTACCTTGACCAACTTGGCGATATGCTGCACCTGTGCGCTGACACAGACGGCATACTTATCGTCAATAAACAAGGCGTTATTGAATACCACAGCATGCCCATGCCCGCCTATTACACACACGAGGACACCGTAGGAAAACATATATTGGATATTTACCCAAGCCTTACCGAAGAAACATCCACCATACTTACCGTGCTGCGCACAGGCATTCCTTCTTATCAAAAAGTGCAGCGCCTTATAAACGACCGCGGGCAAAACGTAACGCTTGAATCAACAACTCTACCTATAATAGTTGGCAGCAATGTTGAAGGCGTTGTAGATTCATCTCACTTTTTTGAAATAGGCCACCGGGTAGTGCGCAGCGGCCCTAATGGCGAGCTTTCAACGCTGGACAGTATAATAACCGAAAACACATGCATGAAAAAGCTGAAACAGCGCATATGGGACGCCGCGCAAACCAATTCTCCCGCCATTATATACGGCGAAATAGGCACGGGCAAAAAACTTGCGGCAGAGGCGCTTCATCGCGAAGGCCCGCGCGCAAACGGCCCGTTTATAGTGCAAAACTGCGCCGCCATGCACGATGATGACAATTCGTTTTACTGCGAATCTGCCGGTGCTGAAAAGAATCTTTTTGAACTTGCGGACGGCGGCACGCTGCTTCTGGATGAATTTGATTGCCTGAGCCACACATTACAGGCAAAGCTGATCAAGGCCCTCAGCCGCAATAAGCGCCACGCTATCAATGCGCCGAACGCCGCGTATGATGTGCGCGTAGTTGCCGCCATGAACGACGATCCTTATGCCGCCCTGCGCGAAAAACGGCTTAGGGAAGATCTTTATTATAAGCTTGGCGTTATAAAATTGCGAATGCCTCCGCTTAGGGAACACGCTGACGATATACCGCTGCTGATGCGCTATTTTATCGATAAATATAATCTCGAGATGAAGCGAAGCGTGCACGTTGTGAGCAGCATGGTTGAGAGCATACTTCGCCAGTATAGCTGGCCAGGTAACGTTCAGGAGCTAAAAAATGTTATAGAGGGCGCGCTCGTATCCATGCGTTCCGATACACTCAGAATAAACGACGTCCGGGAGGTGCTGCTTTCCGTATCCGGCCGCGGTTCTCTCCCCGGTATGCTGGATAGCACTCCTCCCGCCAATTCCGAAAGCTTTTCTTTGAATGAAGCGCTTGAAAATTACGAAAAAGGCATAATACTGCAAGCGTTGCAGGAAACTCACTCCATATCCCAGGCAGCAAGAAGGCTTGGCATTTCCCGTCAAAATCTTCAATACAGGCTGCAAAAATACAATATCTGACCTCCACGCTAACTGAATCTTTAATACACTTTGAAGGAGAATGGACAATGCGCAGATTATGGTACAACGCAACTGTTGCCAGCATGGATGGCAGCATGAACGCCTATCAGGCCATCGGCACGGATAGCGGCAAAATAGTGTTCCTTGGCAGCAACGCGAATGCCGAGCGCCAAAACTGGGACGAGAAGCGCAATATGAACGGGGCAATGATACTGCCCGGATTCAATGATACCCATATGCATATGCTCTATTATGCCACATTCAGCCGCAGCGTTATGCTGTTCGGTGTGGATTCGATAGACGGCATGGTTGGACGGCTGCGCAATCGAATAGCAAAAGAACAATCTTCTTATGTAATAGGCGTGGGCTGGAACCAGGAGTACATGAAGGAAGGCCGCCTTATTACAAAGGCAGACCTTGACCGTGTATCGCGCGACATACCCGTATTTGCCGTGCGCGCATGTATACATGTTGCCGCATGCAATAGCGCAGCACTTGAACTGATAAGCAAAGCGGAGCTTAGCGATGATATTCGCGTCGGTATAGATTACACTACCGGCATACTTCGTGAAAGCGCCGTTGGGCTGTATCGTACGGTTGTGCCGCCGCTTAGCGATGCGGAAATAGAAACGCTTATACTTGACACTCAGAAGAAGCTGAATGCGGACGGAATAACCGCCATACACACGGATGACCTTACATCAGTGCCCGGCGTTGAAGGCGAAAGGCTTCTTAGCATATTCAAGCGCATGGATGACAATAACAAGCTTACCGTTCGCGTTATAGAGCAGGCGCAGGGATATGGCGATGGTTTCAAAAGCGTACTCTCCATGCGCGATGCCACTCTTAACTCAGGCGGACTTTTCCGCGTATATACCCGTAAATTGCTGCTTGATGGTTCCCTTGGCGCAAAATCCGCCGAAATGATAAACGGCTATATTGACGATCCTTCAAACCACGGCATAGCAAATTTCAGCGTGGATGAGCTTTATCATCTCATTCGCGAAGCCAATGCCAACCGCATGGACGTTGCCGCTCACGCGATAGGCGATTTGGCCTTGAAACAGCTTTGCGACATATTTGAGCGCGTGCTCAATGAAGATCCATGGCCGCAGCATAGGCACGGCGTTGTACATGCGCAAATAACCACGCCGGAGCTGCTTAGCCGTATGAAAAAGCTGGGGCTTCAGGCGTATATACAGCCCATTTTTATAGACGCAGACATGAACGTAGTCGCGGAACGCATCGGCGAAAAACGCGCAGCAGAATGCTACCAATGGAAAACTATGCGCGATATGGGCATACATACAAGCGGCGGGTCGGACTGTCCTGTTGAACCTTTCAACATTCTTGACAATATGCGCAGCGCTATCACGCGGAAGAACCGCGCCGGCACAAAAACATATCTTATTGATCAGGCTTTGAGCACCGCGGACGCAATACGCCTGTTCACAAGCGATGCCGCATGGGCCGCGCGCGATGAAAACATACGCGGCACGCTTGAAATAGGCAAACTTGCCGATATGACAATACTCGACAAAAACCTTTTCGCAATCAATCCTGATACCTTTACAAGCGTAAACGTTTTAGAAACCGTTGTAAACGGCATTACGGTATTCCAAGCGTAACAGCCGTTGCGTATACAAAACCACATAAGAAGGAGGATATGCATGACAAACAAAATATTTGAAAAAGCCATCGGCATTAAGGATCAGCTCATTAGCGACCGCAGGGCGCTGCACAGGATTCCCGAATTTGGTGTATCCACGCCTAAGACAGCAGCATATGTGGCCGCACGCCTTAACGAAATGGGCATTCCCAATCGCCATTGCGGCGTACATCGTCCTGAGGACAGGGAAATCGCCGTGCTTTCCGGCTGCCCTGATGCTCCCGACTCAACGGGCGTAGTGGGGCTTATCGGCAAAAGCGGTCCGTGCTTTATGCTGCGCGCCGATATGGACGGGCTTCCCATAAAGGAAGAAACCGGCCTTGATTACAGTTCCGAAAACGACTGCGGACATATGTGCGGTCATGATGCGCACGCGGCAATGCTCCTCGGCGCGGCAAGGATACTTAAAGACATGGAAGCCGAGCTTCCCGGTCAGATAAAGCTTATGTTCCAGCCCGGCGAAGAAATGGGCTACGGCTCAAAGACCATGATAGAGGACGGTTTGCTTGAAAATCCTCCCGTTGAGGCAGCTATGGCGCTGCACGTTTGGCCGCAGATGGACGTTGGACAACTCTATTTCAGTCCCACCGTTACCTCCGGCTCAATGGCCACGTTCTATATCGCAATAGAAGGTAAGGGCGGGCATTCTTCCGAGCCGCAAAAGACAATAGACCCCGTTATGATAGCAAGCGAGCTGAGCAGCGCGCTCAATCTTATCATCCCGCGCGAAGTAAACCCCGATATATTTGCCACTCTTACCGTGGGGCTTATAAAGTCCGGCACCGCATCAAACATAATCCCCGGTACGGCAGAAATGGCCATATCCATAAGGACGCTCGATCCGGATGTATATGATTATTTGCTTAAACGCGTGCCCGAAGTTGCTAATGGCTACATCACAGCATGGCGCGGCAAATACACGCTGAAAATACACAAAACGCCGGGGACTGTATGCAATGCCGCCCTTTCCGCAGAAATGAGCAAATACGTTGGTGAAATACTCGGGCAGGAAAACGTCTGCCAGGCGCCGCCCATGAAGGGTGCGGAGGATTTTGCGTATGTAAGCAAATGCGTTCCGTCCTTCTTCGGCTTCCTTGGTGCGGGCGGTGCGGATTATTATCCGCTGCATAATAGCCGCACCATAATTGATGAAAATGTGCTCCCCTACGGCGCTGCAATACTTGCCAACTGCGCCGTGGAGTGGCTAAATTCTCATAAATAATTAAAAGGAGATAAACCAATGAGCGACAACACCAAGAAGAAAAAGCAGTTCCGTTTGCCGCATATGTATCTGGTAATTGCGATACTTATGCTGTTCGTCAGCCTGCTGACCTATGTTGTTCCCGCCGGCTCATATACCCGCGGAGACAATGGCGCCGTCGATCCCGACAGCTTCACCTATACCGATAGTTCACCCGTCGGCATACTCAGCTTTTTTACATCCATCCATAAGGGCTTTGTGGACAGTGCGAGCATAATTGCCACCGTGCTGCTGGTTACCGGCTGCATAGAAATCCTCAATGCCACCGGAACGTTTTCCGCGGGCATACAGCGCATGATACGCGGGGTCAAAGGCAAAAACATTGTGGTCGTAATATTGTTTTACACCATATTCACCGCCATGGGCGTTATAGGCTACCTTGATGGCCTGTATCCCTTCTATGCAATAGTTATTTCAATATTCATGAGCCTTGGTTACGACCGCATGGTCGGCACCGCGATCATAATGCTTTCCACGGCCGTGGGCTTCACCAGCGGCCTTGTGAACCCCTATACCACCGGCATAAGCCAGACCCTCGTGGGCCTTCCCATGTATTCCGGCCTTGGCTTCCGCTGCATAGGCCTTGTAGTGTTCTATGTTATAGGCCTGTTCTTCCTTGTTCGCTATGCGCGTCAAATTGAAAAAGACCCCGCGAAGAGCATAATGGGCGCCAACTTCCGTGAAGAGCAGGTTGCCCCGCTCAAAATGCAGGAAGGTCTTGATTTCAATGCCAAGCGCATAATAACCCTTGTCGCGTTCGTCGCCAGCATAGTGCTAACCGTTATAGGTGCGCTCAACTGGGGCTGGGGTATGCCTGAAATAGCCGCGCTGTATTTCCCCGTTGTAATATTGGCCGTTATTCTTTTCAAGATGAATCCCAACGAAGCCTGCGGTCACTTCATAAAGGGTATGCAGAACGTTGTCGGTACCACGCTGGTTATCGGCCTTTCCCGTTCGGTATCCGTGCTGCTCTCCTCCGGCAACATAATCGATACGTTTATACACGCCATGTCCTCCATGCTTGGCGACACAAATCGTATCGTTACCCTGCTTGTAATATACCTGTTCGTAACTCTGTTCAACTTCTTCGTGGCTTCCGGTTCCGGCAAGGCCATGATGATGATGCCCATAATGCGTCCCTTGGGCGAAATACTCGGCATCAATCAGCAGGTAATGGTTCTTGCCTATCAGTATGGCGATGGCCTTACCAACACCTTCTGGCCCACCAGCTCCGTTGCGCAGCTTTCCCTGTGCGGCATGGACTACGGCAAGTGGATAAAGTTTGCCTGGAAGGTATATCTCTGCCTCATAGCCGCGGCCTTCGTGCTGATCGTAATCGCAGACAAAATCGGCTACGGTCCGTTCTAAGCCGAATAAACGGCATAAGCAATACCCACGCAGGAGCTTCCCGCGTGGGTATTTATTTGCATCGGTTTATTCTTTCCTCACTCAAACTTCGGCGTATACATGCTCTTGCCGTGCAGCTTGAACAGCTTACCGTTGGCAATAACGGTGTCTATCGCAAGCGCGTCGCTCAGCAGCAGTATGTCCGCGCAGGAGCCTACGGCAAGAAGGCCCTTGTACGGGTAAAGCTTCAGTGCCTTGGCGGGGTTCTCGGTAAGCACCCGTATGGCGTCCGAATACTTATAGCCGAATTCGTTCACCATGGCGCATATAACGTCGTGATCGGCGCTCACGCGGCCTGCGGTGATGCCGATGAGTTCCTTCTTTTCGTTCCACATGGGCAGGCTGCCGTTCCCGTCGGAGCTGAGCGTTACCCTATCCTTGGGCGCGCGGGAGAAGGCTGTGTTCAGTATGCCCGCAACGTATGAAGGATTGGTGCCGGCGGTAAAGTCTATGTAGCCGCCAAGGCTTGCAAATTCAACCGCCTGATCCATGTGGCGGCTCAGGTGAGTGGGCCTGAACACGCTCACGGGCAGGTCGCTGGTTTTCACTATGTCTATTATCTTGCGCAGCTCTTCTTCGCCGGAGCCGGTGTGCAGATGCACTATGCCCGCCTTGCCGGAAAGCATGCCGCCCATGCGCGCCGCGTGGCCAAGGCGCGTAAGCTCCTCCTTCGTTATGCCGGAGCCGCGGTGGTCTGATATTGCCACCTTCACGCCTATTATCTCCTGAATAAACGTTATGTCGTCGGTGACGGAGCCTGTAAGGGTGTGCGTCGGGTACCAATATGAGCCGGTAAGGCAGTACGCCGTCCAGCCTTCCTCGTTAAACGCCTTCGTCTTGGCAACAAGGTTGGCAACGCTGCGCGTTGTGCCATCCGTACCAAGCAGGCCCACAACGGTAGTCACGCCCGCATCCACAAGCTGGGACAGCTTCAGCGGGGGCACCTGATTGGAAAAGCCGCCTTCACCGCCGCCGCCCGTTATGTGCACATGCTGGTCAATATAGCCCGGCGCGGCAACAAGGCCCTCGCCGTCTATCGTCTGCTCTATCAGCCTTTCAGGCACGTCTATGTTCGGGGCGATCTCTATTATGTCCCTGCCGCATATCAATATGTCCTGCACGTCCGCCGACTTGTCATACGGCCGAACGTTTTTCAATAAAATCATGTCGTTGTTTCCTTTCTGCATATATGCCGTTTTGTTCCGCTGCTATTTAATCATACAAATGGCAATATGCGCAATGGGTTTTATCAATAAATCGACTCCCCCGAATAAAACTCCCGCATATCGTCCAGCCTTATGCAGGCCAGGCGGCCTATGAATTCGGCGTTTTTATCCTGCACGTCAGGATAGGCGGAGCCGCAGTCTATGTCCATGCGATCAGGGCCGTGCCATATGCGCATGGGCGAACCATCCTGATAATGATGGCTGGTGGTATGACCGAATATCATTGTGTATTCGCCGTTAAGCGGCGCCTCTCCGGACTGCCTGTCCCATACGGAAAAGTATTTTTCGCCAAGCTGCGGCCGCCTTGCAAGGTAAAAAAGCTCCTTCGGCATGGCGTGAACAAGCTTGTATCGCCTGCCGTTCACGGTTATGTCCAGCTCCGTCGGCAGCGCGTCTATCCAATCAAAAAGGGATTCCCGCTCCGCTTCGCTCAGCTTTTTTATGTCCCTGTGCGTAATGTCCCCGCCGTTTCTGTACCAATGCTCACGCCGCTGCTCCTGCGTCCTGTCCGCCGGGTCGTAGCCCGCGCGCAGCAGGCACAGCATCATGTATTCATGGTTGCCCAGTATCATGCGCATGTTCTTCGCCGCCCTTATGCGCTGCAAAAGCTCCACGCCGTGTTCCCCGCGGTCTATAACGTCCCCCAGTATATAAAGCGTATCCTCATCCGTCAGCTTAATCTGTTCCATTACTGCGTCGAACCGGCGCCTGCTGCCGTGTATATCGCTCATAACGTATATCATGCCCGTAAATTCCTCCGTTGCCGTGCCTGTAATTTTAGCAAAGCGCCGCGTTGTTTGCAAGCTGTCACAGGAGGGCTGTTTTATGGTATAATCATATCTGCCTTTTGGCAAAACGAGAATAATGCGAGGTTTAATTATAATGAACGATAAAGAAGCGCGGGAGATACGCCGCCGGTTCAAGCCGGATAAAACATGGATAAACGCCGTGCACGGCTGCTACGTTAATGAATCAAAGAAGGTTATAAGCACCTTCCGTGAAAGTATTCAGACAATGGTGCAGGATGAATCGGAACGGTTCCTTGCCCTGCTGAAGAAGCCTATTTCCGGCACTATAGGCCGCAACCTTATCAACCTTGAATTCAGCGCGCGGCAGGTCATGGAAAGCGAGGAGCATAAGCTGCTCATGGCCATGCGCGCATGCGGCCTTGAAAACGAGGAACTGCTTGCCGCGTTCTACAACCGAGTGGCGCAGACGCTGAACATAGACGGCGGTTATATAATACTGCTCGTGCACGACACTTATTCTGTCCCCTACCGAAGCAGCGACGGCCATGCGCAGCACGATGCCTCGGACGAGGAATTCAGCTACTTCATTTGCAGCATATGCCCCGTTAAGCAGACCCAGCCCGTATTGAGCTATCAGCTTGCGGAAAACTGCTTCAATGCGCTCAACAACGGCTTTGCCGTTTCCGCGCCGCAGCTGGGCTTCATGTTCCCCGCGTTCGATAACCGCGCCGCAAACATATACGCAACGCTTTATTACACCAAGAGCACAGCCGATAACCATCCGGAGTTCACCACGGCCGTTTTCGGCATAGAGCCGCCCATGCCCGCCGCATCTCAAAAGGAGGTTTTCAGCGAAATACTTTCGGAAGCGTTGGAAGAAGAATGCCGCATAGAAACCGTGCAGTCCGTGCAGGAGCATATAGGCCAAATAATGGAAATGCATAAGGAAAACCATGTTGAGGAGCCGCTCGCCCTATCCAAAAACGAGCTTGGCGCGGTACTTGGTCAATGCGGCGTATCGGCGGAGCGCGTGCAGGCGTTCTCCGATGCGTTCGATGCGCACTTCGGCACGGACGCGGCCCTTCCGCCCGTGAACATGATAGACAAAAAGCAATTCGTCATAACCACGCCGGAGGTCACCGTGAAGGTTGACCCGGAGCGCAGCGACATGATAGAGCTGCGCAAAATAGACGGCCTGAAATACATTCTCATCCCCGCGGACGACGTTGTTGAGGTAAACGGCGTAAAGGTGCAGTTTGGGGAGAAATAACGGCAGATCACAAAAAGTCCGGCTTACGTCGGGCTTTTCATATATTCCACGGCGAATATTACCCCGCGTTGCTAGCAGTAAAGCTCAGCGTTGTGCGGCAGACGGTCTCAAAGTGGGGGCAAGGCTTATCGGTGCCCGATAAAGCAAACCTCCGCACAGCCCAAACCGTGCGGAGGTTTTAATTATAATATTTGCTCTATTATTCGCTGCGTGCTTGGGGGCAGCAGCGCAAACGCCCGCTCTTTATCGCCGGATGCAAGCAAGCTGCGCACATTTGACGCACTCACCGCGCAGCCGTTTATCGTGAGCCTCTCCGTTTCGCGGCATTCTATGCCGTGCTTTGGCAGCGTATCCATCAGCACGCGGTTGTATTCGTTCGTCACGGCGCTGAAAGGCTCGCTGCCTATAAAGCGGCGGCTTATTGAAAGCGCGGCGGCGATTTTTATGAACACATTCGCATCAAGCGCCGCCTGCACCGCCGTTGCGTCCTCCGTCCGTTTAAGGAAGTAGGACGGAAATACCGCGCGCGACACCATGTATAGCCCCGTTGAATGCACTATTGCCCCGCGTATGTCCTTCACGCCTTCGCGCACCATTCTAAGCCTGTCCTCAAACGAAAATTCTGACGCATCCTCCCGCACCACGAATATATGCACGCTGTCGCAGCTCTCCGCCGCCCTTTGGGCAAGGTATCTGTGGCCGAGCGTAAACGGGTTGGCGTTCATAACTATCGCGCCCTGCACGCCGCTGCCGCGCTCAAGTGCGGCTATATAGCAGCCGAACCCGCCGCGCCTGTTTTCCATCAGCACCGCCGCATCGCCCGCGCGCGCGACCTCATAAAAGCCTATGCCCGCGAATATGGGCGCGTTTTTCGCCTTTGTGCATATAAAAACATGGCTTATGCCGCGCATGAACTGATATTCAAGCATGGCGGACACCAGCGTGGAAAGCATATCCTCCCCGCGGCAGCTTTCATCCACCGCAATACACCTTAGGCTGCATCCGCGGCAGTTGCCGCAGGCAACGAGCTTCCCTTCGCCGTTCACAATGCCGAACACCGCATCCGCATGTTCCTCCCGCAGTATGCCGCTGCGCTCAAGCAGCGCGTCCCGCTCCGCCATAAGGCGCGCGGAGGAATCTATCCGCACCGCGTCCATTTTATTCAAACCTGTATGGCTTTATCTGCCGCACAACATCCAGTATGCTGCCGTCCCGCGCTTCAAGCACGGCAACCACCTTATCCTCCCATTCGAGCGGCTCCGGCGTGCCGACTATTGAATACGCAAGCTCCTTCAGCTTTTCTATCGTTGTGTGCTCTATGCCCGCCGCGTCGAGCCACGCGGCAATGTCCGGCCTACTTGGGTTCACGGCAATGCCATGGTCCGTCACAACAACGTCCACGCACTCGCCAGGCGTTGTTACGGTAACAATGTGCTCGCATATCGTGGCCATGCGCCCGCGCATGAGAGGCGTAACTATTATGCAGCATTTTGCGCCCGCCGCCGCGTCCGGATGCCCGCCCGGCGCTCCGCGCAGCACACCGTCCGATCCCGTAAGCACGTTCACGTTAAAGTCCGTGTCCACCTCAAGCGCGGCCAGTATAACAAAGTCAAGCTGGTTCACAAACGCGCCCTTATTGGCGGGGTTAGCATACTGCGATGCGGATATTTCAAAATGCCGCGCGTTTTCCCCGGCCGATTTCACGGCGACCTGGTCAAAATCCTGCGTATCTATTATTGCGTTAACAAGGCCGCTTTCAAGCAGCGTTACCGTGGGCGCGGATATTCCGCCCAGCGCCCAGCGCATGGTTATGTTCTTTGCTTTCATCTTAGGCTCAAGGTAGCGGTTTACCGCAAGCGACGGCCCGCCCGCGCCCGTTTGGAACGTGAACCCGTCCGCAAAGTACGGCGTTGCCGCCATAACGTCCGCGCAGCGCGCAGCCATTTTCAGCTCCCGCACGTCGTTCGTCATGCGGGCGGCCTTTGCGGCTATCTTCGCCGGGTCGCCTATCGCGTCCACGCAAACGACATAGTCCACGTCTATTCCCTGTATGCTTGCGGGCAGGTTGGGGCTCGGCACGAGCGTATCGGTTATTATAACAACATGGTCGGCGTATTTCACATCCGCCATTGCATAGGACAGCACGCCGCAGTCGCTCTTCCCGCCAACGGCGCGGGCGTTGCCGAATTCGTCCGCAGTCGGCGCGCCTATGAAGGCAATGTCTATATGCACGTCGCCTTCCTCTATTGCCCTTACCCTGCCGCCGTGGGAACGTATTACGGCGGGCGTTTTCAGCTTGCCGGCCGATACAACCTCGCCAAGTCTGCCGCGTATGCCGCTGGTCTGTATGCCGGTAACTATGCCTTCCTCTATCATGTCGGCTATGGCGTCGTGCGCTGTGCCAAGGCTTGATGCCGCAATGGTAACGTCCTTTATGCCCATCGCCTTTATTTCCTTCATCACCATAGATGCAACGTAGTCGCCGTCCCTGAAATGATGATGGAAGGATACCGTCATGCCATCCTTCATGCCGCATTTTTCTATCGCCTCGCGTATGCTGCCGACCAGCTTGCTCCCCTGCGGCTTTTCGCATATGCGCGCCCTTACGCCGCATTTGGTATAGGTTTCGCCGTCGCGATATCCCGCGCCCATATATACGCCGTGCCTGCCTATAAGTTCATCGGGAATGTCCCTGCCAACTTTGTTTATCATGCTTACAGTTCCCCCTTATACATTCCGCATGCCTTGGCCAGCGCTATTGTGCGCTCCGCCCCCGGCAGGAATGCAATGTCTATCATCTTTCCGTCAACCGTGAATACGCCAACGCCCTTTGCGGCGTTTTCCCTTACCGCGCGCACTATCTTTTCCGCAGCCGTTATCTCCTTTTCACTCGGGGCGTATATTTCATGCACGGCGGCTATCTGCCGCGGATTTACGAGCGATTTGCCGTCGAAACCCATCTGTTTATCAAGCAGCACCTCCGCGCGGAAGCCCTCTTCATCGTTAAGGTCGGTAAATACCGTATCGAAGCACTGCACGCCCGCCGCGCGCGCCGCCAGCACAACAAGTCCGCGCGCCGCGTTCAGCTCAACGCCCCCGCGCACGGGCGAAACCTGCATCGTGCGCCTTAAATCTCCGCCCGATATGGCTATGCCGAACATGCGCCCGGATGCCGCGGCTATCTCCTGCGCATTGAGTATCCCCTTTGGACTTTCCAGCGCCGCCATCAGCAGCGTTCTGCCCTTTTCCTTACGGAATTCCTCCTCCGCCGCCTCAACGGCCTTTTCAACGGCAATAACGTCCCCCGCGCTTTCGCATTTGGCTATGCGCACGCCGTCCGCCCCCGCCGCCACGCATACGCGCACGTCCTCGCGCCAATGCGGCGTATCCAGCCCGTTTATGCGCACTATCACTTCCGTATCGCCGTAATCAACGGTTTTCAGCGCGTGATAAAGCGAAAACCGCGCCGCGTCCTTCTGGTTTTCCGCAACCGCATCCTCAAGGTCGAGCATCAAACTGTCCGCCCCGTAAATGAGCGGATCCTTTATAAGCCCGGGCTTCTGCGCGCTGAGGAATATCATGGTGCGCCTTAATCTGAATCTTTCCGGCTTCTTCCTTTGTATCATGCTCACATTTCCTCCCATGGTATGCCCGCCTCAATGCCCGCGCTCCTGTATGCCGCGCATTCCACGCGCGCACGCAGCGTGCATTCAAGCGCGCCGCGATCGTTCACGTCCACCTCCGCGTTCTCTATGCCAAGCTTGCTCAGCGTATCCAGCACGCTTTGCTTTATCGCCCGGCCGTATTGATTCTGCACGGTGCTTTGAATGTGCAGCACTATGCCGTCATTACCCGGCGCAATGCTTATCTGCGCATCGCTTGATTCAAGCGTACCCGCCATCGCCCTGTTTATCAGTTGCATATGCTTTCCCTCCGCATACATATCTTTGACAATAGTATACCAGCAGTTGACTTTAACCAAAATCTAAACTATACTAACAAATATATAAGTTTAACATTATAGGAGTGCAGTTTATGAACATAAATCAGGCCAAATACATACTTGCCATATTGAACGAGGGCAGCTTTTCCGCCGCGGCAAACAAGCTTTTCCTTTCCCAATCCGCATTGAGCCAAACCGTGCACGCCGTAGAACAGAGCATAGGCGGCAAGGTGTTTGAAAAGCGTAACAATAAGCTTACGCTCACCTATTCGGGCGAGCTTTATATTGAGGCGGCGAAGCGGATAATCCAAATTGAGGACGAGCTTTCGCGCGAACTGCACAGCGTAAAAAACGAATGCGGCGGGGTTCTTCGCTTTGGCATACCCGCGCAGCAGAGTATGACGATGCTGCCGCGCATACTGAGCCGTTTCTGCCCGATGTATCCAAAGGTGGATATCGCACTTACGGAGCAGGGTTCCAATATGCTCACCGCCATGGCCGCGCGGCAGGAAATAGACATTGCCGTTGCCCGCACGGAGCAGAACAATGCACAGCTTGAATACCGCGTGCTGCAGAACGAAAAAATGTGCATAATAGCCGGCCTCGGCACGAATATATATTCAAAATATAAAAACGGGCAAAGCATAAGCGCGGCGGACGCGGCCAACGACCGCTTTGTTTACCTTAAATCCGGCCATAATGCCCGCGCCGTGCAGGATACGCTATGTATCCGCCTTGGCGTTGAGTTTCCGTGCTTTATAGAAACCGATTCGTTTGAAACCGCCCGGCGCGTTGCGGCGGACTGTGCCTGCGCCATGATCGCGCCGTATTCAATGGCCGTAACCGATGCGGACGCGCTGCACGGGGCGAAGGTATTCCCGCTTACCGATGAAATAAACGTGCTGAACACCTGCCTTGTATACAGCAAAGACCTGCACCTGAAGAAGTACATGCTGGACTTTATAGAGCAAATAGAGGCGCTGTATGCCGAAAGCGGGCTTGAATAATGAACGCGGCGCTGTTTGAAGGGGCAGAAGTGCAGCTTGGCGCAATGCTTGCCGCGCGGGAAGCGCGCATGGCGGCGCAGCACGGCCTTATAAAAAAGCATAACCTGCCAGTGGTTTCGTTCACGCTTAATACTCCCGGCCCCGTGAAGCGGTTTGCGCTTGCGGATATGCTTTTCGACAGCGGCGTTGACATGATAAACCGCGCGCTGCTCTCCCACGGAATTGCGATAGCGGACGGCATCACCCGCCGCTGCGAAGCCTGCTGCGAATACATTGCCGCAATAGACGGCGATGCATACCGCGCCAAGGCCGCATTGACCGCGCTTGAGGAAAGCTTCCCCGCGGCAAGGCTGTTCGACATGGACGTTATAACAAATGAGTTTGAGCACGTCTCCCGCGCAGACATAGGTATGCAGCCGCGCCGGTGCTTTTTATGCAGCGCACCCGCGGCGGAATGCGCGCGCAGCCGCCGCCATTCGCTTGATGAATTGACAGATCATGTGCATACGCTCCTTTGGCAATGGTACGCAGATGCTCAGGCGGAGCGCATAGGCCGCACGGCGCAGCGGGCGATGCTTTACGAGCTTGCCGCCACGCCAAAGCCCGGCCTTGTGGACCGGCGGAACAACGGCGCACATACGGACATGGACTTCTATACTTTTATAGACAGCGCATGCATCACCGCGCCGTATTTTGCCCAATGCGCACGCGAAGGGTTAAACGGCCCTGCCGACGGCGCAGCGCTGTTTGCGCGGCTTAAAATGCACGGGCTGAAAGCCGAAGGCGACATGCTTGCCGCAACGGGCGGCGTAAACACGCATAAGGGCGAAATATTCTCGCTTGGGCTTATTTCCGCCGCATGGGCGCGGCTGACACGCTATGGCGCCCCCGTGAGCGCGGGCAGCATATGCAAAACCGCAGCCGATATATTCGCCTCCGCCGCTCCCGATGCGCACGGCCTCAGCGGGGCGCGGCTGTCAGCACACGGCGGCTTTGCATTGGCGCTTAATACCGCGCTGCCTATACTGCGGCGCGAAGCACCAAACGGCATGGATACCGCAGCCTGTGCCGCGCTTACGGCGCTGATGGCGCAGAACGAGGACACAAACATAGTCCGCCGCGCGGGAAAAGATGGGCTTGAATACGTAAAACGGCTCTGCACCGATGCCGACGCAGCCGACGCGGACACGCTTATGCGCATGGACGACGAGCTTATCCGCCGCAACATAAGCCCAGGCGGCAGCGCGGATCTGCTTGCGGCGGCGCTTATGCTTTACTTTGCAGAAAATGATTTATAAGTGAAACATCCTCCGTACCATATTCGGCGCGGAGGATGCTTATTTTATGCTTTATTTACTTGTCGCCCTGGCAATATACCACATTGCCGTCAACAATGGTTCTGTAAACGGTTGCGATGATGTCTGTAACGGGGTTGCCGTTCCATATTACCACGTCCGCGTCCTTGCCCACTTCAAGGCTGCCTACGCGGTCGCCAATGCCGGTATATGCGGCGGAATAGATTGTTATAGCCTTCCATGCTTCCTCCTCCGGCAATCCGTGGCGCACGGCAAGGCCCGCGCAAAGGGGCAGCGCCTCTATCGTAATAACAGGATCGTCCGTTATTATGGCAAAGGGTACGCCCGCCTTATGCAGTATTGCAGGGGTTTCGAAGGAGCGGTTCATAACCTCGTGCTTAGTTGGCGTGCCGCCGGAGGTGGGGCCTACAAACGCGGGGTAGCCTTCTTCGGCAAGTATGTCCGCAATGAGCGCGCCGTCCGTGCAATGATCTATCGTCATGCGCAGATTGAACTCCTTTGCTATGCGTATGGCGGTGAATATATCGTCCGCGCGGTGTGCATGCGCCTTCATGGGTATTTCGCGCCTGAGCACGGGTATAAGCGCCTCGTACTTCATATCGAATGCCGGCTCCTTGCCCGCTTCCTTAGCCTCCATATAATTGCGCGCCTTATAGAGTATTTCGCGCAGCATGGACGCTATTGCCATGCGGGTCATGGGCGCCTTTTTGAACTCCGTGCCGTATACGCGCTTGGCATTCTCGCCAAAGGCAATTTTCATTGCCGCAGGGTTCTTTATTATCATGTCGTCAACCCGCCTGCCAACGAACTTTACGGCCATTGCCGTGCCGCCTATTATGTTCGCGCTGCCGGGCGTGGTAACGCCGCTGGTCACGCCCGCCTTTATGGCGCGCCTGAGCTGCGGATCGTACGGATTGAATGAATCCATTATTCTAAGCTGCGGCGTGAGCGGGTCGTTCTTTTCATTATGGTCGGGCGATATGCCTATTGCGCGCGCGGAATCGCCCGTGTGGCAATGCGCTTCCACTATGCCCGGGGTAACAAGGCGGCCTTCGGCGTCTATAATCTCGGCATCCTCGGGCGCGTCCACCTTAACGCCTATGCCGGCTATCTTGCCGCCGTCTATAAGTATTTCGCCGTTGGCGATGTCCTCGCCCGCCATGGGGCGGATGTGTGCGTTTTTAATGAGCAGCATTGGGTTTCCTCCTTAGGTGAATTGTTATATGTAGTTTACCATTTTCCGGCAATAATACACAAGTTTTTTATCATTTAATTGACATTCACGCTTTTAAATTGCTATAATATAAAAAATATCTTCCGCAGCTTTGTATTATTAAGGATTTATACCGCGTTACAGCTTATATTGATACAAAGCTGAACTACTTGATTTACATATAGTGTAAACGTAAAAAATAAAAAGGGAGAAGCGCACATGGATTTAATCGACCGGATCAATGCCAACTACAACAACCTTTCGCGGGTTCACAAGCGCATAGTGGATTATATTACCGATAATCCGGACCGCGCGTGTTTTCAATCACTCAAGGATTTCAGCGACAGCGTGAACGCCTCGCCCGTTACCGTGCTGCGCTGCCTTGACAAGCTGGGTATAAATGGTTTCCTTGATTTGAAAAAGGAGCTTAGGGCATATACGCGGCAGAGCGTGTATCCCGGCAAGCGCCTTGCATCGGCCCTGAGCGGGCTGAACAGCACCAGCGATATTGTTCACCGCGTGGTGCAGGCGGATCTTGACAATATCACGAATACGTTTGAAAATCTCAGCTCGCGCGACATGTACCGCGCATGCGATATATTAAGGAACTGCGGGCGGGTGCATTTGGTTGCGCAGGGCGTGAGCAAAACGCTGCTGCCGTTTTTGCAGAACCGGCTCAGTTCGCTGAATATAGACGTGCAGATATTCGATGTGGACAGCACCATTTTCCTTACCAACATGCTTTCCGGCATCCGCACGAACGATGCTTTCTTCATGCTGTCCTTCCCCCGCCTTGACAACAGCCGCATGCCCTTCCTTGCGGAGCAGCTTGTTAAGCACAATATCCCGATAGTGTGCATAGCGGAAAACCCTGCATCGGCCGTTGCGCGGCACGCCACCGTAACGCTTATATGCCAGGCCGATACGCCGATATATTACAATTCCTATTCCGCGCCCATGGTAATGGCAAACGCGCTCGTATCGCTCATGGCAGGTCAGATGAAGGACGATGTGCAGGCATTTCAGACGCAGATTGAGAACCTGCGCAGCGAATATACAGCGTATTCAAAAATGCATGACGGGAATGAATCCTCCACCCAGGCTGATGCAAACGAGGAGGCGCCTAAGCTTATGGAGGAACGGCCCAAGCGCAAGCGCGGCCGCCCGCGCAAGGTTGCGCCCGCTCCCGCGTGTTCCGCTGTTAAGGCAGATGATGAAGGCGCGGCGAACTGAACCCATTACAAAGAAGTAAACCAAACAATTCATTTTCATTATACGGAAAGAGCGGCTCATTGGGCCGCTCTTTCCGTATATCTTGCAATTATCTCCACTCGGCGTAGATTTTATCCGGCCGGGACCACTTGTACTCCACAAACGGGTTTTCGCGTATGTTGCCCTTGCGCACCCAGAAGCGGCGCTCGGTAGCATCGATTATGAAGCAGGCAAGCGTTGCGCATTGCTCTATTTCCTTATCGCGGCTGTTGCGCTGGTTAAGCACGGATTCGGGCGCGCCGAAAGTGCAGTTGAGCACGGATATCATGTCCGCTATGCCTATCTTTTCCTTGCCGCTGAGCAGGCGCTTTATGGTATTGTAGCGGTTCACGCTGCTGCCCTTGCGCCCGTAAAGCAGATGCCCCTGGGAAAGGAAATGGTTGGTGTGATACGTCAGGCCGTTTTCGGGATAGAGTATCTGCGCGCCGTTGGCGCCGGCCTCTATGCACATCATGTCCCCGTGCAGATTGCCGTTGGACACAAGAAAGTTCATTGGCGCCATGTGGCGGATGGAGAACAATATGTCCAGGCATTCCGCCCAGTTGCCGGTGCTTATAAACTTGCGGCGCACTATCGCGCTCGGCACGCCTATGGGGTCGGTCTCAATTTCGCGCGGCAGGCTGTTTATTGCCAGTCCAACGCCCGCCTGGTTCATGCCGTAACGCGCAAGCTGGCCCGCTTCCGTAAGGCAGAAGCAGTCCGGCCCGTTGTCCTGCAATATCTCCAGCACAACGCCGTGTTCTTCCGCCCAGTAATACATGTCCCAGTTCTGCGCGGTTAGCACATGGCCATTTGTGGTGCGCTCGGGCAATGCGCCTATACAGGAACATTCTTCCGCATCCTTATGGTGCCTGTCGTCGTGTGATCCTTCAAAGCGCAGCAGCTCGCTGCGGCAGTTGATGGCAAGTATTTCGTCAAATGAACGGCCGCAGCCTTCCGCTATGCCGTGCATCTCCTCCATCAGTTCCGGCGCAAACGCCTCTATGGCGGGTATGAACTTGGCCGCCATTTGTATTGCGTAATCCCATGAAAGGTTGGGCTTGTTGTTAAAATAGCGCTCGTAGTCGCCTATCGTGCGATCTATAAGCTCGCGGCATTCCCGCCCGTATGTTACGCCGCGCTCACGCGGCGTGCCGGAAAGGACTACCTTCTTAAACGTGTTCACTATATGTATACCTCCACAAAATCATCTGTCGCACAGATGGCACGCCACAAAGTGGCCGGGTTCTATTTCCCTCAGCTCCGGCTGTTCAGCGGTGCATCTTTCCATGCACTGCGCGCAGCGGCCCGCAAAACGGCAGCCCGGCGCGGGGTTTACGGGGCTTGGCACGTCGCCTTCCAGCAATATGCGCTCCGTCTTAACGTCAAGCCTGGGGATAGGCACGGCGGAAAGCAGCGCCTTGGTATACGGATGAACAGGATTTTTGAACAGCTGTTTGCAGTCCGCAAGCTCAACCATGCGTCCAAGGTACATTACCGCTATGCGGTCGGAAATATGTTTAACAACGCTCAGGTTATGGGATATGAACAGATACGTCAGTCCCCTGTCCTTTTGCAGCTGCTGCATAAGATTGAGCACCTGTGCCTGAATGGATACGTCCAGCGCCGATACCGGCTCATCCAGCACAAGGAACTCCGGATTGAGCGCAAGCGCCCTTGCTATGCCCACGCGCTGGCGGCGGCCGCCGTCAAGCTCGTGCGGATAGGCATTGACCAGCCTTTCGGCAAGGCCAACCGTCTCCATCAGTTCATATACCCGTTCTTCATATTCCTTTTTGCTCTTGCAGACCTTCTGTATCACCAGCGGCTCGCCAATGCTTTCAAAAACGCTCTTCCTGCCGTCCAGCGAGGAATACGGGTCCTGGAACACTATCTGCATCTTCTGCCTAAGCGCGCGCAGCTCCTGCTTATTAAGCTTTGTCACATCAACGCCGTTCAGCAGCACCTCGCCGCCGGTGGGTTCGTGCAGGCGCAGTATGGCGCGGCCTATGGTGGACTTTCCGCAGCCTGATTCGCCCACAAGACCCAGCGTTTCGCCCCGCTCAATATCAAAGCTTACGTCGTCCACGGCATGCAGCAGGCCGTTCTTGGTGTTGAAATACTTTTTAAGGTGTTTTACTTCCAGCAGCTTATCAGGCATTTTCGTTACCTCCGCCGTTTATCAAATGGCACGCCACAAAGTGGCCCGGTTCAATCTCCACGTTTTCCGGATGCTCCTGCCGGCAGCGCTCGGTCGCATAAGGGCAGCGCGGGTTGAATCGGCAGCCCTGCGGCAGATCGGTAGGATCGGGCGTAAGGCCGTTTATTGGAATAAGCTCGTTCTGCTCGGTGAATATATCCGGTATGCAGGCAAAAAGGCCCTTTGTATACGGATGCGCGGTGGAGTTGAATATATGCTCCCGCGTGCCGTATTCAACAACCTCGCCCGCGTACATTATGGCAACATAGTCGCAAATTTCCGCCACTATGCCAAGATCGTGCGTTATCATTACCATCGCGGTTTGATACTGCGCCTTCAGCTTTTTCATCAGCTCCAGCACCTGCGCCTGAATGGTAACGTCAAGCGCGGTTGTAGGCTCGTCCGCTATAAGGAAGCGCGGGTTGCACGCCAGCGCCATTGCAATTACCACGCGCTGCTTCATGCCGCCGGAAAACTGGTGCGGATAATCGCTGCCGCGCTCCGGCCTTATGCCGACAAGCTCCAGCATGTCGCACGCCTTCCTGTGCGCCTCTGCGCGGCTGCCACCGTCATGCAGGCGTATAACCTCAGCTATCTGGTCCGCAACCGTCATAACGGGGTTAAGGCTCGTCATGGGGTCCTGGAATATCATGGCAATTTCCTTGCCGCGTATTTTGCGCATTTCCTTTTCGCTAACCTTCAAAAGGTCCTGCCCGTCGAAGAATATTTCGCCCGATACTACCCGTGCAGGGGGAGTTGGAAGTATGCGCATTATGGACTTTACGGTTGTTGTTTTGCCCGCGCCCGTTTCGCCCACAAGGCCCAGCGTTTCGCCGTTGCCAAGCGAGAGATTAAGGTTTTCCACGGCGTGCACCGTGGCGTCATAGGACTGATAGTGAACAGTAAGGTTCTTTATTTCCAAAAGCTTTTCGTTCGCCATTGTGTTTCCCTCCTTAGTCCTTCAGCTTCGGGTCAAGCGCATCGCGCAGTCCATCGCCGACAAGGTTCATGCTGAACACCGCCGCCATAATGGCAAGGCCCGGGAATATGCACACATGCGGCGCATCGCGCAGGAAATCGCGGCCGGTGGAAAGCATGCTGCCCCATTCCGCCGTGGGCGGCACTATGCCAAGGCCAAGGAAGCTCATGCTGGCGCAGGAAAGTATTGCTGCGCCTATCCTAAGCGTTGCCTGCACGATAAGCGGGGCAAGGCAGTTGGGCAGAATATGCCGCGTTATCAGGAAAAAGTCGTTTGCGCCCGCCGCGCGGGAGGCTTCAACAAAGTCCTGATCCCTAAGGGAGAGTATGCTTGCCCTGACTATGCGGCAGTAGCCCGGTATGCTCGATACGCCGATTGCTATCATAACGTTCTGCAAGCCTGAGCCCAGCGCCGCAACGATTGATATGTTCAAAAGTATTGTCGGGATTGACAGCAAAACGTCCATGCAGCGCATTATTATATTGTCTATCGTTCCGCCGTAATAGCCCGCTATCGCGCCCAGCGTAACGCCGCCGATGAGCGATATGCATATTGCAATAAGGCCTACGGACATGGATATGCGCGCGCCGTAGATTATGCGGCTGAGTATATCCCTGCCCAATTCATCCGTGCCGAACCAGTGGCCCGCGCTTGGGCCCTGCAAACGGTTGCGCGGATCCTGCGCATTGGGTTCATACGGCGAAATTATCGGCGCAAGCACCGCGCACAGCACCAGTATTATAACAATGCAAAGGCCAACTACCGCGCGGCCGTTTTTCCTGAAGCGGCGCCATGTTTCCTGCAATTTGCTGCGCTTCTTGGGTACGTTTGGTTTGGTTGAAATCGCGCTCATCCTTGCACCCCCTTATTTATATTGCGACCGCACGCGCGGATCGACATATGCATACAGTATATCCACCACCAAATTGACAAGGCAGAATGAAAGCGCTATCACCAGCACGCCGCCCTGAACAACGGGATAGTTTCTGGATTTTATGGCATCCACCATCATTTTGCCTACGCCGGGTATTGCGAATATGGATTCGATAAGCACCGCGCCGCCAAGGAGCAGGCCGAACTGCATACCGATCGTGGTTATTACGGGGATAAGCGCATTCTTAAGCGCATGTACCGTCACCACCTTAAATTCGCTAAGGCCCTTAGCGCGGGCTGTGGAAATATAATCCTGCCTTATTACTTCCAGCATGCTGGAGCGCGTCATTCTTGCTATGCTTGCGGCGCTGTTAACGCCCAGCGCTATGCCCGGCAGAATAACGCAGGAGAAGGAATCAAAGCCCGATGCCGGCAGCCATTTCAGCTTTACGCAGAAAAGCAGCATCAGCAGCAGTCCGCACCAGAACGACGGCATTGATATGCCTATCATGGAGATGCTCATAACAATATTATCTATAATTGAATACTGCCTTATTGCGGACACGATGCCGAACGTTAGCCCGAACACCACCGCGAAAGCAACAGCAAAGCTTGCAAGTTTAACGGTATTGGGGAAGGTTTGCGCTATGCGCGTGGCAACGTTCTGGCGGGTGGAATAGCATATTCCCATATCGCCGCGCAGAAGGCGCACAACATAATTAAAAAAGCGTTCAAAATAGCCGCCGTTAAGGCCCAGCTCCTCACGCAGAGCCTCGCGTGCCTCCGGCGTTGCATTATCGCCAAGCAATGAGTCCACCGGATCGCCCGGCGTGATATACATAAGCGAAAAAACCAGCAGTATAACGCCAAGAAGCACGGGAATAAGCATGAGCAAACGCCTTGCAATATATTTAAGCATGGTATTGCCTCCTAATGTAATATTCACCGGCAGCACCGTCTGCGTGGGGCAAACGCTGCTGCCGGGTGTTAAAGGGGAAGAACCTTATAATCAGTCTTCGTTGACGAAGTAAAGCTTGGAGTAGTACTCCATGTCATAGGGCAGCACCTTCAGGCCGCGCACATCGGAACGCGCGCCGTATACGCGCCAGGGGTGGCAGATGTAGATCATGGGGCACAGGTCGTGTATCATGGCCTCGGCCTCGGATACCAGCTTGTTGCGCTCTTCGGCGTCAAGGGTGGTAACTATCTTGTCCAGTATGGCGTCCACGTCGGCATCGTTGAGCCAGGTACGGTCCTGACTGCTGCCGCGGGAGCTGCTGTGGAAGAAGGCATACAGGCCCTCGCCCGCGTCGCACAGCTTCATATCGGTCGCGGCGGTACCAACTTCGTAGTCGCCGGCGTTGAGCATGGTGGAAAGGGTGCCGCTCTCGGTGGGCTGAAGCACGAGCGTTACGCCCACTTCCGCCCACATGGACTGAAGCATTTCGGCAAACATGTTGTTGGTGGTATTGGCAAGGTAGATGAAGGAAACCTCAAAGCCGTTTTCATAGCCTTCGGCGGCCAGCATTTCCTTGGCCTTGGCGGGATCGTACTCATATTCGGGCAGGTCGTGATTCTTACCCTGGAAGGAGGGAGGAATGGGGCCGTTGGCCTTTTCGCTGCTCTTTACGCCGTATATGGTTTCGCGAATAAGCTCGGTATCGGTCGCATGGTACAGGGCCTTACGGACGTTTACATTGTTAAGGGGTTCAACGGAGGTGTTGAAGCAGATATAACGCAGCGTGTTCTGGGCGCCGGCGAGCACATACATGTCGCTGCTTTCCTCAACGCGGTCTATATCGGTGGTCTGGAGACGGCAGTTCAGATCGATATCGCCGGTCTCAAGATTGATGGTACGGGAGGTGCCTTCGGTCATTATCTTCAGCACAACGGTCTTAAGCTTGGCGGGTTCGCCCCAGTAGTTTTCGTTGCGCTCAAGGGTGATGCTTTCGCCGGCGGTCCAATCGGCAACCATGTACGGGCCGGTACCTACGGGCGCGCGGCCGTGAGCATCCTCGCCCATTTCGGTGATGGCCTTTTCGTTCACTATGCACATAACGGCCTGGCAAAGCTGAGCCTCAAGGAAGGCATAGGGCTTGGTGGTCTTTATGTTCACGGTGTAATCGTCAACCGCTTCCACGCCGCTCAGATCAATGTAGGTCAGGGCGCTGGCGCCGGTGGTGGTGTTTGCAAGGCGATTGATGGAATACACAACGTCCTTAGCGGTGAAATGCTCGCCATTGGTGAAATTCACATCGTCGCGCAGCTTAAACTGCCAAGTGAGGTCGTCAATGGCTTCCCACTCGGTGGCAAGGTTAGCCTGGGGGATGGCGTTCTCGTCAAACTTGAGCAGAGTGTCGAGCACGTTGCGCATGATTATTTCGTTAACGTTGCTGGATACGCCGCCGGGATTGAGCGTAGCAGGCTCACGTCAACGGCTATGTTGATGGTATCCTTGTCGGACACGGTCTCGTTGCCGTCGGTCACAAGTTCCGTATTTTGCACGGGAGTGGCTTCCACGTAGGTGGGAGCGTTGGTAGCAGTGGGTTCGTCAGAATTAGCGGGATTCTGCTGTGCGCATCCTGCTGCAAATGCGAATATCATCGCACAAGCGAGGAGCATTGCCAGGTACTTTTTCATGTCATTTCTCCTTATCAGATTACCCTTTGGGGGTTATTGATAATATAACCGCATTCGCATCATTTGTAAAGTACATATATTTTATAACTATGTTTTGTATTTATTATCATCGTTGCAGCCGGTTAAAAATATTCAGGCTGCCAAATTTATTTTTATGCAAAATTCTCCTATTAATTTATGTTAAAACGCTTGACTTTTTGTCGAATCTGCTGATATAATCTGCATAAAATCAGTATCATGAAATTTTATCTTGCTATTTGATTTGATTTATTTTACAAACGCGGCTGAAAGGAGGTCTACCATGAACCTACGCGAGCAGCTATATGTGTGCGCAATCGCAAAAACCGGCAGCCTTACCGCGGCGGCCAAAATACTGAATACATCCCAGCCTAATCTGAGCCTGTTCCTAAGCAACCTTGAACGCTCGCTAAACATCAAACTGTTCGACAGGATTGGCAAGCAATTCCGCCTTACATACGCCGGCGAGCTATACGTTGCCAAGGCGCAGAAGATGATACGCCTTAAAGAGGAATTCGATGCCGAAATTTCCAGCATTGTTGAAAACATCAGCGGGCGGCTGAGAATGGGCTTTCAGTATTTCCGTTCTTCCCGCCTGATACCGCCGCTGGTATCCGCATTTTCGGAAGAATATCCGCATGTTGAGTTCAGCTTTGTGGAGGATACCGTATCGCGGCTTGAATCCATGCTTTCGGACAACACGATAGATATTTTCTTCTGCAACTGCCCAACGAAGAAGTCCGAATATGAGTATCACCCTATATATCGAGACTCCGTGCTGTTCATGACGGGCGTTGACCACCCGATAGCCTCGGCCTATCCCCTGGCCACCACTGCGGACGAAGGCTACCCGTGGATAAGCCTGAAGCTGTTTGAAAACGAGCGCTTTTTCCTCAGCCGCAGCGGCGGCAGCCTGCGCGCGTTTACGGATCAAATACTCGAATCTGCGCACGTTTCGCCAAAGCACATAATTACGCTCGATAAAGTGGAAACCATAATGGAGTTGGTCTCCCGTGGGCAGGGCGTTGGCTTCTGCGCAGACAGTTACCGCAGCTTTGTTTCCCTTTCGCAGCCGCTGCACCTGTTCTCCGTCGGCAATGAGATGAAACGCATAGACTTCTGCGCCGTTAACATGAAGGGCAAGGTTCTCACGCCCTATGCCAAGCGCGCCATAGAAATAGTCAAGGAAATCATGGACGGGCAATTATATTAAATTCAAATTAAACCAAAACAGACCCACCAAGCACGGTGAGTCTGTTTTTATATTGTCGCCTTATTCTTCCAGCAGGTATCCGCTTTCTTTAAGCTTTTGGGCGAAGGAGGAATACGCTGCCCGAGCCGTTTGCTCATCTATGCCGTATTCTTCCGTCAGCGCGGCGATTATTGCCGCTTCGTCGCGCCCAAGCTCAAGCTGTTTCCACAAAAACGCAGCCGTTTCGTTCAGCGTGCGGGCATACGGCGCTTTGCCGCGGGCGCTGCCGCAGGCCACCAGCATTGTTTCGCCGCACACCTCCGTGCGCACTATTCCGGGCAGAATGGTATACTTCATGCGTTGTACATCTCCTTTGCAAGCGTATCGCGGCACAGCCGGGCAGATGCTTCATCTCCGCGGTTGACAAGCTGCCACACGGGCACGCTTTGCAGCAGCCGCTCTTCCAGCGCGCAAACCCGCCGCACATCAAGCGGAGTAGACCGCGTGAACAGGAACAGCATGAATAGTTCCGCAACGACTTCCTTTGGCTCAACGCGGCGCATGGCGTTTTCCTGCCCCTGTTTAAGCATTATTATGCCGCCAAGCGGGGCGGAGCGCATACTGCCCATGTTCTCCTTGCCGCGCCAGGGCGAAGGATGCACGCTTATGCCCTCCTCCGAAAAGTCAAGCACGGGTTTATCGCCGTTTATTATGCTAATCTCGCCGCCATATTGGCGTTTCCATTGGATATAATGCGTGGTTTTGCCCGTGCCGCTGAGCGCCGTCAGCAGCCATGCCTGCCCGCGCCATATGAACGCCACGCCATGGAATATTGCCCGTTCAAACGGCAGCAGCGCATCGCACGCGCGGGTACACAGCTCCATGTGCTCCACATACGGCGCGGTGCTGCCCTCCTCATACAGCGGCAGCAGCCGTTCCACCTCCGCCGCGCTCACGCCAACGCGCGCCAGCGGCATATCGCAGCACGCGAACGGCATATACATGAGCATATATTCATTATGCGCGCAGCTAAGCATCAGCGGCACGCCGCCAAGTCTTACACTAATTTCCATAATACTAAAACACAGCGGAGAGATCCGTCAGACCCCTCCGCTGATTCTCATTGGGTTAGTCCACTATGTCCTTAAGTATGTTGCCCTGGGGGTCAACGTTCACTATCGTGCCGTCGGGCAGCATTATCTCGCTTATGCCCGGGCCGATGCTCTGGAATGTAGCTCCGGCACTTCCACCGATAGGAACATTTGTTGTACCCGGCTCAAGGGTCGGAACAGAGTTGCCGACTTCCGGCATTACAAAGCCAAACTTCTTCATTCTGCTGTCCCCCCTTCTTAACCTTCAAGGCCGACCCACTGGCGGTATACCAGCGTGCGGGTCTCGCCGTACACAACGGTGGTGCCGTCAAGCGCTACATAGTACGGGGTCACGTTGAGCGTCATGCCGTCCACAAGGCCGTCCAGCAGCATATTGCAGCTCATCAGCATTGCGCCGTTCACGCTGCCGCCGAAGAGATAGTTCGCGTCGTAACCATCAACGGTCTCGGCAGCTTCTTCGCACTTAACAACCTCGCCGTTTATCACGAAGCCGTATTCGGTGCACTCGTTCACGTCTATGGCGGAGATGAACTTGACGGTGTTGGTCATCATCTCGTAGGTGTACTGCGCGCGCAGATACATAGCACCGCTGTTGAGCGTCATTTCGGGCGCTTCGGGCACTTCCGGAATTTCGGGAGTCTCGGGTACATCGGGAGTTGCGACCTCAACATCAGCCGCTTCGAATGCATAGTAACTTACCGCTTCAACTGTCTGCTGACTCGGCGTGGCGAAATTGCTTACACTGCTGCCAATACGGTCTTTGTTATTCACCGTAATATCCCTATTATCGGGGCCTTTATATCTGCACTCCCTGCTGTTCACGCCCCTGACAATAATGCCGTCAAGCGTTACCCAGTACGGCTGGAATGTCAAGCCTTTGTCCACAAATGTTGCGAACTGGCCCTCGCTCAGCTTATGCATCGCTATGTAGCCATCCTTGCGATCCGTTACGGCAACCTCTGCATTGCTTACTGCCATTTCGCCTTGCAAGTTAACATATATTTGCTGATACAGGGTATCGCCCTTTTTGGCATTTACCACCTCGTACACTTCCTTATTAGCAAATGTTGCGTTTTCGCCAACAATTTCAAAGCCTACAAACTGGTAATTCAGGCGATCGGCATGTGTCATAAGGTACAGGCCAACCACATTGAGTCTGCCATTATTATTAGGGTCATGACGCCATATTGCATAAGTTCTCGGCTTCAGGTAAGTTTCACTTACCTCCCAAATGTAGTACTTCTCGCCCTTTACGGGTGTGAAGTTGATGGCGTTTTCTTCGCCGAAGTCGTGTACCGTAGTGCAATCTACATTGTCGAATGTGCCGCCGTAGAGGTAGCCATCGGAAACCTTATCGGTTAGACCGTCTTTATTGTTATTCGGTATAACCGTCTTTACCGGATCTCCAGCTACACCACTCTTAACATGCACTATGTTGTAGAACGGCAGATAATAGAACGTATATACATTCTTATCAAGCTGTTTTTCTATGACAATATTGATAGCACCGTTCTCGCTGCACCTGGTGGTATCAAGCATCCAACCATCACCCTCAAGTTTCTTAGCTCTCTCCGTTACCTGAGCCTGATACCTCGCTTTACCGGTCACGGTGTCAACGCCCTCTATCGGGTTGCCATCCCTATCCACAAACCTAAACTCATAATCGTAAGTATTTCTGTCGTAGTACAGGTTCAGTTCAAGGCCATCCTTAGTCAGCGTGCCGCTGGCCTTACTCATACCAGCATTATAGGTAAATCCGGGTATTTCCAGCGGATTTTCCGTATAATGATTGCCTATAACGCCGTTCAGGTCAGTAGTTTCCTGATATTTTTGAGTATAACCATTGCCGGAAATATCCTGCAGCCAGTGTATTACATGCACGGGCGCGTGGATATTGTCCTCTGTATACCAGAAGATTATCACGTTTTCTTCTTCGGTTGCGCTGAGCACAAGGCGCTTCTGGTAAGCATCGGGCGCGTAGCCGTTTATCTGCTCGAACTTCTCCGTGATTATGGCATGGGTGGTTTCAGCAGTCTTTTCATCATGCAGCACTTTATTCGTATCCTTTTCAAGATACTTTACGGTGTAGTTGACCTTATCCTTTGCCACATACACGAATGTAAATTCGTTGCCGCCCTCAACCTGCATATCGATGGAATGGCTGTTGGTCTCGGGGAAGAAGCCTGTCTGATAGCCTTCGTTCAGCTCTTCGCCGCCCTTGGCTTCAAACGTCTTGGTAGTGCCCGCAAGCGCGCTGCCGGTGGTCATCGGCGCAACTTCAGTGCCGTCCTTCAGCTTATACTTGATGGTGTATGTGACCAGCGTATTGCTGCTCCACTTGGCGTAAAGGTTAAGATCCTTTATCACGGGCATGGAGAAGTCGAACGCCTTTTCAACGCCGTTTTCTTCATAGAACCAACCTACAAAGACGTAGTTTCCGTTTTCGGGGTCAGCGGGTGCGGGATTAATTACAGAACGGTGAGGGATGTTTTCCCATGTCTGTATAGGAGTTCCTGTTGCAACTTCATCCTTGGTGAGGAATGTTCTTACGGTGTGGGTGATGGGCGTCCACTTGGCATAGAGAACAACCGTTGCCGCCGGCATTTTTGCTGTCCAATCAACTGCATGTGTACATCCGGGGTCAGCATACCATCCGCCGAAGGAGTATGCGCCTGCTTCAAGTGTAGCGGGATATGCAGGAACATAGTTATTCTTGTAGTTTACAGATTCGGAAAGCACCTGTTCAAAAGGAAGCTTTTCAGAAACCTGTGTGCCATATTGATCGTCGAAGACAAGGTCAAAGCTCTTGCGGGTATAGTAGAACTTTGCGCCGTTGTAATTGTCTCCATTCTTAGCACTGATACTTTTATTACATTCAAAGCCTTCAAGCTCGTAGCGTTCTTCATCAGTAACACTAAGTCCGCCGCCC